>WNGG01003964.1_pt1 | contig 16646 bp, 12 predicted proteins | sample 5400661 | NCBI WGS metagenome assembly WNGG01 (sample SAMN13153372, study PRJNA577476) | soil metagenome | isolation source: 100 cm soil or saprolite under Garry oak tree replicate 1 | place: USA:California | collected 2016-06-15 | reverse complement strand
CGACGTTACACCTCCCGCCCGGCGCCGGCCGGCAGCGTCGCTGGTCAGGCGTTCCGCAGGTAGGTGATGACCGCGAGGACCCGGCGGTGGTCGTCGGCGGCGGGCAGCAGGCCCAGCTTGGCGAAGATGGCCCCGATATGGGTCTCGACCGTCTTCGGCGACAGGAACAGCCGCTCGCAGATCGCCCGGTTCGAGCGGCCCTCGGCCATCAGGGCAAGGATGTCCCGCTCGCGGCCGGTGAGCTCGCCGAACGAGCTGCCTTCGCCCCGGCGCCGGAGCAGGTGCGCCACGACCTCGGGGTCGATGGCCGACCCGCCCCGGGCAACCCGCCGCACGGTCTCGGCGAATTCCGCGATGTCGGAGACACGATCCTTGAGCAGGTAGCCGATCCGCTGCGGCGCGGTCTGCAGCAGCTTGACCGCCTGCCGCGTCTCGACGTACTGGGACAGTACGAGGACCCCGACCTGCGGGTGCTTGGCCCGGATCCGCTGCGCGGCGACAAGCCCCTCGCTGGTGTTCGTCGGCGGCATCCGGATGTCGGTCACCACCACGTCGGGTGCTTCCCGGTCGACCAGGGCGTCGAGCTCGTCCGCATCCCCCGCCTGCCCGGCCACCACGAAGCCGTTCTCGGCCAGGACCCTCGCCAGCCCCTCGCGGAACAGTACGGAATCGTCGGCCAGCACGACGCGGATCACCCCGGGCGTTACCGCGGACGCGGGACCACGCGGCGGCGCGTGGCCGGCCCGGTCCGCCGTGGCAGGTACCCGCGGGCTGTTGCCGCCGGGTGGCGGCGGCTCAGGCATCACAGGGGATCTCGGCGAGGATGCGGGTCCCGCCGCCGGGCACGTCGTGCACGCGGAAGCTGCCGCGTACCGCGGAAACCCGGTCCTCAAGCCCGCGCAGCCCGGAGCCCTTGCTGGCATCGGCTCCGCCGACGCCGTCATCGACGACTTCCACCTGCAGGTGCCCGTTGCGGCGGCACAGCTCTACCCGGGCCGCGGAGGCGCGGGCATATTTGGTCACGTTGGCGAGCGACTCCGATACGACGAAGTAGGCCACCGCCTCGATCGGCGCGGGCAGCCGCTCGTCGAAGTCGGCGACCACCCGGACCGGCAGGGATGACCTGTCCGCGAGCGCCTCCACGGCCGCCGGCAGCCCCTCCTCGGTGAGGATCGCCGGATGGATCCCGCGCGCCAGCTCGCGCAGCTCTGCGATGGCCCGCTTCAGCTCGGCCGCGGCCTGGTCAAGCGAGGCTGCTGCGGCCTGGTCGCCCTGCAGCCGGTCACGGAGCATCGCCAGCGACAGCGCAAGCGTCGCCATCCGCTGCTGGGCGCCGTCATGAAGGTTCCGCTCCACCCGGCGGCGCTCCCGGTCACCGGCCTCCAGGATGCGCAGGCGGGAGGCTCGTACCTCCTCAAGCTGGGCCCGCACTTCTGCCTGCAGCCGCTCGTTCTCGATGGTCATCCCGGCCGCGGCGGCCGCGGCGCGGACCAGCCCCTGGTCGAGTGCCGGGTCATGGATCAGCGCCGCGAGGGGCTGTCCGTCCCGCTCCACCACCGTGACCGTCCTCGCCCGCGGGCCGCTGCCTTCCGCCGGCAGCGGGGCCGGCCGCCCGTCGAGATCCACCCATCGCTCCTGACCGTCCAGCGCGTACAGCAGCTCAAGCGACGGGTCGCCGAGTGCACGGGCGAGCGTCGCCCGCAGCTCACCCGGAAGGAGGGTCTTGTCCAGCTCCATCACCAGGTCTCCCACGGCGCTGCGGGCGAGGCGGGTCATCAGCAGGCCGCACAGGAACACGATGGGCAGGCTGATCTGCAGCACGCTCTGCAGCTCCCATACCAGGTACGCGAAGGAGTCTCCGGCCGGGTTGGGCGACGCGAAGGCGTCGGCCAGGTACACCAGGCTGACGATGCAGATCGCCACCCAGTACGGGGCCAGGTCCCGCCGCTCGGCCGGCGTGGAGCGCCGCCACCGCAGCCACACGGCGGCGAGGAAGAGCAGCACGAGCGCGACGCCCAGGCGCTGGCTGACCAGGAGCGCCGTCAGCACCGCCGGCTTGCTGGGAAACGGCGCGGGCTCCCAGGCGCACCTGGCACAGCCTGCCGCCCGAGGATCGAACGCCGCCGCGATCACGATGCCAACCAGAACGCTGACGCCGTACATGATGCCGATGACGACCCGCTCAAACCTGGTCCGCAGCCGGCCGGACGGGTAGGAAAGGGCGGCGTGCGCGATGATGGCGCCACTCGGCTGCTGGCCGATGAGGCCCAGCATCGGGACGACGGCGACCGGGAGATTTCCCCAGTTGCCGAAGTACGAGAATGCCACGTAGGCGATCATGAGCTTGCCGAACGCGTTCCCGGGCCTGCGGTCGAGCGCCACCAGCCCGGCGAGCAGGTACGACAGGCCGCCTATGGCATCGACGAAGTGGTTCTCCGGGACATGCTGGCGGATGCTCACCCACTCGCCGCCGAGAATCCAGCCCAGCATCACCACGCCGAGCGCGACAAGCCCCCACCGCCGCCTGGTCATCGGCCGGGCTCCCCGAGCGCGGCCGCCAGCGTCCGCGCCGTGAGGTCGGCCTTGGTGATGAACCCGCGCGCCCCGCTGCGCTCGATCCGGCGCCCGTAGTCGGCGGCGTCGCGGCTAGAGATCAGGACAATCGCAGGCGGGTCGGGCGCCGCCTGGACCAGCCGCACCACCTCGAAGCCGGTGATATAGGGAGCTGCACGTCGAGCAGCACCACATCAGGTGACAGATCCCTGGCCACGCGCACCCCGGACTCTCCGTCTGCGGCCTCGCCGACGACTTCGTAGCCGGCCGCCGCGAGCAACACCCGGGCCTGGGCGCGGAACCCCGGGTGATCGTCAACGATGAGCACACGGCGTGTCACCGCTCCGATGCTGGCATTCTCCCGCGCAGATCGCATCAGGGCTAGCCCTGAGCGGGCTGCCCGAGGCAGCCCTGATGTGGCCGCCTGCCGGTCTCCTTACGGTCGAGCCATCGATACCAGAAGGAGGGCAACATGGAAACGCAGACGATCCAGCGTGCTCCCGCCAGGATTGCCGCCAGCCCGGCGGGCCTGGCGTACCTAGGAGCGGCGGCATTCGTCGCGGCCGCGGGCTGGTACGCGCTGGCCGCGCAGCACGTGACGGTGGCCGCCGCGCCGCCGATAGGCCCCGGAGTTCCGCTTCAGCAGGGGATGCGCTCCCACTACCGGTGGCTGGCAACGACCCTGACGCAGGAGCGGCTGTACGTCTCGATCGCGATCGTGGGCTTCCTCTGCCTGGCCGCGGCCGTGGCCAGGGATCTGCTCGGCCGTGACCGCGGGTCCGCCAGGACGGGCGCGTTCCTGGCCGGCGCAGGCGCCGGCCTGTGGATCACCGGGAACGTCCTGGTGCTCGGCGGTCACCGCGCCGTCGGCCTGCTGGCGACCCACATCAACCCGATCGAGACCACGAACTCGATCGCGTTCACCGTCGACCTGATCGGCGAGGCGTTCGCGCTTGCGGCGTTCGCGCTGATCGGCGCGGGGATGCTGGCGCTCGCCCGGGCGGCCGTGCAGGCCCGCCTGATGCACCGAGCGTGGGCCGGCTACACCGCAGTCCTCGCGGCGCTCATGTTCATCACCGCCGGGTCCTATGCGGCCCACAACAGCAACCTGACCGACGTGCTGCTGCTCGTCGGCGGCCTGGTGCTGGTGCCCGGATGGCTGATCTGGACCGGCCGGGCCAGCGGAGCGGGCCGGCCGGTGCCGGAATCGGCGGGCGGGTGAGCCGCCGGCTGCTGCCCGGGACACCAGCGCCATCCGGCCCATGGCAGCCCGCACCCGCACCCGGAGCGGGCGGGCCCGGTGACCGGTGGGGGCTGTCGCGGGAATGGCGGCCCGGCCAGCCCCGGCTGTCCGGGCAGCCGCAGCAGCAGCTGGCCGGCCTGGTCGCGACCGCGGCCGGCGTGCCCGGGCTGCGGCCGCAGATCGAGCGGCTCAGCGCTTTCTCGTTCGCCGCGCAGGCCGCCGGCCGCCCGCGGCATCGGCATCCGCCCCGGCGGCGCGATCCTGCTGCGCCCGGACGGGCAGCCGCTGCTGGACTGGCGTGGCCTGGGCTGGCATCCCCGGCCGACATACCAGCTCATTTGCGCCGTTTCTGAGCCGCCGGCCCGGTACCTGGGGCAGGAAGAAACCGAAAGCGGCGTGCGCCGCTGCCCGGTTGTCGGTGGCCGGTGCCATGCTGGTTCCCGATGCACATCGGGCCGCCCGGCCTGGGTCTTCCTGGCCGGGCCGGCCCGCCAACGCTATACACGGAGGCAGATCATGCTCAGTACCAACTACGTGCCAGGGGCGCCCAACTGGGTGGACCTGGGCACGCCCGACGTAGATGCGGCGGCGGCGTTCTACGGCGCCGTGTTCGGCTGGAAGTTCCAGTCCGCCGGCCCGGACGCGGGCGGCTACGGCATGCTCACGCTGGACGGGAAGACGGTCGCCGCGGTGGGCCCGCTCACCGAGCAGGGCGCGGCGCCTTCCTGGACGATTTACTTCCACACCGCGGACGCTGATGCCACCGCCAGCGCGGTCACGGCGGCGGGCGGCACGGTCAGGTCCGGGCCGTTCGACGTGTTCACCGCCGGCCGGATGGCGCATTTCTCCGACCCGGCCGGCGCGCTGTTCGCAGTCTGGCAGCCCGGCGACATCAATGGCCTGGACGCGGTCACCGATCCGGGCACGCTGTGCTGGACGGAGCTGCATACGCCCGACCAGGCGGCGGCGAAGGCATTCTACGGCGCCGTGTTCGGCTGGGTCACCGAGGACATGCCGATGGGCGAGTTCAGCTACACCGTCGTGCGGCCCGCTGGCGGCGGCGCGGACAGCAGCCAGGGCGGGATCATGCCGCTCAGCCCGGAGATGGCGGCCGCCGGGATGAGCACCCGCTGGGGTCCCTACTTCGAGGTGGCCGACTGCGACCTAGTGGTGGCCACGGCCGCGAAGCACGGCGGCACCGTGACCATGTCGGCCGAGGACGTCCCCGGAGTGGGGCGGATAGCCTCGTTCGCCGACCCGGCCGGCGCGCCGTTCGCAGTGATCACGAGCGTCCCGGCGTAAACGCCTCCCGGGAAGCGGGAAGGCCGCTCACTCCCGCCCGGGCCCGGTGAACAGGTCGCGGACCGTGACCGTCAGAACGTGCACCGCATCGGGCTCGGCGATGCGGCCTGCCCGGGAGGTGGACGGTCCTCCTGGCCGACCGGCGTGGCAAGCCACAGCGAGCCGTGCACGACCGGGGAGGCTGGCCGGTGAGCACGGCCACGAGAATCGAATGGACCGAGTGTTGTCCCGCTGCTGCTGGGGTGCCGGGGTGGGCTTGCTCACGGCCGCTGATCAGGCCATCTTGGGTTATGCGGTCGCGAATGGGCTGGTGATCGTCTCAGCCGACACAGATACGGCGAGTTGCTTGCCATATCACGCGGCGCAGGCCGCCCGTCGGTGGTCTTGCCTGGCCAGAGGTGGCGGAGGATGCGAGATTCGAACTCGCGAGGGGTTGCCCCCAACACGCTTTCCAAGCGTGCGCCCTAGGCCACTAGGCGAATCCTCCGCCGGTCAGCCTACCGACTTTAGCCGGTGCCCGGCGCCCTGCCCCGGCCGGAGGGCACCCTGGCCGGATCGGGGACGGCCGCGGGCCGCGGCTGGCTAGACTGGGCCCCAGACCCCTCGCACGGCGTTTATCCCGCCAACTCCCCCAGGGCCGGAAGGCAGCAAGGGTACGCGGGCTCTGGCGGGTGTGCGGGGGGTCCTACCGTCCTGGTAAGGATGAGGTCATGGCAGGTGAAGTCCCCAGTCAAGGCGCCGCGGATCCGGCGGAGCCAGCGGCTCCCGGAATCCGGCTGGCTCTGTACCGGAAGTACCGGCCAGCGACGTTCGCCGAGCTGAAGGGGCAGGATCACGTCACCGAGCCGCTCCGCCAGGCGCTGCGCAGCGGCCGGGTCAATCACGCCTACCTGTTCAGCGGCCCGCGCGGCTGCGGCAAGACGTCAAGCGCCAGGATCCTGGCCCGCTCGCTGAACTGCGAGCAGGGCCCGACCCCGGATCCGTGCGGCATCTGCGCGTCGTGCCGTGCGCTGGCACCGTCCGGGCCGGGCAGCATCGACGTGATCGAGATCGACGCGGCCTCGCACGGCGGCGTGGATGACGCCAGGGACCTGCGCGAGCGTGCCTTCTATGCCCCGGTCTCGGCGCGCTTCAAGATCTACATCATCGACGAGGCCCACATGGTGACCGGCGGGGGCTTCAACGCGCTGCTCAAGCTGGTCGAGGAGCCGCCGCCGCACCTGAAGTTCGTGTTCGCGACGACGGAGCCGGAGAAGGTCATCCCGACCATCAGGTCCCGCACCCACCACTACCCGTTCCGGCTGGTGCCGCCCGGCGTTCTGCGGGAACTGCTGGAGGAGATACTTGCCAGCGAGGGCGTGGCGTACGAGCCTGCCGTCCTGCCGGTGGTCGTCAGGGCCGGCGCGGGCTCGGCCCGCGACTCGCTTTCCATTCTCGACCAGCTCCTTGCGGGCTCCGGCGCGGAAGGGCTGACCTACGAGCGGGCGATCGCGCTGCTCGGCCATACCGACGCGGGCCTGCTCGACGAGGTCACCGACGCATTCGCGGCCGGCGACGGGGCGGCCATCTTCCACGCCGTGGACCGGGTGGTCGAGGGCGGCCATGAGCCGCGCCGGTTCGCCGCTGACCTCCTCGACCGGCTGCGTGACCTGATCGTTCTCGGCGCCGTTCCCGACGCCGGGGAGACCGGGCTGCTCGACGTCCCCGCCGACCGGCTGGAGCGGATGCGCAACCAGGCGGCGGAGTTCGGCCAGGCCCGGCTTACCCGGGCAGCCGAGGTCATCAACGCCGGCCTGGTGGAGATGCGCGGCGCGACGTCGCCGCGGCTGCTGCTCGAGCTCATGTGCGCTCAGGTGCTGCTGCCCGCGGCGGCAACAGGCGAGCGGGCGATGATGGCGCGCCTGGAGGCCCTGGAGCACAAGCTCGGGGCCGGCGCGGGCGCGGCTGGTCACGGCCACCCCGCAGCGGCCAGCCCAGCCGCGTCAGCTAGCCAGGCGGCGCCGGGCAGCCATCCCGCGGCGTCCGGCCATCCCGCGGCGTCCGGCCATCCCGCGGCGTCCAGCCATCCTGCGGAGGCCAGCCATCCTGCGGAGGCCAGCCCAGCGGCGCCGGGCGGCCCGGCCGCGGAGCACAGCCCGCCCGCCCGGGCGGGCCAGCCCGGAGCCGCGTCATCCGGGCGGCGTCAGCATCCCGCCAGGTCACCGGAACCCGCGAGCCGCCCGCCTGGGCCGGGCTCGCCCGGGGCCGATGCGGCCCAGGGCGCCGGCGCCCGCCCGGCCCAGCCAGCCCAGGATCGCCCGCGAACCGCGGCAGGCGGCCGCGCGGCAGGCGCCGCGGTCGCTGGCGCCGATTCCATCAGGGACCGCTGGCCGGACATACTCGAGGCGGTCAGGAGCGAGCGGAAGGTCGCCTGGATACTGCTCGCCAACGCCACCGTGGACTCCGTCAGCGACGGCGTGCTGACGCTCATCTTCGCCAGGGAAGGCGAGGCGAAGGGCTTCACCGGCAGCGGCTGCGACCAGGACCTCGCCCGCGTGCTGCAGGCCATGTTCGGCACGGCCCCGCAGATCAGGACGGCCTCCGGACATGCCGGAAACGCCGGGTCAGGCGGCCACGCCAGAGCCGCGCCCGGCGCCGGCCGACCCGGCCAGGCCAGGCCGCAGGGACAGCAGCCGGGCGCCGGCCAAGCGGGAGCCGGGCGCGCGGGCGGCAGCCGAGCCGGAGCCGGGCGCACGGAGGGCTCCCGGCGGCCGGAGCCTCCCGCACCGCCAGATGACTTCCCCGATGACGTCGGCGGCGACGACGGCGGCCGGGCCGGCCCCGGCGGCGAGGCCGAGTCGCTGACCGGCATGGATCTCATCCAGCATGAGCTCGGCGGCAGGGTCATCGAGGAACTCGGCGACTAGCACCCGGGCGCCCGGTACGGCCAGCGCGGGCGCCGCGGCGCCCGCCCGGCGCTCCGGGCTGGCTCCCGGAACCAGGCCGGCCCGGCGCGGCGCGCAAGGCCGTGCCGCGCAGGCCCATGCCCGGCGGCCACGACCCGGCCGATCCGCGACACGATGCCGCCGCAGTGCCCGGACAGGCTTAGGCTCGGAGGCGACAGGCGGTTGCCGTCGCGCTGCCGGCGCCCGGTGACACGCAAGCCCGCCGCGAAGGCGACGACAGCAGATGGGATCGACGTGGACCCTGGCGGTCAGCTGGACATGCAGCAACTGCTCGCCGCGGCGCAGCAGATGCAGGAACAGCTCCTGAACGCGCAGGAGGAGCTTGCCGACGCCGAGGTCGAGGGCTCGGCCGGCGGAGGCCTGGTGAAGGCCATCGTCAACGGGAGAGGCGAGCTGCTTGACCTGACCATCGCCGTCGGCGCCATCGACCCGGCAAGCCCGGAGGAAACGGCGCAGACCGTGGCCGACCTCGTGCTCGCCGCGGTCCGCGATGCGAACCGGGCGGCCGGCGAACTGCAGCTGCAGAAGATGGGCCCGTTCGCGGCCGGCTTCGGCGGCGCTCCCGGCGACGAACCGGCGCTGCCCGGCCTGCCCGGGTTCCCTGGCCTGCCCGGCTTCGGCGGGCCGGATCCCGGGCCAGAGCGCGGGCCGGACACCGGCCGCGGCGCCGGGCCGGGTGGCAGCGAAGCGGGCGGGCCCTGAGTGTACGAGGGCATCGTCCAGAACCTCATCGACGAACTCGGCTTGCTCCCGGGCGTCGGGCCGAAGGGCGCGCAGCGGATCGCCTTCCATCTGCTCACCGCCGACCCGGCGGACCTGCGCCGGCTGGCGGCCGTGCTCAATGAGGTCGTGGAGCGGGTCAAGTTCTGCCGCACCTGCGGCAACGTGGCCGAGGACGACGAGTGCCGCATCTGCCGGGACCAGCGGCGCGACCCGTCGGTGATCTGCGTGGTGGAAGAGCCGAAGGACATCGCGGCGATTGAGAAGATCCGCGAGTTCCGCGGCCGCTACCATGTCCTCGGCGGCGCTATCAGCCCGATCGACGGAGTCGGCCCGGAAGATCTGCGGATCAAGGAGCTGATGACGCGGCTGGCCGACGGCACCATCACCGAGCTGATCCTCGCCACCGACCCCAACCTGGAAGGCGAGGCCACGGCGACCTACCTGGCCCGGCTCATCAAACCTCTCGGGATACGGGTGACCAGGCCCGCAAGCGGCCTGCCGGTCGGCGGTGACCTTGAGTACGCCGACGAGGTCACCCTCGGACGAGCATTCGAAGGACGGAGGCTGATCGATGTCTAGGGCACCGGACCCGGGTCTGCCGCGAGGGCGGGGCGGGTCATGGTGAGCGCGGGCGAGGATCGGGACAGCGCCGCCAGGCCGGGCGAGGACTGGCGCCCGCTCGCGAACCAGATCGCCAGGAACGCCCAGGACTACCTGGACGGGATGGCGGCGCTGGCCAGGGGCGAGGGCGGCGAGGAAACCATCCCGCTGCTGCTGCTTGAAGTGGCGCAGATCCTGCTGGCCGGGGCCAAGCTCGGCGCCAGCAAGGACGTCATCCTGCCCGGCAACTGGGAGCCTGACGTCGGCGCCGATCCCGACCTGGACCTGCTCCGCACCGGCCTGGCCGCCAGGCTGCTCGACTGCGACGAGTACGCGGAGCTTTTCGATCCCTACTCCGACACCCGGGCAACCTCGTTCCGGCTGTCCGATGACCTGGCCGCGGTGGCGGCCGACCTCATCCACGGCCTGAAGCACTACGGGGCGGGCCGCTCGTCCGAGGCCCTGTGGTGGTGGCAGTACTCCTACGTGAACCACTGGGGACTGCACGGCGGCGCCGCCATGCGGGCCCTGCACGCCGTGGTCGCGCACGCCCGGCTGGACGTCGCGGAGGAGAGCACGACCGGCTGACCGCCGCGCGGGGCGCGCCGCGGGGCGGCCCGCGGAGCACACCGCCCGGCCTCCGGCCCCGGGTCGGCGGCAGCTCGCACCGATAGACTCGGACCCGATTCCAGCCAGCAGCCTGACCGAAGGAGCGGCAGCCCCGTGGCCCTGGTCGTGCAGAAGTACGGCGGATCCTCCGTCGCCGACGCCGACGGCATCAAGCGGGTAGCCCAGCGGATCGTCGCGACCCGCAAGGCCGGCCACTCGGTGGTCGTGGTGGTCTCGGCCATGGGCGACACCACCGACGAGCTGCGCGATCTCGCCAACCAGGTGAGCCCGCTCCCGCCCGGCCGCGAGCTCGACATGCTCCTCACCGCCGGCGAGCGGATAGCGATGGCGCTGCTGGCCATGGCCATCGCCAACCTCGGCCTTGAGGGCCGGTCGTTCACCGGCTCGCAGGCGGGCGTGATCACCGACTCGGCACACGGCAACGCCCGCATCATCGATGTCACGCCTGGCCGCATCCAGACGGCGCTGGACGCCGGCGCGATCCCCATCGTGGCCGGGTTCCAGGGCGTGTCGCAGGACACCAAGGACATTACGACGCTCGGCCGCGGCGCCTCGGACACCACCGCGGTCGCGCTCGCCGCGGCCCTGCAGGCCGACGTGTGCGAGATCTATACCGACGTGGACGGGGTCTTCACCGCCGATCCGCGCATCGTGCCCGGCGCGCGGCGCATCCCGCAGATCTCCTACGAGGAGATGCTGGAGATGGCCGCCTGCGGGGCGAAGGTGCTGATGCTGCGCTGCGTAGAGTACGCGCGGCGGTACGGCATCCCGATTCATGTGCGCTCGTCGTTCAGCAACAGGAAGGGCACCTGGGTGAGCGACGCGGCACGGGAGAGCGAGGGCAACGACGTGGAGCAGGCGATCATCTCCGGCGTCGCGCACGACCGGAGCGAGGCGAAGATCACCGTCGTGGGAGTGCCGGACAAGGTCGGCGAGGCAGCCAGGATCTTCCGGGCGATCGCCGCCGCGGCGATCAACATCGACATGATCGTGCAGAACGTCTCCGCCGCCGCGACCGGCCGCACGGACATCTCCTTCACGCTCCCGCGCGACGACGGGCAGGCCGCGATGACGGCGCTGCGCGGGCTGCAGGACGAGGTGGGATTCGACTCGCTGCTGTACAACGACAGGATCGGCAAGATCTCCGTCGTAGGGGCCGGCATGCGCTCCCATCCGGGGGTCAGCGCCACCTTCTTCGGCGCCCTTGCCGAGGCCGGGGTGAACATCGAGATGATCTCGACATCGGAGATCCGCATCTCGGTCGTCGTCGACGAGAACGACGTCGGTGCGGCGGTGGATGCCGCGCATGCGGCGTTCGACCTCGGGGCCGGCGAGGACAGCGCCGTCGTCTACGGCGGGACCGGCCGGTGATCCGCGGGCAGCGCAGCGGGCCGGTGCTGGCCGTCGTCGGCGCAACCGGCGCCGTCGGGACGGTCATGCTCGACATCCTGTCCACCAGGGACGACGTCTGGGGGGAGATCAGGCTGGTCGCCTCGCCGCGGTCGGCGGGCAGGCGGCTGAAGGTCCGCGGGGTGCCGACCGAAGTCCTCGGCCTCGCCCCGGAGGTCTTCGACGGCGTCGACCTGGCCATGTTCGATGTCCCCGACGAGGTATCGGCCGAATGGGCGCCGGTCGCCGCGGAGCGCGGCGTGGTGGTGATCGACAAGTCCGGGGCGTTCCGGATGGACCCGCGGGTCCCGCTCATCGTGCCGGAGATCAACCCCGGGCAGGCCGCGATCAGGCCCAAGGGGATCATCGCGGTGCCGAACTGCACCACTCTCTCGCTGATCGTGCCGATGGCGGCGCTGCACCGGGCGTTCGGGCTGCGCGAGCTGGTGGTGGCCTCGTACCAGGCGGCATCGGGAGCCGGCCAGGCAGGCGTGAACGTGCTCTACGACCAGCTGGGCAAGGTCGGCGGGAACCGGTCCGTCGGCCAGCGGGCCGGCGACCTGCGCGGCGTGCTCGGCGACCTCGGCCCGTTCTCGGCGCCGCTGGTGCTGAACGTGGTGCCCTGGGCGGGCTCGCTCAGGGACGAGGGCTGGTCGTCGGAGGAGCTGAAGATCCGTGACGAGTCACGCAAGATTCTCGGCATGCCCGGCCTGAAGGTGTCGGCGACCTGCGTGCGCGTTCCGGTGGTGACCACTCACTCGGTGGCCGTGCACGCCGTGTTCGACCGCGAGGTCACCCGGGAGCAGGCGCAGCGGGTGCTCAGCGACACGCCCGGCGTGGTGCTCCTGGACAACCCGGCCAGCGCCGAGTACCCCACTCCGGCGGACGTGGTCGGCACCGACCCCACCTGGGTGGGCCGGGTGCGGCAGAGCATGGACGACCCGGCCGCGCTCGACCTGTTCATCTGCGGCGACAACCTGCGCAAGGGCGCAGCGCTGAACGCCGCGCAGGTCGCCGAGCTGCTGGTGCCCGAGTTCGCCGCTCGCTAGCCGCCATCAGCCGTTGCCCGGTCAGCCGCTCGCAGCCAGCCGGACGTCGAAGGTCACGCCGTAGCACGGCCCGGGCATGCCGAGCCGCGCGACGGCGGCCGGGTCAGACTGCAGGACGAACGGCGCGACAAGCCCGTCCCTGACGCCGGTCGCGGGCCGGGCGCGGGCCCGGACGGGCCTGACCACCACGTAGCGGGCCAAATGGGTTTGACCACCGCGGTACCGAAAACCTACGGTCGATCAAGTACGAGGGAGGTCAGCGGGGCAAGCCGCGGCGCCGTGAAAAGTTAACACGATATATCTTGACACCGGCTGGCTGCGTCCGATAATCAAGAAGAGCGCCGGCCTCCGATGAGTCCGGGAGAGCGGCCGTGTCTTACAACCAGGACGACGGGCCAGGGCAGCCGACCGTCGCGGACTTAGGGGAGCCGATGAGCAGAGTGAAGGCGATTGCGAGCCTGCCCAGCGGGCGCCGGGCCAAGTGGTTCATCCTGGCTTTCTGGCTGATCGTGGTCGCATTGGCCGCGCCGCTGGCCGGAAAGCTGATGGGCGTGGAGAAGAACGACGCATCGTCCTGGCTGCCGGCCAAGGCAGAGTCGACTAAGGTCCTTAACCTGCAGTCCAGGTTCATCTCGCCCAACGTGTTCCCCGCGGTGGTGCTGTACGACCGGGCCTCCGGCGTGACCGCCGCCGACCGCGCCAAGGCAGCCGCGGACGTGCGGAGCTTCGCCCGCCAGCCGGGCGTGCTGGCCAGCCAGGTGGCCGGGCCGATCCCGGCCAAGGATGGCAAGGCGATCGAGACCATCGTCCCTGTTAACCTCGGCAAGGACGGCTGGAACGTCGCGGGGGACCGTGCCGACTCACTCCGCACGGTCGCCACCTCCGGCGCGAACGGCATGACCGTGCACATCACCGGGCCGCTGGGCACGGCGGCGGACTCAAGCAAGGCGTTCAAGGGCATCGACAGCACGCTGCTGTATGCCACGCTAACGGTCGTCATCGTGCTGCTGCTAATCACCTACCGCAGCCCGGTCTTGTGGCTGCTGCCGGTTATCTCCGCGGGCATCGCCCTGACCAGCGCCGAGGCACTGATCTACCTGCTGGCCAAGCACGCCGGGCTGACCGTGAACGCGCAGAGCGCCGGCATCTTGTACGTGCTCGTCTTCGGCGCCGGCACCGACTATGCCCTGCTGCTGACCGCGCGCTACCGGGAGGAACTGCGCCGCCATGAGGACCGGCACCAGGCGATGGCGGTGGCGCTGCGCCGGGCCGGCCCGGCGATCTTCGCGAGCGCGGTCACGGTCATGATCAGCCTGCTGACGCTGGTCATCGCCGAGCTGAACTCCACTAAGGGCATGGGCCCGGTGCTGGCCATCGGGGTCGGCGTCGCGCTGCTTGCCATGATGACGCTGCTGCCCGCGCTCCTGGTGATCTGCGGTCGCTGGGTGTTCTGGCCGGTCAAACCCAGGTACGGCTCGGCTGAGCCGACCACCGTGGGCATCTGGGCCCGGGTCGGCCGGAGCATCGCCTCCCGGCCGCGGATCGTCTGGGTGAGCACGGCCCTGGTGCTCGGCGCCCTGGCGCTGGGCATGACCGGCCTGCATGCGAACGGGCTGACGAACGCCGAGTCCTTCCGCGGGCACCCGGACTCGGTGGCCGGCGAAACCGTGCTGGCGCGCCACTTCCCGGCCGGCGCCGGCCAGCCCGTCGTCGTGGTCGGCAACGAGTCTGCGGCAGCGCAGCTGCGGTCCGCGTTCAGCGGCACCAGCGGGATCTCCGGCGTGACCCCGTCGGTCCGGGCGGGCCACGCCTACCTGGAGGGCACCCTCACGGTCCCGCCGGACAGCCAGGTCGCCTACGCGACGATCGACAAGGTGCGCTCCGCCGTGCATGCCGTGCCCGGCGCGAATGCCCTGGTCGGCGGCAACACGGCGATCAACCTCGATGTCGCGCGTGCCGCCACGCATGACCGGAACGTCATCATCCCGATCATCCTGGCCGTGGTCTTCCTGATCCTCGCGCTGCTGCTGCGGGCGATCGTCGCGCCGTTGCTGCTCATCGCCACCGTGGTGCTGTCGTTCGCCGCCGCCCTCGGCGTCAGCGCGCTGGTCTTCGACAACGTGTTCAACTTCGGCGGGGCGGACACCTCGTTCCCGCTGTTCGTCTTCGTGTTCCTCGTCGCCCTGGGCATCGACTACAACATCTTCCTGATGACCCGGGTCAGGGAGGAGGCGAAGCGGCACGGTACCCGGCGCGGCGCGCTCACCGGGCTGGCGGCGACCGGCGGGGTGATCACCTCGGCCGGCGCGGTGCTGGCCGGCACGTTCGCCGTGCTCGGCACGCTGCCCGTCACGTTCCTGACCGAACTGGGCTTCGCCGTGGCCTTCGGCGTGCTGCTGGACACGATCGTCGTCCGCTCAGTGCTCGTCACCGCGCTCAACCTGGACATCGGCCGGTGGATATGGTGGCCGAGCACGCTCGCGCGGGAGTCTGCCAGGGAACCCGACCGGCTGACCGAGCAGACCACCGCCGTCTCCTAGCCGGCCGCCGCGCACGGGCGCGCCCCAACCTCCCGCTGGGGCGCGCCCGCCGGCCGGCCGGCCAGGATCCGCCGCACCCAGCATCGCGCCCGCCCCGGAAGCGCGCCCGCCCCGGAAGCGCGCCCGCCCCGGAAGCGCGCCCGCCGGTAAATCCCGGCCGGGATTTACCGGCGGGCGCGGAATGCGGTCGGCTCGCGCACCAACAGCGCGGCCGGCCGACCGCGCCACGGAATGTTAACCGGCCGGCCAGCGGCGCCCCCAGATGACAGGCAATTCGTGCTATCGGCGATTAGCCACACCTCGCGTGGGTAAACATCCCGCCGGGCCAGGATGTGATTGTAGCGGCCGGGATATCGGCTTGCCGCAATGCATATCAGGGCCAGGTGAAGATTTCAGCAGTCGGCTATCCCGGGGGAGGGTACGTTGACTACGCGAAGCGGCAGAGGGCGCCCAGCCACTGCCCGGAATGCCGGCCGGCCGGTCAGGCCCGCCGAGCCAGCCCTGGTGCCGCCGAGGTGAGCGTCTCGCCGGGCGATTTCGGCCCGGATCTCACAGCCCTGGTCAGCGGCCGCCCGGCTGCCTGCGCCGGCCCGCGGCGCCGCATTTACTAGCCGCGACTGCCGGTATCACTTCTGCGAAGAGCGCCAACCAGGCATGCTGTCATGCTGGGCGCCGATAAAGGAGTCAACCATGCCCACGGATTACGCCATGCTGAGCACCTACCCGCCTACTCAGTGCGGGCTGGCGACATTCAGCGCGGCATTGCTCGCGCATCTTCCTGAGCCCGGCGATAACATCGGCGTCATACGGGTGCTCGATGGGCCGCCGGCGGAGAATCCGCCGCTCGTCGTGCATGACCTCATGAACGCCTCCGCCGCCAGCGCGGCGGCGGCAGTGGAGGTCATCAACGGCTTCGATGTCGCGATCGTGCAGCACGAATACGGCATCTACGGCGGGCGGGACGGCGCCGGCCTCATCCCGCTGCTCGACGCGCTGACCGTGCCCAGCGTCGTGGTCCTGCACACGATCCTGGCGGATCCGACAGCCCATCAGCGGATGGTCCTGAACGAAATCATAGCCGCGACCGACTTGGTCGTCACGATGACACGCACCGGGCGCTCGCGGGTGCTCGACATGTACGGCGCCAGCCCGGCCAAGGTCAGCGTGGTGCCGCACGGCGCGGCGGGCACGCTCGCGGCCAGGTCCTCGTCCCGGCGGCGGCCCGGCGGCCCCCGGGTGCTCACCTGGGGCCTGCTGGGGCCCGGCAAGGGAATCGAGCACGCCATCGAGGCGGTCGCCCTGCTCAGGGAGGACGGCCTGCGGGTCGACTACACGATCGCCGGCCAGACCCACCCGCGGGTGCAGGCGGCCAGCGGCGAGTCCTACCGTGCGTCGCTACAGGCGCTGGCACGGTCCCGGGGCGTCGACGACACCGTGCGGTTCGACGACCGGTATCTCCCGGTCAGCGCGCTCGTCGATCTCGTCGGCACCGCGGACATCGTGCTGCTGCCGTACGACTCGGTCGAGCAGGTCACCTCCGGGGTCCTGATCGAGGCCGTCACCGCGGCCAAGCCGGTGATCTCCACCCGCTTCCCGCACGCGGTCGAGCTGCTCAGCGGCGGCGCCGGGCTACTCGTCGAGCGCAAGGATCCGGTCGGCATCGCCGCCGCGC
>WNGG01007929.1_pt1 | contig 16652 bp, 11 predicted proteins | sample 5400661 | NCBI WGS metagenome assembly WNGG01 (sample SAMN13153372, study PRJNA577476) | soil metagenome | isolation source: 100 cm soil or saprolite under Garry oak tree replicate 1 | place: USA:California | collected 2016-06-15 | reverse complement strand
AATGCCAGCTGAAGGCCCCAGCCCGCCAGGACCACCACAATGCAGATCGCCGCAATGTATGCCAGTGACTGCAATATCAGGTGAATCGCGATCTTTTGCTGTAACTCGACCTGCTGTCCCCATCGCCCGTAGAGAGCCACAAGCTGCTGTTGCGCCCCGACTCGATCATTGAGGATGCTCAGGATGTTTTGCTGAGCGCTTATCCTTTGCAGCCGATCGATTCGTTCGGAACCTGATTCTCCAACGGGCTTGGGAGCAAGACTAGCGGCTTCTGCCCTCAGTGTTTCCCGATCGGCTGTGAGCGCCGCCACGTCGTCCTTCGCCAACTGCTCAGCCTGCGCGATCAATTGCCTCCTGTTGCGAAGAGAGCGCCATGTTGATAGCTGCTGGGCTAACGTCCGGTACTGTTCCGCTGACGCGACAGCACTCTGCCCGTCGTCCTCAGAGGCGCGATCCTTGTACTGCTTCATGGCGGCTTGGCGCGCCGCTAGTTCCTGTTGAAGCTTGAGTCTCTGATCTCCGCTTTCGCGGGCGAGATCCTCGATCGAATCGGCCAGCTCGGCTTGGTCGAGGCCAAGTTGCGCCTTCGCAATCTCCAGGTCGCTGCCATTGGAAATTGTGCCTGCTGATTTCGCGCCCGCGGCTGCATTGAGTGCCGCGATCCGAGCCTCATCGTTCCTGACAGTTTCCTGGAGCTCGTTGACCCTTTTCTGCAATGCCAGCGCCTGATCGCTTAGCTTTGGTTGTGCAAGGCTTGCCTGCCTTAGTGATTGCGAGAACGCCTGGTCGACCTCGTGATCCGCAAGACGCTCGGCGTCCCTGGCAAACTTCTTTTCCTCCGCCGACTGTGCCAGGGCCGCCAGAGTCGCCGCAGTCTGCCAAGGCCGTTGATCCACAATGCCAAGAGGCACATAGGCTCCCGTCCAGCTCCCCTTCCGGGCTTGCAGGAATGGAAGATCTGCCATCACCCCGCGAGTCAGAAACGCACCTGTCAGAGTGACGGCTAGCACAATCAGCATGACTAGCACACTCACCGTGCGGGCTCTACTCATACACACACCTTTCGTCTAAACCTCTGGTTGACTGTATCTTAAACGGATAACAAAGGTACGTTTCAATTTCATATGACAGGCCAAACACATTAATCACGGCCTGGAAGCAGCCCGTCGAAACCAAGAATGCTCACCACAAAGAAATCTCGCTAACAAACATAGCGCGGCGAAGAAGCCGTATATCACGCGCCGCAACGGCGTTCTGTCGCCTTCATTTAATTAAGGAGTACCCCATGCAAAAGATCCTGATAATCGGCTATGTCCGCGATCGGAATTTCTCTCGCGCACTCTTGATCATCGTTCTCAGGGCTACCATTGGGAGTGCTGTTCGGAGAAGTGATTTAGAATCAGTGAAGCCCTCAACGCGGGCGGTTAGCTCAGTTGGTTAGAGCGCCTGCCTTACAAGCAGGAGGTCGCAGGTTCGAGTCCTGCACTGCCCACCAGGTTTCCCCCGAGTGCTATGAGCTTGGGGTGCTCGTTACGGTGCAGGCGAAAGATTCCACGACTTACTACTTCCAGTCCACGGAATTACATCAACGTTCAGTGATTCCGCCGTGCGTTGTGGATCTGCGGTTCTCAGCAATCCGACTCGCAGTTGCGGTGGCCCTCGGCCATGTTTTACGCGCGTCTGTGCGTCGAAAACTTTAGGAGTTCTTCCATGCATAAGCTCTTCATACGCTCGGTTCGGGTCCCCCTGTTGCTTCTTGCTGCTGTTCTCAGCATGCCATTGCATGCTGCCGATCCCGCTTCTTTGCCAGCGCCGCCGGCCGCCAAGAAGGTTCCAAAGGTTACCGAGATCAATGGCCGCAAGCTGGTAGATAACTATTTCTGGCTTCGGGATAAGCAGAATCCAGAAGTCAAGGCGTACCTGAAGGCGGAGAACGCGTACACCGACGCGGTCATGAGGCCAACAGCTTCTTTGCAGAAAAAGCTCTATGACGAGATGTTGGGCCGCATCAAGGAAACCGACGTGGATGTTCCGTACAAGTATGGCGAGTACTTCTATTACTCGCGGACGGAAGCCGGCAAGCAGTATCAGATCCGCTGCCGGAAAAAAGGCAGCCTGGACGCGCCAGAAGAAGTGTTGCTGGATGTGAATGAAATGGCCAGAGGGCAAGAGTTCATGTCCGTGGCTGCCTACCAAATCAGCGATGATGGAAATCTGCTGGCCTACTCCACCGATAACACTGGCTTCCGCCAATACGCGCTGGCGGTTAAAGATTTGCGGACAGGTAAAGTGCTGTCCGATCATGCAGAGAAAGTCGGATCGGTGGCCTGGGCAAATGACAACAAGACCTTGTTCTACACCGTGGAAGATCTCGCCAAGCGGCAGTACCGGCTCTACCGTCATGTGCTGGGAGCATCGGGGCCGGACGATCTCGTTTACGAAGAAAAGGATGAGCGCTTCGAGGTTAATGTCGGCAAGACGCGCAGCAAGGCATACATTTTCTTGATTTCAGGCAGCCACACGACCACGGAAGCCCGCTATCTTCCAGCGGACCAGTCGATGGGTGAGTGGAAAGTAATCGAGCCGCGCAAACAGGACGTGGAATATTATCCCGACCACAATGGCGACTTTTTCTACCTTCGTGTGAATGATGCCGGCCGCAACTTCCGGCTGATGAAGACCCCCGTCAGCGATCCAGGCAGCCATAACTGGCAGGAAGTGATCGCGCAGCGTTCTGCGGTCATGTTCGATGATTTTGACATGTTCAAAGACTATTACGTCGTATATGAGCGCGAGAATGGACTGCCCCAGATACGCGTCTCCGATCTGCACAGCGGCCAATCGCGCCGGATTGGCTTTTCGGAAGCGGCCTATGACGTGAGTCCGGACATCAACCGGGAATACGATACCAACAAGTTTCGTTACGACTATCAATCCGCCATAACCCCGCAATCCATATTCGAATACGACATGGAAAAAGGGACCTCGGCATTGCTGAAGCAAAAGGAAGTGCCCGGAGGATACGACCGCACGCGCTACCAAGTGGAGCAGATTTATGCGACGGCCTCGGATGGGGTAAAGATTCCGATCTCGGTCGTCCATTTGAAAGGTGTCAAGCCGGACGGCAAGGGGCCGCTCTATCTCTATGGATACGGTTCGTATGGCATCTCGATTGACATTGGCTTCAATTCCAACATTTTCTCTTTGGTGGATCGTGGTGTGGTCGCTGCCGTGGCTCATATTAGGGGCGGCGGAGAGCTGGGCAAGGCATGGCACGATGATGGCCGCATGATGCACAAGAAAAATACTTTCGCGGACTTTATAACTTGCTCCGAATACCTGGTCGCGCAAGGCTACGGTTCGAAAGATAAGTTGGTCATCGAAGGAAGAAGCGCCGGCGGGTTGCTCATGGGTGCGGTCCTCAACATGCGGCCGGATTTGTTTCATGCAGCGATTGTCGGAGTTCCATTTGTTGACGTGATGAATACCATGCTCGACGAATCCCTGCCGTTGACCGTGGGCGAATTTGAAGAGTGGGGTAATCCCAAGGAAAAAGCGGCATTCGATTACATGATCTCGTATTCGCCTTACGACAACATCCAGGCGAAGCCTTATCCCAATATCCTTGTGAAGACGTCGTTCAATGACAGCCAGGTTATGTACTGGGAACCTGCCAAATACGTCGCCAAGATGCGAGCCACCAGAAACGACCACAATTTTTTGATCTTAAAAACGAATCTGGACCCGGCGGGGCATGGGGGATCATCCGGAAGATACGACAGGCTGAAGGAAGCCGCGTTTGATTATTCGTTCATCCTGACACAGATGGGGATCACCGATTAGGAGCGCTCTCAGGCTACAGCTTCGTTTGAAGGAAACCGACTGCTTCGAGGCGTTAGTTCAGTTGGTAGCGCCTACCTTACAAGCAGGAGGTTGCAGGTTCGAGTCCTGCACTGCCCACCATATACAGTCTGTTCGCCACCCTTGAATTTGCCTCAAAGATGACTTTGCTCTGACATTTTTTGCCGACGGTCAGGTGTACAATTCCGGTTATTGGGGAACTCAACAATGATTAGCCGGAGGGCTTCCTCGGCGAATCAGAGGCTCGGGTCAAGCATCTAACCTGATGTGGGAGGGACTGAAATGAACAGAGCCTTTTGGTTGAGAATTTCTTTCGTATTCGCCTTGTCGGTCGCGCTCGTGGCCTTGCCAGAATCTAGTGTTGCCCAGCGTGGCGGTTTCCACGGTGGGGGAGGTGGGTTCCACAGTGGTGGAGGCGGCTTCCACGGCGGAGGCGGTAGCTTTCACGGCGGAGGCTCAGGCTTTCACAGTGGTGGAGGCTTTGGAGGCTCCCGAGGAGGCGGAGGCTTTGGTGGCTTTCGCGGCGGACGAAGTTTCGGCGGCTTTCACAACGGAGGCTTTAATGGCTTTCGTGGTGGCCGAGGCTTTGGCGGTTTTCGCGGCGACGGAGACTTCGACGACTTTCGTGGCGACCGCTTTTTCCGGGGCTTCGGCGGTTTCCCGTTCTTCGCTGATTTCGGATTCGGCTTCTGGCCCTACTGGGGTGGGTACCCCTATGGGTACGGATATGGCCCGTGGTGGGGGCCTTCCGCCTATTACTCTCCCTACGACTACCCTGACTATCCTTACGACGCTCCGCCTGATCGCTATCGTGATAATGATCGTCGTGATCGTCGTGATCGGGACAATCGCTGCCGTCCGGACTATCGCCATCCCGACAACGGGTGCAACGATGGTTCCCCGGACACCTCTAAACCAAGCAGCGAGAACCCTCCCCCAAGGCCTTCAAATACTTTTGAGCCGGAGAGCTCTCCTGACCGGAATTATGTGACCACCAACTTCGCGGACTACAGGCATGCGGCTTCGAGTTCGAATGATTCGCCCTCGAATGACAGATCGATCTACCCAGACGACGACCGTCGCGACGACCGCTGTGGCAAGCAACTACCAGCTCGCGAATTCCAGGTCGCAGCAGCTTCCTTCGACAGTGCGCTCAGCCGTGCGGAATGTAATTGAGGCTCTACGCGCGATGCCGCCCGAGGCTCGAGAGCGACAACTCAACTCGGGGCGCTACGATAGCTTCTCGCCAGAGGAACGGGAGCTTCTGAACAACACCTCGCAGTCTCCACAGGCGGAATGATGGGTTGGATGACGTCAATTGCGGCTGCCGACTTTGAGCGCAGTCATTGAGCTGTGGAAAGGCCTATCTACCGGCGGGTGCGGGAACCACGGCTCCGCCCTGAATTTTAGGAATGCCGAAGTGTCCGGCGAGATGCAAGAGGTCAATCGGACTTATCGATCCGGAGACCGCGATAAAGTTGAGCTGAGTCTGTCCGGCGAAGAGAACGGCGATGTTTCTGATGACGTTGTTCTCGGAGCGGATCCACAGATCGGTTGCCCCTGAACCACCATTCTTGTCGTGCGTGCTGACCATGTGCTTCCAGCCTGCCGCATGGTATTGCTGGCGCACCGAGCCCAGAAGTTCCGGATCATACATCGCAGGCGTCTTGAAGCGGAAGCTATGGACGGAGACGCCATCCACGCCTGCGATTACGCGGCGCAGATCTTCATCGTCCTGGTCCATCTTGGACGCGAGTACCAGCATGGAGTGGTCCAGGGTGAACTCGGTCCGCGAGGAGGCATTCTGCCCCAGGCTTTCAATCCCCTGCGGAATCCAATCCTGCGGCGGCGTCTGTGTTTGGGCTAACGCGATGGAAGTAGCGATCAAAACCAGAAAGACGATCCGGGAGAGTTTCATTGCGCACCTCGAGATTTAGATAGTCAGGGGCCTGGTGGCTGAACTGGCACACCAGACCATTGAATGTAACCCGGCTCGTGGAAAGTAGTTCCGCGCTGCTTTCATGCGCTGGTCTGACATTTTGAAGAGAACAGGTTTTGGGTGGAGCAGGCCTTCAAGGTCTGCATTAAGAAGCCAAGAAGCATGTGGGCTTTAGCCCTAAGGTGCCTGCGGTAAGTACCCAGCGGCTGAAAGCCGTGATCGTATTCACCGCAGGAATTGCAGGGCTAGAAAGCCCTGTTCCACCATCAATATTACTGTCCCGTGTACGAGGGAAAGGCGGGCTGCCCTACCCCTTGATCTTCCTTGCCGCCGCATCCCACACCGCTGCTGTCTCCTTGAAATACGAATGATTCGCCAGGTGGCATCCGATCGCGGCGTTATTGCCGAACTCCTCGTTTTCTACGACTTTTTTGCGCGAGCGAACCGCGTTGAAGAAGTTGGCTTCGTGGTCGACAAGGTCGCTGTAGCCGGCGGGCGCGCCGAAGACTTCGGTCCCTTCCGACACTTTGGCCTCAAGCGCTGTGGGCAGCGGGTGCTCCTGCTGAAATTTCTGCAGATACTCATTGCGCAGTTGAGCGGGCCAGCCAAAGATCGAATAAGCCTCGGGCTCTGGGTGCGTGTCTTGCGGGGTATAGGTCAGAGTCGAGCCTTGCAAGGTCAGCGTGCCCTTGGTGCCATAGAAGCCGATGTAATCGCCCTGATCGTTATTCAGATTGCAGCGCAGATAGGAGCGGAAGTTCGGATAATCGTAGAAGGTCTCGATAAGATCCGGGAAGTCGCGGCCGTCCTTGAAACGGAAGAGTCCGCCGGTGGACTGAGCTCGCTTTGCCACCGTATTGGTGCCGGTGACGAAATGAATACCCGAGATTGCGTGGACAAACAGGTCTCCTGGCAAGCCTTCTCCGTAGTCGGCAAAACAGCGCCAGCGGAAGAACCGTTCAGGGCTGAACGGACGCTTGGGCGCGCCATCGAGGAATGCGTTCCAGTCGATGGTCTGCTCGCTCGCGTCCGGCGGAATGGGATAGACCCAGGCCCCGCTCGGCGAATTGCGGTCCCAGTGGGCCTCAACGTGACACACCTCGCCGAGCTTGCCAGAATCATAAATTTCCTTAGCCTGGGCATAAACAATGGAGCTGACCCGCTGGCTACCGACCTGCACAATGCGGTTGCCCTTCTGCGCGGCGTCGATCATGGCGAAACCGTCTTCCACGGTGTGCGACATCGGCTTTTCGCAATAGACATCTTTGCCCGCAGCGCAGGCATCCACGAAAACTTTGCGATGCTGATGGTCGGATACTGCGATGATGACGGCGTCAACGTCCTTGCGATCGAGAATCTCTTTGTAGTTGCGCGTGGTGGGGACTTGTTTGTTGACGGCCTCCTGGGCGGCGATATGACGAGAATCGTATAAGTCACATGCCGCAACGCACTCAATTCCAGGCACGCGCGTTGAGGCTTGCAGCAGCTCGCAACCGCGCACGCCGGTGCCGATGGAGGCGAAGCGCACAGTGTCGCTAGGGGCGACTGGGCGAGGTGATGCCCAAAGCGGTTTCGGCTGCAGCAGCGTAAATTTCCCAGCTGCTCCAACAGCGGCAGCTCCTGTTCCGATTCGGATGAATTGACGACGAGTCCACGAATTCTTTTTCATTGTTCCCATCCTTCCTAAGAGGTTGGCAAAACACCCGCCCAGGCAAATTATTTGCGGCGGCAATTATCGCACACGACGAGCGTGGTTTTCCTCCAAATCTCGATCCGCTCAATTGAAACAATCGCAGGCTGAGACTGCTAGAAGGAACTAATGATAGATAGCGGTCACTGAACTTTCGTGATCTTCGCTCTCGACTGCGACTGCGGTACCTTGTCCCAACCGGCGGACGGATGATTCTCAAACGTAACTTCAAGCAAAGCACGCGTCGCTCACAGCGCCAATGGTTGAATACTTCCGTGGACGTACTCGCTGGTTCGGCGCATATGGATGCACTAGGCGTCAATCTCAGCGAGGGCGGCATGTGCCTGTTTACCCTGGCAAATCTGCCATTGGGATCTCAGATCCAAGTGGAATTTCTTCCGCCTCGATCCGAGGAACGAGTGCGAGTTTATGGGACGGTTCGTCATCGCGCTCTGTATCTTTACGGGATCGAGTTCCTCTTGGGTTCACACGAAAGTCAGGAAAGTCGGGCAGGAGCAGATACAGTTCCCGCTTAAGCCACTCGTTCCTAACCCATCTTCGCGAGGGTTCAGTGCCCGCTGCCCCGGCGAGCGGGACGAAGGCCCCCTTTTTTCTCAGTAGCGAATTGCGGATAGCCGCAGCCTTGGTGACGATTTCCGAGGGGGCGCGACGAGTTTGCCCGGCCCGAGCAGTTGAACGACTACGCCTCAGAGATGGGAGTGGACGTGCAAGTTTTCAAACAGTCCTGGATCGCGGAAAGTTTAAGATGGTTGTGCAGAAAGACGAGACTGAGGGTGCAGGCACAGCGATAGTCGCTTCAGACCGACGGGAAATCGCCCAGAACTTGATCTTATCGGGTCAATCCGGGAATCCAATGCTGAAGTTTTACCTCTGCGTATTCCTTACGTTCGCCTCCGCGATCGCAGCCGCCCAGACGGCCATAGAAGGCACGCTTCACGACAACACTGGAAAACCCGTTTCAGGCGCGATCCTCACGCTGAAACCCGCCGAGGGCAACATTGCGCATGAAACCTCGGATTCTGCCGGCGAATTCCACTTCGGCGTGTTACAGGCCGGCACCTACACTCTGCAGGCCGAAGCACCCGGGTTCTACCTGGCCACTTACAATTTCGTCCTCCGGCCGTGGCAGTCGATTTCGCTCACCATCGAGTTGCAGCCGAAGCACTCAGCGCAGCAGACGGTCGAGGTCCATGTTCATTCCCTGATTGTTGATCCCGAGAAAACTGGCAGCTCTTATACATTCACGCAGCAGGATTTGGACAGACTTCCCGATCCTGTGGTCGAATCCACCAGCGATCTGGTCAATAACCTGATGCCTGGCGCTAGCGACAGCCACGACAATTTTCTTGCCGTGCGTGGCACCGAGTTCTCGTTGCATGAGTTCATCAACGGCGTTTCGTTTCTCGACAACACGCAGCCTCAGTTCAGCCCCGGCATCAGCCCGCAGATCTTTGAAACGGTTGACCTGATGACTGGCGGCTTCACTCCCGAATACGGCAACCGTTTCGGAGGTGTGCTTGATATCGCCACGCGTTCCGGTGCGGATCTCGACGGCCATGGCGACGTGAACTTTCGTGGGGCGACGATCGATAACTACGATCTCAATGCTGACTACGGCGGCCAGTACCGTGGCCTCGGCCACTACTTTTTCGTGGATGGATTCACCTCTGGCCGGTTTCTCGATCCTCCTGCGCGCCACGAACTTTATGATTTTGGCAAAGGCTCCCGCGCAACCGCTCAGTTTGACTGGCACGCTGGTGCTAAAGACGCTCTCAAGTTGCTGCTAATGGGCGGAGGCGACAACTTCCAGCAGCCAAATATTTCAGACGATCAGGCAGCAGGCCGCGACGCCCAGCGTCACCTGCGCCAGCAAACCGCAATTCTTACCTGGCTGCATATGTTTTCCCCGCAGACGCTGATCTCAACCTCTTTATATGAGCGCACCAGTTCCGATCGCGTACTGCCCACCACCGACCTGATCACGCCGTTTTCCGAAGCTTCGCGTTCCCCACTCACCTTGGGCATCAAGAGCGATCTCTCTCATTACTGGAACGGACATTTCTTTAAGGCAGGAGTTGATCTAGTTCGCCTGCGGGAGAACGAAAGCTTCTTCTTCGACAGCCGCGGCGATCCCGACGTCTTTCCCACGTTCAGCGGCGGATTGCATGGCGGTCAGGCCAGTGCATATGTGCAGGACCACTTCTCTCCGATTCGCAACCTGACACTCGATCTCGGCCTGCGCTACGACTATTTCGACTTGGTGAATACGGGCGTGCAGAGCAGTCCGCGCGCGGGTTTGGCCTATCACTTCACGAAGACAAACTCAGTCCTGCACGCGGCTTACAATCGTTATTTTTCTCCGCCACCGATCGAGTATTCGTTGCTCGCCAGCTTCCTCGGTCACAATGCCGTCGATCCCGATCAGCGCGTGGGCAACGTGCGTCCATACACACAAAATTATTTCGAAACAGGATGGACGCAGGAACTGCACCCGCGTGTGAGCCTGGAATTGAACGCCTACCTGCACACTGGTCACAATAGTTTTGAGAACCACGAAATTTCGATCAGCCGCATCTTTGTTCCCATCAACTTCCACACCGCCCGCTCCGAAGGCGCCGAACTGGTGCTCGACATCCGTCAACTGGAGCGCATCGGAATCAGCGGCCGCTTCCAATACGCTCTGCAGAAGACCTTCTTCTATGGCCCCGTCACCGGTGGTTTTGCCGGAGACGAACCGCTGGTGCCCGGCGAGCGTATCATTCCTGCTTTCGACCAGACTCACACCGGAACCGCGCAGGTTTTCTACCACACTCGATGGCGCGCCTTCTGGGCAGGCAGCGCACTTCGCTACGGCAGCGGCACAATCATCGAGGGCGGCAATCGCCTGCCGCAGCATTTCACGGCCGATCTTGCTTCCGGAGTCACGCTCTGGAACCCGGAACCGAGGCGTTTAGATATTGAGTTCGACGTCACTAACGTCTCCAACAGCATCTACCAGATCGCAAAAGAGAGCGAAGAAATTCCCATTCAGTACGCTCCCTCGCGAACCGCAGGCGGCAGCTTAAAATTTCATTTTTAAGGTATTTTGAGGAGGCGCAATTTTGGACTTGCTGAAAAGATTTGGCTGCCCCCCAGGGATTCGAACCCCGATATGCTGATCCAGAGTTTGTGAACACCAATCGGCGGAGTGGTTAGGATCTGCTTCGGCATCAGTCACTTGCACAAACTAAAGCCCGCACGGAAGCATCGTGGTCTGGTATTGAAAGGAATCGATTTGGCGCGACCTGGATCAGAGCGCACGGCACACATGTGGCACACCTCGCCATTATGAATTGTGGCTGACCGAAACAGTCGGTCGACCGTACGCCAGCATGCTACCGTGCCAATCGACCGGTGATTGGTAACTGATAGAAAATTAACGGCACGGATGGCGCTGAACATCGGTTTTGGAGCCCTGCGGAAGGCTTATCGGACAGTTATTTCTCACGTCGGCTGATAAAGCCATAGCCCTTGGCGTCGTTAGACCATTTCACTGTTCCTTGTTCCATTGTGATACCTGTCTCTATATTGAATTTCTGCTGAGAAGAATCGCTGCGGGTGAGAGGGCTGACGCTAATGCGGAACCAACTGTCACCTGACGGTGAATCAAACTTAGCTGATGCTGGCTTGGATGTGCGAAGTCGGGTAAGGATTCTTTCGGAGACTAATCCTGATGACGCTCTTGCCGTTTCCCCACGAAGACAAAGAAGAGTACGGCGGCCACGGTCGCAATCAGCCCGACAACAATGAATAGGGCTGGATGTGCATGCTGCGAAATGAAGGCGAGTATTTGTCGTCCGTAGCGGGCGGCCAGGAATGCTAGAAGTGTGTACCTGACGATTCGTCCCACAGTGAGTGCGAACAGGAATTTTCTCATGGGATATTGCATGGCGCCCGCCGCAAACAGAAACGGAAGCATGGGCACCGGTGGCGGTAGCAGGGCCGGAATAGCGATTGCGCCCAAGCCCCAACGCTCAAATCTTTTGTATACCTTGTCCAATGTCTTGGGCGGAAACCTGCGCGCGAGCGTTTCTTTTCCCCCTTTGCGCGCAAGCCTGTAAGTGACAAAGCCCCCTGCCACAGAACCAAACGTCGCCATCAAGGCGTAGTAAAGCCACAACTGTTCATTACGAGCCGACAAAAAAATCGTCAGCACGTCCATGCTTCCAGGCAGTGGAATGATGGAATTGTCGAGGAGCCCAAGAGGAATAAAACCTAGGCCACCGAGTTGGTAGATCCAGTGCCTGACGCTTCGCGCCACCGTGGGTGCCGCGCTCGCAATAGTCTCGAGAATGGACATTTTCTTTCAAGGCCAGCATCCATTTTTGCATCCAAGCTGCGCTCCCTGCGGCGACTCCGGGTCGATGGATTCTCCACTGATGCGCACTGAGAGGAGAGTGTATGCGGGCCACTCGCGTCACGTGAGGTCTTCGCCTCTCCCATGGCAGTTGCCGCCGCTGCCTGGAGGAGAACAGTTCGGAATTGAGCATTGCTCGCGATTGGGGAAGCGACAACCCGTCAAGCTCACCATGTTCGTACCTAATCCGGATTCCGCCAGCCACCCAAATCTGTGGCCAGACGGTCGGCTTCATGAGGTCCCCACGACCCGATCTCATAGGAATGTAAGCCGCTGTTATTCCCGAGGATTGGCTCGACTATGGCCCAAGCCGCTTCCACTGCGTCCTCTCGCACGAACAGCATGGCATCTCCATGCATGGCATCTCCCAGAAGGCGCTCATAGGCATCCACCTCGTCTGCGGTTTGCTGTTCCACTGCGCTGAGCTTTGCCGGCATGGACACGAGGTCTTCGCCGGGCCGTTTTACTTGGGCGGAGAGGCTTAGCGAAACATCGCCAGGGCCTAAGCGGAAGTGGAAATAATTGCGGGCATGGCCGGCCAAATTGTCAAGCGGAGGCTTTCTAAGTTTGACGATCACTTCAGTAGCGGTAACCGGGAGGCACTTTCCGGCGCGAATCAGGAAAGGCACTCCCGACCACCGCCAGGATTGAATTTCGAGACGCACGGCAGCGAAGGTCTCGACCTGGGAATCCGCTGCGACTCCTTCTTCTTTCTTGTAACCCTTGAACTGTCCGCGAACCAGATGCTTCGGATCCAGCGGGGGAATCGTACGGAAGACCTTGACGGTCTCATCGCGGATGGAATCATAATGCAGGCCGGTAGGGGCTTCCATGGCCAGAAAGGCTACGACCTGAAGCATGTGGTTCTCGACCACGTCCCGGATCGCTCCGGTAGCATCGTAGAATTTCCCTCGCCCATCAATCCCAAACTTTTCCGCCATGGTGATCTGCACACTTTCAACATAATTCCGGTTCCAGATTGGCTCCACAAAACTATTGGCGAAGCGGAAGAACAGCAGATTGAGGACCGCTTCTTTGCCGAGGTAATGGTCAATACGAAAGATCCGCGATTCCGGAAGGACGGTGTGAAGCGCGGCATTCAACTGCTGTGCCGAGGCAAGCTCGTGTCCAAAAGGCTTTTCAACAATTACCCGTGCATTCTTCATGCAGCCCGAGCGTGCGAGAGACTCGACAACATTGACAAAAAGATCGGGAGGAATCGCCAAATAGTGAATCGGACGGATTGCTGGGCCCAGCGCTTTCTTCAACCGATCAAAGGTCGCGACCTCTCGATAATCACCACCGACGTAGTGAAGCAAGTTCAACAGCTTGGCCAGGGCACCTTCATCGATGCTTCCGCCTTGTTGGTGCACGCTGTCGCGAGCGCGCTCTTTCAGATGCTCATCGCTTCGCCCAGCCTTGGCAACACCGATCATGGGCAAGTCCAAGTGACCACGTTCAACCATATGGTAAAGGGCGGGAAATATCTTCTTGTGGGCGAGGTCCCCCATCGCTCCGAACAAAACCAAAGCATCGGCTGGCCTCGTGTCTTCCGAGGACTCTCGCGTCGTGCGACCATGTCTGAGGTTGGGCATCAACATCTCCTCGTCTTGCGGGAGGCAGAGCAATCTTAGCAGCCTCAAGTAATATCAAGCCGATCGCCGAATCCTCGGGCGAGGCGACCCCCTGATAAAGTTCTTCTCAATCCGATTTTGAGAGCGACCCGCGAGGGTGCACAGGTAGGAGGCGCGAACGATGGCGAGGAACATCCCAAGGAAAGTGATCCACGGATATGGAAAAGCTCGTGAGCATCGCGTCTAATCCGGTGCGGCAATAACATCGCACCGTGTTGATTCTCCACCCGAGAACGGTCTCACCGGAGGTCCAGACCAGTTCGCCCAAAGGGAAAGGAACGACGCAACAGCAGTAACTAACTCCCAGACTGTAAAGTGCAGATTGCCACCGGGCCGCAAAATCACGAGGCGCAACCTCCCCAATCGCGCAAACCAACGCAGAACTATTCTTGCGTTGGCGGGTTCCACCTATCAGATTCTTGGCTCCAGTGCGTGGAAAGTAGCCAAAGATAACGTTCGCGAGGAGGCCGTATGGCAACACCTTCAAACTCCCAGCCTGACAAACAGCCACAATTGCACGGGGCACCGTATTGCTCCGACCCGAACTGCCAAAGCTGTAAGGAGCTACGGGAAATGCAAGAGCTGATTAGGTTAGGTCAACCAATTCCAAGCAAGAGAAGCTAGCTGGTGAAGCAAATTGAAACGCCCTCACGCCTATCGAATCCACATCTGTCACACGCCCGAATCATCGCGCGAGTTCAGGAAATATGCCGCAAGAGCGGAGCAGATTGCGAACGTATTAGGCCGTCGCTCTGTGCATGTAAGCGAAACGGAACCAACTCACGTGAGATGCGAGACGAGTTTTAATATTGATGCAGTTTTGAGTTTGCTGCATTCTTTGGATGTGAAGCGGAAAGATGTCACACAGGAAAGATGACTTGGCTTCTGAATCCCCCGTTCTGAGTGGCCAATTTTCATGCTCTTCCTATCCGCAGATACAAAATACAAATTCAGCGGGTTTTTCAGGAACCTTCATACAACAGAAGAACCCCACTGTGCCCAACGCTGTACTACAGTGGGCTGATTTATCGCGAAGCGAAACCTGAACGCGTAGAGGCGAGATGGCGTTTATGGTGGTAGACTCTAGAAGTCCCTTTACACATCCCTCCGTTGTGCCCCCGTAGGCGTCGGTCTTTTGTGCAATCTGATGATTCGCATCAGGAGGCCAGTATGCTGCTCAGCAGCACGGGCGTTATCCCCAGCTCGCAACATGAAAAAGAGTTTGCCTACAAGGTGGAGGAACTGAACAAGAATACTGACGCAATGAAGAACCGTCTGGATGACTTGGAGACATCAAGCTACTCAGTCCAGACGATCTCGACATCATTGACGAGAAACGAATCCTTCGCCAGAAAATAGCTAAAATGGAACACGAAGATTCTGATGGTCACGAGATGGCGGCCTGACTAACTATGAAGTGAAGACCCCTCCATCTTCAACTTTTCTTCCGCTTGGTGTAGGTCTTTGCAATACGCTGCACCCTATTATAATCGTGGTACGCCGATTCTGCCTGTGAAACGGGAAAATCTGCTCATCCCCGGCGGGAACGCTTTCTGACCGGCCCGAAATACGCTGCCGCAACCCCCTGTTATTGTGCCGCTTAAGGGGCTCTCTAAACGTGGCCGAATGCTTGCAATAACCCATCTGCCTCGCAACCTCCGTCCAACGCTTGCCAGAGAGCCGTTTGTGCGTTTTGACGCGCGAGGGCATGGCAAGATTTTCAGCCTCGAACCAGAGCAATTTGAGTATCATTAAGCGTCCACGGGCGTGGCCATCTAAAATAGAAAGGGAAACCATGGGAACTGATGTCACACAAGAACGCCAGCAGGCCCACGCGCTGCTCGATATGCTGCCGGAAGAGAAGCTCACTGCCGTGCGCAGCTTGCTCGAAGTGATGCTGGAACCGCTCTCGCGTTCGCTGGCTTCCGCTCCGGTGGAAGAGGAGGAGATCACGCCCGAAACGGCAGCAGCGCTCGACCGTGCCCGCGCTTCGCTCGCTCGCGGAGAAGGTATTCCCCACGAAGATATTGTGCGCGAGTTCGGCTTGGATAAATGACCGAACCGCCAGCTCCCCAGCGAATCGCCGTGGTCTGGTCTCCCGAGGCCCGGGCCGATCTCCGCGCCATCGCCCGCGACGCCGCAATGCAAATTCTTCACTGCCTGGATCGCTACCTGGCCAACCGCACCGGTGACGTGAAAAAGCTCAAGTCGCCGCTCACCGGCTTCCGTCTCCGCTGCGGCGACTACAGGGTGTTCTTCGATCAGCGAGACGAGCAGACCATCAACGTCACAGCCGTCCGCAACCGCCGCGAAGCCTACCGCTGACAGAACCGTGGTCCTGTCCCATTTTGCAATCACATTTTTCCTAGCTGGAAGCACGACAGGAGCGGAGAGGGAGGCGAGTCAAGGCCGCGCGTCCTCTGCGCGTTCATCGGAGCGAAGCGCAGAGCCTTGACTCGACTCCCGCGCTCCGTACACTCCCGGCGGAAAGAATGGGATCATCACTCCAAGCCGCTGGTCTTCCCGCTGGCTCTTTCGCCACCTAGCAGCTTTAGACAATTTCCGAGGAGGTGGCGGCGACAAGGGGGACTCCAGGCATCGGCGATTCGTTATTACGAGAGAGTTGGACTGCTTCCGCGAGCCCCGCGAATCAGCGGGCAGAGACGATACGACACCACAACGTTTTACCCGCTGGCAATCATTCAGCGTGCGCGTCAACTGGGTTTCACATTGACTGAAATCCGACATCTGTTCTTTGCTTTCCGCGACATCACTCGCCCCTCGGAACGCTGGCGAACGCTGGCCCAAAGAAAGCTGGCAGAGTTGGATCAGCTGATGGATGGAATAAAAGCAGTGCGAGGCGTGCTCAAAAAGATGATGACGAAATGCCGATGCGACACCTTGGATGAATGCGGCGAGGGCATATTTCGAAGCATGGACGGTTCTAGAAGCAGGGTAGGTCGGAGGGCAAAGGATGGCCAAACCCGCCACTTGCGCGTGTGTAACCTATAAGTTACAATAACAAACAATGCAAATCCGCCGCTACCTCACCGGGATGGGAAAGGATGTTTTCGGTGAGTGGCTGGCAGGACTGAAAGATGCTCGCACCCA
>WNGG01005225.1_pt2 | contig 16656 bp, 9 predicted proteins | sample 5400661 | NCBI WGS metagenome assembly WNGG01 (sample SAMN13153372, study PRJNA577476) | soil metagenome | isolation source: 100 cm soil or saprolite under Garry oak tree replicate 1 | place: USA:California | collected 2016-06-15 | reverse complement strand
TTGGTAACTCAACAACTGCTGCCATAATTCCCTCCGATGTCACCTCGTAGTGACGACTTCAGTCGTTCAATGATGAAACGAATGAATTCGTCACTACGTGGCTGATTCCGCTGGACGCCACGAATACGTCGAGCCGGTCTCGACGCCGATCAACAACTCGCCCCGCTTTTCCGCTGACTCGCGCGAGACAATTTCAACATTCCAGACGGCTTCGTTGTAGCCGTTCCCCTCAACTTGATTGATCTTCCCGGGGCGAAGCGTCTCGGTCAGCCGCGTGTTGATGTAGTGATAAGCCATCTCGCGAGCCTCGTCCGCTGTTAGATTGCGGCTTCGCTCCCTTCCTTCCAATATCGCCTTCACCTCCTCGACGATCTGACGCGGCTCGAAGGGCTCGCAATCATACTTGAGGATGTGATCGTCAACGGTGAAACCGGTCTCGGCTCTGAGATGCCGCGCGAATTGGCCGGTGTAGTTGCCCTCCACACAGATTGTCTTTTTGCAACTCTTCAGAATCTCGGTGACTTCTTTGGACTGAAAAGGAGTCAGGTACTTGATCTGAAGCTGATTAGCTCGAATCCCTTCCGTCGCAAGAAGAACGATCGCTTCGCTGATGACGCCTTTCGTTGAACCCCAACCTATCAACGTCACGTCGGCGTCCGCCGGTCCTTCGAGTGCCGGAGGCTTCAGCTCGCGAAGCAAGCCGTCAAGCTTGCGCATTCGTTTCTCTTGAACCTTGCGACGCATCGCCGAGGAGGTGAAGACGTCGCTGATCAATATCCCGCCTTCGTCGTGATCGTCGGTCGCTGCGACATAAACCGTGCCTTCAGTTCCCGGCAGCGCGCGGGGCGAGATGCCGCTGTGAGTGAACTCATAGCGTTTGTACAAGCCGCTGGATTCGGGCCACTCGGTTACAATCTCGCCTCGCTCAATCGGCACCTCATTGGTAAGCGCGTCCGGCTCGATGGTCTCCGGGTGCTCCGACAAAAGCAGATCGCTGATGATCGTCACTGGAAGCTGATACTTCTCCGCAAGATTCAACGCTTCGACCGTGGAATAGAAACAATCAGCGGTGTCAGTCGGCGCGATGATGGCCCGCGGATAATCGCCCTGTGACGCGCCGAACACCTGGTTCAAGTCGGCCTGTTCGGTTTTGGTCGGAACCCCCGTCGACGGGCCGCCGCGTTGAACCTCGACGATCACAACCGGAGCTTCAATCATTCCCGCCATGCCGATGGCTTCTGTCATCAGGGCAAAGCCTCCGCCCGAGGTCGCGCACATCGATCTGACCCCCGCGTGTCCCGCGCCGATCGCCATGTTGGCGACCGCCAGCTCGTCTTCGCATTGCTTGACCACGACGCCTACACGATCCGCGTGCGAGGCCATCCAATGCAAGATTGAAGACGCGGGAGTCATCGGATAAGCCGAATAGAATTTGCATCCGGCGGCGACGGCTCCCAACGCGATCAGCTCATTGCCGGTCACGAAAGGCCTCGCAACCCGCGTGAAGTTCCACTCGTAGCCGAGCGGCACAAAGTTCTCTTTGGCGTAGTCATAACCCGCCCGCGCGATGCCGGCGTTTTGATCGACCACCGCTTGCCCTTTGTGTTTGAAAGTGTCTTCTAAAACTCCAACAGCAGTATCGAAATCGAGCGCCGCAAGAAACATCAACGCGCCAAGCGCAACGGTGTTCTGCATCACTGGCTGGACTTTTCCAAACGGTTTGGTAAGCGTCGCCATAGGGAGCGGCGCGGGCAGCACATTGTCGCCCAGAAGCGTTGGATCGAGTTTGAATTTGTCCGAGTTGTAGATGACCGCGCCTCCGGAATTCACCTCGCGGGCGTGCCGCTCGATCGAATCCTGATTGAGCGCGATCAGCACGTTCAACCCGTCGCCGTGCGAGTGCACCTTCTCTTCGGCCACTCTCACGCGCAGCCAGATATGGCCGCCGCGAATTACAGATTGATAGCTATTATACGCGCAGACGTAGAGGCCGAGCCTGCTGACTGTTTTGGCCAGCGTGTCGCCGGACTTGTCCAGACCATCTCCGGCAGCGCCTCCGATTCCTATGATCATCTCTCGCATAACAAATCTCCTGAGTGCGTTAGTGGATTGAGAACTAGGAGTTTCTTCAGGCGCGATTCTATCACCGAGTCAAGCGTGATTCGTGATTCGTGATGCGTAATTCGTGATCCGGTCACGCATCACGAATCACGCATCACTCGTCCTCTTAGAGAGGTTTTCTGAAGAAAAGGAAGTTGGATCGCTTACCGCTTGGATTCTCAACCTGCAATTGAACAGTCTGGCCGGGGTCGATCCCTTTCAGAGCCTTCTTGGCGATCAGTATCTGCGTGGGATCCGGATCGCCGTTTCTCGTCTTGACCGGGTCGTCGTTGATTCGCAGCACCGCACCGGGCTCGAAGCTCTGCCCGAACAAGATCAGATTCTTTCCGCTGATTAGTGCCATGATCAACACCGGTCGATTGAGACTGGTGTTAGGATCGATCTTTGCGACGAAAATGTCCTGTCCGCCGCCGTTGTGATCAAGCAGCGGGATGAACGTTAGAAAGTCAGTGGAAGTGGTAGTTCCCATCACAAAAATAAAGCCATCCGCGTTTAGAGCAACCGCCAGCGCCTGATCATCGCCGCTTCCCCCAATGTACGTAGAGAACGTGACGGCGCCCGTAGTCCCCAACTTGGCCGCAAACGCGTCGTTAGGTCCGCCTCTGAAAGACGACTGAATCGCGTTGACCGTCGGTAAACCGTCACCCGCAGAGCCCGCGATAACCGCATTGCCGGACGAATCGATCGCGATCGCATTGCCAGAGTCGTCACCGGCGCCTCCCACAAACGTGAGATACGATAATGCCGATCCCGATGCGTTAAGCTTCGCCACGAAAGCATCACTAGTCGCTGAAGCTGCGCGCGTTGTGCTGGAACCTGTGAAGCTGGTCGACTTGGTTCGCCCGGTGACATAAGCGTTGCCCGTTGCATCAGAGGCGATCGCCAAAGCAAAGTCGTCGTCGCTCCCACCCAGAAACGTCGAGTAAACGAAATCTGAGCCGCTCGGATTGATCTTTGCGACGAAGCCGTCGAAACTCGACGCCGCTCCGCTCTTCGAAGATCTAAGCGCATTCTTCGTCGGGAAATTTCCTGAGGACGTGTCGCCGGTCACGTAGAGATTTCCGGCAGAGTCGACGCTTATTCCGGTTTTACCGACAGAATCCTCCGCGCCGCTGCCGCCTAGAAACGTCGAGTATACGAGCCCCGATCCGTCGGGCGTCAGCTTGGAAACGAAAGCGTCCGAGCTTCCGCCGCCGTAGCTCGATTGAATAGCACTAACCACCGGATAGTCCGCCGACGTCGTGCGCCCTGTTATGTAAGCACTTCCAACGCTATCGGCAGCCACGCTCACACCGGCTTCGTCACCGCTCCCGCCGATGAGGCTTATGTAAAAGAATTGATCGGCGCCTGGAGTTAGCTTGATCACGAAGGCGTCTGAGCTACCCATCAGAACCTGAGCGAAGGAGTGGAACACCGGGAAGTCTGGGGATTGAGTGACTCCGCTAACATAGATGTTGCCCATTCCATCAACCGTCATCCCGGTAGTGAATTCGTTTTTGGTGCCGCCAAAAAAACTGTACCTGAGCAACAGGCCGTTTGAGCTGAGCCGACCCACGAAAATATCAGAATCTGTGCGCCCAGCGGCCCGCGGGGACAAAAAGTCTGTTGAAAAAGAATCACCGGCCAGGATCGTGTTGCCGGCGGAATCAGCCACAATGCCTCTCGCGGCGTCGGCTGCATTGCCGCCCACATATGTCGAATAGACGAGCACAGGATCGATGATCAACGTCCGCGTCCTGTCATAGCCGGCAATCTCAAATCCGACCGTGTCACCAGCCGAAATATTAAAGTCAGCAGCTACTTCCAGCTTTGAGCCGTCGATTTCCTGGTAGGCAAAGGGCCGTTCGAAACGCACGTCGCCCGCCGCGGTGTGAAGAACCAAAGAGCCATCAGCCAACGCAGTTCGGTCCGCGCCTTCGAAACGCAGAGCGATCCGCTGCGGGTCCGCACCCGGAGCGACCTCAAAATCATATTCAAGCTTGCGGTCATTCTCATAGAATGTCAGGTCTATTCCCGGATACAGATCCGAATATTTAACGCGGGAGTAAGTATCGATATCTCGAATCCACTTCGCGGGATTGTTGCCGATGAAGTAGCTGGCCAGAGCTTGCTGTTGGTTTACGCCTGCGACCAGCGCCGCCCGACTTGCACCCTCGAACTTCATGCTCAGTTGATGTGAGCGTGTAACTTTGTCTGGTTGGTTGCTGAGCGCGAGCACCGCTTCCGACTGTTTGAGAAGCAGCCCAAGGCCCTTACCGCGGCCCACGAATCTTACGTCATCATCGGCCTGTCCGCGATTCGCTTCGAAGCTGAGCGGCAGGTTCCACCTACCCTCACCTGCCGCAGTAGATACCTTGAGTTCAGGCTCTGGTGATTCAACCGAGCGGGGCATAGCAGGAATCAGTGCAGCAGCCAGGGAAGCGGCAGCAATGATCAAAGCCGCGCGCTGAATCTTTTGGGGTTTACTCTTCATCGCATCACTCCTTGGTAATGTGTCGCAGCGTCCAGCGTGCTGCGTCCGAGGTATCCGACCCGGTCATGGCAACTAAAGAATCTGAGCGGTGCGGTGACACAGACTTTGGTCTGTGACGAGCTGCAACAGACTGAGGTCTGTTCCACGCAGAGTTATAGCTTACTCTACTCGCGCGCGCGAAGCCATCAACGGAATACAATCTCGCGCCATGACCGACAAAGCCTATCGCGATAATGCGCCCAAATCAAGCCGTCCATCAATATGTAGTGTGTGAAGTTCCGTCCCCCACAATTTGCGGTATACACGACGCTCTGTTTCTGCTAGACTGCTCACCCGTAGAACGTCTATCATCGAACGCGCGATCTCACTTGAAAGCTGAAAGACCATGAACGAGAAAGACTTTGTGCACCTTCATCTTCATACCGATTTCAGTCTTCTGGATGGAGCGATAAAGATTAAACCGCTGGCCGCCCGCGCCCAGCAGTTCGGCGCGCGCGCGGTCGCGGTCACCGATCACGGCAATCTCTACGGCGCGATCTCTTTCTACAACCAGATGAAATCGTCGGGCATTAATCCGATCATCGGTATGGAAGCTTATATCGCCAAAGGCAAGCACACCGATCGCGGAGACGCGTCCGGCGAGAAAGGCACAAACCACATCATCCTTCTCGCTAAGAATCTTCAGGGCTATCACAATCTCGCGAAGCTTTCATCCATCTCGTTTACCAAGGGCTATTATTACAAGCCGCGAATCGACAAAGAGCTGCTCGCGGCGAACAGCGACGGGCTGGTTGCGCTTTCGGCTTGTTTGTCGGGCGTGCCTTCCTCGTTGCTGCTCTCCGATAAGTTCGACGAGGCCGCGCGCCAGGCGAAAGAATTTGAAGACATATTGGGGAAAGGCAATTACTATCTCGAAGTTCAAAATCACGGACTCGATCAAGAAGTGCAGACAGTCATTCCGGGCATGATCGACTTGTCGAAGAAGACCGGCATTCCTCTCGCTGCGACCAACGACTGCCATTACTTGATGCAAGACGATTGGCGCGCGCACGACATTTTGATCTGCATCGGCTCGGGCAAGACTATCAACGAGAAACGAGATCTAAAATACAAGGAAGGCGAATTCTATTTTCGATCGGCGGCTGAGATGTGGAAGATCTTCGGGGATGAGTTGCCCGAGGCTTTGTTGAATACAGTCGCAATAGCCGAGATGTGCGAGCTTCAACTTCCCAAGAACCAGAACCATCTCCCGAAGTATCGCGTTCCGGAAGGCGAGACAGTCGACAGCTTTTTCGAAGGACGGGCTCGTGCCGGGTTGGATGAAAGATGGGCTGAAGTTAAGGACAGGCCTGATCGCAAGCATGACCTTGACGATTACCGCGCGCGGCTCGAACAAGAGATAGCGGTGATAACAAAGATGGGCTACGCGGGCTATTTCCTGATCGTTTGGGACTTCATCGCTTACGCGCGGAAGAACGGGATTCCGGTTGGCCCGGGCCGCGGCTCGTCAGCAGGATCGCTCGTGGCCTACTGCTTGAGGATTACCGACGTCGACCCGCTTCAATACGACCTGCTGTTTGAACGCTTCCTGAATCCCGAGCGCGTGTCAATGCCTGACATCGACATCGACTTTTGTGTGCGCGGCCGGCAGAAGGTTATTGACTACGTAGCCGATTACTATGGCCGCGACCACGTCTCACAGATCAGCACATTTGGAACCATGGCTTCAAAGGCCGTCATCAGAGACGTAGGACGAGCGCTCGAGATGCCGTATTCGGAAGTCGACAAGATTGCCAAGATGATTCCGCCGCCGGTGCGAGGTCGCAACGTATCGATCGAAGACGCGATCAAACAGAACGCCGAGCTCAAACGGGCAATCAGCGCCGACGAGCGAGTGCGCGAGGTAATCGAAATAGCGCAGCGGCTCGAAGGTTGCTCACGTCATGCGTCGGTCCATGCCGCCGGCGTGGTGATTTCCCCCAAGCCGCTGTACGAGCTCGTGCCTATCTCGAAAACCGCGCGGGATGAAATAACGACGCAGTTTCCGATGAATGATCTCGAAAAGACCGGGATGTTGAAGATGGACTTCCTCGCGCTGACCACGCTGACCATCATCGACGATTGCGTTAAGTCGATCGAGCGCGAAACCGGGACGAAGCTTGATCTCAAAAAGATTCCGCTCGATGATCCGGCTGCCTTGCGCTTGTTTGTCGAAGGGAAGACCGAAGCCATCTTTCAATTTGAGGGCGGGGGGCTGAAAGACCTTTGCCGCAGACTCAAGCCCGAAGGCCTCGAGGATCTCTCTGCGCTCAACGCGCTTTTCAGACCGGGTCCCATCGACAGCGGTATGATTGACGACTTCATTGAACGGCGTCACGGACGAAAAAAGGTGCGCTACGATTTTCCTGAGCTGCAGGAGGCGATGGGCGGCACCTTCGGCATTCTCGTCTACCAGGAGCAGTTGATGGCGGTTTTCCAAAAGCTCGCGGGCTATTCGCTGGGTGAAGCAGACCTTGTGCGGCGAGCCATGGGCAAGAAGAAACGCGAAGAACTCGACAAGCACAAAGAGAAGTTCCTCACGCAAGCGACCGAACGAGGGCACGACCGCATCAAGATTGAACGACTATGGCAAAGTTTTGAGGGTTTCGCCGATTACGCCTTTCCGCGCGCACACTCGTTCTCATACGCGTATGTCGCTTATCAGACTGCCTATCTGAAAGCGCATTACCCAACGCACTTTTGGGCGGCGGTTTTGTCAAACGAATTGAACAACACCGCGAAAGTAGTCCGATACATCAACGAAGCGCGGACGCAAGGGATCGAGATACTGCCGCCGGACGTAAACGAGAGCCTCGACAACTTTACCCCGAGCGGCAACACAATTCGATTCGGGCTTGCCGCGATCAAAGGGATCGGCCAATCGGCTGTGTCATCGATCATCGAAGCACGCAACTCGGGTGGCGCGTTCACCTCGGTATTCGATTTCACCGAGCGAGTCGACTCGCGCGCGGTGAACAAGCGCACGCTCGAGGGGTTGATCCGCGCCGGCGCATTCGATTCAGTTACCAAGAGCCGCGCGCGGCTGTTCGCGGCGATTGACTCAGCGATCGAGAGCGGACAGCGGTTGCAGCGTTCTCGCGCGAGTGGCCAGACGGACCTGTTCGGAGCACTCGCCGGGTCGATGCCTGCGGTCGAGCCTGCTTTGCCGGATGTCCGGGAATGGGCGCCTCACCAGATGCTCAAGGGCGAAAAGGAAACCCTCGGCTTCTACATTTCGGGACATCCTCTGTCGGGCTACGAAGAAGCGCTCAAGGATTTTGCCGACGCGGACATCGATCGGCTGGCGAATCTGACTCACGGGACACAGGTGAGCATTGGTGGAGTAGTGATGGAGCTCAGCGTACGCACTACCAAGAAAGGCGATCGCTTCGGACTTTTCCAACTTGAGGATCAATTCGGCTCAGTCAAGGTGGTGGCTTGGCCCGATGTTTTCAACAAAGCGAACGGCGTGATTGAGAACGACAAAGCGGTGCTCGTGTCCGGCAGGCTGGAGGTTGATGATGGCGGGGCGATGACGATCATCGCCGCCGAGATTCAGCCGCTCGAGAACATCCGCGAGCGCTCCGCCCGCGCTGTCGTTCTGCACATCGATGCCGGATCAATCGATGAGAAGAAGCTGGATCAGCTACACCTCTTGCTTGATAGCAATCGTGGCGAATGCTGCGTGCTTTTCGAGGTGAAGCTTGCGGACGGCGCAATCGCTCGCGTTGAGCCGAATCATATGATTCGCGTCAAGGTTACGCCAGAACTTAAGAACTCGATTCAACAAATCATGGCGAATTGCGCTGTCGAGCTTGTCGTTCAACGGGCAACGGGCGCCGCGCGATAGCTCCTTACTCGATCAACGCTTCAATCAAGCGATATTTCTCAGATGTGTTGCCTTCAGCCGGCACGGGAACGAGCGGCATTGTAGCTCCAAATCCACACATTTCATCAAGCCGCGCTCGACAGCTCTCGAGAGTTCCACATATCGCGATGGCGTCTACCATCTCGTCCGTGACAGCGGCGATAGCGTTCTTATGTCGGCCAGCCTGCCATAGCTCGCGAATCCGATCAACCTCAGCGCCAAATCCCAAACGCGCCAGCGCGTCGTGATAGTAATTGCCCATGCCGCCGGCGTAATAAGCCAGAGGCAAACGAGCTTGATTGCGCGCTTTCGTGAGATCGTCAGACACGATGACATTCATGAATGGAGCGATCTCGATTCGACTCGGGTCACGGTGCACGGCTTCCGCCCCAGTTCGGATCTCGGCTATTCCATCTTCAAGCCTCGCGCGAGGCCAATGGGTTGGTAACCACCCGTCCGCAATCTCACCAATCTGTCGAAGGCTCTTCGGAGTGAGCGCCGCCACGTACACGGGGATGTCGGCTCGCATCGGCTTGAACCCAAGCTTGAAGCGTCGAAGCTGAAAGCACTCGCCGTCAAAATCAACTCTCTGGCCGGCCAGCAACAAGCGAATGATCTGAATCGCCTCTTTCAATCGAGTGAGAGGCTTGGAATATCCAACGCCGTGCAGGTCTTCAATGACGCGAGCGCCGCTTGTTCCGAGTCCCAGGCGAAACCGGCCGCCAGAAATTTCGTCGAGCGTCGCCGCGCTCATCGCAATCAACGCGGGACTGCGAGAGAAGACGTTTATGATCCCAGTTCCGAGATGAATGCGCTCGGTATTCAGCGCTAGCTCGGTTAGGATCGTGAACGCATCGCGCTCCCACGCCTCGGGCATCCAGAACGAATCGTAACCGCACGCGTCCGCAGCGCGCACGCATTCGATCAATTCGCGTTTGTCGAATCCAATCTTATCGAATCCTGGAAGCCGCCCGAGGTAGAGCCCGAGTCTTCGCATGGCTAGTGAATTGAGGCCAGGACTGGAGTGCTGCAAATCAGCGACTCTCGGCGGCACGAGCTTGCCCGGTAATCGAATCGTATGTCTTCACAATTTCATAAAGCGTCGTGCGCTCCGCCGGGACCCGCCCCAGCTCGCGGATGCGCGACTGAAACTCTTCCGGCGATAGATACTCGCCGGACGTCGAGCCTGCAAGACGCGAGATGTTTTCGTCCATCAAAGTGCCGCCGTAATCGTTAGCGCCTGCCCGCAGGCAAGCCTGGGCGATCTCGCGTGACATCTTGACCCAAGAGACCTGAATGTTGTCGATCCAGCCTTGGAGCATGAGTCTCGAAAGCGCGTGTACCTTCAAATGCTCTTCAACTGTCGGGCCCGGACGCGCATCGCCTGATTGGAAAAGCTGCGTGAACTCGTGAACAAACCCCAGCGGCACAAATTCAGTGAAACCGCCGGTCTCCTTTTGAACGTCTCGCAGCAGCATAAGATGATGCACCCAATGCGCCTCAGTTTCGACGTGGCCGTACATCATTGTCGACGTCGTGCGAATGCCGAGACTGTGGGCGGTCTTTATCACATCGAGCCACTGAGATACCTTCAGTTTGATACGCTCGATCTTATTACGGACTTCATCATCCAATATCTCAGCAGCCGTGCCCGGCAGCGTTCCCAGCCCGGCTTCTCTTAGCATCGCGAGATAATCTCGAAGCGGCATGCCAGTCAGCTCGACACCGTAAACGACCTCCATCGGAGAGAACGCGTGGATGTGCATTTGCGGCGTCGCCCGCTTGATCGCGCGAAGCAAGTCTCGATAGTAATAAGGATCCAGATCGCGCGGCAGCCCGCCTTGCACGCAAACCTCTCGCGCGCCCCGCTCCCATGCTTCGATTGATCGACGCCCGATTTCTTCAAACGAGTGAAAATAAGCATCCGATTGGCGAGGCGCCCGGCTGAACGCGCAGAAGCGACAACCGACGAAGCACACGTTCGTGAAGTTTATATTGCGGTTGACAACGTAGGTGATCACGTCGCCCACGCGTTCGCGGCGAACCCGATCGGCTGCAAGCACGAGTGCTTCAAGCTCAAGGCCGCTTGTGCGAGCAAGGCACAGCCCTTCTTCAAAGCCGAGCTCCCGCCCGCCGAGCGCCCGCTCCAGTACGCGCGCTACTTCTGGATCGATGCTGACTAGCAGCCTGTCCAGCGTGTTCGACTCGTTCCGGTGGATGTCGTTCAGGAGACTCATCTCAGTATTCCCACGAGAATCCGTCTTCGACCTTCAATCGAATGTAAACCGAACCGGGGTCATCGACCTCGCCCCAGATCTCGACGTGCCTCGGATGATCAGCAGAACCGAAATACTTCACTCCGAACGCGTGGTAGAGTTTTGCGCGAAGCTTCTTATCGGTCACGGTTTCGGCCGTCCCAAACATCGAGGCGCCTTTGTACTTACCTTTCTTGCCTCCGTCGATCACCCACGCGACGCGAGGGTCTCGTTGAATAGCTTTCCACTTTGGACTGCTTGCGCCGGTACCAATGTAGAACGTGCCCGCCACCGTTACGAACCACACCGGAACGACGCGAGTATGTCCGCGCGGGTCCAGATAGGCAAGCCGCAGAAGTTCCTGCTCCTCGCAAAATTCCTTCAGCGTCTTGCTGAGGTTTTTCATCGTAGCTTTGAATCTAGCACTTCGTTTGGCGGTTAGCCACTTGTGGTGTTACGGCAGCTCATCAAAGCTTTGAATGACGCTGTGGCTCGACGGTGTAGTAGGACTGACGACTCCAGGCCGGACGCACAACGCCACATCAAGCCCCGCTGTCGCGGCAGCGTCGAGCTCGGCAGTTACGTCGGAAACAAAAAGAATCTCAGCAGGTGATTTCCCTACCGCGCCGGCAATTCGCCGATAACTTTCGGCATCCTTCTTCAAACCGATGCTCGTGTCGAAGTAGCCGCTAATGAAAAGAGTGAGATCGCCCGCTTCAGCAGTATTCGAGAAGAGCAGCTTCTGCGCCAGCACGCTACCCGAAGAATAGATGTAGATCTCTTTTCCTTGCTCGCGCCATCGCCTGAACGCGCGCGGCACGTCTTCGAACACCTGGCCTCGCAGCTCGCCGCTCCTGTATCCCTCCTCCCAGATCTTTCCCTGAAGCGATTTCAACGGCGTCGACTTGCGATCGCGATCCATCAGCCAGTGAACGTAAGTGACAAGCTCATTAAGCGGAACTCGATCAACCGAAACGTTGAGCGAAGGCGGGTTTAGTCCCTTCCGCGTATCTTCGCCATTCTCTGCGATCAGTCCCGCGATGTCCGATTGCACATCAGGCGAAGAACGGTGCATCGCAAGGTAAGGCTCGGCATGTGCTCGGGCGTACGGAAACAGGATTTGGTAGACGAAATCAATCGGGGTAGTCGTGCCCTCGATGTCGAGGAGAAAAGTTGTAATCGCGTTTCTGAGCAATGATCGACATCATACCGCCGACCAAGATCGTGCTCCAAGCTGCAGTTCGATGTTCAACTGTATTGGAATGCTTCACACTGGATGAACGTCTGGGGAGCGATGGATGCGTCTCCACACAATTATTACGGTATGCACGTTGCACTGATACAAAAGTCTGCTTTGGTGTTTAGAAGGTTATCGATGGTCCGACGGTCCACAACGCAATTCCGCAGCGCGCTGAGAACGTTATTTTCAGATTCGTTAAAGAACAAGTGACGCGGGCTTGCCCCTGATGAGCGACAGCGGGCGACGACAAGGGTTGCAGCGATTGCACTGGTGGTCATTTTCGGGTTTGGGACGGGCTGGATAGCAGGCAAGGCTCTGAGCGGCGCGCTGAGGTATTCATCACCCGAAGTTGCGTATCCCGCGCCCGCCGAAGCGCAGCCCGAGCCCGACGCCTTGGACTTTCAGTCACCGTCGCCCGCCCTCGAAACCCAGAGAGCCGCGGATATCGGAATTGTCGTTCAGAGCCATCGCGAGAAATCAGCGAAGGGGTTTGGCTGGCGGGCTCTGAAGAGCATTCTGAAGGAGTTTAGACACCACAACCATCACGGCAAACACAGAGACTAAAAAATGTGATCGGGGATTAGGGTGCTCCCCTTGAACTTTGAAGCCTGCTTGCTCGATCCAGCTAACTTGCCGTCGCTTTGCTCCCTTTGCCTGCGAGAATCAGCTCGCGCCCGGCTAGGTAGAGTAAGATCAACATCACAACGAACGGAATCAACGACAACAAGTCTGCATTCGCGCTCGCGTAGAACGGATTATGAGCGCCCGCCCAGTCTTCAACCTTCTTGTTGAAATCCGCGAGGCTCGGAAGCCCTTGAAGAAACGCGATTATGATTCCCGCCAGCGCCGCGCCCGCGATGTAACCCGACGCCATCAGCACGCCCGGGCTCTTGTCGCCTTCAGCATTGAGCTGCTCTTCAGTGAGCTGCTTGCCTCTGAACTTTGTGACTCGCAAGTAGCGATCGACCAGCCACCGAATCATTCCGCCGATGAAGATCGGACTCGACGACGACAGCGGCAGGTACACTCCAACCGCAAACGCAAGCGACGGGATGCCCGACATCTCGAGCACGATCGAGATCATCACGCCGAGTAACACCAATCCCCAAGGCAGGCGGTGACTCAAGATGCCTTTGATGATGTAGGACATCAGCACCGCTTTGGGCGCGTCGTACTTGGCGACGTGCGAGCCGTCGGGTCTTACCTTATGAGTTCCGTTGATCGCGGGATCGGCGAGGTATACCGGCACGCCGTCGCTGTTGACCAGATACTTGACCGCGTTGCCGCCTTCGCTATCGCTCTTGAACCAGACGTTGTATTCATTGCTGTCCGATGTTGCTTGCGGTCCTTCGAGTCTCTCTGTCTTCGGATGGTCCGCGCCTCCTTGCAGCTCTGAGCGATCAACCTTGAAGCCGGCAGGAAAAGCAACCGCCGGATCTGAAGCGACCGGCACATAAACCGTCCCTGCGCTGTTCATCTTCAGCAGTATTGGTCCGAGTATCAAAGCCGACGCGAGGGCTCCGATCAGAATTGCGACTTGCTGGTGTCGTGGCGTTGAGCCCACCAGGAAACCTGTCTTCAAGTCTTGCGATGTCGTGCCGCCGTTGGAAGCTGCAATGCACACAATTCCGCCGATCGAAAGAGCCGTGACGTAATACGCCGGCTTGTCCCAGCCGACGATCAAAAACACCAGACAAGTCAGCAGCAGCGTCGCTACCGTCATGCCTGAGATAGGATTGGACGAAGATCCGATCTCGCCTGTCAGCCGCGACGAGACGGTTACGAACAAGAACCCGAACGCAACAATCAGCAGCGCGCCCAAAAGATTCCACTGCAGATGAAGCTGCGGGAAAAGCATTATCAACGCAAGCAGCAGAATGATTCCGCCAGCCACTACCTTCATCGACATATCCTGATCGGTGCGAGGCGCGCCGCTCGTTGCAGCCTGGCCCGCTCGGAAGTCGCTGATGCCACCCTTCAGCCCATGCCAGATCGTCGGCAACGAGCGCATCAGACTGATGATTCCGCCCGCGGCGACTGCTCCCGCGCCGATGTACAAAATGTAAGCGCTGCGAATCTCGCTCGGGCTCATCTCGCTGATGGGCTTGCTGCCGGGGGGAAGCACCCCGCTAATACCCTCTCCGAAATACTTAATCGCCGGGATCAGAACGAGATAAGCAAGCACACCACCGGCACACATAATCGAAGCGATGCGCGGGCCGATGATGTAACCGACGCCGAGCAGGGCGGGGTTGATCTCCGCCGAGATCGAGCCCGCTTTGAACGGAGCACCAAAGATTTTTTCCGGCGTGTCCTTCCAGGTCTTGAAGGCGTCCATCGCAACCTTATAGATGAAGCCGAGTCCCAGCCCTGTGAAGATCGGCAACCCTCGGACTTCAGCAAGAGGTTTGGCTGAGCCTTTCTGAGCCGCCTCTCTCGATTCGTCGGAAGCACCGGCTTTGAGAACCTCGGCGCACGCTGTTCCTTCGGGGTACTTGAGATAGCCGTGCTGTTGAACTATCAACGCGCGACGCAGCGGGATCATCATCAAGATGCCCAGCAACCCTCCAAGGACAGCGACCAGCATCACGCGAGTAATTTCGAGATCGAAGCCCAGAATGAGAATCGCCGGCATCGTCACGCCGACGCCGAATGCGATCGACTCGCCGGCTGAGCCCGCAGTCTGCACAATGTTGTTTTCGAGGATCGTGGCATTCCTCATGCCGAGATTCGAGAAGGCACGAAACAGAGTGATGGATATAACTGCAACCGGAATCGACGCGCTTACGGTGAGACCGGTCTTTAGCACCAGATAAAGCGAGGACGCGCCAAAGACCATCCCAAGCAATGTGCCGACGACGATCGGAAGCGGAGTGAATTCTGCAATCCTCACCCCCGCCGGAATGTAGGGGCGAAACGCTGCGAGATACGGATTCTCAGGTTTGCTCTCAAGCCCGGCGCCGGCTTGGACATCGATGGAATCAGTCGACATTAGACATGACCTCCCACAGGTTTTCGCAACAGGACTTCACGCTGCAAGCACCCCGCGTTCTCACTCAAGGCTTTCCTAATCCTGTTTCGAATTCTGCAATTTTGGACGCGAGTGCGAGACAATGTCAATCTAAAAGGCTGAATATGGGATGCTTTCACCTCTTTTGATGTTCAGCTCTGGCCGGGAGTTCGCTTGTTGGGATTGATGGCAACCAGACCACTATAGAAACAACAAGCCCCGACGCCTTCACGTGCGACGGGGCTTGTCGGTGGACTGTTGGGATTGGCCCGTGGCCTATCCGCAAACTCGGATGAGCGTGCTGCTCCTGCATTCAGCAACGCAGTGGCGGAGTAATCTCGACGCCACCTGGGCCACGCTCAGGCTTCAGCCACCTCACCATTTCTTGAACTTATCATTGCGTTGGATCACCTCCTTTCTGGTGTTAGTCGCATAAATAGCACACCGTGTTTTCGAGTCAAGAAAAAAATCGTCGTGAGTACCACTAATAGCGACATCCGCGTGAATCGAATGCAAGATGTTGCGATTTCCGATTGATGTGGTGGCATTCGTTTTGTCTCTTCTGACGGGCCAGACCGCTGGATGCATCGCTTGAGGGATGGCAGTATCTTCTCTATGGCAAACAGAAAGATCAGAGTCTTTGCAACCGCAGATATCGGCAACGCCGCGCTGGATAGATTGCGCGAGCTTGGCTACGAAGTCGAAGTCTATCCACACACCGACGCTCCTCCCAAATCAGCCATCTTGGAAAAGGTTCGTAGCGGGATAGACGCGCTCATCACCACTCTCCGCGATCCCATAGACGAAGGGGTATTCGCCGCCGGCGCAGGAACTTTGAAAATCGTCGCTCAGATCGCAGTGGGCTTCGACAACATAGACCGCGAGGCAGCCAATCGGTACCGCATCCCATTCGCAAACACCGCTGACGTGCTCACCGAAGCCACTGCCGAGTTCGCTTTCTTCATCATGGGGGCAGTCTCACGCAAGCTGCATCCATCCGAAGAGCTCACCAGAGAAAACGAATGGACCGCGTGGCATCCTTATCTTCCCTTTCTCGGAGACGAGGTTACGGGTAAGACTGTTGCTGTCATCGGCACCGGCAGAATCGGCAAGGCCTTCGCCAAGAAATGCATCGGGCTGGATATGGACCTGCTGCTTTACGATCCGATTGCTCAGGATGAGAAGTTCGTCGAATCTGCGCGCCGCGAGATTGAGCTACGATTCGAAGCGGGCTTTTCACGCGAACGTCGGTCAGCAACCTATGTCTCCTTCGAAGAAGCGCTCGAGAAGGCCGACTACATAAGCTTACACGTTCCGCTATTAATGCCAGGCGAATCGTCAACACCGACTCATCACTTGATGAACGAAGCTGCGTTCAAACGAATGAAGCGGACTGCCTATCTGATAAACACGTCGCGAGGTCCGGTGGTCGACGAGGCGGCGCTCTATCAAGCTTTGATCGACAACGAAATTGCGGGCGCCGCGTTGGACGTTTACGAGAAGGAGCCTCTCCCGTCCGACAGTCCGCTGCGAGATGCAATGCTGAAGGACCGTCTGCGATTGTTTCATCACTTCGCTTCGGGCACGCGCGAGACCCGTCTTTCGCCCGATCCTGACATTGGAATGGCAGGCCGCGCGGTTCAGGCGGTG
>WNGG01008020.1_pt1 | contig 16657 bp, 16 predicted proteins | sample 5400661 | NCBI WGS metagenome assembly WNGG01 (sample SAMN13153372, study PRJNA577476) | soil metagenome | isolation source: 100 cm soil or saprolite under Garry oak tree replicate 1 | place: USA:California | collected 2016-06-15 | reverse complement strand
GCCATCCACAGGGTGCATATGAACCAGGGGTTGCCAGGCGTCTTCTTGGTGTCGTTCTCGACCTTGAAGTAATAGTCGTCCTTGTAGCGGGCGAGGCCGCCCGTCGCGGCATTGTTGGAAAGCTGGTCGCGGATGGCGGCCATGGTCTCGGTCATCCGGCTCTCATCCGGCGCGTACATCCCAAACCGCCAGAGGCCGCAGATCGCGCTGTCGATCACCATGTCCACGGTCATCGTCCCGTCCTCTTCGACCGCGACGCGGCGGGCGAATCGCCCGAGGTCGGGGCTGTACAGGTGCGTGTCGCTCGCTTCGCGCAGGCGCTCCGCCGCATCGCGATAACGTGACGCCGCGGTTCCATCTCCAAACAGCTCGGCGAAGCTGCGCGCCGCGTCCAAGCCTCCCCACACGGAGCCGACCGTGAACGCGTGGATGCCCCAGCGCTCCTCCCAGAGGTCCCATGACGGCTGGATGAGCCCGTTCCGATCATCGACGTACGACGCCATCCAGTCGGCTGCCGGCACGACCAGCGTCGTGTAGAGGCTGACCACGAAATCCAGGTTGCGATGAATCCGGTAGTGCTGCCACAGCCCCCATAGGACGAGGCCCGTCTCGTCCTCCTGGATCGGCAGCGTTCGCGCGCCGCGCGCATCTATCCACGGCAGCCATGAGCTTCCCGGCAAGCCGTACGGCGTGTACTTGTGCAGGAAGAAACCTTCTTCGACCAGCGCCTGCCGGCAGAAGATGAAGAACTGGCGCGTGATGTCCTCGTGGCCTGCACGATCGAGCGCGTTCGCCACCAGCGCGCCGTCGCGCGGCCACGCGTACGCATACGTGTCGCGCGCGAACTTGGTGATGTCGAAATCGGTGGCGGCGATGATCGCGCCGTTGTTGTCAGCGTGCGTGCGAGCGGTGAGGATGCTGCGGCGATAGAGCTGCGTCACGTCGTTGCCGAGCTCCTCATCGATGTGCCGGTGGTCCTTTTCGGACCACACCTGCCAGTAGGTGGTCGTCCGGCGGCGGTACGTGTCCTCGCCCTTGCTGAGGATCAGGTCCTGGCCGTAAGCGGTGACTTCGCTGAGCCTCCCGCCCATGCACATCCAGTGAGTGAGCGCGCGAGGCTCGCCGGGGGCGGCCGGACCGAAGTCAAACGAGACCGTGCAGTCGACCGATCCCTGCTCGATCGGGTTCCGGCCCAACCTGCCGTCCTCGGCGTCGACCCACGTCCCGGCGAGCCCATTGCCCTTTTTTCCATTCGCCCAGCTGTCGATGCCGAACTCGGGCCCTGAGTCGCCACCCATGAGGAAATAGCGATCGCCCTTGTAGGCGATCACGCTTCGGTGGCGGGGCTCATAAGCGACCGTGTTCCCGATATCGGAACCGTCGATGTACCAGTCGTAGTGGAAGAAAACGCGCCCGACCGTGTAGCCGGCCTGGCTCGTGATCTCTACGTTGCGTATGAACCAGTTGCGAGCCAGGTCGACGTAGTCCTCGAACCTCACGGCGATGTTCAGCCTCGGGTGCTTGAGGTTGACGTTGGTGACGAGCGAATCCTCGGCGTAGCCAAGACTGCGCTGCCAGGCGCCGTCGTCGAGCCAGGCGAACTGGCCGTCGACGAAGAAGCCGGTCCGGCAAACGTTGCCCATGGTCTGGTTGGCGTCGCCGACCCGCGGGAAGTAGATGTCGCGCACGCAGTACGAGGCGTCAAAGCCGATCAGCACGTTGCCGTTGCCGATGACCAGGCTGCGGGGCACGGCCGTTAGCCTACCGTTAAGGACCAGCGTTCCCAACAGGGATGCGCGCGCCTACAATCCGGCCTAACCGTCCCCGCAACATCGGAGCACTACGTCCCTGGAAAGTCCTCACAGCGCATCGCCGCCACCAATTCGCATCGTCGCCTCACGAAAGCGCCGGCGCACGGTCGCGGCGCGGCTGCGGTCCGGAGTGTTGGAGCTGCTAGTGCCCGCCTGGATGCCGCAGGGAGAGCGCGACAGGTGGGCCGGGGAGATGCGTCGCCGTCTGCAGCGTCGCATGGAGCGTGCGCGCCCGTCAGATGAAAGGCTCGACCACCGCGCCCAGGCGCTCAACGCGCGTCACTTCGGGGGCCGCCTGCACTGGACCTCCATCGGCTTCGCCGACATGGCGCGCCGCTGGGGCAGCTGCACCTTCACAGTTGGCGCCATCCGCATCGCGACCCGCGCCACAACGCTGCCGGACTGGGTGCTCGACTACCTGCTGGTCCACGAGCTGGCGCACCTCGAGCACAGCGATCACGGTCCGGCGTTCAAAGAGCTGGAGGACCGCTATCCGCTCAGCGAGCGCGCGCGCGGCTACCTGATGGCACTGGATCACGCGACGACCGAGCCAGCCGTCGACTAGGGCGTCAAGACGATCTTCGTGGCTTCGCGAGCGTCGAACATCCTATAGGCCTCTTCCGCGTCATCCAGCCGCATGCGGTGGCTGATGATCGTCTCGGGCTTGAGCCGACCGGCGGCGATCAGGTCTAGAAGCGGTCGCATATATGCCTGGACGTTGCACCACCCGGCGCGGAAGGTGAGGGACTTCATCCACATGTGCAGGTATGGAAAGTCACCCTGCACTGCGCTTGGCACCCCGACCATCGAGATCGTGCCCCCGCCACGCACGCACTGAATGGCGGTGTCAACCGCCGCCAGCAGGCCGACCGCCTCGATGCTCGAGTCGGCTCCGATTCCGCCCGTATGAGACTTGACCGCCTCCACCGGGTGCACCTCTTTGGCGTTGATCGGGATCCCGCCCAGCTCCTGGGCGATCTCCAGCCGCGAATCGACCATGTCGATCACGAATGTCCGTGCCGGGCCGAACAGCTGAGCGCACATCGTGGCCATGAGGCCAACCGGGCCGGCGCCGATGACAGCGACGACATCGCCGGGCTTGATCTCCGCTCGCTCCGCCGCGAAGTAGCCGGTGGCGAGGATGTCACCGACGAAGATCGCCTGCTCGTCGCTCATGCCCTCCGGGATGTGCTCCATCGAGTGCTGGGCAAGCGGAACCACGACATACTCCGACTGCCCGCCGCCAAGACCGCCGAAATATTCCCCATGGCCGAAGGTGGCCTTGCTCGTGCACTGGTTGAACCAGCCCTTTCGGCACAGGGCGCAATGTCCGCAGGACGTGAAGAAGCTGGCCACGACGCGGTCGCCCGGCCTGAAGCGCCTGACTCCCGAGCCCACCTCTTCGACCACACCGACGAACTCGTGGCCCAGGATCGCCCCGGTGTTCATGGGCGTATGGCCATGGAGGATGTGGAGGTCGGATCCGCACACGGCCCCGAGAGTGACCTTGACCAGGGCGTCGCCCGAATCCTTGACGCTCGGCTTGGGCACGTCGACGACCTTGACGTCACCCTCCCCCTGATAGGTCAGCGCCTTCATGGTCGCGATTCTACGGGCGCTCCTAAGCTACGGACGTGCGGCTCAAGGGAGCGGTGGTCGTGATCACCGGCGCGTCGAGCGGGATCGGGGAGGCGACCGCGCTTGCCTTCGCGAAGAAGAAGTCTCGGCTTGTCCTCGGCGCCCGCCGGCTGGAGCGGCTCCAGGACGTCGCCAAGCGCTGCCTGGAGTCAGGCTCGCCGGAGGTGAGCACGAGGAGAATCGACGTCGGGCGCCGCGCCGAGGCGCGAGCATTTGTCGCCGCGGCCCTGCGCGATCACGAGCGCATCGATGTCCTGGTCAACAACGCCGGCCTAGGCTGGATGGGCAGGTTCCACGAGATGCCCGAGGAGAAGATCGACGAGCTCGTGGCCACCAACCTGAAGGGGGTGATCGCCACCACGCAGGCCGCGCTGCCGGCCATGCTCGCCCAACGCCGTGGCGTGATCATCAACGTGGCGTCGGTGGTCGGTTTCAGGGCCGCCCCGTACTCATCGGTCTATTCGGCGAGCAAGCACGCGGTCGTGGGGCTGTCACACGCACTGCGGGGCGAGCTGTCCGGGACCGGCGTCAAGGTCTGCGTCGTCTACCCGGGATCGACCGCAACTGATTTCTTCAACTCCACAGAGGCCCCGATCGGGCCGCAGTACTCGGCCGCCTGGGTAGCGCGGCTCATCGTCCGGACCGCGCGCTTTCCGCGGCGCGACGCGATGGTGCTGCCGTACCGGCTCGTCCACCTCACCGAGCCGATCTTCGGCGGGCTGGTCGACCACAGCATCGGGGAGGCGCGCCGCTTGCGATCGCCTCATCTCAGCGGGCCGGGCCTCCCCCCCACCGACAACTGAACATCCCCTCCCCGGCGGCGCACTGCGTGCGCGGCCGGACCTCCCCACACAGTGGGGAGGTGAAATCTACTTCTGCCACTGCGCCAGCAGCTTCTCTAGCTGCTGGGCGTTCTTGACCGAGTAGTTCGAGTAGTTGTTGTTCATCAGGGCGTGCACCTGCTTGGCCGAGCGCTCCATCTCCTTGATGCGCGGCACCCACTCGGCCAGCTCCTGATCTGAGTACTCGTAGCGAAATCTCAAGTTCGGCGGCGCCCCTTTGAGGTCCCAGGTCTCGTGGTTGCGGCCGTGGAAACGGACGACGGCGAGCTTCGTGGAGGTGACGTCGAACACCTGAGGCATGCTCGTCGGGTGTCCCTGGGGGACGTCAACGGCCACGTACGGGATGTCGCGCGTGCGCAGGAAAGCCAGAGTGCCATCGCGATGCCTGGCATCCAACCACTCCGGCTTCCGGAGCTCGACCGCGACCTGGAACCCAAACATGCGCTCCTGGCACTGCTCGATGTACGAAAGGGAGCGCGAGGAAGGCAGGAACCAGGGCGGAAACTGGAAGAACACCGCCCCCAGGCGCCCGGCTGCGCGCAGCGGCTCGAGCGCCTCGCGAAATCGCTCCCAGGAGGCGTCGAGGAGCTCGTCCGGCATGTGCTCGACGTACAGGTTCTTCTCGCGCAGCTTCTCGGGCAGCTCGTCTCGGATGTCCTTCGGGAGAGCCATCGGCTTGGTCGGATGATTTGTGAACAGGGAGGAGTCGACCTCGACCAGCGAGAACTGGGAGGCGTAGAACTGCAGGCGCTGGTCTGGGGACTTCGCGTGCATCGGGTAGAAGAGCCCGGACTCGATGAGCGACTTGTCGATCCAGCCCGCAATCCCCACGCGCACGGCCATGGGCCCGGATGGTGTCACAACTCGAAGGTTCAGAAGCTATGATCCGACCCACCTTAAGTCTCGCGGGCCCCGAAGCTCCTTGCATCTACGCGTCCTAGGCGGTCGGGCGCCTGCGGCGCTGAAGCCTGCGTCTAGGGACCCGGCGCTGCGGATTTACGCATCTTTTTGATGCGCTCATCCTTGCGCCACCCTATCCTTGGCTCCGACCGCCGATGACGCGAAATACGCTGCAGAGCTCGGGTCCGCGAGACTTGGGCCGCTACATCCGCTACTGGTACACGTTCCGAACCGTTGTGGCGGTGCTTCTGGCACTCATCCTCAGCGGCGTCATGTACCTGCTGTACACGCAGCAGATGGCGTGCGATAGGCAGGCCAGCGACTGCTACATCAACCTGTCGGTCCACCCCGAGGACCGCCTCGTAGGGCAGTCCAACCCTGACCCGAATGTCGTCATCGTCGGCATCGACAACGCGAGCGTGAAGGAGATCGGCGTCTACCCGGTGACGCGCGATCGCTACGCGACCGCCCTGAGGAACCTCGAGAAGTTGGGCGCCGCGGTGGTGGCGTTCGACATCGGCTTCCCGGACGCCCGGGACCCGGCCACCGACCTGCTGTTCCACGACGCCTTGGCCGAAGCCACCAGCCCGGTGATCCTCGCCTACGGTGCCGAGGTCACCGACACCGCCGACGGAAAGATCGTCCAGTCAAAGGAAGGCATCGACCAGATCCCGCATCACAACTTCCGGTGTGTCGACACCAACGTGGATCCCAACGCGCCCTGCCAGCGGCCAGACCCCAACGTGCAGCTGGCGTCGACCACCGTGAAGCCGGACAAAGACGGGGTCCTGCGCCGGATTCCGATGTTCGTCGAGCCCCTCTGCAGCTCCACGGGGAGCTGCGATGCTCACACGCTCAATCCGCTCGGCTTTGCGGCGTACCGGGCGTTTGTGCTGGGCAAGGACTTCCAGACCGGCCCGCGGCTGGCGGAGTCAAACGGGACCGCGACGTTCGGCACTGCGTGGAAGGACCCGCTGCAGGTCGACCCCACGGGTTCCGCGATCATCAACTACTTCGGCCCGCCCGAGAACTACAAGGCTCACCAGCAGTACGTCTCGTTCGCAGACGTCTGGAAAGACCGCGTGCCTCGTGACCAGATCGACGGCAAGATCGTCCTGGTCGGCTATTACGGGCTGACCGGCGTGAATGACTACGTTCTGGCCACCACGAGCGCCGGCGCCGGGGGTGCGCAGATGGCGGGCGTCGAGATGCACGCCAACGTGGTGCAGATGCTCCTCCAGACCAAGTTCCTCACCACGGAGCCACCGCTGTTGGTGTTCCTGACCATCCTGCTGGCGACGGTCCTGATGGCGGTGGTCGTGGCTCGTGTTCCGGTCGTTTGGGGCCTGGTCGCCACAGTCGGAGCCCTGGTGGTCTTTACGGTCGCCCTTGTCTTCGTCGCCACGAACGGCAGCCTCGTGCCAAACGTGTTCCATCCCTGGCTCGCCATCGGCCTCACATACACGGGCATCACCGCCTACCGCTTCCTGTACGAGGATCGCGAGCGGCGCAAAGTGCAGTCGCTGTTCGGCGTCTACCTGAAGCCTGAGATCGTCGCCCAGCTGGCCAAGACACGCGGCGGCGTCGAGGACATCATGCGCGGCGGCGAGCGGCGCGACATCACGCTGCTCTTCGTCGACGTCCGCGGCTTCACTTCGATGTCGGAGTCGATGTCGGCCCACGACGTGGCCGAGGTCGTGCAGATGTACCTCGACCACCTGAGCGGGATCATCTTCACCTGGGACGGGACCATCGACAAGTACGTCGGCGACGAGATCGTCGCGTTCTGGAACGCGCCGCGCCAGCAGGAGAACCACGCGTTGCTGGCCGTACGGTGCGCCTACGACATGATCAACAGGGCGCCGGAGCTGCAGGAGAGACTCCTCGCCAAGGGCCTGCCGCCGATCCGCTGGGGGATCGGCGTCAACACGGGCTCGGCGGTGGTCGGCAACCTTGGCTCGCGCAGCCGCATCCAGTACACGGCTCTTGGCGACACGGTCAACACAGCAGCTCGTTTCTGTGCGAACGCTCCCGCTTACCACCTCCTGATCGGCCAGCCCACGTACGACGCCTGCAAGGACTACATCGCCGTCGACATGGTCCCGGGCGTCCAGCTCAAGGGGAAGTCGGCGGAAACCTTTCGGATCTACCAGGTCACCGCGATCCGTGAGACGCCGACCTCGCCATGGGTCATGTTCCCGACCGAGATGGCGACCCAGGCGCACCAGGTGTTCAAGCAGCAGTACACCCAGCAGACGGTCATCGCCGCCGCTGAGGCCGGCTCGAAAGACATCCTCATCGGGACGGCGGCCGAGGAGGTGCTGGCTGCCCAGCCAGTGGCGCCGGCTGCAGCGGCACCGGCCACCGAATGGCCGCCGACGGACGGCGCCGAAAGGTAATCAATAGTCGCGGTCCCCTCCCACCCTCCCCCTGAAGAGGGAGAAGACCTTTAGCGGAGAACGGCCCCCAACAAGACACCGAGCAAGGGAATCAATCCCATCGCGCCCGCGAGGATGGACAGGCACCCCGTAGACGTCTTCTTGGCCGCCGGCTTGACCGGTGGGGTCGGGTTGTAGACGGATTGAACCGGCATCCCGGCGTAGGGCTGGGCGCCGGGCGGTGTTGCGGCGGGCGTCCCGGGGTAAGCCGGGATCGCGTGCGTGGTCATGGGTGGGGCCACGGCTCCCGGCACCATCTTCGTGAGGTCGGCGCCAGGTTGGAGGCTTCGCGGCCAGCCGGGACAGAGCCGGTCGGCAACGCGCATCATCGCGTCGTCGAACTCCTGGCCCGTCTGGTAACGATCCTCTGGCCGCTTGGAAATTGACTTGAGGATCACCTCCTCGAGGCCCATGTCCAGCCCCGGCCGGTGCACGGACGGCGGCTTTGGCGGCGCCTGCACGTGCTTGGCCATCAGCGTGAACGGGCCGTCGGCCTCAGACGCCGTGAACGGAGGCTGGCCGACGATCAGCTCGTAGAACATGATCCCGGTCGAGTAGAGGTCGCTGCGCCCGTCGACCTTGCTCGAAGCGACCTGCTCCGGCGACATGTACTGAGGCGTCCCCACGGTTGTGCCGGTCTTGGTCGCCGTGCCGCCGGCGCCGGAGTCGTCGGTCAGGCGAGCGATGCCGAAGTCAGCGACTTTGACCTCTCCCTCGTCGGACATGAGCACGTTCTCGGGCTTCATGTCGCGATGGACGATCTGCCGCCTGTGCGCGTAGTCAAGAGCCTGCAAGACACCGTGCATGACCGCGAAGCTCTGCGGCATCGGCAGGACCCCTCGGTTGAGCCAGTCACGCAGCGATTTGCCGCGCACGAACTCGAGCACGATGTAGTTGGCATCGCCGATCTGCTCCAGGTCGTGGACCTGCACCAGGTTCGGGTGGCTCGCCCGAGCCATGACCTGGGCTTCCTGCATGAACCGCTTCAGAGCGATGGGGTCGGCAACCGCCGACTGGATCAGCTCCTTGATCGCCACCTCGCGGCCGAGGCCAGGCTGCTCGGCCAGGTAGACGGCGCCCATTCCGCCGCGTCCAAGCTCGCCCTTGATGATGTATTTGCCTATCCGTCGCACGGCTGGACCAGCAGCCGCAGCGGGCTCAGCCGGTGCGGGCGGGGTCTGGACAGGGATCATCCGCATCGTGGCATCGGGATCGAAAGCGGGAGTGGCAGGGGGCTGCGCGGATTCCGGTGGTGTTGGCGGCGGGGAGATCGGATGCGCCGGAACCAGGCGCATGGTGGCTTCGACGTCGGTCGGTTCCCTGGCTGGCGGCGTCACCGGCGGAGCGGGCGAGGCGGGCGGATGGGCTGGAATCAGGCGCATCGTAGCGTCGACGTCGGTCGGCTCCCAGCCCGGCGGCGTGACCGGCGGAGCCGGAGCTGCCGGCGGAGCGGGCGAGGCGGGCGGATGGGCTGGAATCAGGCGCATCGTCGGATCGACCACGCCGTGAGGATCGTTGTCAGGCGGCGCCCATGAGGGCTTGGGGGGGCGAGCCGGGGTGGCCTTGGGGGGTTCTTCTTCCTCGGGGTCCGGCGTGATCTCAGTCGGCTGACCGGGCTGGGTCATCTCGCATCGCGAGCCTAGCACGGTACGTTCTCGGCGGGACCCTCTCACGCGAAGCGGCAAAGTATGGCGTTTTGGGGGAATCCGACCCATAATCGGCGCGCAGCACACCAGAGATATTCAGGAGGGTTTCCATGTCCCAGATGCCACCCCCGCCTCCCGGCCAGCCGGCTCCAACGGGGGGTTCGGCCGCCGCAAGCAATAAGAAGACCTACACGATCCTGGCGTACGTACTCGGATGGCTAGGAGGCCTCATCTTCCTTTTCGTGGGCAAGGACGATCCCGACGTCAAGTGGAACGCCGCCCAGTCGCTGCTGATCTTTGGCGGGCTGACGATCGTGATCATCATCCTCGGCTTCATACCCGTCGTGAACATCTTCTCGACCGCCGTGCTCTGGATAATCGGGTTCATCTACTGGGTCATCTTCCTCATCCAGTCCCTTCAGGGGACGGGTCAAAGAATCCAGGCCCCGTTGATCGGCGGCTTCGTCTCTCCCTACGTCGACCAGATCGCCAACGCCGTCAAGTAATCCACCGCCACACCACAGGGCCCCGAACCCCGGGGCCCTTTCTTATTTCTGTGCGAGCTGCTCGAGGGCCTTTTCGATGCCCATCCGGAGATCGTCCCGCTCCTCACGCAGCAATCCGGCCTCGGCGCGCGAGGTCGCGAGCTGGTGCCTGAGCCGTTCGATCTCAGCCTCGAGGGTGTTGACGCGCGGGTCCGGCCCGTCGGCACCCGCGCGCGCCTCGGCCAGGTCCATCCGCGCGCGCTCCAGCATCACCTTGAGCTCGCGTCTTTCGGCCAGGAGCTCCTGGACCAGCGAGTCAGCCGGCTTTTTCGGCTCTTTCGACATACCGGCATAGACCGGGCTGGAACTCGCGCAGGCGAAGATGCTCCATCTCGCCTCTCAAATATCGCGCCTTGATCTCGAGGCTCTTGATGCCAGCGGCATCCTCAAACGGGAATCGATAGAGCTTGCCGGAGTCGACGAGGACGCAGAGTGAGAGCTTGTCGCCGTCTTTCTCGACAACGTGCTTGTAGCAGGGGACCGTCCGGCGCGCGATCTCGATCGTCGTGAACCCGTCCACCCTGCCCATGAGGACATCGATCGGGCTTCGCATTGCGCCATGGCGAATCGTAAGCGACGCTGAGGGCCACGTTTTCATGCGTCGCGCCTACGCGAGCAGCGAGAGCTGTTTCGGCGGCGGCGGAGGCTGAAGCCGGATCCGCCGGCGGTCGGCGACTCCGTGAGCCGCGCGCAGTCGAGCCACCTCTTTCATCGTCTGCTCGCCGAAGGCCGCCGGCAGGTAGGCCCGCTCACGATAGGCGCGCTCGTAGCGCGGCACAAGCTCGGGCCAGTGCCGTCCGAGCACCGACATGAAGTGCTCGCGCGTGCCGTCACGCAGGTGCAGCATTCCTGCCCAGAGGCCGGTCGCCCCGGCGGCCCGCGCCGCCTTGACCACCGCCTCGAGACGGTCTGGGCGATCGGTCAGGCCCGGAAGGATGGGCGCCATGCCCACTCCGACGTCGATGCCGGCGGCGACCAGCTTCTCGATGGCGCGCAGGCGCTGCTTCGGGTGGGCGGTGCCTGGCTCGGTTCGCCGCCAGATGTCGTCGTCGATGGTCGGGATGCTGAAAGTGATGTGCAGGCTTGCCCGCCGAGCCAGATCGCTGAGCACGTCGATGTCTCGGACGATCATCGGCCCGCGCGTGATCATGCCCGCCGGGTTGGAGAAGTCTCGCAGCACCTGCAGGCATTGCCGCGTGAGCCTGTACCGCCCCTCCGCCGGCTGGTAGGGGTCGGTGGCGGCGCCGATGACGACCGTCTCCTTGCGCCAGGAACGCCTCGACAGCTCGCTCCGCAGGACCCCCGCGACGTTGGCCTTGACCCTAACGGTGCGCCCGTAACGGTCGTCAAAAGGGCGGTCGGCTCGAAGCTCGTAGGCGCGGACGTAGCAGAAGGCGCACCGGTGCTCGCAGCCCGTGTATGGGTTGAGCGACCAGCCGAACCCCATTCCCTTCACCGGGTTGAGGGCCGACTTGCACTGGACCTCGAGGTACTCGACGTCGGCGAGCCGGGCCTCGGGCGCCTCCATCGCCTCATGATAGAACAAACGTTCGGTTTGCCTATTCAACCAAGAGCCGCATTCCGCACTTTTGGCGCCAAACGTGCGCCTTCAGGCTTCAGATTCCGCGCTTTTGGCGCCAGAAACGCGAAATGGTCAGGCCCGCGCCCGGCGGGTCGGCCGGGTGCGCGAGGAGGGGCAGAAGTCGTTGAGGACGCACTCCTCGCATCGCGGCCGCCTCGCAATGCAAACACGGCGGCCGTGGAGGATCAAGCGCAGCGAGAGCCCGGTCCACTCCTCCTTCGGCACCATCCTGCAGATCAAAGCCTCGATTTTGACCGGGACACGTGTCGCGACCAGCTTCAGGCGGTTGGTCAGGCGGATGACATGGGTGTCGACAGCGAAGCCAGGAACCTGAAAGCCGACTCCCAGGATCACGTTGGCGGTCTTGCGGCCGATACCCGGCAGCTTGACCAGGTCCTCCATCGTCGGCGGCACCTCCCCGCCGAACATCTCCACGAGCTTGCGACTGGCCGCGATGATCGACCTCGTCTTGGCCCGGAAGAAGCCGGTGGGCTTGATCAGTCGCTCGACCTCCGCAGGGTCGGCAACCGCGAGGTCGGCGGCGGTCGGATAGCGGCTGAACAGCGCCGGCGTCACCTGGTTGACCGACCTGTCTGTCGTCTGGGCGGAGAGGATCGTGGCGATGAGCAGCTGGAAAGGATTGGCGTGATCCAGCTCGGTGACCGCCGGGTACAGCTCCCGCAGTCGCTCGACTGTCAACCGCGCCCGCTCGCGCGCGCCGCGTGGCGCGGGCGGAAGCGAAAGCTTCCTCTTCCTCTTTCTACTCGGCAAGTAGCTTGCGGGCCGCGGCCGCGATCTGCGCGCCTTCTGCCCGTCCCGCGAGTCGCGCTGTCGCCGCTTTCATGACCGCGCCGAATCCCTTAGGGCCGTCTGGCTTCACTTCCGCGATGACCGCGCGCACCTCGGCCTCTACCTGCTCTGGACTCATCGACGCGGGCAGGTAGGTCCGCAGGATCGCCATCTCCGCCTCTTCCCGCTGCGCAGCCTCGGTGCGGCCTGCCTTGCGATAGATGTCGATCGCGTCCTGGCGCCGCCGCACCTCCTTGCGAGCGACCCTCTCGACAAGATCGTCGTCAATCGTCCCTGATGCATCGGCTTCTTTGGTGGCGCGAACCACCTCGCTCTTGAGAAGCGAGAGCGTATTCAGCGCGACATCGTCACGACGCCGTCGCGCCCCGACGAGCTCGGTCTGAAGGCGATCGTAAAGGGCCACGCCGGCGATTGTCACACATGCATGCCGATCGCCCATAATCGGCGCCTATGGGTGTTTCGCCGCTCCTGCTCATCGGACCGTTCGTCGCCATCGTCGGTCTGGTTTCGATCATCTTCGTGATGCGCCACCGATCGGTGCAAACGAAGTCGATGTACTCGGCGCGGCGAACTCAGATCGAGCGCAAGGTCCGCGCCGCACGCCAACGCACCCTAGCGCCGAGCGGCAGGCACTCGGGGAAGGAAACGACGCCGGTGGCAGAGCAGGACTTCAGCGCGCCCGGCATGGAAGGGAAAACTGCTGCGCCGACCGCGATGTGGGGTCCTCCGACCAGCGCCCCTCCGGCCGCCCCACCGCCACCCGCTCCTCCTTATCAGCAGCCATGGGAGGTGGGCCCGACCGCGCCGCCGCCAGGCCCACCCGCATACGAGCCCGCACCAGGCCAACCGACGTACGAGCCACCGCCAAGCCAGCCGACCTACGAGCCTCCGCCCGAGCCCGCATACACACCGCCCACGTCGGAGCCCACTTACCCGGACAGCACCTGGACCCCCGAGCCGGCGCCGCCGGTGGCGCCCTCCACGTCAGGAACCGCGGTCTCCACCCCTGCGGGTGGCGGTGCCTCATGGGAGATCGTCGGCCCCGCGCCTGCCGCCGCGACGCCAGAAGGCACAGGCGAAAAGAAATCCAAGAAGGGCAAGGCAGCCACGGCCACCGGCGCATGGCAGCTGGCATCTGGCGCTGCGCCGGGGACGGAAAGGGACGAAGAAGAGGTCAAGCGCCCAAGCGCCGCCGTGGCGATCGCTCAGTACGCTGTGCTCGTGGTCGGCCTCGTGATGGTGCTGATCGGCGTGCTGGTCATGGTCGCCAACTCGCAGGTCCAGTAGCCCACTACAGCCCCTCGAGGAGCCGGGCCGCCAGCGCCGATCCTCCATCCGACATGACGGTGTCGGTGACGATCACCCGCCAGCCGGTGCCCTCGATCGATGGCGCAAGCCGTGCATCGCGAGCGTCGAGGACAAACGTGCCGGATACCGGCTCGTACATCTGCGCCACCGCCACCGGAGACGGGTCGAGCCCGAGCGCGCGGAACATCTCCACGGTCGGTCCCTTGAGAGCGACGCCGCCAACGATCGGCGCCACCGCCACGGTCCGCGAGCGCGCGAGCAGCGGGCCTACTACCTTGAGAATCGGCGCGATCGAGATCAACGGATTCGACGGACCGATGACGACCAGCTCGGCGCTCGCCAGCGCCGTCCTCACCTCCGGTGTCGGCGTTGCCGAGTCCCCGCCATCGAATTCGATCGATCGCAGCGCGGGGCCGAGACGCTCGCGCACGAAGTACTCCTGGAACGAAAACGAGCCGCGATCGGTGCCGAAACGCGTCCTGAGCCTGTCGTCCGTCACCGGTAGAACATGGGTGTGCAACCCGAATCGGCGGCCAAGCTCCAGCGCAGCCTCGGTGAGGCGGCAGCCCCGACGCAGCATCTCGGCTCGCAAGACGTGAGTGGCGAGGTCCCTATCGCCGATGCGGAACCATGTTGGTTCGCCCAGCCGCCCAAGCGCCTCGAGCGTGTGGAAAGTGTCTCCGCGCTGGCCATATCCGGCTTCTTCGTCGAAAACGCCCGCGAGGCGATAGATCGTGGCGTCAACGTCGGGGCTGACGAGCAGACCCCAAAACTCATCGTCATCGGCGGTGTTGGCGATGACGGTGAGGTCGCCCGGGGGCAGCAGGGCCTGGAAGCCCGCGGCCAGCTTGGCGCCACCGGTGCCCCCTGCGAGCACGACCGTTTTCACCTGAACACGTCTTCGGCGGCGGGGCGAACCAGGTCGCGGCCATGACCACCGCCTTCGAGCTCCAGGCCCCTAACGACCACGGCCGGAACGCGGGCCGTCTTGCGCATGACGATTCCGGCGGCCGATGCGATGTCGTCCGCGATCGCAAGCACGGTGGCGTGCAGCTCGCGGCCGGAATCGTCGGGAGTGCCGCGCAGGTCTATCAACGCCGGCAGCCCGGCCACACCCAGCGCCACGTTCACGATGCCAAGGCGCCACGGACGGCCGAAGGTGTCGGAGACGATCACGCCGACCAGCTTGGCGCTGATCTCGACCAGGCGCGCGCGAATTCGCTCGGCGCTGGAGTCGGGATCTTCGGGCAGCAGCGTGACGAGGTTGGCGCCGGGGATGTTCGACTGGTCAACGCCGCCATTTGCGCATACGAAACCATGTCGTGTCTCAGTGATCAGCACGCGATGCGACCGAACCACGCGCACGCTCTCGTCCAGGATGACCTGAACCAGCCGCGGATCAGGCGAGGCCACCAGCTGGGAGGCGATCCGCACCGCTTCATCACTCGCCTTGACCGAATCGAGGGCCCGCAGCCTGCCTTCTGATTTGGACACGACCTTCTGCGCGACCACGACCACATCGCGGGGCACGAGCCCGGTCCGGGCATTGATGAGCTCACCCAGGTCATCGCCTGGATGAATCTCGGGTAGACCCTCTACGGCGAAAAGCTCGAGACGCTTCACCCCGCACGCCGCAGGCGGGCGAGGTCGGCAGGCTCGTCGAGGTCGAGCGCCATCGCGTCCGACTTTTCCACGACAAAGCTGACGTCACTTCGTTCCGCCTCGCGCCGGAATTCAGCCAGCGAGTCCACGCCGAAATGCAGGCTGATCGCGTTCGGCGGGTCGAGATAGAGCGCATTGGTGCCGCCCCGGCCCACCGCCGGCACCGCGACCACGACCGGCGCGCCAAGTGCACCGGCGGCATCGAGCAGAGCGCGCACGGATTTTCGCGTCACCAGGGGCAGGTCGCTCGACAGCAGCAGGACCGCGGTCGCCCCCGCGCTGACTGCGCGTGCAACTCCGCGGCGCGCCGCCACGTTCTGGCCCTCCTGGCGAGGCTCGATGAGCACCTCCGCGCCCAGGCGCTCGGCCATCGCCGCCACCTCCGCACTGCCGGCGACCACCAGTCGATGCGGCCCGGCCGCGGCGGCGCGAACCGCCCGCTGCGCGTTGCGGCGCGCAAGTGCGCGCCGCGCCGGCGGATCGAGCGCCGGTCCCAGCCTCTGTTTGGCGTCATCGAAGTCCTTGACCAGGACAATGACCCAGACGTTTAGCCCCATGCGGTGCGGATCCTCGGCAGGATTTGCGATCCATAGAGCTCGATAAAGGCGGCCTGGTCGTTACCCGGCGCGTGAAAGACGAGGTGGTTGAAGCCCAGCTCGAGGTAAGGGCGGAGCTGTTCGAGGTGCTCGTCAGGATCGTTCGAGACCAGCCACCGCTTATGGGCCACGTCCTCGACCCCTTTGGCAAGCCGCTCCATCTCGCGGGGGTCATCCACGCCTGCTTTGGTCTCGGCCGGCAGCGCCAGCGCGGCCCAGATCTTGGTGTCCTCGATCGCACGCGAACGGTCCGCGTGGTACGAGACCTTGACCTCGATCATCCTGTCCAGTGACGAAGGGTCGCGGCCCTCAGCGGTCGCGCCCTCCTCGAATGCAGGCAGGAGCTGCTCGGAATACAGCTCCATTCCCTTGCCCGAAGTACAGATGAGGCCATCGCCGGCGCGACCCGCGTATCTGGCGACCTGCGGGCCGCCCGCACCGACGTAGATCGGAACGGCATGCGCGGGGCGGTCGTAGATCGTCGCGTTGCGCGTGTGGTAGTACTCGCCATCGAAGGTCACCGACTCCTCAGACCACAACTGCTTGATGAGCCGCACCGCTTCGCGTAAGCGTGCGAAGCGCTCTTTGTTGTCGGGCCACGCGATGCCCAGCGCGCCCTCATTGAGATGCTCGCCTGTGCCCACCCCCAGGATCATGCGCTCGGGATAGAGCAGGCCCAGCGTCCCGAACGCCTGGGCGACGATTGCCGGGTGATACCGGAAGGTCGGAGTCGCCACCGAGGTGCCCAGCAGCACGCGCTCTGTCCGTTCGCCGGTCGCGGCGAGCCACGCGAACGCGAACGGCGCGTGGCCGTCAGAATGCCTCCACGGCTGAAAGTGATCGCTGACGAAGACGCTGTCGAAACCGTTCCGCTCAGCG
>WNGG01004510.1_pt1 | contig 16658 bp, 9 predicted proteins | sample 5400661 | NCBI WGS metagenome assembly WNGG01 (sample SAMN13153372, study PRJNA577476) | soil metagenome | isolation source: 100 cm soil or saprolite under Garry oak tree replicate 1 | place: USA:California | collected 2016-06-15 | reverse complement strand
GCGGGCCGCTACATCCGCGATCCGCGAGCGGGCGACCGCCTGTTCCGCAACGCGGGGGGGGGCCACTTCGTGGATGTGAGCGAGCAGGCCCACATCTACGGGGGCGCGTACGGCTTCGGCCTGGGCGTGGTGGCGAGTGACCTGAACGGCGACGGCTGTCCCGACTTGTACGTCGCGAACGACTTTCAGGAGGACGACTTTCTCTACCTCAACAACTGCGACGGGACGTTCACCGAGTCGATCGCGAAGGCGACGGGGCACACCAGCCGCTTCTCGATGGGCGTGGACGCTGCCGATGTCAACAACGATGGCCGACCGGACCTGATGGTGCTCGACATGCTACCGGAGCAGGAGAAGATCCTCAAGACCTCCGCCAACGCCGAGAGCTGGAACGTCTACTACCTGAGGATGCAGGCGGGCTATCATCCGCAGTACGCCCGCAACACTCTGCAGCTCAACCGCGGCCCCGTGGGAGGAACGATACGGTTCAGCGACATCGGCTACCTCGCCGGTGTCTCTGCGACCGATTGGAGCTGGGCCCCCCTGTTCGCCGACCTGGACAACGACGGCTACAAGGACTTGTTCGTCACCGACGGCATCTATCGCCGGCCCAACGACCTCGACTACATCAACTATGTCGGCAACGAGGCCGTCCAGGCCTCGCTGCGAGACGGCATCAACGCGAAGCATCTGAAGCTGCTGAAAAAGCTGCCGCAGATTCCCATCGCCAACCACGCGTACCGCAACAACGGGGACCTGACATTCACGAACATGGCGGAGGCCTGGGGCCTGGCGCAGCCGGGGTTCTCAAACGGAGCCGTCTACGTCGACCTGAACAACAGCGGCGCGCTCGACCTGGTGGTGAACAAGATCGACGCGCCCGCCGCGATCTACCGGAACCACGCGCGCGAGTTGACTGGCAACCATTATCTGCAAGTCGTGCTGCGAGGCTCCGGGGCCAACACGGCGGGGATCGGCGCGAAGGTCGTCATCAAAGGCGGCAAAGACGGCAAAGGCGGCAATGGCGGCGGGATGCAGATGCTCGAGCAGATGCCCACGCGGGGCTTCCAGTCTTCGGTGGATCCCCGCCTACATTTCGGGCTCGGCGCGGCTACGCAAATAGACTCGCTGATCGTGATCTGGCCGGACCGGCGCGCCCAGGTGCTCACGAACGTGGCGGCTGATCGCACGCTCACGCTATCGCAGCAGGATGCGACGCTGCCGGCCGTGCCGCCCTTGTCGTCCCTGCCGCCCTTGTTCACCGACGTGACCGCCCGGCTCGGCGTCGATTTCAAGCACGCCGAGAACAGCTTCTACGACTACAACCGCCAGCCGCTGATCCCGCACCTGCTGTCGACCGAAGGCCCGGCGCTCGCCGTCGGGGACGTGAACGGCGACGGGCTCGATGACATCTACGTGGGCGGCGCCAAGTGGCAGGCGGGACGGCTCTTCATCCAGCAGCGCGACGGCACGTTCCGCGCCAGCAAGCAGCCGGCGTTCGAGGCGGATAGCCTCTCGGAGGACGTCGACGCGATCTTCTTCGATGCCAACGGCGACGGCCGTCCCGATCTCTATGTTGTGAGCGGCGGTAACGAGTTCTGGGGTGACGCCGATGCGCTGCAGGACCGGCTCTACCTCAACGACGGCCATGGGCATTTTCACCGCGATGCGCAGGCCCTCCCTCGTCTCTTCGAGAGCGGGTCGTGCGTGGTCGCGGGCGACTTCAACGGCGACGGTCATCTCGATCTCTTCGTCGGACGGCGCGTCGCGCGCGACTACGGGCTCGCGCCGCGCAGCTATCTGCTCGAGAATGACGGGACGGGCCACTTTCGCGACGTCACGCTCGAGAAAGCCCCGGACCTCGCCCACGTCGGGATGGTGACCTCGGCCGCCTGGATCGACTACGATCACGACGGACGGCTCGATCTGATCGTCACCGGAGAGTGGATGGCGGTCCGCGCCTTCCACCAGGAGAACGGCCGCCTCGTGGACCGCACCGCCGAGGCCGGGCTGGCGGGAACGGAAGGGTGGTGGAACAGCATCACGGTGGCCGATCTGAACGGTGACGGCCGCCCCGACCTCGTGCTGGGCAACCTCGGCCTCAACTCCTACCTGCGGGCGTCCCCGACCGAACCAGCCCGGTTGTACGTCCACGACTTCGGACACAACGGCACCCTGGAGCAGATCCTCACCTTCTACAAGCGCGGGGTGAGCTATCCGCTCGCGGGGCGGGACGAGCTGGTCCACTTGCTGCCGCAGCTGCGCAGCAGGTACCCGTCGTACGCCGCCTTCGGCGCCAGCCGCATCGAGGACATCTTTCCCGCGTCGGAGCTGCAGCAGGCGACCGTGCTGGAAGCGCACGTCTTCGCGAGCTCCGTCGCCCTGAACAGCGGGCACGGCACCTTCGAGCTCGCGCCGCTGCCGGTGGAGGGCCAGTTCGCGCCAATCTACGGCTCCGTCGCAGCGGACTTCGATGGTGACGGGCGCATCGATCTCCTGCTCGCGGGGAACGAGTACGGCGTGCCGCCCGTGCTGGGCCGCTACGACGCCAGCTACGGCGTGCTGCTACACGGCCTGGGTAACGGTCGCTTCGAGCCGGTCGATATGGAGCAGAGCGACCTCGTGATCGAGGGCCAGGTGCGGCACATGCAGCCGGTTCGGCATGCGCGTGGCGACCGACTGATCGTCGTCGCGCGCAACAACGACAAGCTCCAGATCATTCGGCCGATGCGCGCGAAATGATTCACGTCCCCCTGTTACTCGCGGTGCTGGGCGCGCGGCCGAGAGGAGTCGCGGCTGAAGCCGCGGCTCGGCCCTGCCGCTCAAGCGGCACCGTCACGCCCGTTTACGGGCAGGGGCCGAGTCGCGAGTTCACTCGCGGACCGGGAGCCGACACCGTGCTCCCCTACGTCTCATTCCCGGAGGCCGGGCTCGACGACCCCGCAGCCTACGAAGGCTACGAAACCCGGCTGTATCGGGACGCGAGCGGGAACGCGTTCCAGGTCTACCTGAAAGGCGCGACGGGACGTGTAGTGAACCTGTGGGCCGACGCCGCCAACGAGAGCGTGGGCTTCACTGTCCGCGACTCGAGCGGTAAGCCGGCCGAGCTCGCCTGGGGCTCCGCGGGAGCCGCGGTGGAGCGGTCGGGGCGGGCGCGCACCCGCTCGGTGTCCTATGGCCTCGAGGCCCCGTCCTCGGTCACCATCGGCCTCTTCCTGCTCGGTTCCATGCGCGTGGAGCGGGACTTTCAGTACGCCGGCCGCGATTCGCTGCCGCTCGACGCGCCGGCGTTTCCGCAGCCCGAGCTGGCGGAGCTGATCGACCGGGTCGCGCGGCTGGAGCCGCGTGAGCGCTCACGTCACCTGGCGCTGCTGGGCGCGAGCACGATCGCAGCGCTCCGCGCCCGGCTGCTGCCACGGGTCACCACCGCGCGGCTCGGTGACACGGCCTGGGTCGTCCGAGCAGAGCAGCTGAGCTTCGACGGCAAGAGCCACCTCTGGCTCGCGCTCGAGGGCGACGCCCGGGAGACCGTCCCCGCGGTCTCCGGGAACACGGTCACCATCCGTCGCCCGGCTGGCGGCCCGGTGCGCCTGAGGGTGCGCGTGACCACCGATGCTCCCGCGCTCACGCCGCTCACGCGGGACGAGATCTTCAACGACGAGTTTCGCCGGTTCTATGCCGCGATACGCGCGGACACGGTGCACCCACTCGCGTTCCGGCGGCTGGAGCGCGAGGTGCGGGGCGTCGAGCTGCTGTGCTATGGCGAGAAGCTCATGGCGGGCTTGCCCAACTTCGCGACCTACTTCGGCCGCGACATGTTGATGGCCGCGCTGCTGATGCAGCCGGTGTGGGCCCCGGCGATGCCGGAGCACGTCGTCGCCAGCGCGCTACGCAAGCTCTCGCCCGACGGAGACGTGAGCCACGAGGAAGCGCTGGGAGGACAGGCGATCCGCGAGAACGCGGCCGAGTACAACCGCCTGGTGGAGCGCGGCCTGCTGGCGCGCGCCCGGACCGTGCTGGCGCATCTCGAGGCCACGCGGGAGAACTACGTGATGGTGGACGACGACTTCCAGCTGCCGGTGGTCGCGGCGCGCTACCTCGCGGACCCGCGAGTGCCGGCAGATCGCAAGCGCCGGTTCCTCGGCGCGGAAGGCCGTCTCGCGCGGCTCGTCTCCAACCTGGCGTTCGTCGCGCGACGGGCGCAGCCTTACGCGCGTCATCCGGTGGCGACCAACCTGGTGAGCTTCCCGCGAGCGTCAGACGATCACTGGATCTCGGCGAGCTGGCGGGACAGCCGGGCGGGGTACGGTGGGGGTCGCTTCGCGATGGACGTGAACGTCATCTGGGTGCCGCACGCGCTCGAGGCTGTGGGAACGATCCTCGACGCGCTGAAAGCCCTCGGCATGACGCCCGCGATCCGCGACGAGCCCCTTGCCACGTTCGCGCGCGACCGCGCGGCGCTGGCGCGAGCGGTGACGGCATGGCAGGGTGCCGCGCGACACTTTGCGGTGGCGCTGGCGCCCGGTGACGTCGCGAAACGCGTCGCGGCGCGGCAGGCCTGGCTGCCGCGGCCGGAGCGGGAGTACTGGGAGAAGGTCCTCGGGCGGGGGGGCGGGGGGGGCGGGGGCGGGGGGGGCGTTCCGAAGGACACGCTGCGGTTTCTCGCGCTGTCGCTCGATGGCCGCGGGCGACCGATCCCGATCGTCAACACCGACCCGGCCATGGCGCTGCTCCTCGGGCCCGTGCCCGCGCAGCGGGTGCGGGAGCTCGTGCGCCCCATCATGACGCCCTACCCGATAGGCCTCTTCGTCGAGGAGCTGGGCCCCGTCGTCGCCAACGATACCTACGCGACGGCCGAGGCCTGGGAGAGCTTTCGCCGGGATGCCTACCACGCGCCGACCGTCGTGTGGGGACGGGACGTGAACATATTGCTCGCCGGTCTCGCCATGCAGGTCGCGGCAGCGCCGGCGGGTGCCGACGTGGCTCCGCTCCAAGATGCGTTGCAGCGGACGACCACCGCGGTGGATCGCTCCGGACTGCGGCATGCCGAGCTGTGGAGCTATCGCATCGAAGATGGACGGCTGGTTCCGTCGCGCTACGGGACCAGCTCGGACGTGCAGTTGTGGAGCCTGACCGACCTCGCCGTTCAATATCTCCTCAACCACCCGGTGCCCCCCCCATGACCAACCTGCACGCCTTCGACATCGTCGTCATCGCCGGGTACTTCCTCATCCTGCTTGGGATCGGCTATTGGGCGGCGCGCCGCGAGAAGAACGTGAGCGCCGACTATTTCCTGGCGAGTCGGGACGTGGGCTGGTTCGCGGTCGGGGCGAGCCTGTTCGCGTCGAACATCGGGAGCGAGCATCTCGTCGGCCTGGCGGGCACGGGGGCGGCGAGCGGGCTCGCGGTGGGCCACTTCGAATGGCTGGCGTGCTTCATGCTGCTGCTCCTCGGCTGGCTGTTCGTGCCGTTCTATCTGCGGAGCGGCGTGTACACGATGCCGGAGTTCCTCGAGCGCCGCTTCAACCCGGCCTCGCGCACCTACTTCACGTGGGTGTCGATCATCGGGTACGTGCTGACCAAAATCAGCGTCACCTTGTTCGCGGGCGGCGTGGTGATGCGCGAGGTGACCGGGTACAGTGTCTGGACCAGCGCCGTCATCCTGATCGTCATCACGGGGCTTTACACGGTCCTGGGGGGCTTGCGTGCCGTGATCTACACGGAAGTGATGCAAGCCGTCGTGCTGATCATCGGGTCGGCGACGATGGCGCTGGTGGGCTTGCACGCGGTCGGCGGGTGGAGCGGGCTCGAGGCGCGCGTGCCCGCGGACTTCTTCTCCATGTGGAAGCCCATCGATCACCCCAATTTCCCGTGGACGGGCATCGTCTTCGGAGCGCCGATCCTCGGCGTGTGGTATTGGTGCACCGACCAGCACATCGTGCAACGGGTGCTCGCGGCCCGCAACGTGAGCGCGGCTCGGACCGGCACGATCTTGGCCGGGTTCCTGAAGATCCTGCCGGTGTTCATCTTCGTCTTGCCGGGGATCATCGCTGCGGCGTTGTACTCGGACATCCGGGGTGGGGCGGCCGATGCGGCGTACCCGGCGCTGGTGACTCGGCTGCTGCCGGCCGGGTTCAAGGGCCTGGTGCTCGCCGGGATGCTCGCGGCGCTGATGAGCTCGCTCGCGTCCGCGTTCAACTCCTGCTCGACCCTGCTGACGTGGGACGTGTACCGCAAGCTCCGGCCCGACGCGAGCGAGCAGCGGCTGGTGGCGGTAGGGCGCGCCACCACGGTCCTGCTGGTCGGCCTGGGCCTGCTCTGGATCCCGTTCATGAAGTACATCTCGCCGCAGATCTACATCTACCTGCAGAGCGTACAGGCGTACATCGCACCGCCGATCGCGGCGTGCTTCCTGCTTGGCGTGCTGTACCCGAGGCTGAACGGAACCGGTGCATTGGCCGCGCTTTGGACCGGGCTCGTGCTTGGGACGGCACGACTCGTGCTCGAACTCGCGCGGGCCCATCTGGCGAGCGGCACGGTCTGGGCCTGGCTCGCAGGCGTCAACTTCCTCCACTTCGCGGCCCTGCTGTTCGCGCTGTGCGCGGGAATCCTGATCGCGGTCAGCTTGCTCACCGCCCCACCCTCACCCGCCCGGACCGCCGGGCTGACGTATGGAGCACCGGAGATCACCGCGGTCCCGGTCCCCGCGGGCCCGCGGCGCTTGAACGTCGTCCTCTCCATTATCCTTGCGGCCACGATCGGGGTGCTGTGGATCGTGTTCCGGTGAGACAAGGGCGGCAAAGACGGCAGAGACGGCAAGTGCTCGAAGCCCGTGCCGTCCGTGCCGTCCGTGCCGCCCTTGCCGTCCTTGCCGCCTCTGCCGCACTCGCGACCGGGTGCTGGCCGGCTCCGTCCCCCGGCTCGCGCTACGACCCCGCGCGCGACCTCGGGCCCCTGTTTCAGGACGTCCAGCTGTCGGGGGTCTTCGCGGACTCGAAGACGTTCGTCGACGCCCGGCCGCTCCTCGCACCGGCCGATATCGCCGCCCGCTACGCCACGGCGCGCGGCGCCGCCGGGTTCAGCCTGCAGGCGTTCGTCCAGCAGTACTTCGAGCTGCCTCACGCGGCGGGCGGAGACTTTCGCACGGACACCTCCCAGACCATGGAGCAGCACATTCGCGCGCTCTGGCCGACGCTCACCCGCGCCCCTCCTCCCGACGTGGCAACCGTGCGGTCGTCGTTGATTCCGCTCCCGCAGGAATACGTCGTTCCAGGGGGCCGCTTCCGCGAGATTTACTACTGGGACTCGTATTTCACGATGCTCGGGCTCGTGGCGAGCGGCCGGACCGACCTCGTGCGCCACATGCTCGACAACTTCGCCTACCTGATCGCGACGGTCGGGCACATCCCGAACGGCAACCGGACGTACTATCTCAGCCGCAGCCAGCCGCCGTTCTTCGCCGTCATGGTCGGGCTCTACGCGACGGCGACCGATACCACGCAGGCGCTGCGCTACCTCGACGCACTGGAGGCGGAACACGCCTTCTGGATGGATGGAGTGGAGCGTCTCGCGTCCCGCGAGGCGTACCGCCGCATCGTGCGGTTGCGCGACGGATCGGTGCTCAACCGCTACTGGGACGATCGGGACCCCCCCGACCCACGGCCGGAGTCCTTCCGGCCGGACTATCAACTCGGTCAAACGCTCCCCGAGGCCCGACGCGAGGCGTTGTATCGAAACCTCCGGGCCACGGCCGAGAGCGGCTGGGACTTCTCGAGCCGCTGGATGCGCGACCCGAAGGACCTGCGCACGCTGGAAACGACGGACCTCATCCCGGTCGATCTCAACAGCTTGCTCTATTACGCCGAGCGAGTGATCGGGGTGCTGCGGGCATTCCGCGGCCGCCCGGGTGATGGGGAGGTCGCCCGGCGGTTCTTGCGGGCGGCCGCGGAGCGCCGCCGGGCGCTGCTCACCGCCGCGTACGATTCTGCCGCCGGATTCTTCTACGACGTGCGCTGGCGCACCGGCGAGCGCGTCACCGACCGGCCCACCCTGGCTGCCGCCGCCCCGCTCTACTTTGGCCTCGCCACCCCCGAGCAGGGCCGCGCGGTGGCCGCCCGGCTGGCGCGGTACTTTCTCAAGCCCGGCGGATTCGTGACGACCCCGATCGCGTCGGGTCAGCAGTGGGATGCGCCCAACGGGTGGCCGCCCTTGGAGTGGCTGGCGATCGAAGCAGTGCGCCGCTACGGCCGCGCCGACCTGGCCGACGCCGCGCGCGATCGCTGGCTGGCCGTGAACCGGCGCACCTATCGCGCGACGGGTAAGATGATGGAGAAGTACGACGTCGTGGATCTGAGTCGGCGGGCCGGCGGAGGCGAGTACCCGACGCAGGACGGATTCGGGTGGACCAACGGCGTGGCGCTGGCCCTCGCCGCCCAGCAGCGGACCGGCAGAGACTAGCCCTCCCCCTGGCGAGCTCGAGTCCGCCGCGCACATTAGACCCATGGGCCTCGCTCGCCTGTTGGCCGCCCCCGCCGTGCTGTCACTCGCGCTTTCGGGCCGGGGCGTCGCCCAGGCCGACCACGACCATCACGCCGAGCAGATCGGTCGCGTCGCTTTCCCAACCTCGTGCCGCCCGGCCGCGCAGCGGCGCTTCGAGCGCGGGGTCGCGTATCTGCACTCGTTCTGGTACGAGAAAGCGGCCGACACGTTCCGAGAGGTCGTTGCCGCCGACTCGACGTGCGCGATGGGCTATTGGGGGCAGGCGATGAGCCTGCTGCACCCGCTCTGGACGCCACCGGCGCCGGCGGAGCTCGTCGCGGGGCTCGCCGCGGCGGAGCGGGGACTCCCGCTTGCGCGGACGCCGCGCGAGCGGGACTACCTCGCGGCCATCGACACCTACTACAAGGACTACGCCACCACCGATCCCACGGCGCGGCTCCTCGCCTATGCCCAGGCGATGGAAGGCGTGCAGCGTCGCAATCGCCGTGATCACGAGGCCCGGATCTTCTACGCCCTCACGCTGATCGCCCTGGGCCAGGTCAACGCCACGGACACCACGTTCACCTACCAGAAGCGCGCCGATTCAATCCTTGAGCCGCTGTTCCAGCGGGAGCCGCGCCATCCCGGGCTGGCCCACTACCTGATCCACACGAACGACGTGCCGCAGCTTGCGCGGCTCGGGCTGTACGCCGCGCGGCGCTACGCCGAACTCGCGCCCGACGTGCCGCATGCCCAGCACATGCCGTCGCACATCTTCACGCGACTCGGGTTGTGGAACGACGACATTGCGTCCAATACGCGCTCGGCCGCCGCGGCACGGAAGTTCGAGGACGAGCGGCACCTGCAGGCGCTGTGGGACCAGCGTGGTCATGCGTGGGATTACCTGGTCTACGCGTACCTGCAGCAGGGGCGGGAGAGGGAGGCGAAGCGCGTGGTAGACGCCGCCGCCGCTGTCACGGCGGGTTATCCGGTCGGATCGCTCCCGAACGCGTATGCCCTCGCGGCGATCCCGGCGCGCTACGCGCTCGAGCGGGGACAGTGGCGGGATGCGGCGGCGCTCGCCGTGCGTCCGGCGCCGGAGTGGCGCGCGGCGGAAGCGATCACCCATTTCGCCCGGGCGCTCGGCGCAGCCCGGAGCGGCGACACGGCCGCCACCCGCACGGAGGTCACGGCTCTCGCGGAGATCGAAAGCGCCGAGGCCGCGGCGGGGGGTGCGCATACCTATTGGTCCGGCCAGGTGAAGATCCAGCGGCTCGCCGTGATCGCGTGGGTCGCGCGCGCTGCGGGTGACACGGCTGAAGCAATTCGCCAGGCCAGCGCGGCGGCCGAGCTGGAGGACGCGACCCAGAAGCATCCCGTGACCCCCGGTGCCGTGCTGCCGGCGCGCGAGCTACTCGGCGACCTGCTGCTCGAGCTCGGCCGTCCCGCCGAGGCCGCCAGGGCCTACGCCGCGTCGCTCGCACACCAGCCGAACCGCGCGCGCAGCCTGTTCGGCGCCGCGCGCGCGGCGGCGCTCGCCGGTGATGCCAAGACTGCGAAAGCGAGGTATCAGGAGTTCCTGAAGCTCATGGAGCAAGCCGACCGCGCTGCTAAAAGGCTTGATCCCACCGGACTGACAACCGGATCGCCGAGCCGATGAGCCCCACCATGCTGTAGGTCTGCACGAAGTTGCCCCACTGCTCGCGGGTCCGGGGATCGATGTGCTCGGCCAGAAGGCCGTGCCGGTTGCGGCAGGCGAGCACGTTCTCGAACAGGGCCCGCGCCTCGTCCCGTCGCCCCAGCGCCGCCAGCGCGTTGATGTACCAGAAGGTGCACACCAGAAATGCGTTCTCCGGCTTTCCGAAGTCGTCCTCCTCGACGTAGCGGAACACGAAGTCGCCGCGGCGCAACTCGCGCTCGATCGCGCGCACCGTGCTCGCGAACCGCGGGTCGTCGTCGGCCAGGAAGCCCAGCTCGGTGAGGCGCAGCAGGCTGGCGTCGAGCGTCTCCCCGTCCATCGTGGCCACGAAGCTCTCCCGCTTGGCATTCCAGGATCGCTCGCAGATCACCTGGTGCAGGCGCGCCGCCTGCGCCGCCCAATGCGCGGCGCGGTCGGTGAGGCCGAGGTGCCCGGCGATTCTGGCCAGGCGGTCACAGCCCGCCCAGCACATGAGGCTCGAGAAGGTGTGCACGCGCGCCGCGCCACGCAGCTCCCAGAGGCCCGCGTCCGGTTGATCGAAGAGCTGGGCCGCGCGCTCGCCCAGCGGCTCGAGGCGGCGGAACAGGACCTCGTCGCCCGGACGGAGCAGCCGCCGGTCGAAGAACACATGGGTGGCGGCCAGGATGGCGGAGCCGTAGACGTCGTGCTGGACCTGCCGGTACGCCTGATTGCCGATCCGCACCGGGCCCATGCCGCGATAGCCGGGCAGAGCGTCGATCTCCTGCTCCTCGGGGACGGCCCGTCCGCTGATCCCGTACACGGGCTGCAGGCGCCCGTCCTCGGCGCCCGCGACGAGGTTGACGATGTAGCTCAGGTAGCGCTCCATCGTCCGCGTCGCGCCGAGCCGGTTGAGGGCGTTGACCACGAAGTAGGCGTCGCGCAGCCAGCAGTAGCGGTAATCCCAGGTGCGCTCCGTGCCGGCGGCCTCGGGAATCGATGTCGTCACGGCCGCGATGATGGCGCCGGTGTCTTCGAAGACGTTGAGCTCGAGCGTCATGGCCGCGCGGATGACGGCGTCCTGCCACTCGAACGGAACGCCCAGCGAGCGCACCCATTCTCGCCAGTAGAACGTGGTTTCTTCGAGGAAGCGGCCCCCGACGTCGGCCACGGCGCCCTGGACGGTCTCGTCCGGACCGAGGAGGAGGGTGACCGCGTGCTCGAGGAAGAGCGGGTTTTCCTCCACGACGGCGGTAATGGGAACGTCCGTCGTCAGGCGCAGCGCGAGCTCGCTGCCCACGTAGCGGACGTGGTTCGAGCCGCAGGTGATGTCCGCCCGGCGGCGGCCGTAGTCGCGGGCCGGGCGGACGCGCACGCGGACGCGCGGGTTTCCGGCCACGCGCCGCACCTGCCGCACGAGCGTCATGGGGCAGAACATGCGGCCGTGGTGGCGAAAGCGCGGGGCGAAGTCCGTGATCTCGACGCCGCCACCCGCGCGGTCGTAGAGACGGGTGACCAGGATCGGCGTGTTGACGAGGTATTCCTGTTCTTGCCGCGCGCAGTCGAGCAGCTCCACCGCCAGGAAGCCGAAGTCGTCGTCGCGAGTCCGCTCGCGCAACAGGGAGCAAAACGCGGGGTCGCCGTCGAACCGCGGGAAGCAGGCCCAGACGACCTCTCCCAGCGGATCGACGAGCGCGCCGACCGTGCCGTTGCCGATCAAGGCCAGGTCCAGGGACGTCATGACGTCGCCTCCGCTTCGCTTCCCCTCCCGCGCTCGAGCCACGCCCGCACGGCGCGGACGTCGGGCAAGCGCCACTGGGCCACCGTCCGTCCCGGTCCGACCTTCACCGAGTGGCCGTGCAGGCGATTGACCGTCGCGAAGCCGTATTCGTCCGTGACGTCGTCGCCCACGAACAGGGGTGTGCGGCCGCGAAACGGCTCTTCTTGCATGAACTCGCGCACCGCCACTCCCTTGTCCTTGCCCGCGGGTTTCAGCTCGACCACCCGTTTGCCGGCCTGCACGTGGTACCGCGCGCCCAAGCGCGCCCCGAGCGCGCGGACCAGGCGGTGGCCGTAGCCCGCCAACCGCGGCGCCCGCCGGTAGTGCAGCGCCACCGAGAGACCCTTGTCCTCGACGAGCAACCCCGGGTGGCGGGCGGCGGCGTCAGCGAGCCGGCGGCGCACCCAGTCCAACTCCTGGGACGGGAACGCATGGCGGGAGATCCGCCCCGCCGCGTCGCGCCGCTCGACGCCGTGCTGCCCGGCCACGGGAAAGCGGATCCCGGGGAACAGGCGGTCGATGTCGCCGATCGAGCGGCCGCTGATCAAGGCCACCGCGCCGCCGGCGGAGCGATACAATCCCTCGACGAGGTGCTGGAACGCGGGGTCGAGCCGCGGGCCCGGCGAGTCGGTGAGGTCCACCAGGGTACCGTCGATGTCGAGAAAGTACGCCCAGTCGCGCCGCGGCGCCGGCGGCACCGGACGCCGCGGCGGGCCGGAGGCCGGCCCGGCGCCGCGGCGCGTCACTTGACGGGGCTCGCCGCGGAGTCCGCGAGGCGGCGCGACAGCCGTTCGGGGGTCGTGGCGCGGTCCAGCAGACGACCGCGGCGCCGCATGCTCGCTGCGTCGATCAGCATCCGGCCCGCCCAGCGGTACACGTTGAACTCCTGGATCAGCCCGCGCATCAGCCGGATCCGGGCGCGCTGCTCTCCCGCTGGCATGGTCAGCGCCATGTGGAGTGCCGCGGCGCACTGGTCCGTGTCATAGGGGTTGACGATGAGGGCCTCGGGTAGCTCGCGCGCGGCCCCGGTGAACTGGCTCAGGATCAGCACCCCGCGCTCGTCCTCGCGCGACGACACGAACTCCTTCGCCACCAGGTTCATCCCGTCGTGCAGGCTCGTGACCATGCACAGCTCCGCGGCGCGATAGTATTCGTAGATGTCCTGCGGCTGATGGTGCTCCACGAGGAGCACGATCGGTGGGTGGGGCGCGCCGGCGAAGCGCCCGTTGATCCGCGCCGCCATGTCCCGGACCCGCGCCTCGTAGGCTTGGTATTGCTCGATGCGGTTACGCGTCGGCGCGGCGATCTGGATGAACGTGAACCTGCCGATCCACTGCGCCTGGAGCTCGAGCAGGCGCTCGACCGACCGCAGCCGCTCCTCGATGCCCTTCGTGTAATCGAGCCGGTCGATGCCCACGCCGATCGCGTGCTCCGGCGGCAGGCCGTGGCGTTGCCGCACGTCAGTCCGGCACTGCGCCGCCGGCTTGGCGATCAGCGTGGGCGAGGGTGGCCACTCGATCGAAATGGGGTAGCGCTTGACCGCGGTCAGCTTGCCCCGGTACGAGACGGTGAACATCTCGCGGTCCACCCGTGCTTCCAGCAGGCGATCGACCGTGTCGACGAAGTTGTTGCAATGGAATTGCGTGTGAAACCCCAGAATGCCCGCGCCGAGCAGTCCATCGAGCAGCTCATCCCGCCAGGGACAGATGGCGAACGCCTCCGGGTTCGGCCAGGGAATGTGCCAGAACGAAACGATCGTCGCCGCCGGCAGCGACTCTTGGATCATTCGTGGCAGCAACGCGAAGTGGTAGTCCTGCACCAGCACGATCGGGTCGGACGACTTGGCCTCCTCCACGACGGTGCGGGCGAACGCCCGGTTGACGGCGACGTACTGCTCCCAATCCGACGTGCGGAACGTGGGACGCACGTGGGCGATATGGCACAGCGGCCATATCCCCTCGTTCGCGAAGCCATAGTAGTAGCCCGCCTCCTCCTCCGGCGTCAGCCACACGCGGCGGAGCTGATAGGCCGGGCGCTCGGGGGGGGGCGGCACGGCCACCCGGTCGTGCTCGTCCACCACCTCCCGATCGGCGGAGCCCCCGCCGTGGGCGATCCACGTGCCGGAGCAGGCCCGCATAATCGGCTCCATGGCGGTGACGAGGCCGCTCGCCGGCCGCCAGATGGCGATGACCTCGTCCCGGCGCACGTGGATGTACGGCTCCCGGTTGGAGACCACCATCACCTCGTGGCCGGGCAGGTCGGCCCGGAGAATGGCGCGCAGCGTGTCGGGCGTCCACGTGAGCTGGTCTTCGTCGCGCGAGCGCTGCTCGGCTTCGAGGTCCCGGATCAGCGCGCGGAGATCGGCCGCGATCGGTCGCAGCTCCGGGGCGTCGGGCGCGTCGGCCGGCCGGAACAGGCCTTCCCCCCGCAGCAGCGCTTGCAGGCCCTGCACCCAGCCGCGCCAGCTCAGCTGGGCGACTGCCACCGTGATGAGCGAGATCGTCACACCGAGGCCGACGAAGAAGTAGAAGAGGTATTTCCGCGTCTCCGCGCTGCGCCGCGCGATGAAGCTCATGTCGTGCACCAGCACCAACTGCCCCGCGGGCGCTCCCCCGACCGCCAGCGGCCGGACGGAAACGAGCAGCGCGCCGTCGGGACTCTTGAGCAGGTGCTCAGCTTCGCCCGAGAACCGCTCGAGATCGTCGCAGCGGAGTTCCGCGGGGAGCGTCGGCGTAGCGACCGGCTGGCCCTGGGGCGATGGGCAGAACCCCATGGCGTAGAGGCGCTCGTCCTGCGTGATCCGCGTGAAGTACTCCAGCAATCGCGTCCGGTTGCCGTCGCGAGCCAGGTCCTGCAGCGGTCCCTGGATGGTGTTGGCGATGAGGCTGGCGCGGCTGTCGAGATCCCGCACGAACCATTGCAGCGTGAGCTTGTTTACGAGGGGCACCACCGCGTACGCGAAGGCCCCGAGCACGAGGAGCAACGGAAGGATGAAGCGGAGGGAGAGTCGCATGGTTCGGCGTGTCTAACTCCCGAGGAACCCGCGATGCGTCGCGTTGTTCCTCTCCCCACTGCCCACCGCCGCAGCTCGCGGAGCCGGGCACGTCGGATCACACGGGCCCGGACCGTGTATCCTGCCCCATGTCCGCTCGGTTGAGATATCTCACCGCGCTCGCCGCGTCACTCGTCGCCGCAGTCGCGGCCGGGCAGGAACCCGCCGGGACTCCGCGTGTTGCCTGGCGCCCCCGGCTCCCGGTCCAGGGATCCCTGGTCGTCCTGGCACTTCGCTCGGCCGCGGGAGACAGCGTGACCGCGGTGTGGGGCGAGCTCGCGGGAGAGCCGCTCCATTTCGAGCTCGTGGCGGACGAGTGGCACGCCGTCGGCGGCGTGCCGCTCGACACGCACGATCCGGTGGCGGCCCGCCTCCTCGCCGAGCGCATCGGGGACGAGCGCGAGCTGGTGCGGGAGGTGAGACAGCAGGCGCATGGCACCCCACGGCTGTGGCGCGAGCCGTTCGTGCGCCCCAGTGCGGGCGCGGTGACGAGCGGGTTTGGCGTGTCACGCGTCTTCAATGGCGTCACGCGGAGCCGGCACCTCGGCGTCGACTTCGCGGCGCGGTTGGGCGCGCCGGTGCGGGCGGCGAACCGCGGCGTCGTGGCCTTGGTCGCCGATCTCTTTTTCAGTGGAACGACCGTCTTGGTCGACCACGGCGCCGGCCTCGTGACCGGCTATTTTCACCTGAGCCGCGCCGTGGTCGCTCCGGGCGACACGATCGACCGCGGCCAGCTGATCGGGCGTGTGGGCTCATCCGGGCGGGCCACGAAGCCGCACCTCCACTGGTTCGCGGCGTATGGATACATCACCGTCGATCCGCTCGACCTCGTGCGGCTGAACGTCACGGCGCCACTCGCGCCGTGAACCGGTAGCCGCGAGCAGTGCTAGCTGAGGTACTCCTCCCGGTACATCTTCACGAGCTCGAAGAAGTAGCTGAGCGCCAGCGGCCCGATCAGCAGGCCCAGAATCCCGAAATACGACGGGCAGGATCGCGAACACCATCGTCACCACGCCCCAGAACACCGCGTTCGGGAGCCCCGTCACCCAGAAGCCGAGCCCCACCAGCAGACCCTGAATGGCGGCCGTCACGCCGGTGCCGATGATCGTGGACGTGGTCACGTCGCGGAACCGCTGGCGCAGCTTCTCCGTGTTCTTCGCCGAAAACGGGATATAGGGCTGGACCGCCTCCCACACGTCGTGCGGCCGCAGCAGCAGGTAGAACAGGCCAAACAACGAGATCGTGAGGTTGAGTGCGAGCCGCGTGGCCGTGCCGATCAGCCCGAACGCCGACGATCCGATCCACGCGACGACCCGCGCCCCGAGGTCGGCGAGCCGCGGTCCCAGGTCGATCCCGCCGGGCTTGAGCTCCTTGAGCCTGCCGAGCAGCGGGCTTTGGATGACGCCGGCCGCGATCCCCTGCGCTTGGTTGACGATGAGCCCGGCGAACGAGACCCCGGGCACGACGATCAGGAACAGCGCCAGGACGACGACGAGACTCGCGGCGAGCCGCGGGCGCATCCGCATGCAGAGCCACTCGTATACGGGCGCGAAGATCGCGTACAGCACGGGGATCCCGATCAAGCCCGTGGCGTACGGCGAGAGGGCGATGACGATGGCGACGCCCAGCAGCAGGACGACGAGGGCGGCGCGCTGGTGATTGGTGTCGATCAGTGGCATGCGCTAGTCTAG
>WNGG01036239.1_pt1 | contig 16659 bp, 17 predicted proteins | sample 5400661 | NCBI WGS metagenome assembly WNGG01 (sample SAMN13153372, study PRJNA577476) | soil metagenome | isolation source: 100 cm soil or saprolite under Garry oak tree replicate 1 | place: USA:California | collected 2016-06-15 | reverse complement strand
CGCTTGGCTCCGTCGAGACGACCAGCACGACGGATTTGTCTGAATCCGAAAATCCTTAACCGCCAGCCGTGGAATCGCGGAGTCGTGCGTGTGTGGTGTATCGTTGTGCCGCGGGAACGCGGCGAAGAGATCCGGCGCCGACTCGTCGATGTTGGCGTCTTGCAGAAGCACCTCCGCATCGTCCGGGAAGGAGACCGTGTGTTCCTCCCCACAAAGGAGCGCTTGGACATCGGTTTCCCGACGGAACAGCGGGAATTCGACGAGGGATTCGTGGCGGTACGGAGCTACAAAGACGTCGTCGATGTGCCGGAGCCGCTGCGCCGATCCCTTCCGAGTTCGTTCGACGTAATTGGCGACATCGCGGTCCTGAAAATTCCCGAAGAGTTGCAGCCCTATCGCGAGAAGATTGGACTCGCGATCCTCCGATGGAATCGAGGTCATCGCGGGGGAGCGGCGGACCACGACCGTACACACGGAGCACGGCCTTCGCTATCGTGTCGACCTCGCCCGGGCGTATTTCAGCCCCCGGCTGGCCTCGGAACGCAGGCGGATTGCGGATCTCGTCCTCGAGGGCGAAGTCGTCGCAGATCCATTCGCCGGCGTGGGCCCGTTCGCCATCCTCATCGCGAAAGGACGCCGGCCGAGGCTCGTCCATGCGTCGGACGTGAACCCGGCGGCGGTCGAGCTTCTCCGCGCGAACATCGGGGCCAACCGAGCGGACCGAATCGCAGCGCACGAAGGCGATGCCCGCCGTATCCTCGAGAAAGTCGCGCCGGTCGACCGCATCATCCTCGACCTCCCGCATACGGCGTTCGACCACCTCCCGGACGCGTTCGCGGCGATCGGGGCCCGTGGGGTCGTCCACGTGTATCGGATCTTGGAGCGGGCGGACGAGCCTGCCGCGGAGGACCGAATCCGGGCCGTCGCCGTAGAGGCCGGGTTCCAGGTCGCCGCTCTGCGAACCCACCCGGTCCGCGCATACTCGCCGACGCAACGCCACGTCGCGTTCGACGTCACGGTCGTTCGAGCGTCACACCGCGCTGCCCCTGGTACGTCCCCGAGCGCTTCTCGTACGTCTCCGACGACGGGGACTCCAGCGAGAGGAAGACGATCTGCGCGAACCGCTCGCCGATCGGCAGCTCGAGGACATCGGAACCGCCATTCAGCGCGCCGAAGGTGAGGGTCCCGGAAAAGCCGGCATCGATCATGTGCTGACCGCGAACCGAGTCGCTGGCGGGATCCGTGCGACCCCTTGACTCGTCCGAGCGTTCGAGGATGGGATGAGGACCTCCTCGATCGTGACGTCATAACCGTTCGGCGTGAGGTTCTTCTCGTCGAACGGCTCGATCCGCAGCTCCCCTTTCGCCATATACCGGCGAATGTCTCCGTCCGAAAGGAGGGCCATCCGGTCGAGTATCCGAGCGTCTCCCATTAAGGATTACGAGAATCACGGATGAGAGGCGGGCCATAGGGTATTTACGGCGTGCCCAAGTCGGTCGAGTGTCAAGAACGACACAGGAGACCCAACATGTGCGCCATGACTTTGGAACGCCAACCCGGCCGAGAAAGCTGCCCCCACGCGGATGCTGAAATGATCGGATCCAACGTGAACGCGGAGTTCATGCGGTGCAAGGCCTGCAACCAGATCTTCGTCTTGCAAGCCGGCCGAGTGTGGGCGATCCGCTCCACGCGCACCCCGGTCTATGCGGTCCGCTGATCGCCGAGCCAACTCGTCCCCGCAGCCTCCGAAAGTTTATGCGAATAGCGCAGCTTAGGCCGCGGGAGGCTGCCCGATGGACTTTCGGTTGACGGAAGAGCAGAGGCTCGTCCGCGACACCGCGCGGGACTTCGTCGACCGGGAACTCATCCCCCACGTCCGGGACTGGGAGGAGAAAGGCGAGGTCCCGAGGTCCTTCTACCGCAAGATGGCGAGTCTCGGCTACCTCGGCGCCCCCGTGCCCGAGAAGTACGGCGGGGCCGGCATGGACTACGTCTCGTTCATGCTCCTCGTCGAGGAGATCAGCCGCGGTTCCTCGTCCGTCCGCACGACGGTCTCCGTGCAGACGTCCCTGAGCGAGACGTCCCTCATGTGGTTCGGCTCGGAGGCGCAGAAGGAGAAATGGCTCGTGCCCCTCGCGAAGGGGGAACGCTTCGGCGCGTGGGCCATCACGGAGCCGGAGGCCGGGAGCGACGCGGGAAACCTGGCCACGACCGCGAAGCTCGAGGGAAACGAGTGGATGCTGAACGGCCAGAAACGGTTCATCTCGAACGGCAGCATCGCGGACTACGTCCAGGTGTATGCGAGAGAACCGGGGACGAAAAGCCACGAGGGAATCTCGCTCTTCCTCGTGCCGAAGGACGCGCCCGGTTTCAAGGTCACTCACGTCGAGACGACGACGAAACTCGGCCTGCGGGCGAGCCCCACCGCGGACCTCGCCTTCGAGGATTGCCGCATTCCGAAGGAGAACCTGATCGGCAAGAAGGGCGACGGCTGGAATCAGGCGATGCGGACGCTGAACAGCGGTCGGATCGGCATCGCGGCCGGGGCAGTCGGCGTGGCCCGGGCGGCGCTCGAGGCTGCGTCGAAGTACGTGCAAGAGCGAAAGGCGTTCGGCCGCCCGATCGGAGACTTCCAGCTCGTGCGGGAGATGATTGCGCAATCGGCGGTCGAGATCGACGCGGCACGACTCCTCACCCTCCGTGCGGCGCACCTGCGGGATCTGGGACAAGACAACACGCTCGAAGTCTCGATGGCTAAGCTGTATGGGGCCCAGATGGCCCAGCGGGTCACGGACTGGGCCGTTCAAGTGCACGGCGGGTACGGGTTCAGCGGCGAGTTCGATGTGGAACGCTACTTCCGCGACGCACGGATCCTTGGGCTCTACGAGGGCACGAACGAGATTCAGAAGTTGATCATCGCGGAACGGATTCTAGGACCATCCTCGAAAAAGTGAGAGGTCCGACGCATGGCGGCCTCGGCCGGTGATTGCATCTTCTGCAAGATTGTGCGTCGGGGGGCTCCTGCGAGCATCGTCCGCGAAGACGCGTCAACGCTCGCGTTCATGGACATCCAACCGATGAACCCGGGGCACGTGCTCGTGATTCCGAAAGCACACGCCGCGTACATCGAAGACCTGCCGCCTGCCGCCATCGGGCCGATCCTTGAGGCTTCAAAGGAAATTTCCCGGGCGTTGCGCACGAGTGGAATCCGATGCGAAGCGGTCAGCTTCTATCTCGCGAACGGGAAAGAAGCGGGGCAGGAGGTGTTCCACACGCACATGCATGTGATCCCGCGGTGGCGCGGGGATGGCCTCGGGCTTCGCGTGCGCGCGGATCGTGGCCGCGTCGCCGATCGGAAGGAGCTGGACACCCTCGCAGCGAAAATCCGAGCTGCGATGGATCGGTCAGGGAGCTGAAATCTGTTCCGTGATTTTCCGAATCGCATCTGCGGAGAGGACTTTCCGGGCGGTCGGGAACAGGCTCGTGTTCTCCTTGCGGAAGTGGTCCCAGAGGAACTGGACTAGGAAAATCCCGTGGCGATTGAGTTCCTGGATGGCGGGCCATGAATTCGGATTTCGGCGCAATTCCTCGCGGGCTCCGCCGAATTTGGCGACGCCGCGTCGAATCTCCTCGTGCTCGTACATGACGACGGTCACCAGCGTCCCGTAGCGGCCAATCGCCTTCTCGATCGTGGGGAGGACCGCGTCGTCCTCGAGGCGCAAATGGGGCATCAGTTCCTCCGCGAAGAATCGGACGGCCTCATCGAGGATGATTTCATTCCCCTCGCGTGTCTCTCGCGTCGCCATCATCTCGTCCAACGTGGCCTCGAGTTCGGTGAGTTTGTCGACGAAATCTTCGTGCACCCCGATCAGCGGGGCGAACGGATCGTCGGACGTCTCGTCCATCGCCCGCGACTACCGTCTGTCGGCGTAAAAGCCTGCGCCTCACGGCGCGAACCGCGCGGGCGTCCGCGGAAAAGGAACCGCGTCGCGAATGTGATCGAGCTTGCAGATCCACTGGATGAGGCGCTCCATCCCCATGCCGAAGCCCGCGTGCTGAACGCTTCCGTACCGTCGAGTGTCGAGGTACCAGTCGTACCCTTTCGGGTCTTCGCCTTGTTCCTTGAGGCCCTTCCGGATGGTCTCGAGGTCCGTCTCGCGCTCGCTGCCGCCGACGATCTCGCCAACGCCGTCGCCGCCGATCACGTCGAATGCGAGGACGAGGTCTGGATGCTTCGGATCCCGGGCCTTGTAGAAGGCCTGGGTGACCCGCGGATAGTGGGTCACGATGACCGGCTTCGACTTGCCCTCGGTCAACGCGCGTTCCTCCAGGGTACGGAGGTCTTTGCCCCATTCGATCTCCACGCCTTTTTTCTTGAGGACCTTCAGCGCCTCGTCGTAGGTCATCCGTTCGAACGGAGGTTTCACGGCCTTCAGGAATTCGGGGGTCCGACCCATCGCGATGACGTCGTCCGCTCGCTCCTCCGCGACCCGCTGGCACGCGTGCGAGATTACGCCCTCTGCGTGTTTGATCACGTCTTCCATCCCGGCCCACGCTTGTTCCATCTCCGCATGCCAGTATTCCGTCAGGTGCCGCGTGGTGCGGGATTTCTCCGCGCGGAATGACGGACCGATGTAGTAGATTTTCTCCATGGCGAGGACGAGGGCCTCCGCGTACAACTGCCATGACTGCGTCAGGTGGGCTTTCCGGCCGAAGTACTCGAGCTCGAACAGCGTCGACCCGCCCTCGCTGCCCGCGGGCGTAATCATGGGTGGGTGGACCTCCCAGAACCCCTGGTCCCGGAAGTATTCGTGGACCGCGCCAAAGGTGGTGTGTCGGATTCGGAAGATCGTCGTCATCCGCTGGGAGCGGACCCAGAGGTGGCGGACGTCGAGCAGGAACTCCTCGCTCAGATCCGGACCACGACGAACGCCTTGCCGCCGACCGACCGGGTGCGGTAGATCCAGCCTCGTAGCTCGACCTCCTTGCCGGTGTGGCGTCCCTTCAGGATTTCCGCGATGGAGACCATGAACCTCCGCCCTATTTGGCTGGGTCTAGATTACCCTTTCGCGGGTCGAAAAGGAGAATAAGCAGGCGCGCGGTTTGACCGCGCCTTGTTCCGTGTTGCCGGGCCCGATGATCTGGACGCGTTGTACCGATTCGAGATCCTCTGCTTCCGAGAGCACCGCTTCCGTCGAGACCATGTCGACTGGATCTTGCGGAACGAGCGAGCCCTCACGCTGGTGGAAGACGGCCGGAAGGGGGTGACCGCGGCGATGATGCTCCTCTTCGAGGGACATGTGTGCCGCGTCCTATCGGTGGCCGTCGCACCGAAAGCCCGGCGCCACGGGATCGGGACTCGAATGATGCAGGCGGCCGAAGCCGTTTGCCGCGAGCGGGGCCTGTTGACCATCCGACTCGAGGTGAGCACGAAGAATCTCGTCGCCATCGAATTCTATCGTCGGCTCGGCTACCGCACGGACGGTGTGCTGTACAGTTACTACTCGTGGGGCGAGGATGCATACAGCATGCACAAACCGATCATCCCGCCGTCCTCTGCGGAAAGTTCTCAGCGGGTGACCGCAGCGAGCCATACAACCTGATAAATAATAATATCTGGATATTATTCTGCAACCGGTCCCGCTCTCTTTCGCAAACCCTTAAGTCTCCTCGGGCAATCCCGCGCGTTCGCAGAGCACATGTTGCCCCTTCCCACGAAATTCTTCGTCACGTCCGGCAAGGCGGTGTCGAAAGTCTCGGACCTCAACGCCTTTGATGAAGCGCTCCAAAACGCAGGCTTGGCGGAACAAAACATCGTGTCGGTCTCCTCGGTCCTCCCGGTGGGAATCCGAGCCGTCCGCCGGCGGGATCTCCCGATGGGTGCGATCACCCACTGCGTGCTCGCGCAGCAACGAGGAGGGGAAGGCGAGACGATCTCCGCGGGCATCGCATTCGGATTTCGCGACGATGATTTCGGAGGGTACGTCGCGGAAGGCCACATGCATGGGACCAAGAATTCTCTGCGCGAGGTGATGGAGTGGAAGATGGGGGAGATGGCGAAGCTCCGTGGGATCAAGTTCCGCCGGATCGACTATCGGATTGAGGACCTGAGCATCCCGATGGACCATTACGGCGCATGTCTCGCGGCGCTCGTGTTCCTCGTCTGAGCATGTACGGAGTCGTCGTCTGCCCGCGATGCAAACGCGCGAAAGGCGTGAATCTGAAACAGAAGACGACGACCTGCCAATGTGGGTTTGAGATTTACGTCCTCCCGGCGCGCGTGCGTGCCCGAGCCGACACCGCGCGAGAGCTCGCGCCGCTCGTGGGGCAGGTGAGTGCGGAGCTCGCGGGTGGCACCGAGGAGTACCGTCAAGCCCGTGCGCCCGCCCGCCGGAGCCGATCCCGAGACGTCCACGTCCGCGTCATCGGCGTCGCCGCGAAAGCCCGCGACCGTCGAAGTCGTGTGCGATCCGCCGCGATCGAGCTGACGCGGGAACTCGAGCTCTTCTCGATCTCCGACTGGGAGCGGGTCCTCGCCGGCCTGGGAATTCCCCACCCCGCGGAGGCCCTCGCGTCGCTGGTGCAGGAGAACACCGTGTTCGAACCGAAGGCCGGTTTCTTCCGAGCGATCGTCCTCAATCCCTAGCCGCCGGCGCGCGGCGACGCTCTCGTCGCAGCTCGCGACGGATGTCCTCGGGAAGCGTGCCCGGCAGGATCTCGCGGTAGATGTAGTAGTAGATCAACAGGGCAAAGCCGACCGACGTGACCGCGGAGATCGCGCCGTACGGTTCGTCCACCTGGAGCAGGAACGGAGAGAGGAAAACCCCGTGTGCGAGGCGGACGCCGATTGCCTGTAGGAACGCTCGCCAGGTGTCTCCCCGTGAGGCGCCGAATCCGATCAGCGCTCCCGTATCCGCATTCACGAGACCGAGGCTGATCGAGTAGACGATGAGGAGGGCGAAGGTCTCGGGGACGTACAGAATGTCACGCGACGCCCACGCGGCCGCGACCACGCCGCTCGCCGCGGCCCCGATTCCGAGCGGCACGCCGTAGAACGTCGTGTCGAATCGGCCGCGGTAGCTGCGGCGATTGAGCCACGCGAGCTTGAACGACTCCTCGAAGACAAAGCTGACGCCGACGGCGACAAGAAACGAGACCAGGTCCCCGCGGGGGAGCGCGAGGGCGAAGATGCTCGCCACGGTCCCGAAGATGAGACCGACGGCGAGGCTCCCGAATACGCGACGGTCGTCGAACAGCGTGTGGTCCACCTGCGGCCGATCGAACCGTCGAAGGGAGGCCCACAGGATCACCAGGCCCGGGAGGATTCCCAGGAGAAACGCGACGAGGAAATCCACGTTCGAGGCCATGGAGGCCGTAAGAAAGCTCGGGCGCTACTTAAGAACGCGGCCGGCCGCGCGAACTGCGGGGCCTTTGTCATCGACGAGGCCGTCGTCCGGCTCAGCCGAGCCTTCGGGCTCGACCGCGAAAAAGCCCTGAAGCTGTTCGAGGCCGGCTTCCGCCACACGAAACAACTGCGGGACCGGGATCCGAATGGCATCTTGGAGAAGGGAGAGGTCGGTCTCCTCTTCATCTGCACGAACTGCGGCGGCTTCGTCGCCGCGGGCGACGCAAAGTGCCCTCGGTGTGCGGCCGAGTTCGAGGCGGAGCCGGAGGCGGAGCCGCCGGGCACGGAAGAGGACATCCTGGATCTGGTCCTGTGCCCCACATGCGGCGGGGACAACGACCCCGAGCTCGAGGAATGTGAAATCTGCGGCACCGTCCTTCGGGGGACGAAGGAACCCAGCCCTGTGGCTCCCCAGGCGAGCCCTGCGATTACTCAGGCCACCACGCCACCCCCAGTCAGGCGCGTGCTCGACAAGGTCGATGAGTTCCTTAGAGACCTGAGGCCGCTCGTCTCCCATCTCCCGCGCCCGGACGCCCCGCGGCCCGCGGCAGCGTCGAGACCCTCGGAGGCGACGGTGAAGGCTCCGGTCCCTCTGCCCAAACCCGCCCCGGCCTCGCCGGCTAACAAGTTGGGGTCGGCTCCCGCACCGAGTCCGGCGCCGGTCCCGGTCCCATCGAGGCCCGCGTCGCCGATGCCCGAGCCGAAGTCCGTCGCGCAGATGCCGTCAGCTCCGGCGATTGAAATCGCGTCGAGATTGGCCCCGAGAGACAAGGCCGCCACTCCGGCATCGGCCAGGATTCGCGGGCGGGCCGAGGCGCCGAGTCGAATCCCGCGAAAGAACGCTCGCCCCCCAGCGAGGGAAGCTCGCATCCGAATCACCGCGGAGACCGCCGGGGGCCTCCTCCTCGCGGCGTCGACCAGCCTGCTGTTGGCGGGGGCGCTGAACGAACCCATCGTGAGCGCAGGGATCGCCGCGTTCCTCATCGGCTTCGGCGCGTACCTCAGCGTCGATTACGTCCGCGCCACGCGTGTCCGGCCGTCGCGCTTCCATGCATTGCTCTTGGGTGCGGGGACCGTCCTCACCGTGAGCGCGCTGCTCTTCCGCGGCTTGCCGATCGATCCGAATGCCGCGGTCGCCCTTCCGGTCCTCTCCGTTCTGCCGTTCGCAGGGGCCACGAGGAGCCTGGTGCGCGGTCCTCATCGGATCCTCTTGGCCATCGCGAGTGGGATTCCGATCATTGGTCAGGCCATCGCGATGGTCGCCGATCCAGCGTATGCGATGAGCCTGCCCTGGATCGTCGGCATTGGGGCTGCCATGCCGTGGCCCGCGGCGCTCGCAGCCGCGGAAATCCTCCGCCGCAACTCCGCGTCGACCCTCCGGCGGCAGCTGATCCGTGCCGAGCGGGACATGGGTCGCAAGGACTACGAACTGTCCCTCGCGGATTACGACCGCGCGATCGCCACGGCACGGCCGGGCGTAACCGGCGCGGAAATCCCCTCGTACGGGAAAGGGGCGACCCTCATCCTGCTCGGGCGGTACGACGAGGCCTTGCGGGCGATCGACACCGCGCTCGACATCAACCCGCACAACGAGGTCGCCTGGCTGAACAAAGGCAACGCGTTCACGAAACTCGGTCGGCTCGTCGACGCGCTGCGCTGCTTCAACGCGGCGATCAAGGTCAATCCCACGTACGAGGTCGCGTGGAACAACAAGGGAAACGCACTTGCCCGCCTCGGAAAATTCGACGAGGCGCTCGGATGCTACGAACGCGCCCTCGAGATCGACGCGGCGTACCGCGGCGCCTGGGTGAACAAGGGCTTCGTCCTGACGAAGCTCGGGCGATTCGACGAAGCCGCCTCGTGCGCGGATCGCGCGTTGGGGTTGGAGCCGGGGCGACGGGCCGACCCTATCTGACCCGCCTCGCCTTGCGCGGTTTCGCGGATGGAGATCCGGCCTTCCACTCGGCGGCGGAGATGGGTTGCTTCAGATCGAACACGTTCCCGTCCAGGTCCGCGAACTGACCGAGCCACTCGCCCCACTCCATCTTCTCGGGCGGGAGCGGGAACTCCACGCCTTGGCGCCGCATGCGTTCGTAGTCCGCCTGGATGTCGTCGGAGATGAACGTGATCCCCGAAGGCCCGGGCTCCGTCTCCCCGCGCATGAAGCACAGGTGGACCCGGGTGCGCGGACGAGCCGGTCCGAGCTCGACCCAATGGCCCGGATTCTCCGGCGTCCCCTGGACCGACGGGTCAGGGTTCGACTCGCTCGGGCCGATGTATGCGACGTCCAGGCCGAGGACATCCCGATACCATTCGATTGCCTTTCGCGGATCGGAAACGACGATCGCAATCGTGTCGACGCCGAGGACGGTCATGCGAATCGAGATGGAATCGGAGATTCGCGCTATGACCCTGAGCGTCTCAGGACGGCGGGTGTCAGCGCTCCGCCGCCCCGCGGCCGTACATCTTCGCGTACCACTCCATGACCTCGTGGTCCGAGATCCGGTCGACCTGCTCTTCCACCGCGAGCTCGTTCTCCGCTTCCCAGGCCTCCACGATCCTCCGGGCGGCGGGTTCGCCTTGGAACTCCGTGACGAGGAGCTCCCATTTTCGGCGCCGGGCTTTGAAGGCATCTCGGGGCCGTCGAAGACGACGTAGCAGGACCCCATGTGGAACTTGTCGACAATCGATTCGCGCAAGTAGAGGAACAAGTTGTCCAGAGGGGTGAGCACGAACTTCCGACGGAATTCCGTTTGCTCGATTTCCTCGAGGCCGTCCTTCACCGCCCACATCACGGTCCGCTCCCCGCGGGCGAGGAAGCCCTTCACCAACCAGCCCTCGGCCTCGAACTCCCGCAATCGCAGGCGGGTCTCCCCCATGTTGTACTCGAAGCGCGTGTACGCGGCGAGCGACTCGGCGGAGGTCACGCCGAGGCTGCGGATGATCCGCCGCAGGACTTCGCGGCGGGCGTCGTCCCGGCCAATCTTCAGGTCTGCGACCGGACGATACCGGTTGTCCGAATCCCGGGTCACGTGGAGCCCCTCGTACAGCTTCCGCAGGGCCGCCGTCGTGGTGGGCCGGCTGAGGTCCGACAGGATCAGGAGCCGCTGGCGCGAAATCGGTCCTTCTTCCTGGATGATTCGGAGGACGGCTTTCATGTCCTTCGTGAGGCGCATCGCCTTCGCAGCCTTGTACAGGCCGAGATCCGCCTCCGTGCAGTACGTCCAGTACTCGGGGATCGCAAGGCCTTTCGCGAGGAGCCCGCTCCGGTGGAGCCGCTCCAGCGGGCGGAACTCCTTCACGCGGAGACGCGCCGCGAAATCGGAGCGCAGGCCCCCGAGGGCTTTTGCCGCCGCGACCGGATCGGCGAATCGGGAGTCGAGGGCGACCCCTTGCCTCGTCAGCGCGAAGGCGAGCAAGTCCTTCGGCTCGAAGTCCCGCGGCACGATGGGACCCTGGGCCAAGAAATCGGAGAATCGAATGAAGCCCGCCCGAGTCCAGTGGGAAAGGTCTTCCGCCTCCGGGACGTTCTTCGCCTGAAACCGCGTGACCCGGAGCACGTCGACGCCTCGCATCGCGTAGAACCGCATCATGCGCGCGAGGGCCGCAATCGCCTCGTCCAGCTGATCCGGGGAAGCGAGATCCATCTCGCGGACCTCGATGCATCCGCTCATCTCCCAGATCTCCGCCATGCCGACGAGGTCGCCATCCTTGACGAGGGGGAAGAACCAGCCGTCCCCGTAGCGGCTCGCGACCTGGGCCCAGAGAGCCTGCGTCCACGGATCGAGCAGGGACAGGACCCGCATCGGATCCGTCCCCGGCTTCCCGCCGACCTTTCGGAGGGCCGGGAGATCCTCAGCGAGGACGTACATCTCCGACTCCGCCTTCCCCGTCACGAGGATCCGCGTGACGACTCCGTCCCCCTCGAGCCGGTCCATCAGCCGTTCGAGCTCGTCCCACTCGAACCGCGCCCATTCGCGAATCCCGGAGAAGGGCACGGGACCGTACGCTGCGAGGAAGCGTCGCACAATCGTCTCGAACGCGTCCGCCACCTTCGCATGCGGCGGATCGAACGCCACATACAGATTGCGGGCGGTCCACCCGTCCCCCTGAAACCGACGGATCACGTAGACGTCGTAGTCGAGTTTGTCGAGCGCCTCTTTCACTTGTTCCCGTTCCGCCCGGACCTTCGAGGTGATCGCCCAGAGGTCCGTCCCGTCGCTTTCGCGAATCACGTCGAGGACCTTCGACTCGAATTCCGTGAGCGGGCTCCGAGGAAAGGCCGACAGAAACAGGGGCACATCCTTCGCACGGACGTACCGCACCCGGCCGTTCAGGAAGCGGCCCTCGAGGATGTCGCCGGCCTCGCGCCGTCGCAGCCATTCCTTGTAGTCGAACCGCGCCGTGTGATTGTAGATGTCGAGGACCATGCCGGCCTCGAGGAACCGATCAAAATATTCGTCGAGGGTGTCAATGCTCGCAAACTGCTTCTCGAGCAAGAAGGCCTTCACCTGATTCTCGTCGAAGACCTCGCGCGTCTCGTCTTTCCGCTGGAGGCGCTGGAGGTCCCGCGTCATCATGAACTGGAATTCTTTGTCGACGAGGAAGTGGCCGGACGAGACGACGCCCTCGGACTCAAGGTCCCGCAGGACCTCCTCGACGAGCTCGGGCTCCAAGCCCAACGCGACCGCAAGCTCCTGCGCGCTGTAGGGGCCGTCGACCTCGAGCCGCTTCGTGAGGATCTTGTCCAACGACTCCTCGAAGTTCGCCCGCTGCGGTTCGCGCGCGAAGTATATCGTCTCCTCGACGCCACGCCGGCCGACGAGGTACGCCCGCTCGAGTTTGCGCAGCGCCTCGTTCAGGTCGTCTTTCCCGAGTTTCGTCAGGCGAGCGAGGTCCTTGTGGGCCCGCGGCTTCTCCTTGATCAGTTTGAGCACTTTCTCTTCCGGCGGCTTGAGCCGGGACCGCTGCGCGTAGACCGCGACGTACGTGGGAAGCTGGTCCTTCGGCGTCCAGTGGATGCCCTGCGGGGTCCACACGCTCTCGACGAGGCCCTCGTCCATGAGCTGACCGGCCCACTTGCGCAGATCGGCAAAGGACGCGGACGCGACCTCGAAGACCGTGCGGCCCTTCTGCTGGAGCAGGTTCGCATCCCCGACGCGGTCCAGATAGGACAGGATGTCTTCCTTCCGAGCGACCTTCGGCAGCTTTCGCCGGAAATACTCCGCGATCTCGCCCGGTTGGAACTGGATCGAGCTGATCTGGTCCGTTGGCATAACGCGTTCGAGGACCTTGCGATGAAGTTCTCGCAACAGGGCCGACCGGTCCTCCATGAGGACGAGGTCCGAGACGCCTTGGAGCACGACGTTGTGGGCGAACGGGGACGGCAGGCTGGTGAAGTCGCTCTCGACGACCGCGATCTCCCCGGCCTCGATCCGCCGCAGGATCTCGCGGGCGTGATCCAGGTCCATGACCATGTGCAGGATCTCGTTGTAGGTCTCCTTGACCACCGGGAAGTCTTCGATCTCGTGGAGCCAGTCGAGGACCCGCTGGGACCGCAGCTGCTGCCGCCCGATCGACACCTCGCGGCCCTTGTAGTTCCGGAGGATCATGAACGACCGCGTCGCACAGTGTCGGAAGCGCTGCTTGAACAGCTCCGTGTTCCGAATCGCCCGCCGGAGTAAATCCTCGAGGTTCTTGCTCGTGACGAGCTTCGTGAGGCCCTTGAGCTCGATCCGTCGCGGCACCGTGATCATGAAGTTGTCGTCCGTCACGCTCACGCGGACGTTCGTGTGGTGGGCCTCCGTGATGGCGAACGCGAAGGCGCGGCTCAGCGCGTCGTTCACGCGCCGGCCGAACGGGAAGTGGAAGATGACGTTCCGGTTCCCTTTGACGTCCAGGTAACCTTCGAGGAGGACCTGGCGGTCCGTCGGGAGGGACGGGATGAGCGCTTCTTGTTCCTGGACGTAGGAGGTGAGGGATTGCGCGGAGCCCTCGTCCACGCGGTACTCCTCCCGGAGCCACTCCTTGGCGGCCTTCTCCCCGTCCTTGGCGATCTTCGCGGCGAGATCGCGGCGGAACTCGCCGACGGCCATCGATAGGTCGAACGACCGAGGCAACATTTCGCCGGTCCACGAGGGCACCGTGGGCCGCCGGCCGGACGCGTCCTTCACGTACACGGAGGTGCCGCGGGCGCGGACGAACTGGTACGTGCGCCCGCCCAACACGAAGATGTCGCTCGGGCTGAGGTACTCGACGAACTTCTCGCTCAGCTCCCCGAGCGGCGAGCCCCGCTCCGAGAAGACGTGGTACGTCCCTTCCTCCGGGATCGTCCCGACGTTCGTGTAGTAGATCATCCGGGTGCCTTTCTTCTTCCCGATTCGACCTTCTTCCTCGTCGAACCATATCTTCGCGAAGACCTTGATGTCCGGATTGCGCGATGAGAGGTAGTCGAGGACCGCGAGGAAATCCTTCTTCGTCAGGTCGTGGAAGCTGTGCGAGCGCCGGACGAGCTCGAACGCCTCATCGACATCCCAGCGTTTCTCGAGGGACATCGCGACCAGCGCCTGGGCGAGGACATCCAGGGGATTGCTCGGGATGTCCACCCGGTCGATCCGGGCGTCGTATGCCGCCTTGGCCAGGGTCGCGCACTCCATGAGGTCCCAGGGCTCGAACGCAATCATCCGGCCGACCGCGGTGTCGCCGTACGCGTGGCCCGCGCGCCCGATCCGCTGCAAGCCCTTCGCGACCGACTTCGGCGAGCCAATCTGCACGACGAGGTCGATGTAGCCGATGTCGATTCCGAGTTCGAGGGATGTGGACGACACAGCCGCCTTCAGTTGACCGTCCTTGAGCTTCTGCTCCACCTCGAGACGGGTCACCTTCGACAGGGAGCCGTGGTGGGCCTCGAGGTCCTCGACGCCGCGCTCCTTCAGGCGGAAGGAAACATGCTCCGTCCCGCTCCGGGTGTTCGTGAAGATGAGCGTCGTGCGATGCTCGTCAATCAACTTGCTGAGGAGGTCGTACATCCGAGCGTTCGCCACCTCCATCGGCACGGCGGTCATGTCGCGGACGGGGCAGAGGACCGCGAGGTCGAGGTCCTTCCGCGTATCGACCTCGACGATGTGCATCTCCCGGACCTTGCCGTTCTCGTAGCCGGCGAGGAACTTCGCTTCCTCCTCGATTGGCGCGATCGTGGCACTCAAACCAATCCGAACGAAATCTCGCCCGGTCTGCTCGCGGAGACGTTCGAGGCAGATCGACAGCAAAGAACCGCGTTTGGAGGAGCAGACCTCGTGGATCTCGTCGAGGATGACCCACTCAACGTTCGCGAAGTGTTCGCGGAACTTCGGCGTACTCAGGATGATCGCGATGCTCTCCGGCGTCGTGATGAAGATGTGTGGCGGGTGGCGGACCTGCCTCTGTCGTTCCTGAGGCGAGGTATCCCCCGATCGAACGGCGGTTCGGGCTTGCCCTCTTTCTGCGCCAGTTGCGTCAGTTCGCGGAGCGGCTCTTCGAGATTGCGGTTGATGTCGTTCGCGAGCGCCTTCAGAGGCGAGACGTACAGGCAGTAGATGCGGTCCTCGAGTTCCCCACGGAGTTGCTTCGCGTACAGCTCGTTGATAATGGACAAGAAAGCCGTGAGCGTCTTGCCGCTTCCCGTCGGTGAGGAAACGAGGACGCTCTTCCTCGCATGGATGAGGGGCACGGCATACGCCTCGGGCTCCGTGAGGCCCTTGAACTTCGCTCCGAACCAGTCGCCGACCAAGGGCTCCATGAGGCTGAGGACCTCTTCTTTGGTTGCGGCGGTACGAACCTTATGTAACAAGCGCAATTCCTCGCGTAGTGTCGGAAATCATGGGGGATAGTGGCGGGTACTAAAAGAGTTTGCGGGACGGGTCGCTGAAACGAGCGAGAACGCGGTCGTTACGGTCGTTCAACGATCATCGAGACCGCGTTGCCGCCACCGAGGCACAGGGTCGCGAGTCCGCGCTTCGCGCCGCGATCCTTCATTGCGTGAATGAGAGTCGTCAGCACGCGCGCACCACTGCAGCCGATCGGGTGTCCGAGCGCCACGGCACCCCCGTTTACGTTGAGCTTCTCGTGCGGAATCCCCAGCTCCCGCATGACCGCGAGGCTCGCCGCGGCGTACGCCTCGTTGTGCTCGAAGAGGTCGATGTCGTCGACGGACAGCTCCGTCTTCTTCAGGAGCTTCCGGACCCCTGGGATCGGAGCCTCCATCACCCATTCCGGCTTGACGCCGGCCGTGTTGTATGCCACCACCCGGGCGAGCGGCGTGACGCCGTGTCGGTCCGCGGCCTCCCGGGACATCACGACCATCGCGGCGCCGCCGTCGCTCAACTGGGACGCGTTCCCGGCGGTCACCTGTCCGCCCTCTCGGAAGACGGGTGGGAGCTTCGCGAGCTTGTCGAGCGACGTGTCCATGCGGATTCCCTCGTCGACCTCGACCCGGCCGGCGCCAGGGACGTCCACGGGGATGATCTGCGCCTTGAACCGACCGTCCTGGGTCGCGGCCGCGGCGCGTCGATGGCTCTCGAGGGCGAATCGGTCCATGTCTTCCCGCGAGATTTTAAACCGTTCCGCGACAATCTCGCCGGTGACGCCCATGTGGAACTGATTGTAGGCGTCCCACAGGCCATCCTGGATCATCGCGTCGATGAAGGGGACGTTGTTGATCCCGATTCCCCATCGGGCCTCTTTGACCAGGTATGGAGCGCGACTCATCGACTCCATGCCTCCCGCAAGGACGACGTCCGCCGAACCGGCTCGGATCATGTCCGAAGCGAACATCACCGCCTGCAATCCGGAACCGCACACCTTGTTGACCGTCACCGCGCCGACGCGGTCCGGGAGACCCGCGAACAGAGCGGCCTGACGCGCCGGGTTCTGCCCGAGGCCGGCGGAGATCACATTGCCCATGATGACCTCCTCGATGTCGGCGGGGACGAGGCCCGCCCGGTTCACCGCCTCCGCGATGACGGTGCTCCCGAGCTTGACCGCTTCGACGTTCCGGAAAGCGCGCCCGTATTTGCCCACGGGAGTGCGACAGGCGCCCGCCAGAATTACATCCGTCACCGCAGGAACCTCCGCAACGGATCTCAAGAGGATGCCGCGGTATTAAGCTCTTGTCCGATGGGTGCGGAACCACTCCAATGTCCGCGGCACACCCTCCTCGTATGGCGTCGCCGGATGCGGGCTTCCTGTGAGTGATCGATAGAGCGATCCATCCAGCA
>WNGG01006571.1_pt1 | contig 16662 bp, 16 predicted proteins | sample 5400661 | NCBI WGS metagenome assembly WNGG01 (sample SAMN13153372, study PRJNA577476) | soil metagenome | isolation source: 100 cm soil or saprolite under Garry oak tree replicate 1 | place: USA:California | collected 2016-06-15 | reverse complement strand
CCGCGACGCACGGCAGCCTGCTACCCGGCGCTCCGGCGTTTACCGGGACGGGACTTTCACCCGCTGGAGTGGTGCAGCAAGGCTCGACCGCGTCGGTCGCTTGCGCGACTTCCTCGGCTCTGCCGTCACGACGCACCATTCCGCCCTGGATACCACGGCTCATCGCAGCGCGTCCCGCGTCGATCCCGGAAAGCGGGACAGCTCCCACAGCCGGGCGTAGCGCGCGTACGCCTCGTAGGCGCGCGCCCAGGCCATCGCCGCGCCCGGCGCCCCGTCGAGGAACCCCGCCCGCAGCAGGTAGCCGCGCACGAACCTCCACAGCGGCCGGAGGGCGACTTCCCACGCCCCGGCGCGCCGGCCCTGCGCGAACAGCGCCTGCGCGGCGCGCTCGCCGTAGCGTTCCATCTTCGCGAGGCACTGCGCGAGCGATCCCCAGGTGTGGTGCAGGATCGGCGCATCGAGGCGTCCGACCGCCCCGTCCACCAGCAGCTTCTCGTGCACGGGCCGGGAGGGATCGTAGCGGCAGCGATCCTTGCGGAAGAGGCGCACGTGGCGGTCGGGCCAGAGCCCGCCGTGCCGCAGCCAGACCCCGCGAAAGTGGTTCTTGAAGGGCAGCGCGTAGGCGCTGGCGGCGCCCTGGAGCGCGCGGGAGGCAAGGGCGGCGAGCTCCGGCGAGGCGCGCTCGTCGGCGTCGAGGGAGAGGATCCACTCTCCGCGCGCCTCCTGCCGGGCGAACTCGTGCTGCCGGGCGAAATCGTCGAACGGGCGCTGGAGGACGCGGGCGCCCAGCCGGCCGGCGATCTGCGCGGTCGAGTCGCGCGACCCGCCGTCCACCACCAGGACCTCGTCGCAGAAGCCGCGCACCGATTCGATGCAGCCGGCGATGCGCTCCGCCTCGTCCTGCGCCACCACCGTGGCGGAGAGCTTCACGACAGCTCCCGGATGCGCGCGACCACGTCGGTGGTCGAATGGTCCTTGGGGTCGCCGGCGATGACCGTGCGCCCACCAAAGCGCGCCACCAGCTCGCGCTCCGGCACCGAGTCTTCGGCGTAGTCGGCCCCCTTGACGTGCAGGTCGGGCCGCAGCGCGACGAGCAGCGCGGCCGCGTCGGGCTCGTCGAAGAGCACCACCAGGTCCACGCAGCCGAGCGCCGCGATCAGCTCGGCGCGCTCCTCTTCGGGCACGATCGGCCGCTTCGGACCTTTGGCCGCCTGGACGCTGCGGTCGGTGTTCACGCCGACGACGAGCAGTCCGCCGCGCGTCAGGTCCTTGGCGGCCTCCAGGTAACGCACGTGGCCGACGTGGAGCAGGTCGAAGGCGCCGTTGGCGACCGCGACCGTCCGGCCCTGCGCGCGCGCCGACTCGCGCTCTGCCATGGCCTGCGCGAGCGGCACGAGCTTGTTCACCGCCGGGCCCTCCTGCGGCGCGCGGGCTCCTGCGCGGGCTCGAGCAGCTCCGGCCCGGCCACGGTGGCGCGCAGCAGCTCCTTGCGCAGCTCGGCCGCCGTCACCGTGGCGGTGCCCGGCTTCTGCACCACCAGCGCGCCCGCCACGTTGGCGAGGCGCGCGGCCTGGACCGGGTCGGCGCCGCAGGCGATGCCCAGCGTGTTGGCCGCCATCACCGTGTCCCCGGCGCCGGTCACGTCGACGGCGGTCGCGGACCCGTGCACCGGCAGCGCGGCCGCGGGCGCGCCGGGGCGGAGAAGCAGCATGCCCGCGCGCCCCCGGGTGACCAGGAGCGACTTTGCCCGCAGCGAGCGCAGCAGCTCGCGGCCAGCCTCCTCGATGGCGTCCAGGTCCCCGCCGAGCTGCCGTCCCGCGAGCTGCTCCAGCTCGACTTCGTTGGGCTTGGCCTGCGTGACGCCCCGGTACTCTGCGAGGGCGAAGCGCGAATCGGCGCAGACGACCTTGCCTGCCTGCGCGAGGCCCAGCACCGCCTCGACCACCGGCGGGCTGAGCAATCCGGCACCGTAGTCGGAGACCATCACGGCGTCGGCGTCGCGGGCCGCTTCCTTGACCGCGCGAAGCACCCGCGCGAGCAACGAGGCGGGCGGCGCGCCCGGGCCGTCCCGGTCGATGCGCAGCATCTGCTGGCGGCGGGTGTTCTTGCCTCCCGCCAGCACCCGCGTCTTGGTCGCGGTGGGGACCCCGGGCGCCGCGAGGACGCCGGACACGTCCGCTCCCGCTTCCTCCAGGAGCCGCCGGAGCCGGGCTCCGGTCGGATCGTCGCCCACCAGCCCGACCGCCGCGACCCGCGCCCCCAGCGCGCAGAGGTTCGCGACCGCGTTGGCGCCGCAGCCGGGCTTCAGGTCGCTCGACTCGTAGCGCACGATCAAGACCGGCGCCTCGCGGCTGATGCGTTCGGTCTCGCCGTACAGGTACTCGTCGGCGACCAGGTCCCCGACCACGGCGATGCGGGCGCCTTCGAAGCGCTCCAGGAGCGAGCGCAGGTCGGCGTTGCGCTGCATGGAGGCGGTGTCTCTCACGAATTCCTCGGGGCCGGCAAGTTCAGCGCGCGGGCGGCGGCAGCCCTTCCGGCGGGCGCGTCTTCCAGCGGCGGTGGACCCAGAACCAGTGGTCCGGGTGCGCGCGCACCGCCCGTTCGACCGCGCGGGTCACTTCCTGGGTGAGCGCCTTCACGGCGGAGTGGCCACGCGCCCCGGGCGGCGGCGCGAACGGGCCCTCGAAACTCACCCGGTGCGTGCCGTCGGGGCCGCGCACCGGGAACGCGGCCAGCAGGGGAGCTCCAGAGCGCAGGGCGAAGACCGCGGCGGCCGGGGTGGTGCAGGCGGGCTCGCCGAAGAACTCGACGAAGATGCCGCGCGACGGGCGCATGTTCTGATCGACCACCACGGCGAGCGTCTCGCCGCGCCGGAGCAGCCGCAGCGCCGCCCAGGTGGACCCTTTCTCGGGCAGCTCGCGCAGCCCGCCAGCGCGGCGGGCGGCGAGGAGCCGCTCGTTGAGCCGCCCTCGCAGCGCACGCGTGATGGCGGTGAGCGGCATCCCCAGCCGCGCGCAAGCGCGTGCGAGCAGCTCCCAGTTGCCGAAGTGCGCGACCGCGAGCACCACTCCGCGGCCAAGCGCCCGGGCGGACTGGTAGCGGTCCCAGCCTTCGAACCGGACCAGCTCCTCCAGGTCCGCGTCCAGCACATCGCGCGAGAGCGCGACCTCCGCCAGGCTGCGGCCGAGCTGGCGGTAGGCGGCGCGCGCGGTCGCCCGCCGCTCCTCCTCGGTGCGCTCCGGAAAGGCGCGGCGGAGGCCCTCGAGCGCGACCCGCCTGCGCAGCCCGAGCGCCCACGCGGCGCTGCCCAGGGCGGCGCCGAGCCCGAGCAGGAACCGGGCCCAGAGGCCCTTCACCGCAGCACCTCGTCCAGGGCGGCCTCGAGCGCCCCTTCGCCGGCCAGGATGCGCAGGTCGACGGGTACCGAGGCGATGGAGGGCGGGCCGGTCAGGTCGGACGGGGCCAGCCGGACGGAATCCTTCTCGGTGGTGACCAGGACCTCGGCGCCGGCCAGCTCCGCCGCGCGGCGCAGCTGCAGCAGGTCGCGCGCCGAGTAAGGATGGTGATCGGCGAACCACCGGCTCCCGACCACCCGCGCGCCGCGGGCCCGGGCCAGCGCCTCGAAGGATTCCGGCCGCGCCAGGCCCGCGAACAGGAACGCCGCCTTGCCCGCGATCGGCTGCGCCTCGCGCGCGGCGAACGCGCTCTCCACCGGCCCGGCCAGGGGGAGGCGCGGCAGCTCCGCCGCCCGCGGGAGATCGCAGCGAGTCAGCCAGAGGAGCCCGCGCCGCACCCGGCGCAGCGACTCGAGCGGCTCGCGGAGCGGACCGCGGGGAAGGAGCCGGCCGTTCCCCAGCGGATTGGAGGCGTCCATCACCACCACGTCGAGGTCCCGCTCCAGCTCGTGGTGCTGCAAGCCGTCGTCGAGCAGCAACACGTCGGCGCCGCGCGCGACCGCCTGCGAGGCGAGCAGCGCGCGGCGGGGACCGACGAGCACGCGCAGCCGCGGGCAGCGGCGCTTGAGCAGGAGCGGCTCGTCCCCCGAGAGCGCGCAGGGCGTCTGCTCGGAGACCTCGACCGGACGCCTCGGCCGCCGGCCGTATCCGCGGCTGAGCAGCGCCGGCTGCTTCCCGCGCCGCAGGAGCCGCTCCGCCAGCTCGAGCGCCACCGGCGTCTTGCCCGCGCCCCCCACCACCAGGTTCCCCACGGAGATGACCGGCGCTCCCGCCTTGACGGGCCGGATGCTCCCCCGGGCCAGCGCGGCGCCGGCCCGGTACGCGAGTGAGGCCAGGGACAGTGGCCACAGCGCCGCCTCCGCCCAGACCGGCTCGTCGGTGCGCCACCAGAAGCCGCTCACGCCGCCTCCGGGATGAGGTCGGCGATCAGCCGCGCGTCCCGCGCGCTCGCGCCGCGCACCGCCGAGACCGCCTCGCGCGCGAGCTGGCCCAGGGTGAGGATCTCCTCGGGGCGCCCGAGCAGGTCGCGGAGGATCCGCTGGAGGGCCGCGGCGTCGCGCACCTGGAGCCCGCCGCGCCCGACCAGCACCTGCACGCTGTCCTGGAAGTTCTCCATGCGCGGGCCGAACAGCACCGGCTTCCCACAGGCCGCCGGCTCGAGGATGTTCTGGCCTCCGCGCCGGGTGAAGCTGCCGCCCACGAAGACCACGGTGGCGAGCTGGTAGACGCGCACCAGCTCGCCGATGGTGTCCAGCACCACCACGGCCTCGCCGCCGCCGGGCTCGGAGCGCAGCCGGGCGGGCAGGCCGCGCTCGCGCGCCGCGGCCAGCACGCGCCCCGATCGCTCCACGTAGCGCGGAGCGAGCACCAGCCGCAGATCGGGGAACTCGCGCCGGAGCGCCGCGTACGCGTCGAGGAGCGGACCCTCCTCGCCTTCGTGCGTGGAGCCGCACACCCAGAGCCGCTCGCCGCGCAGGCCCAGCGCCGCGCGGAGGCCCTCGTCCACCGCCTCGGGCACGCTCACCGCCAGCGCGTCGAACTTGGTGTTGCCGGTGACGTGGAGCCGGTCGCGCGGCGCCCCCAGCTGCAGGGCACGCTCCGCCTCGTCATCGGCGCGCATCATCAGCACGTCGAAGTGCTCGAGGAGGTTGCCGGCCAGCGCGAAGAGGAGCCGGTAGCGTCCGAGGTTCTCCGGCGCGATCCGGCCGTTGGTCATCGCCAGCCGGACGCCGGCGCGCGAGGCGGCGCGGATCAGCTGCGGCCACAGCTCGGTGTACTCGAGGACCAGCACGTCCGGCCGCAGCGCCGCCATGGCACGTCGGCAAGGGCCGGGGAGATCGTAGGGCAGGAAGGTGACCGCGTCGGCGAGACCGCTGGCGATGAGCCGCTGCTCGGCCATCGAGGCGCCGGAATCGGTGATCGCGGACACCACGACGCGCGCGTCGGGCCGCAGCGCCTTCAGCTCGCGGACGATGGGCACCAGGCCGAGGACGTCGCCCGCGGAGGCGCCGTGCAGCCACACGCGCGGCCCCGGCCTGCGCACCAGCTCGCCGTCGTAGAGGCCCAGGCGCCGCCGGATCCCCTGCCGCACGCGCGGGTGCAGCAGCAGGAAGGGGAAGAGGACGAGGAAGATCGCCCACTCCAGCGCCGCCGCCAGGAGGCGCATCTAGAAGCGCACCCCGACGGAGATGCCCGGCTCGACGATCAGCTTGGTCGGCGCGCTCGGCCCCGCGCGGGTGGCGAGCTCGAGGGCGCACCCGGGCGCGACCTGGAGCACGCCGAAATCCATCGCGATCGACGCGCCCAGGCCGGCGGCGAGCACCGGCGTCCATTGCAGGCGGGCGAGCGTCTCGGTCCCGTCGGGCTGGAACGTCTCGTGCCAGGCGCGGATCCAGTAGAGGCGGACGAAGGGCGAGCCCGTCAGCGCCAGCTCCGGCGAGACGCGATAGGTGGCGATGAACGGCACCTCGACGCCGAAGGCGCGGTACTTCCACAGGTCGGTCTGCGTGCGGCCGTCCTGCGTGCGCACCAGCTCCTGGTCCACTCCCACGCCTACGAAACGCGTGCCGATCTCGAACGCCAGCCCTTCGCCCTGCTGCAGGTCGTAGAGGCGCAGCCGCGCGCCGAGCGCCCCGCCGACCAGCGCCGGGGTGAAGGGAGCGATGGGGTTCGTCAGCTTCAGCTGCGCCTCGAAGGCCAGGTGGTAGAGCACCTGCCAGCGGACGGAGGCGTCGGAGGCGACCCAGGTGAGCACCTCCCACTTGTTCGTCTCTGGCGTGACCGTCTTGTCGGGCACGTCGCCGGGGCCCGCCAGCACGCGCCCCGCTTCCATCGACAGGCTGACGTGCACCTGGCCCTTCTGCAGATCTCCGGCCGGCAGGAAGGTGCCGGCGCTGACCACCGGCAACGCGCAGCCGGCGCACAGCGCCAGCGCGAGCAGGAGCGGCCTCACGCGAACAACCTCGGGAAGCTGTCCTTGAGCCCGTCGAAGATGAACTGCACGGCGAGGGCGCCGATGATGAGGCCGATGACGCGGTTCATGACGTTCAGCCCGGTGACGCCGAGGAAGCGCGAGATCGGCGTGGCGGCCCGCAGCATCGCATAGCTCGCCACGCAGGTGACCACGATGGAGAACACCACCGGCACCATGAACAGGGTCCGCCCCGCCCGCCCCATCAGCGCGGTCACGGTGGCGATGGCGCCGGGGCCGGCGAGCAGCGGGATGGCCAGCGGGAAGATGGCCACGTCGTCCTTCTCGGCGCCTTCCTGCTCCTCCTCCGGGATGATGCGGGTGCGGACCTGCTGCGCGCGCAGCATCTCGATGGAGGTGAGCAAGAGCAGGATGCCGCCGGCGACCTTGAACGCGCCCAGCGTGACGCCGAGCAGCCGGAAGATGACCGTCCCCGCCACCGCGAAGACCGTCAGGATGACGCAGGCGGTGAGCGCCGCGCGCCGGGCCATGCGCCTCCGCTTCTCCTCGGAGTCGCCCTGGGTCATGGCCACGAAGATGGGGACCACGCCCATGGGATCGACGACGAAGAAGATGGCGGAGAGCGAGAGCAGGCTGAAGGACAACAGCTCGCGCACCCAGGAGTGCATGGTGAACGGCTTGTACCACGCCGCTTTGCATTCTCAGGGGCGATCCCGGAGAATTTCGCCGCCGACGAAGGATGCCGAAGGATGAGCGCGCAGGAGCAGGCACCGGCCGCCGCGCCCCCGGGGGAAGCTCCGGCCCCTGGCGAGGACAGCTTCCGCGCGCTCGTAGAGCAGTCGATCGCCGGCATCTACGTCATCCAGGACGGCCGGGTGGTCTACGCGAACCCGAAGCTCTGCGAGATCTTCGGCTACTCGCGCGAGGACTTCGCCGGCGGCGGCGTCCCCATCGAGCAGCTCACCTGCGAGCCGGACTGGCCGCTGGTCCGCGAGAACGTCCGCCGGCGCCTCGCGGGCGAGGTGCAGAGCATGCACTACACCTTCCGCGCGCGGCGGAAGGACGGCGCGCCGATCGAGGTCGAGGTGCACGGAGCGCGCACCGAGCTCGCCGGGAAGCCGGCGATCACCGGCACGTTGCTCGACATCACCGAGCGCCGGAGCGCCGAGCGCGCGCTGCGGCAGAGCGAGGAGCGCTACGCCCTGGCCGAGCGCGGCGCCAACGACGGGCTCTGGGACTGGGACCTCGCCACCAACCGCGTCTACCTCTCGCCCCGCTGGAAGCAGATGCTCGGCCTGCGCGAGGAAGATGTGGGCAGCGACCCGGAGGCGTGGTTCGAGCGGGTGCACCCTGACGATCGCGACCGGCTCTCCGGCGAGGTGGCGCGGCACCTCTCGGGCGACACTCCCAACCTGGAGGTGGAGCACCGCATCCGCCATGCGGACGGGACCTGGAGGTGGGTCCTGCTGCGCGGCACGGCGGTGCGCGACGCGCAGGGCAAGGCGACGCGGATGGCCGGATCGCAGACCAACGTCACCGAGCGCAAGGAAGCCGAGGAGAAGCTCCTCCACGACGCGCTTCACGACGCTCTCACCGGGCTGCCGAACCGCTCGCTGTTCATGGACCGGCTGCGGCAGGCGATGGCGTTCCTGCAGCGCAAGCCGGACTTGCGCTTCGCCGTCCTCTTCCTCGACGTGGACCGCTTCAAGAACATCAACGAGAGCCTGGGCCATGCGATGGGCGACCGGCTGCTCGTGTCGGTGGGCAAGCGGCTGCTCGGATGCGTCCGGCCCGGCGACACCGTGGCGCGGCTGGGCGGAGACGAGTTCGCCCTCCTCCTCGAGGACTACGGCGCTCCGGAGGACCCGGCGCGCTACGCGGAGCGCATCCAGGCCGAGCTGGCGCCGGCCCACGATCTCGGCGGAGTGGAGGTGTTCGCCACCGCCAGCATCGGCATCGCGGTCGCGGGGCGCGGGTACACGCGGCCCGAGGAGCTGCTCCGCGACGCCGATACCGCCATGTACCGCGCCAAGCAGCTGGGGCGCGCCCGCCACGCGGTGTTCCACCCGGCGATGCACGCGCACGCCCGCGCGCAGCTGCAGCTGGAGACCGACCTCTACCGGGCGCTCGAGCGCGACGAGCTGCGCCTCGCCTTCCAGCCGATCGTCTCACTGTCGACCGGGCTCATCGCCGGCTGCGAAGCGCTGGTCGAGTGGCAGCACCCGAAGCGCGGGCGCATCCCGCCCGCCGAGTTCATCCCCGCCGCCGAGGAGACCGGCCTCATCCTCCCCATCGGGGAGTGGGTGCTGCGCGAGTCCTGCAAGGCGGCGCGCGGATTCGCCGATCGGCTGCCGCGGGGCTCGCCGGTCGCGGTGAGCGTGAACCTCTCCGCCCGGCAGCTCCTGCGCGCCGAGCTGCTCGAGCAGGTGCGCTCCGCGCTGCAGCAGAGCGGGCTCGAGCCCCACCGGCTGCGATTGGAAGTCACCGAGAGCATCATCATGGAGAACGCCGGCCCCGCCTCCCTGCTCCTGGCGCAGATCAAGGCCCTGGGGGTGCACCTCCTCCTGGACGACTTCGGCACGGGCTACTCGTCGCTCTCGTACCTGCACAACTTCCGCTTCGACACGCTCAAGCTGGACCGCTCGTTCGTGGCCCGCGTCGACAGCTCCAGCAAGCACGCCGAGATCGTGCGCACCATCGTCTCCCTTGCCCGCGCGCTGGGGATGGACGTGGTCGCCGAGGGCGTGGAGACGCCGGCCCAGGTGGCGCAGCTGCAGATGCTGAATTGCGACTATGCGCAGGGGTACTACTTCGCGCGCCCGATGGACGCGCCGCAGCTCGCCGGACTGCTCGAATCGCGGCGCTCCTGGCCGCTGCCGCTGTCGCCCTCCTCGGCGCTGCTGCAGAAACCGCACTAGCCGAAAAGCGTTGCACCACAGAGGGCACGGAGCACACGGAGTTTGATGATTTCAAATCGATTCTCCGTGTGCTCCGTGTGCTCGGTGGTGCAGTCGGTTTGGATCCTCGCGGCTGACCTCAGCCGCGCAGCGTCAGCCAGAGCATCGCGGCGGTGAGCGCGGCGAGGAGGGCGGTGGTCGCCCAGGCCACGACGGAGAGCCAGCGGCCGTTGCGGTAGCGGCCCATCAGCCGCTCGTCGCCGGCGAGCAACAGCATGTAGACGAGGATGAACGGCAAGAGGACGCCGTTCGCCGTCTGCGAAAGCAGCATGATCTTCAGCAGCGGAAGGCCGGGCAGCATCACCAGCCCGGCGCCCAGCACGATCATCGTCGCGTAGAGCGCGTAGAACTGGGGCGCCTCCTCGCGGCGCTTGTCGATCCCGCTCTCCCATCCGAACGCCTCGCACACGTAATAGGTGGTGGAGAGCGGGAGGATGCTGGCGGCGAACACCGAGGCGTTGAACAGCCCGAAGGCGAAGAGCGCGCTGGCGTACTTGCCCGCCAGCGGGCGCAGCGCGAGCGCCGCGTCCTTGGCAGTCTCGATGTGGCCGCCGGCCTTGTGGATGGTCGCGCCGCAGGCCAGCACGATGAAGAACGCGACCGCGTCGGTCACGATGCAGCCGACCACCACGTCGAGGCGCGACAGCGGGTAGTCCTCGACCCGCACGCCTTTCTCGACGATCGCGGATTGCAGGTAGAACTGCATCCAGGGCGCGATGGTGGTGCCCACCAGCGTGACGACCATGGTCAGCGCCGGGCCGGTGAAGGAGAGGGTCGGAATGAAGGTGCCCCGCGCCACCTCTCCCCAGTCCGGCCGGGCCAGGAAACCGGCGACGACATAGGAGACGTAGAAGACGCAGGCGGCGAGAAACACGCGCTCGACGATGCGCGCCGTCCCCTTGACCACCAGGGCCCAGACCAGCGCCGCGACGGCGGGCACCGAGATCCAGCGCGGCACCCCGAAGATCTCCAGCGAGCCCGCCACGCCGGCGAACTCCGCCACCGTGTTGCCCAGGTTGGCGATGACGAGCGCGAGCATGACGAAGAAGGTGGACTTCACGCCGAAGCGCTCGCGGATGAGGTCCGAGAGCCCCTTCCCGGTGACCACGCCCATGCGCGCGGTCATCTCCTGGACCAGGATCAGCGCCAAGGTGATGGGGAGCAGCGTCCACAGGAGCGTGTAGCCGAAGTCCGCGCCCGCCTGCGAGTAGGTGGCGATGCCGCCGGCGTCGTTGTCGACGTTGGCGGTGATGATCCCCGGGCCCACCACCGAGGCCAGGAGCGCCAGGCGCGCCCAGCGCGAGCGCAAGACCCGCACGCCTCGCGGCGTGGCGCGCCCCTCCGCCGGCGATTCAGCCATGCAGCACCTTCTCCAGAACGTCGTCGACGGTGACGACGCCCAGGAGCTTGCCGGCCTCGTCCTCCACCGGCAGCGAGAACAGGTTGTACTTGGCGGCCAGCTCCGCCACCTTGCGCGCCCGATCGTCGGGCCGCAGCGGCGCGGGGTGCTCGTGCATCAGCCCCAGCACCCGGCTCTCCGGCTTGGCCACGATGATGTCGCGCAGCGAGAGCACGCCGGCCAGCTTGCCCCCGGGCCCGAGCACGAACGCGTCGTGCAGGTGCGCGATGTGCTCGGCCTGCGCGCGCACCTGCTCCAGCGCCTGCGACGCGGTCAGCTCGGGCGAGAGGCGCAGGAACTCCGGGTTCATCATGCCGCCGGCGCTGTCCTCGTCGAAGGTGAGCAGGTGCTCGACCTCGCGCGCCGAAGGCGGCTCCATCTCGGCGAGCAGCTCGGCCGATTCCTCGCGGGGCAGGTCGGCGAGCAGGTCGGCCGCGTCGTCGGCCTGCATCTCCTCCAGGACGTCGGCGGCCTTCTCCGGCTCCAGCGCGTGGAGCAGCTCGCGCTGGAGCTCCGGCTCCACCTCCTCGAGCGCGTCGGCCGCCGCCCCGACCGGCAGCTCGCGGAACAGCACCGCGCGCTCGCGCCGATCCAGGTCCTCGAGGATCTCCGCCAGGTCGGCCGGATGGATCTCGGAAAGCGCGGCGCGCGAGAGGTCGAGGCGGACGCGCGGCGACCCGGCCGAGAGCGGCTGCACGTGCTTCCAGGAGACCAGCTTCTCGCTCTTGAGGTAGGGAGCGCCGGGCTTGAGGCGCCGCACCAGCGCGTCGACCAGCGGTTGCCATCCCATCCGGCGCACCAGCCCGCGGAAGCCGACGTCCACGTGCGCCACCCGCAGCTCGCCGCGCGCGAGGAGCAGGTGCAGGTCGTTGACGCGCTCGACCTTGGCGTCGTCGGTGTCGACGATCTGCCGGTCGAGCACGTCCTGCGCGAGGGGGATCTCGCTCGACAGGAGCTGCAGCGGGCGCAGCGCCTCGGCGCCTCGCTTGAGCCGCAGGCCGCGCGCGTCCCACCGTTCCACGTCCTCCGACTCGACCCGCTTCACCTCTCCGCCCCTGCGGGTGCGCACGCGCATCGCCTTCACCCGCGGATACGCGCCGGCCGCGTCCGCGAGCAAATCGACCAGCGTGCCCAGGCGCTCGCCGGCCGGGCCGAGCACGGGCAGCCCGAGCAGATCGGAGAGGAAGAGGAAGTTCCCCTCGCGCGGCGGCTGGCTGGCGGGCGCCGCCGGACCCTTCTCGTTCACCTGGACCGGCACCGCGGGCGCGGTAGCAGAGGTGCGGCGAGATGGTCAAGGGACGATGGGGGCTGGCTGCACCCTCGATTCGTCCGCGCGCGATCAGTTGGGGGGTCGAGGGGGGAGCGAGCTCCCCCCTTGTAGAGGCGCCGAAGGCGCCGGATCGCAGAGCGTGTCACCAAAGGCAGAGCGATCGGATCAATCCAGGTTCTTCACTTTCCGATAGTGCCGGCGCGCCTTGGCGCGGTTGCCGCAGTCCCTCATGCTGCACCAGCGCCGCGACCCGTTCCGGCTCTCGTCGACGAACAGCCAGCTGCACCCGCTGGCTTCCCACATCCCGCACAGCTTCACCGGCGCTGCTTGTGATGGTTAGAAGCGAAGGAGCCCGCCATGTTGCCTCCCGCCCGCACCGGTCTCTCCCGCTCGACTCGCAGTGCCTTCCGCGCCGCGGTGGTGGTCCTCGCCTGGCTCGCGCTGTGGTTCTCGGCCCTGATCGCGACCCTGGAGCGCCCGCAACCGCGGCAGGCGGAGGTCCGCATCCACGCCGTCGAGGCGCCCCGGGCTTGAGGCGGGGACAGCGCGAGGCGCGGACCGGGGGTCCTGTGTTAGAGACCGGCCGTGCCGACCCCGCCGTCCGTCGCCGACGAGCTGAAGAGCCTGCGCATCGAGCGCACGCCGCAGCGGCGGGGCTTGCCCGCGTGGGCCCCGCCCGTCATCGGCCTCCTGGCCGCGGCGGCCGTGCTGTTCGCCGGCTGGAAGCTCCTGGCCCCGCGCCTGCCTCGCCGTCCTCGAGGACCAGGACTTCCGGGCGCAGGTGCTCCAGGCCCGGGCCGACGCGGGTTCGGCGGAAGCGCGCGCGACGCGCGCCGAGGTGGAGCTGCGCGACGCGCAGCGCGCCTTCGACCGCGAGAAGGTGGTCCAGGAGAAGGGCGTCTCGACCCCCGCCGTGCTCGACCAGGTCACCGCCCGTCTCGAGGGCTCCAAGGCGGCCCTCTCCGCGGCGCGCAGCGACATTGCCGCCGCGCGCGCCCGCGTGGAGGTTGCCAAGGTCAACCTGGAGAACTGCTACGTCCGCGCCCCGTTCGACGGGCGCATCACCCAGAAGCTGACCGACATCGGCGAGATCGTCTTCGGGGCCTTGAGCGCGGGGACGGGCGGGCGCGGGGGCATCGCCTCGCTGGCCGACTTCTCCACCCTGCAGGTCGAGGCCGACGTGTCGGAGAGCCAGGTGGCCAAGCTCAAGATCGGCACGCCCGCCGAGATCGTCCTGGACGCTTTCACGGACCGCCGCTATCGGGGCAAGGTGGCGGAAGTGCGTCCGCGCGTCGACCGCGCCAAGGCGACCGTGACCGTCAAGGTCGGCTTCGTCGACCATCCGGTGGACGTGCTGCCCGACATGGGCGCCAAGGTGACCTTCCTGGCCAAGGAGCTGGACGAGGCGGCCTCGAAGGCGCAGCCGATCCCGGCGGTCCAGGCCGACGCGGTGGTGGAGCGCGGCGAGAACAAGGTGCTCTGGGTGGTCGACCAGCAGGACCAGCTCCGGACCGTGCCGGTGGTCACCGGAGCGCCGATGGGCGGCCTGGTCGCGCTGCGCGACGGGCCGCCGCCGGGCACCAAGGTGGTGCGCCGTCCCGACGGGGATCTCAAAGCGGGGATGAAGGTGAAGGAAAAGCAGTGAGGGAGACCAAGATGGCGGAGGTGGCCGAGAGGGCGCCGCGCGGCGCGCGGCCGATCGTCGAGATCCGCGGGCTGCGCAAGGTGTACGTCCGCGACAAGCAGGAAATCACGGTGCTGGACGGGATCGACCTGGACATCCCGGAAGGCTCGTTCGAGGCCCTGATGGGCCCCTCGGGCTCGGGCAAGACCACCCTGCTCAACCTCATCGCCGGGATCGATCAGCCCACCGCTGGCACGGTGCGCGTGGCCGGCGAGGAGATCGGCCGCATGGGCGAGACGGAGCGCGCCGCGTGGCGGGCGCGCAACATCGGGTTCATCTTCCAGTTCTACAACCTGATGCCGGTGCTCACCGCGGCCGAGAACGTGGAGCTGCCGCTCCTGCTCACGTCGCTCTCCAAGGCGGAGCGCAGGCGCCGCGTGGAGGTGGCGCTCAAGCTGGTTTCGCTGTCCGACCGCGTCGATCACACCCCGCGCCAGCTCTCCGGCGGGCAGCAGCAGCGGGTCGCCATCGCTCGAGCCATCATTGCCGACCCGCAGATCGTGGTAGCGGACGAGCCGACCGGCGACCTCGACCGCAAGAGCGCGGAGGACGTGCTGGGGCTGCTCACCACGCTCAACGAGACGCTCGGAAAGACCATCGTGATGGTGACCCACGACCCGCACGCGGCCGAGCGCGCGAGGATCCAGCGCCGGCTGGACAAGGGGCTTCTCACGTGACGCTCACCGGCCTGGCGCTGCGCAACGCCTTCCTGCGCAACAAGACGCGGGCCTTCCTCACCGTGCTCGGCACCATGGTGGCGGCCCTGGCGTTCGTGTTCCTGCGCACCGTGCTCTCCGCCTGGTACGCGAGCAGCGAGGCGTCGGCGGCGGACCGGGTGGTCACCCGCAACGCGGTCTCCATCACGCAGCCGCTGCCGCTCTCGTACCGCGACCGCATTCTCCAGGTATCCGGGGTCACCAAGGTCACCTTCTCGAACTGGTTCGGCGGCGTCTACAAGGACCCGAAGAACTTCTTCGCCAAGTTCGCCATCGACGCCGCGACCGCGATAGACGTCTTCAACATCCGCTTCCTGCAGGGGAGCAAGCAGGACTTCCTCTCCGACCGCAACTCCTGCATCGTGGGGAAGAAGCTCGCCGACCGGTACGGGTTCAAGCTGGGCGGAACGCTGCCGGTCCAAGGCGACATCTACCCAGGCGACTGGCAGTTCCACATCGCCGGGATCGTCGATTCGCCCGACGACGAGTCGCTCGCCAACACCGTGTATTTCCACTGGCAGCGACTCAATGAAAGCGTGCGGCCGGGGCTCAAGGACATGGTCGGCGTCTACACCGTGACCGTCGCGAACTCCGGCAAATCCTCGGAGGTGATCCAGCAGATCGACTCCCTCTTCGCGAACAGCGAGTACGAGACGCATACCGAGACGGAGAAATCGTTCCGCCTCCAGTTCGTCCGGGGTTCGGCGGCCATCATCGCCGCGCTCGAGGCGGTGAGCGGCGTCATTCTTCTCATCATGGCCCTCATCCTTGGCAACACCGTCGCCATGGGCCTGCGCGAGCGCACGCCGGAACTGGGCGCGATGCGCGCCATCGGCTTCTTGCCCAGACACGTGCGCGCCATTTCCATCACCGAGGGTGGGCTGCTGGGGATCCTGGGCGGCCTGCTCGGAGTGGCTTTCGCGCAACCCATCCTGACCGGCTTCGGGAGACTGCTCTCCAGCCTCGGGTTCCTGACCGGCATCAGCTTCAAACCCGGGACCGCCGCGCTGACGCTCCTGTGCGCCGCCGCCATCGGGGCGCTGGCGAGCGCAATCCCCGCCTGGCAAGCCAGCCGCATGGAGGTCGTCAACGCTCTGCGGAGACAGGAATGATCCCGCTCTCCTACAACCTGCGCTCCATCCTGCGCCGCCGTTTCTCCGCAGTGGCCACCGCCGGTGGCCTGGGCCTGGTCGTCTTCGTGTTCGCCGCGGACCTGATGCTCGCGCAGGGCGTGGAGGAGACGCTCAAGGCGACGGGCTCGCCGCGCAACGCCATCGTGCTGCGGAAGGGATCGTCGACCGAGGTCACCAGCCTGGTGTCACGCGAAGCGGCGAAGGTGTTCTCGGCTGACCCGGCAGTCGCGGTGGTCGGCGGCAAGGCGGTCGCCTCGCCCGAGTTGTTCGTCGTCTTCCAGCTGCCGCGCGCGGATGGAAATGGCACGGCGAACGTCGGGTTCCGAGGCATCACCTCCGACGGGCTGCAGCTCTTGCGCAGCGAGACGATCAAGGTGATCGAGGGCCGCGTTCCGCAACCGGCGACCAGCGAGCTGATGATCGGCCAGGCCTTGCTGGGCCGGTACAAGGGCGCGGCGCCGGGACAGTCGGTCCGCATCGCCCGGCGCGACTGGCAGGTGGTGGGCGTCTTCCAGGCCCGCGGAAGTGGTTTCGAGAGCGAAGTGTGGGGCGACGCGGACCAACTGATCGACGCTTCCCACCGCCCGGGGTACTCCCAGCTGACCGTGCGGCTCAAGTCACCCTCGGAGTTGGCGTCGCTCCGGGCGACCATCGACGCGAATCCCGCGTACACCGTCGAGGCCAAACGGGAGGACCTGTACTACGAGGACGCTTCGGGCCAGCTGGCCAGCTTCGTGCGCACTCTGGGGAAGGTCATCGGCTTCTTCTTCGCCTTCGGTGCCACGCTGGGCGCCATGATCACCATGTACGCGCAGGTGGCGAGCCGGGTGCGCGAAGTGGGTACGCTCCGCGCACTCGGCTTCCGGAGGCGCGCCGTCCTGGGCAGCTTCCTGGTGGAGAGCCTGATTCTGGCGCTCATCGGCGCCGTCGCCGGCTGCGCTCTCGCGTCCCTGCTCGGAACGGTCTCCTTCTCCACCGTGAACTTCTCCTCGTTCACCGAGATCAAGTTCCGCTTCCACTTCGCGCCCGCGGTCGCGGCCTGGTCGACCGTCTTCGCGATCGCGATGGGCCTGTTGGGCGGGGCCCTGCCCGCGACCCGGGCCGCGCGGCTGGCCA
>WNGG01008299.1_pt1 | contig 16665 bp, 6 predicted proteins | sample 5400661 | NCBI WGS metagenome assembly WNGG01 (sample SAMN13153372, study PRJNA577476) | soil metagenome | isolation source: 100 cm soil or saprolite under Garry oak tree replicate 1 | place: USA:California | collected 2016-06-15 | reverse complement strand
CCTCAATAATCCACATGGCGCCGACGCGATCGCCAGGCTTCACGGTCCGGATCTCGATCTTGTTCTCGGCGTTCACGACGGCAGCCTGATAGCTGCCTTGCAGCTCCGTGACCGCCCGCTGCGGCACGAGCAGAGCACCCTGCTTCGTTCTGGTCGACGCCCGGACTTTGGCATACCCTCCCGGGCGCAGAAGGTTTCCCGGGTTGGGAAACACCCCGGCGATCTGGATCGCGCCCGTGTTCGGATTCACCTGGCGATCCGCGAAGTAAACCCTCCCGGCGTGCGGATGGGCTGTCCCGTCCGCCAAGATGAGATCGAGCGGCAACTGACGCCTCTCGGCTTCCACGGTGGCCTCACTCGGGAACCGTCGGTGGAAGTCGAGGTATTCCGATTCGCTGACTGTGAAATACACCTTGATGGGATCGACTGTCGAAACCGTGGTCACCGGTCCGCCGTTCGGGCTGACCAGCGCGCCGACCTGTTGCAGGGCCAACCCGGCGACGCCATCGATGGGCGAAGTGAGGCGCGTAAAACCCAAGTTGAGACGGGCGGTTTCGACGGCCGCTTGGGCCGTCTGAGCCGCAGCACTGGCCGCCTGGATCTGAGCCCTGGCCGTTTCGACGCCGGCCTTGGCCGCCTGGAGCTGGGCCTTGGCGGCCAGGTTGTTCTGGACCGCGTTGTCGAGGTCCTGCTGGGTGATGGCTTGCTGCTTCATGAGCGGGGTGTAGCGGTCTTCGTCGAGCTGGGCTCTCACCTGATTTGCCTGGGCCAGGGCAACCTGTGCTTCGGACTGCTGGAGCTGCGCCTTTGCTTGCGCTAATTGTCCGTTGGCTTGCGCGAGCTGCCCCAGGGCCTGATCGAGCGCCGCTTGAAACGGGCGCGGATCGATCTCAAACAGCAACTGGTCCTTCTTGACGGGTGAGCCTTCGGTGTAGTCCTGCTTAAGCAGGTAGCCCGACACTTGCGCCTTGATGTCGGCGTTCACCATCCCATCCAGGGTACCGATCCATTCGCTGTAAATGGGGACGTCTTTCTGCTCGACCTGCGCCACCTCGACGCCGGGCGAGTTTGCAGGCGCACCGGTCGGCGTGGCCTTCGAGCAGCCGGTGGCAAGAAGCAAAGCCGTAGCGGTCAGGCAAAGCGTTGCCCGTACCACAAACCTGTGTTTCAAGAGAGTAGTCACTTTCATCTCCGATAATTGCGAAGCTGCCCGTGAATGGAGGCTAGAGGCTACAGCACATTCTACCTTGAGCACAACTGTGAAAGTCCGGGGAGCAGCGGAAGGAGAGAAGCTTCCCAGGCAACAACTCCGTTCGGCGGCCATTGGCCGGGCACGCCTGGACCAGGAAGATGCCTCTTCCCCGGCCAATGGCCCGCATGGGCCAACTTGGCACCCGCATGGAAAGGAATGACTTAACTTAAGGCCCGAAGGCGGGCAGTGACGTAGCCCTCAGCCGGCGAAACGGCGGAACTCGCCCGAGAAAGTGGCCTGCGCGAAAATCTCAAGGCATCGATCGCCGGTTCGATGGCTCCGCTCGGCAGTAAAGGGCTCGTTTCGGATTTCGAGTTTCGAATTTCCAAATTTGACCGAATTGTGAACTTTGTGCGCACCAAGAAAACCTAGCGAGCTACCTCATACCTCCAAGTCAGGCACGGGCGAGACGCCCGTGCCACGATGGCTTCGTGGCATGGCCGTCCCGGCCATGTGAAACTTGACCGATCTGTGAACCTCGTATCCACCAAGAGGACCTAGTCCTCTTCTTTCTTGCCCATGTCCCCAAGGATATCGCTCAAACTCTTCTGCCAGGCGGGCGTGTTACTATCCTCGACATCGCCGGCCCTTACCGGAGCCTTTGGCTCCTTGGTCCCCGGCGGTGAAATGGGACCAGAGGGAGTCGAAGCCGCCCACATTGTGTTTGCCGCAGGAGGGTCCGCAACTCTCTGAGGTGTGACGATCAAAGCGCGTATCGCATCGGCTTCCCTGTGGAGCAACTCGCTGGTTTCCTCGAAGCGCAGTGTCAACCGTTGCAGGCGGTCCATCTGTTCCTTTGAGTTGCGAATCTGTCTTTCCAGAGCTTCGGCGGGGTTCTTTCCAGAGGAATCCTTTTGATCCGCGGCCGATTGTGTTTGCATTTCCAGGACAACCTTTCGAATGTCATCGACTTTCTTCGACACGGAGACCAGGCTGCCCTTCGTCGCAAAGAACGCCTTCAGGAAGAAACCGAGAAGAAAGAAAGCCAGGGCTACGAGCACGGGGAACAGATAAACAGTTTCCATCAAACCCTCGTTCCGGAAAAAGTACCAGATGCCGGCGCTCCCGCTCCCCAGGAGCGCTAACAAGACCACAACCTTGCCGGCGAATGCAACCACACTCTTGAACGACATAGTTATGTTATTGGCTCGGATTCCGGGCCATGATCCGCCTCTGGCCCTGATTGGCGAGCGCTGCGATCTGGCCTCTCGTGTCCTTGCTGAGCTCCTGCAAGTAAGGAATGGCTCCATTGTCCCCCACGAGCCCGAGAACTTCAGCAAGCGACTCCCTGACGTCGACGTCCTGATTCCGCACCTGGGCATAAAGGTCGGGGAGCTCGTCCGGGCGGAGCTCGACCAGGTATTGCTTAGCTTCGTTGTGGGCGTGGCGATCCGCCAGGCTGTTTACTACCTCGTCCAGGAATTCCTTGCGTCCCATGCGATAAAGAGCAAAAGCCTGGGCCGTTCGGACCTTGGGGTCCTTTTCGTGTATCCGATCTCGTGAAATCTCCGTCACCAACGCCGGATCACCCGCGCGGGCGAGTCCTTCATTCGCGTGCAGGCGGATGTCGTCGTCCGGGTTTTGCTTTTCCTTTACAAACAGCTCTTTCGAGGAAGGCTCCGCGATGAAGGCCAGGGCTTCCAGCAAACGCGCCCGGAAGGTCTTGTCCATCTCCTTCCTGGAAAGCCGCGACTCTCGCTCGTAGAGCCGATTCAATTCCGGAGCAGCCTCCTTGTAGCGGAAACGCCCTAGGGTGAACACCGCCTCGTTTCGGATTTTTGAATCATTGTAAGTGAGGTAGTTCATCAACTCCCTGCCCACGGAGGGGTCTCCAATCTTGCGCAAGGACCTTATGATCTCGAAACGCACGGTATTGCTTCGGTCCTCGCGAAGACCCTGGAGTATTTGAGGGATCGCTTCCTTCCCTTTCAGAATTCCCAGGGCCCGCGCGGCCTTGACCCGGATGCCTTCGTCCGAATCCTGAAGGTGCTGGCCCAGCGCAGTAGTCACCGCGGGATCTACGGTGACCCCGGGTTCGATGACAACATCCGCCCATTCGTCCGACCAGGGATTAATCAAATTGGCTACTTTCGTGAGTCTCACCACGAGCCCCGTCTCTTGGGGCAGGTACAGGTTTATGATCCCGTGGATGCACTTTTCCCGAATGTCCTTTTCGGAATCGTTGAGTAGGCTGAGAAACGCCGGAAGAGAACGCATGTCCCGCAGGTTATCGAGAGCCAGAACGATCTCCCTACGGACAGACGCGTCTCGGTCGTTAGCCGCTTCGACCAAAGCCGGCACGGCCCGAGGTGACTTGCTTTTCCCGAGAAGCACGGCTGCGTCTTTCCGGCGCGTGACATTCGGATTCTTCAAGTCATATATCAGGGCATCGACAGCCACCTGGCTTACTTCCTGTACGTTCGAGCGGGCGTTTTCCGGGTAGACGAGAGCCGGGAATACTGGGAAGAAAAAAAAGCAGAGCGTGCCGAGCAGAACCCGGAAGAAGGAGCAGGTCCTGAATGAGCCTGCGATACTTCGAGTTGCGTTCATTGGCATCTCCGAGGTTTTACGTAAAGCATCCATGTGGGTTTATCCCATGCCAGAATCTCGATAAAGACGACAGGAAAAAGGAAGGTGTATCGAGCTCCGTTGGGAATGGAGTGGGGCAAGGGGATCGAACCCGCGACGTCCAGGTTGGGAAATTGAACGTGGGTTGAAAATAAAGAATTTGGCGTTCACGGTGTTTGATTGCGGACGATCCCAGGCTATTGTTCTAAAGGGGCCGATTTCAGCACTCTGACGATCTTCCCCTTCACCTTGTTGACCTCCTGTTCAAGACGGTCGAGGCACGATTGGGTTTTATCGCTTTGCAGCGCCTTCGTCAAGAACTGGTTCAAAAGCCTCTGGTATGGCACGCCTGTCTCAGCTGCTTTGGCTCGCAGAATATCCAGGCCTGGGCAGGCAGGGAAATACAGGATGAGAACGCGACGGAGTCACTCACCGGCCAGACGGTCGAATTTCAGAAAAGGACAGTGTGCGAGCGTCCTGCACGCCGGTGAGACTTTCGTGGCGGCTCCGTTAAAGGAGCGGAGCCGCCACTTCTTTAAGGCGCCTGACTAGAAACTAAGCCGGAGCCCGAATTGAATGACTCTGGGCGACCCATTCAAGTAAGGGATTTGGTCGGACTCCGGGTCGACGGGGTCGAGGCTCGCGTATATTCCGAAGTTGACATGATTCGTCAGGTTGTACGCTTCGGCCCGAAACTGCAACACGACGCGCTCGGAAATCGTGAACTTCTTGCTCAGGTTTGTGTCCAGCACATAGTAGCCGGGACCGCGCAAGTAAGGGAACCTCGTGGACAGCGTCCGGATGTGGTTTCCGGCCGGCTGCTCGTCAAAGTTTGTGTTAAAGGCCGAGTGGTTAAACCAACCCCCGTCCCAGGTCCGCTGGTCTTTCGGCAAAACAGCGTCATACATCGACTTTCCCGGGAGCAGGATCGCGTCCGAAACATAGACGGCCAGTCCGCGCTGGGCCTTGAACACTGATCCGAATTGCCAACCACCGAGGAACTGGTTAACTGCTGAGCGCCAGCCGTTGCCCCAGCGTCGTCCGCGTCCAACGGGAAGCTCATAGACACCGGCAATCGTGAAAGTCTGGCCCGGGTCAAGCGAGTCGATGACGTGTTCGGGCGCTGGATCGGTGGGATTCAAGTAATTTATGGCCGACATGTTCTTGGACCAGGTGTAGTTGCCAACCATGGTGAATCCACCTCGCATCCGCCGCTCGATGCGCGCTTGCAAGGCGTGGTACCAGCCCATCCCCGCCGTCGTTATTGCATAAACGCCGCCCGGGTATTGTGGGTAGGGAATCAGCAAGCCCGCATGCGGGATTACGTCGCCTTCAAGGTCCGTGCCAGGCAAGAGCCCCGCGAAGGGATTGGCTACCGGCTGATTCAGGAACGTGAGGTTTTCCTCATCACGCGTGGGGAGGGTCGACAGATATTTTCGTGGCAGGGTGTTGAGGTCCACGCCCGATGGCACTTGCGGAAGCGCCACGCTCTTGCTTCCCACATAGGAGACATCCAGGACAAACCGGCCTGGCAACTCGCGCTGCAGCCCGAATGACCAATGCATCGTGTAGGGATTGCGTACGCCGCGGTAGCCTACAAAAATGCCGTTGCCGGCGTCCAGATTGACGCCCAGCGAGCTTCCCACCGGCCGCAGAAGGCCGTTTGGAAACGGGTTGGACAGCGAGGACAGGTAGTGCAGGCCATTGTCCACACTCGAGACTAATTCGGTCGACCGGGAAAACCCGGGCTGGTTCGGCAGAGCGTTGCGGCCAATACCGAGGGAGTCGAAGAAGAGGCCGAATCCACTGCGAATCACCGTTTTGTCGTTTAACTGATAGGCCAGGCCGAATCGGGGCATTATGTTGTGGGGGTCCAGGTCCCACAGCCCCCGGCTGCCTGAGCTTGCGTATTGGTAACCGCCGCGCACCTTGAACTGGCTGACCGGGAGCTCGGGTATGGGATTCCGCGCATAAGCGGCTTGGGCCTGCGCTTCGATCGCGAGCGGCGTGGTCAGGTCAAAGCCATTCACCATTCGGTCGTCGCGCTCGGTCAGCGGCATGTCCAACTCGTAACGTAACCCGATGTTCATGGTCAACCGTCGCGCCACCTTCCAATCGTCGTGGACGAAAAAGCCGTACCAGTTGTTGTGTGCTGTGAAACCGTTGGTGAGGGTCATATTGCCGTCGCTGGGGACACCCATAAGGAAGGCGGCCAATTCTCCGCCAATGGGCTGGCTGGACGAGACCTCGGTCGGACCAGACGTCCAGTCCTTGTTGAAGACTAATCTTGGAGCGATATCTCTGGCCGCGTCCCGGAGATGCTGGTAGGTTGACCGCCACTCCACACCGAAGCGCACGTTGTGCTTCCCCTTTTGCCAGGACAACGTGCCGCCAAGCGATTCGGTCGTATTGTTGTTGATGAAGTACGGGTTCCCGCCAAAGCCCAGGTAGCTGCCAACACTGATGGTTGGAAATGCGGCGACATCCTTCGGAACGAGGCCGACCAAGGACGGGGAAAAGCCCAGCCCACTGTAATCGATGCCCATGCTCTGGGGCCGTCTGCTGAACGGCTGGCGCATGAGGCCCGCTTTCACGTTTAGAACGACATTGGACGAGAACACATACACGTCGTCAAGCCCAACCAGCCGGGTTTCCCGGAATCCTTCCAGGCCGGTCGCTTCGTTAAAGAAATAGTTATTTTTCAGTGACCGCCACTTGTCCAGACTCACGCGCCCGAAAATCCGGTGTTTAGGCGAGAAGGCGTGGTCAACCCTGGCCGTATGGGTGCGATACCAGTCGCCTGTGCCCGCGTTGTTGAAGAAATAGTTGCCCCGGAAATCCGCCGTGCTTGGCGCCCTGTTCGGCTTCGGCCAAAACTGCGCGATTCTCTTCGCCGCCGGGTCGAGCCGGGAGGCGGGAATGATGTTGTTCGGAAACGGCGTGCGGTAGAAGTGCCCGTCATCCGGGTTCTCTTTGATCGACAGCGGATCGTAGATTTGATAGCGCGAGCCCAGCGCCAGCAGGGCCGAGAAATCACCCTGCAGCATCTCGGGTGTCGGCACGGTAAAGTTTTGCGGGACCGGTGTTGTAAACGGGTTATTCTCGAAGGAGTAGAAGAAAAATGTCTTGTTGCGCCCGCTATAGAGGTTCGGTAGAAGAACCGGGCCGCCGATTGAGAACCCGTATCGGTTGTCCCTTAAATCGGGCCTCTTCGAGCCGCTCAGATTGCTGAAGAAGTCGTTCGCATTCAATACCGTATTCTTAAGGTATTCGTGCGCCTCGCCGTGAAACTCGTTGGTGCCGCCACGGGTCACCATATTGAAAACCGCGCCGGGTGTGTGCCCCTGCGTGGCGTCGTAGACATTGGTTTGCACCTTCACTTCCTCGATCGACTCATTAGGGAGAGCGATTGCGACCTGTGTGTACGAGCTGGCGTCTTCAGCCCCACCCCCCGGTGTCCCGACCGTATTGTTCGGGATGCCATCCACCGTGAAGTCGTTTCTGGCCTCGCCTACGCCGTTCGCGCTGACGAGCGACAGCCCTTGCGAGAAGGCTGCCTTTCTTGGGCGCAGCGTGGTCGTGTTTGCCATGCCAGGCGCAAGCACAATCAACTCGGCAGCCGCTCCATCCTTAATGGGAAGCTCTTGGAGTTGAGACCGGTTGATCACCGCGCCTCTACTCCCATCGGCCGTTTCCAGAAGAGGAGACTCCGCGGTGACCAAAACCTGATCGGAGGGCGAGCCTACCTCGAGCGGTATTTTCAGCTCCAGCGTATCGGCGATGCGCAGTTCGAGGCCGGTGCGGACATAGTCCTTGAATCCCACCATCTTAACCTTCACGGTGTACTGGCCGGACAGCAGATAAGGCACTCTGAAATTCCCGCTCATGTTCGTGGTTACTTCGGTGGAAACGTTCGTTCCGATGTTGGTAACTTGAACCGTCGCTTCCGGGATCGCCCCTCCGCTTGCGTCGGTAACTGTTCCGACAATGGTGCCTCGCGATTCCTGACCGCGGGCAATGCGCGGTATCATCGCGCCAATGCCTGCAAGCAGCGTCATGGCAATGATTGCTCTTCTTCTCATGCTTCGATCTCCTGTTCCGAGGCCCTCCTCTTCGTTGGGCCCTGTTTGTTCGTTAGACCGTCAATTCGATCGGTCGGCCAGCTCGCGCAACGATGCGACCGCTAAAGCCAAGCCCACGCAGGCCGTTCCCATTCCATAGGTCTTGTCGCCGTCCGTTGTGATACCAGGGTTTGAAGGATCACCAGCTAGGGTGTTCGTGATTCAGTAGAACGAAGTAGTTGCGTGTCCCTTTATGCCGCGGCAAAAACAGCGGATATACCCTCCTCGGATAGGGACCAAGTGAGGCTTTGTATACTACAGTCAGACTTGCTGCGTCAACGCGTTTTATTGACAAGGGTGGCAGTTAGAAGTACGAGTCAATTCATGCGGCCTTTGACTGTCTCAGAAACTGTGGAGAACTTAATTCGTGTTAATTCGTGGAATTCGTGGCCAGCAAAAAACGCCACGAATTCCACGAATTTCACGAAAGCGATCCGTGCGGGAATTCCTGCCTCATCGCATCCGCGGGTGTAAAATGGCAGCCGCCGGCGCGGTGAGGGTACTCGTAGGGGCGCCGGAAGTTGCCGAAGAACCTCGACTGGGGAATTAGAAGCGCTCATAGGCGGCCGCAAACCGAAAATGCGGCTAATGTTCCCCTATGCGCCCAAGAGCGGCAGGGAGCTTCCTCATCACCGGAACTCTTGCTCCCGCGCGTGCGTATTGTAAACGGGGAAATCATGGACTTCTTTGGAAACATCCGCTACGCCTTCCGGCAATTTCGGCATTCACCGGTGTTCACAGCCGCGGCTGTGCTGACGTTGGCACTCGGCATCGGCGGAACGACCGCCATCTTCTCTCTAATCCACGCAGTCATGCTGCGCTCCTTGCCGGTGGCCGATCCCGGCAGCCTCTACCGCGTGGGCGACGGTAACGACTGCTGCGTGGAAGGGGGGCCCCAAGATCGCTGGGGAATGTACTCGTTCCCTCTCTACGAGCGCTTGAAGACGAACTTGCCGGAATTTGAAGAGATCACCGCGTTCCAGGCCGGGCCGAATCGCATGAGCGTGCGGCGTGAGTCGGAGCATGCGGCCCGTCCGCTGCGCAGCGAGTTCGTTACCGGCAGCTATTTTTCGACCTTCGGCATTCGTCCCTTCGGGGGGCGGCTGTTTTCCGAGGCTGACGATCAGGCATCGGCCGCGCCGGTTGCCGTGCTGGGCTATCACGTGTGGCAAGGAACGTATGGCGGTGATCCGGCGGTGGTGGGTTCGACGTACGTAATTGAAGGACATCCGTTCACGGTCGCCGGCATCGCGCCGCCGGGTTTTTTTGGCGAAACATTGCGCGGCGATCCGCCGGACATCTGGATTCCCCTGCAGCAGGAGCCGCTGATCAACGGCGAAGGCTCCCTCCTGCGGCAGCCGGTTGCGGCGTGGCTGCGTGTGATTGGCAGGCTGCGTCCCGGCGCGAGCCTTGCGGGATTGTCGCCCCGGCTGACGGGAATCCTGCGGCAATGGCTTCTGAATGACAGCGGCTATCCGGCCGACTGGATGCCCGAACTGAAGCGCCTGCTGCCGAACCAGAACATCACCGTGGTTCCTGCGGGCGCGGGCGTAGCCGAGATGAAAGAGGAGTACGGGCGCAGCCTGCAGATCCTGCTTGCTGTTTGCGGCCAGGTGCTGCTGATCGCTTGCGCGAACGTGGCCAACCTGCTGCTGGCGCGGGGGGTGGCGCGGCGCAGCCAGACAGCGGTGCGCGTGGCCATTGGCGCGTCGCGCCGGCAAATCATTACGCAGGCCCTGACGGAAAGCATGATGCTCTCGGTAATGGGCGGCATCGCAGGCCTGGCCGTCGCGATGGGCGCATCGCGTCTGTTGCTGGCGCTGGCATTCCACAGCGCGCATTTCCTGCCCATCAGCACGACTCCTTCTCTGGCGGTCCTGGGGTTCGCGTTTGGACTGTCGCTGATTACGGGCATCGTCTTCGGAACGGCGCCGGCGTGGTTCGCTACCCACACGCATCCGGTGGAGGCACTGCGCGGCGCGGGCCGCGGCACGCATGACACGACATCGTTCGCGCGCAAGGCATTGCTGGTCGTACAGGCGACGCTTTCGGTGGTGCTGGTGGCGGGCGCGACCATGCTGACGCGCAGTCTCAACAACCTTGAGCACCAGGACTTTGGCTTCCAGACGGCCAACCGCATTACGGTGTCGCTCAACTCGCCGCCGGCGACTTATACGCCTGAGCGGCTGAACGCACTCTATCGTGACTTGGAAGAGAAACTCAGGCAAATGCCGGGAGTGGAACAGGAGGGCCTCGCGCTTTACAACCCGCTGACCGATAACTGGGGCGAACTGATTGTGGTCGAGGGTCAGCCCCCGGCGAAATTCAATGAAAATGCCGGCTCCTCCTGGGACCGCGTGAGCGCCGGTTATCTGACGGCTCTCGGACAACCAATCTTGCGCGGCAGGGGCTTCACCGAGGCGGACAACGAAAAAACGGCGCCGGTTGCAATCGTGAATGAAGCTTTCGTGCGCCGGTTCCTTCCCAACGAGGAACCGCTCGAAAAGCACTTCGGCATCGACCTGCCGGAAAACGCGGGCACGTTCCGCATCGTCGGTGTGGCGCGCGACGCCAAGTATGCCGGGTGGGGGTTGGATAAGCCGGCGCGGGCGATGTTCTACGTGCCGCTGACGCAGTACGTCCATTATTCCAGTCCGCTCATGCAGAGGATTGAGCTGCGGTCGCACTTCATCGGCGGAATCGTCCTGGTCACGCGCACCTCGCCCGGCGCGCTTGAGCCGGGGTTGAGAAAGGCGCTGGCCGACACGGACCCGAATCTCACCATCATTCGTGTGGGCACGATGCGTCAGCAGATTGCGGTCGTTTTTGATCAGCAACGCGCGGTCGCCAGCCTGGCGGGGCTTTTCGGGATTGTGGCCTTGCTGCTGGCGGCCGTCGGACTGTATGGCGTCACCGCGTACACGGTGGCGCAGCGCACGAATGAGATCGGCGTGCGCATGGCGCTTGGCGCCGACCGCTCGAAGGTGGTGCAGCTTGTGTTGCGCGGTGCATTCCGGCGCGTGGCGATCGGGTTGGTGCTGGGAGTGCCACTCGCGATCGGCGCCGGACGGCTGATTGCCGCGCAGCTTTACGGCGTCAAAACCTGGGATCCGCTGGCGCTCTCGGTGGCGGTGCTCTCGCTGGGCGCGTGCGCCTTCGTGGCCGCGATCATTCCGGCATTGCGGGCGGCGGCGATCTCTCCGATGGACGCTTTGCGGGCAGAGTGAGTTCGATCTCTTGGGTTTGAAAGGCGGCCGGGTGGAAAGAAATGAAGGCCTCGGCGGGGGCCAGATCACGATCCGTACGGCGCAGGCGAAGGATGCGCCACGGCTGGCCGCGCTATCCGGGCAGCTTGCCTATACTGCCACACCCGACGAGATTCTCCGGCGGCTGCCGCGGCTGTTTGCCATCTGCTCGAGGCCGACCCGCAAACAGAAGTCAGCGTGCTCGTGGTGGACGAGGCCCGGCGCGGCAACGGCGTCGGGCGGCTGCTCATGGAGCGCGTCGAACAGTGGGCGCGGCAAAAGAACTGCTGGGCCGTGCGGGTGCGCTCGAACGTAACCCGCGAGCGCGCGCACGCGTTCTATGGCCGGCTGGGCTATGAGACGGTAAAGACACAACGCGTCTTTCGCAAAACGCTGCTTCCCAGAGGGTCCGGAAAATAGAACGCGCTCTACCGGCGTAATCCATACCCCGTGCCGACACCCGCAAGAATGGAAAATCTTTCACAAATGTGACCTAATTTTTTGTTGCGTTCTTCCTTGCCGGCAAAAATAATTGGCGAAAATTCAGATTAGAAAGCTTTCATCAACACGTCGTCCTAACGGAGGGGCGAATACTATGAAAGTCGTCACGTTTGGCGACTCCTTTTGCTCTTGGGTGCCCGGCTGCCATTTTGCATTCCAACCCAGGCCCAATTTGCGCGCCTGGTTGCGGTCGTCTTGGTGAAATTCTCCACAGCTTCTGGGTAGTTCACGGCGGCATGAATTGACTCCCGCTTCTAATTGCACCGACCGACAGAGAGCTAAAAGCTGATAAGATACAGGTTCCGCTCTTATGTGGATAGTCAGGCTCGCATTACGGCGCCCTTATACCTTTGTTGTAGCCGCGATCATCATCGTGATTCTCGGCGCCCAGGCCGTGTACCGCATGCCCACCGACGTCTTCCCGGAAATCAATATTCCTGTGGTCAGCGTCATCTGGAGCTATTCGGGAATCTCGCCGGAGGAGATGGCGGAGCTGGTCACGATCCGCTCGGAGCGATCGTTCACGACGACTGTAAACGATATCGAGCACATGGAGTCGCAGTCGCTTCCCGGCCTGGCGGTGATCAAGCTGTTCTTCCATCCGAACGCGAAAGTGGAAGCGGCGGTGGCGCAACTGGCGGCCGGCTCGCAATCGATCCTGAGGGTGCTGCCGCAGGGGATCTTCCCGCCCGCGATCATCCGCTACAACGCGTCGAGCGTGCCGATCCTTCAGCTCAGCGTTTCCAGCCGGAGCATGAGCGAGCAGGAAGTTTACGACTACGGCTTCCAATACATAAGGACGCAGATGGCCAACGTGCAGGGCGCGAGCTTTCCCCTGCCCTACGGCGGACGGCCGCGCCAGATCATGGTGGACCTGAACCCGGACGCGCTGTATGCGCAGAGCCTGTCCGCGAACGACGTGGTCACCGCGATCAACTCGCAGAGCCTCATCCTGCCTTCGGGCACCGTGAAAATCGGGGCGCGCGAGTTCCCCGTGCATTTGAACAGCGCGCCGGACGTGGCCGAAGCATTTAACCGCCTGCCGGTGAAGCAGGCCGGCGGCACGACGGTGTACGTGGGCGACGTGGCCCACGTGCGCGACGGCTACGCCGTGCAGACGAATATCGTGCGGCACAACGGCAGCCGCGCCACGCTGCTCACCGTGCTGAAGAACGGCGGCGCATCCACGCTCCAGATCGTCGGCAAGCTGAAGGACCTGCTGCCGCGCATCCGCTCCACGCTGCCGAAGGAGCTGGACGTGCGCCTGCTCTTCGACCAGTCCATCTTCGTGCGCGCGGCGATCAACTCCGTCGTGCGGGAGGCTGTTTCCGCGGCGCTGCTCACGGCGTTGATGATCCTGCTGTTCCTCGGAAGCTGGCGCAGCACCGTGATCGTCTGCATCTCGATTCCGCTTTCCATCCTCACGTCGCTGGCGGTTCTGAACCTGCTCAACGAAACCGTGAACGTGATGACGCTCGGCGGTATGGCGCTGGCGGTCGGCATCCTCGTAGATGACGCGACGGTCGAAATCGAGAACATCCACCGCAACCTCGCGCAGGGGAAGCCGATTGTGGCCGCGATTCTCGATGGCGCGCAGCAGATCGCGGTTCCGGCGTTCGTCTCCACGCTTTGCATCTGCATTGTGTTCGTGCCGGTGATCTTCCTGACCGGTGCAGCAAAATACCTCTTCACTCCGCTGGCGCTCGCCGTGGTGCTGGCAATGATGACGTCGTACCTGCTCTCGCGCACGCTCGTGCCGACGATGGTGAAGTACCTGCTTGCGGCGGAGTTGGACCGCTACCGTGAAGAGCACGACCGCGGCGCGGCGGGCGGGATCTTCTGGCGCGCGCACTACGCGTTCCAGGCGCGCTTCGACCGAGTCCGCGAGGGCTATCGCAACGTCCTCGGCGCGGCGCTGGAGCACCGCCGCCTGGCGGCCGTGTGCTTCTTCCTCATCTGCGCCGCGTGCGTGGCGCTGTATCCGTTCATCGGCACCGATTTCTTCCCGCAGGTAGACGCGGGCCAGATCCGCCTGCACGTGCGCGCGCCCGCCGGCACACGCATCGAGCAGACCGAGATTTATTTCGCGCAGGTGGAAGACGCGATCCGCAAGGTCATCCCGAAAAACGAGCTGTCGGACATTCTCGACAACATCGGACTCCCCTACAGCGGCCAGAACCTCGCGTACAGCGATGCGGGAACGGTCGGGCAATTTGACGGCGAGATCCTGGTATCGCTGAACCAGGAGCACCATTCCACGTGGAACTACATTCGCGACCTGCGCCCGCGCCTGCGGCAGCAGTTTCCGGAGCTCACATTTTTCTTCCAGCCGGCCGACATCGTGGGGCAGACGCTCAACTTCGGGCTGCCCGCGCCGATTGACCTCCAGGTGATGGGGCCGCTGTCGAACGCGGCCGCAAACTATGCCATTGCGAAGAGCCTCGATCGGCGCCTGGCCCGAATTCCCGGAGCCGCGGATGTGCACTTGCACCAGTTGGTCAATGCCCCGGAGATGCGCCTGGACGTGGACCGCACACGCGCGGGACAGATGGGATTGAGCCAGCGCGACGTCGCCAGCAGCCTGCTGATTTCACTCAGCTCCAGCTCGCAGATCGCGCCGAATTTCTGGATCAACCCGAAGAACAGCATCGATTACCCGATTGCGGTGCAGACGCCGCAATACTTGATGAATTCGACCGGGGCGATGATGAACACTCCGGTCCACGCGGCCGCCCGCACGGCGCAGTTGCTGAGCAACCTGGCGCAACTGCGCCGTGGCGTGACCGCGTCGGTGGTCAATCATTACAACGTGCAGCCGCTTTACGATGTGTACGCCAACGTGCAGGACCGAGACCTTGGCGCGGTCACGCACGACGTGGAAAAAATAGTCGCGGAATATCAGCCGAAACTCCCCGCCGGCAGCTTCTTCGAAATCCGCGGGCAGGCGCTGACAATGCAGAATTCATTTCGAGGGTTGCTGCTGGGGCTGGTGTTCGCCATCCTGCTGGTGTACTTCGTGATGGTGGTGAATTTCCAGTCGTGGCTCGATCCGTTCATCATCCTGATGGCTCTGCCGGGAGCACTGTCCGGCATCCTGCTGATGCTGTTCCTGACGCAGACCACGGTGAGCGTGCCGTCGCTGATGGGCGCGATCATGAGCATCGGCGTGGCGACCGCAAACAGCATCCTGCTGGTGAATTTCGCGAACGATTTCCGGAAGGAGACCGGCGCGGATTCGGTTTCGGCGGCGCTCGAGGCCGGTTACACACGCCTGCGTCCGGTGGTGATGACCGCGTTGGCGATGATCGTCGGCATGCTGCCGATGGCGCTGGGGATGGGTGAAGGCGGCGAGCAGAATGCGCCGCTCGGGCGCGCCGTGATCGGCGGGTTGCTGCTGGCCACGGTGGCGACGCTGTTTTTCGTGCCGGTGGTGTACGGTGCATTGCGGCGCAAAGCGCCGTCGGATTTTGAGAGGACGGATGCAGGTTTCCCGGATTAAGATGAAACGGAGCCACGGGCGGATAGCCTGCGCCCCCGCGCGACGTTAAGACACGAAGGTTTGACCCAGGATGGCGGGTGCAATTAGGTCCACTTGGTGGAGACAAAGTTCACAAATCGGTCAAGTTTTGTAGCATGGCCGGGACGGCCATGCCACGAAGCTGTCGTGGCACGGGCGTCTCGCCCGTGAATGACTGGGCGGCATGAGAAGGCTCACTCGCTATAAGTAGGAGTCAAATTCACTGTCGTGAACTCCTGAGAAGAGTTGGAGAATTTAATTCGTGTTAATTCGCGGAATTCGTGGCCAGCAAAACCGCCACGAATTCCACGAAAACGATCACTGCCATTTGGATGTTGAAAAATTGTATTCAAACCAATGTGCCGGTGAAAAGCATTGCTTAGCCCAATACAAACCGAGAAGCGGGAGGCGCAGTCCGGCCGCAGAACCGTGCTGATGTTCTTCGGCGTGCTGGCGCTGATCGTCACGCTCGCCGTCGTTGCCGGCCTGCTGCCGCGGCTCGAGCGCCAGCGTACACTTGCCTCCGCGTTGCGCGCCGTGGAGCAGCAGGCGCCGCAGGTCGGGGTCGTCGCCGTTCGCGCGGCTGCCGGCAGCGCGCAGTTCGTCCTGCCCGGCACGTTGCGGGCGCGCATCGAGTCGCCGATCTTCGCCCGCACCGAGGGCTACCTGCACAAGCGGCTGGTGGACATCGGCGAGCGCGTGAAAACCGGCCAGGTCCTGGCGGAACTCGAAACGCCCGAACTCGATCAGCAGATCCGGCAGGCGCGTGCCACGCTGGAACAGGCGCAGTCCGCGCTGAAGGAGATGCAGGCCAACCTGGACCTGTCGCGCGCCAACCTGAAGCTCGCGCAGGTGACGTTCGAGCGCGTCAAGAAACTTTCTGACAGAGGCGTGCTCTCCCCGCAGGACAAAGACGACAAGGAAGCCGCCCTGGCGGTGCGAAACGCCGAAGTCACGCAGTCGCAGGCACGCATTAGCACGGCACAGGATGCCGTGCGCGCGAACGAAGCCAATCTGCGACGGCTCCAGGAGATCAAATCATTCGCGCGCATCACCGCGCCGTTCGACGGCATCATCACCGCGCGAAACGTCGACAGCGATATTGGAACGCTGATCAGCGCCGGCAACGGCCCGGCAAAGGAAATCTTCCGCATCGCGCAGATCGATGTGCTGCGCATTTTCGTGAATGTGCCGCAAAGCTATGTCAGCTCGATCGCGCCGGGCCAGGTAGCGCAGCTGCGCGTTACCGAGCGGCCGGGGCGGGCGTTTTCCGCGCGCGTGGGAGGCACCGCTAATTCGCTCGATGCAAACAGCCGCTCGATGCTGGCGGTGCTCGAAGTTGCGAATCCGCAGCACGTGCTGCTGCCCGGAATGTACGCGGAGGTGACCTTCACCGCGTCACGCAATGAGCCTGCGTTGATCATTCCGGGCGACACGCTGGTGCTGGGGGAGGGTGGGCCC
>WNGG01005571.1_pt1 | contig 16665 bp, 11 predicted proteins | sample 5400661 | NCBI WGS metagenome assembly WNGG01 (sample SAMN13153372, study PRJNA577476) | soil metagenome | isolation source: 100 cm soil or saprolite under Garry oak tree replicate 1 | place: USA:California | collected 2016-06-15 | reverse complement strand
CACGAGCTTTCGCGAGCACGTTGCCAACGATGCGCGCATCGCAAAATTCATGGACAAAGCGGCGCTGGAGCGCACGTTTGATTTGCAGCGGCAGCTCCGCTACGTGGACGCGATTTTTGCCCGGGCCTTTTCCGAAAAAGCCGGCGGGGCGGCCGGGGGAAAAGCGTAGCGGCTATCGGGTTTCGGCCAGACTAGAACAATCTTCCGTAGTGTCCGTGGCATCTCCTTCATTGTCATTGCGCGCGCTGGACGTAGCGCGCCTCGCTGGTATCCACTTTCACTTTGTCGCCGTTATTGATGAACGGCGGGACGCTGATGACCAGGCCCGTTTCGAGCTTGGCCGGCTTCATCACCGCGCTGGCCGTGGCCTTTTGCACGGTGGGCTCGGTGTCCACGACTTTGAGATCCATGGTGTCGGGAAGAGCCACTCCGATGGCTTTGCCCTCGTAAAATTCAATCTTCACGGGCGTATTGGGGATCAGATAGTAGACCGCTTCGCCGAGGACGTCGTGCCCGAGATGCATCTGTTCGAACGTCTCGGAGTTCATGAAGTGATAGGCATCGCCGTCGTTGTAGAGATATTCAAATTCGATTTCGTCGAGGATGGCGCGCTCGACAAATTCCTCGGCGCGGAAGCGGTAGTCCATCATCACACCGGTGCGGAGATTCTTCATCTTGGTCTGCATGGAGCCGCGCTTATTGCCGGGCGTGCGGTGGTCCACGCTGAAAACGGTGTAGAGATCACCCTGGTGCTGGACAACCATGCCGGGGCGAAGCTGCGTGGCTTTAACCGTGCTCATAATCTCCCTTAGGCGTTTCGGAAAACTCCGGCAGGCGGGTGACCCGGCTGCGTGCGGAATGTCGCGCAGTGGCTGGCGCCAAGGAATCGTCCAGCCTCGAGGATCATTATAAAGCGCGCCGCACAGAACGGTCAATCATCGCGGGGTGCTCCTTCCTTTCCTTTTGATCTTTCTTTCTGAGAGGGCGCCATGATCTTTTCGATTTCCTCGACCGAGCGCGGAAGTTTGTCGGAGAGCATTTTGTAGCCGGTTTCGGTGACGAGGAAATCGTCTTCGATGCGCACGCCGAGATTTTCCTCCGGGATGTAGATGCCCGGCTCAATGGTGACGACCATGCTGGGCTCGAGCGGGCGAGAAGGGTCGCCGGCATCGTGCACGTCGAGGCCGATGTGGTGGCCGAGCCCGTGGATGAAGTAGGGGCCGAGCGAACGGCCCTCTTTGTCCTTTCCGTGCGAGTTGATGTAGTCGTAGGCGATCTGCCAAAGGCTATTCGGGCCTTTGCGGGCGAAAGTCATGCCGGGCTTCAGAGCGGCGATGGCAGCGTTCTGCGCGCCGAGAACGATTTCATAGATTTCGCGCTGGCGCGGCGTGAATTTGCCGTTGGCGGGAAGGGTGCGGGTGATGTCGGCGGCGTAGCCGGAAAATTGCGCGCCAACGTCGAGGACGACGATGTCGCCGTCTTCAATCTTTTTGGAAAGCTGATCGTAATGGAGCGACGTGGAATTGAAGCCCGCGCCGACAATGGGCGCGTAGGCTTCGGCTTCGCAGCCTTCCATGGAATGGATGTAAACCATCTTCGCGGCGACCTGATATTCGTAGAGGCCGGGGCGCATCATTTTCATGGCTTCGAGATGGGCGTCCACCGAGGCGTCCACGGCTTTGGCGAGGAAAGCGATCTCGCCGGGCGACTTCTTCTGGCGCATGGCACCGATGGCGGCGCGAACGTCGTTGAGCTTCACTTGCGGCGCGGCCTGCGCGAGCCAGCCGGTCCATTCTTTCTCGTGAGGGTAGCCGCCGAGCTCTTTCTGGTAGGGCAGGATGGTGTAGAAGTTCGGGAAAATGTCCGGGCGGCGCCGGTCGGCCGGGGGGAGGAAGAGGATTTCGCGCGGGCCGTCCCAGGCTTTGGCGTTCGCGCCGTGATTGGCGCGCTCGGGCACAAGCAGAAGCGCGGCGCCCTCTTCGTTGTGGGCGGTGAGATAGTAGAAGTTATCTTCCTGCGCGAAGATGTAGGTTTGCGATTCTTCTTCCCGGCCGGTGTAACCGGCGAGAACGACAGGCCCATCCACCTGGGAAAGGAGTTTGCCGCGGCGCTCGGCATAGACGCTATTCGGTTCGCGCTCGCGGCGCTGCTGAGCGCGCGCGGGGCCAGCCACCTTGAAAAGGGCGATGGCGACGATGAAGAGCGCGACAGCAAGACGAAAGGCAAACGTGCGAAGACGCACCCAGCCACCAAGACCACTCATTCGGTCACCTCGGTTCCCAAGATGGGCGTGCGGCGCACAGTTGACAGTCGACAGTTGAGAGTCGAAAGCGAGTATACCCTCATAGTTGACAGTCGACAGTTGAGAGTCGAAAGCAGGCATACCCCCCTCCCCCCCCGGTATGTTTTTTGCAAGTGTTGCATGTAAAGGACTTAGGTGCCCGTTTTGACGTAAGTGCAGAATCTAAAGGACTTACAGGAAGTGACTCGTGATTCGCGACTGGTGACTGGTGAATTCGGAAGGGGCCCCCACCCTTTTTTTGGAAGTGTGTGAAACGAAAGGGTTTTAAGTCCTTTGTTTTGAAACTGTGTGAAACTAAAGGAGTTACAGACGCATTTTTGGGAAACTGTGTGAAACTAAAGAGCTTACAGGACGTGACTGGTGATTCGTGACTGGTGACCGGTGGTCTGTGGCCTTCGGCCCCAGAGGCAGAAAGAATCCGGGCGTCCATTTTGTTCCCCTTCGGCCCTTGCAAGAAACGTTCGGGAAGCCTTTCCGACAGGTCGGAATCTTCGATCGGGCGTTCTCTAGCGGCTCTTACTGCGGCACCTGGCGATAACGACTCAGGTACTGTACCAAAATAGACTAGCGGTTGTCAAGGCCTTATTGGGGGGTACCAGAAGGAGACCCCGGCATGTGTTGGTTCAATTGACCCGCTCGCGTTGGCTTCTGTAAGGCTCTTTGATGCGGGTTCCATAAAATGCTACTCAACCTGCAGCCGTTGCAGCGGAGATCTTTGAAATGCATGCTTGTTTCAACTCCGCGTAGTGAGACAGATATGACTCAAACTGAGAGCCATGTTGCATGTAGTGCCAGCGCCCCCAAGCATGTGCAGCGGCATCTACAACATGAATCGTGAGAGCGGCCACTGCTCTAAGTTCCTCCAACGGCGTTCCTTCTGCGATCTCAGTCCCATCCAACATATTTGCCGCGCAAAAGGCCTTGTGTCGGCCGTTGATGGCAAGCTCCCTACGTTCAGGTCTTACTTCGGCCTCCTCGTCGTTTTCGCCCATCGCCCAATCGATTTGGGGTTTAAGCTGGATCCCTCCAGGGTAGGCGGAAGTGCCAGAGATAACATCCTCTAAAAGGCCGACATTGTTTGGGGTCTGCGGGCCTTCTCGTGAAACGTTTTCCTTTCGGCGTATGTTTCTGCTTCCACAGCCGGGCTTGTTTGTGGGTTTGCCGTCACGACTTACGGAGAATTGTCTGCAAATTGTCGGGGTAGTTTCTCTTGGTACTTTCCAGGAATCTGAGCAGTCCAGACACTCCCAGTGGGCATTACGGATTTCAAAAATAATCTCTGGCTTTGCGAATGCAATACGCACCTTCTTATCGGCTGACTCTACTGCCGCGCGATATTCCTCGCTGCGCACCTCATTCAATCCAGCCGTTAGAGGTTCAAGAGCCTTCTTGTACCTCTCCTGTGTGCGAGCGCGCTCTTCACGGAGTTCCTCGACGCGAACCAACTCAGATAGCTGGCTTAATCTCTCCTTCAGGTATCCGACGAATGCCGCAAAGTAATCGTCTTCTACCAAGCCCTCGCGGCTTGTTGTGTCACGAAGTCGGGGATTGAATTCCTTTGAGATATGTATGCTGCCTTCGAGGTAGTGGGGTTTGAGACGAAAGCGGCTGCCGCCGACATATCTTGCGCGATAAATCTGCAGCCAGTCACCCTCGGGGCCAGGTTCACCAAACGGTCTGACTCTGCAACCGTCGCGGAAGAGTCTAATCCCCATATTCCAATCAACCTCGGGATCACCCCCACGCCCGCGTTCGGATGTTCTCAATCCTCGACCGAAGTACCTGAGCTTTCCTCTGATCGGCCCAAAATTCGGTGGGTCTATTGTCCGCGTCTCTATCCGCAGGCCATTGTCATCGCAGAGAGTGACCTTTTCCTCGCTGGCCGAACTGATTTCAAATTCGACACTGTGGGTTTCGCTTCCCCGCAACGGATTCTCCAGGAGGCCATTCAATTCTTTCCAAGGCGTGACGAACCTAATCTTGAAGTCCGTAGCGGTGGTTTCTGGATCAATTAGTGTAGCAAGCTGATTGCGAAGCTTTTCGACCTTGCTCTTCTTCCAATCAATTCGCAGACCACGGATCTCAATTGTTGTGCCATGGGTGGGCTCATATGCCTCTGGCCTTTTTATCCTGACCGGAAATTCGTAGTCACCAAGCTCGCGTTCTCCCTTGAGCTCACCACAGTTAAACATCACCTGGTAGACGGAGTCCTGACCATCAACTCGCGTTCGGAGAACCAGCTGACTGCCCAATTTCTCAGTCGCAAACCTACCCACTCCTTTCTGCCCGAGCCGTTTGCGGAGAAAAACGCGACTCCTGTCTTCGGTGACCTTGTTCTCCGTTGCAAGAAAGGCCCATTTGGCATGGAGATCGTCCCGGCTCATGCCAGTGCCATCGTCCTGGATGACGAGTCGCTGCTCGGCGTTTACGTTTCGCAACTCAAGGAGGACGGAGGTAGCGTCTGCATCGTAAGAGTTCTTTACGAGCTCTATGACAGCTGTGATTTCGTCTTTGAGCTGCTCGGACCCCAGACGGGTAAGCATCGCCGCACCTGTCCGGAATCGCAGCGAGTCCGAAGTTTCTAATTGAGTGGCAAGGCTGGCTTCCATTTGTCTCCCTCTCTCTGGTTGCCGATGCGATTCATCGCATTATTGGCGAGTCTCGACCTGTCGCAAGCGGATCAGGGCGTGCTCAGCCATTATGGCTAGGTCGCTCTTGGAACACACAACAGCCTGATTGGTTGAGGTGTAGGGTCCGGTTACGTATTTTCGATACGGCTCAATCTTCAAATGTCTGTACTCGCTGGGTGTTGTCTCACCCGGTCGCAGCCTCTTGCCGGTCTTTCGTTTCACTAGGCTTAGCATCCTTCCAGATTGATCAAAATCGTCGGATGCCACAAATTCAACAAGCGGTCGCCGGTCGACAAAAACGACCGCCCGCCTACGAATTCGGCCTGCGGTCGCTCTTTCAGTGAACCCAATGGTGACAGACCTTAAAGACCCATCTATTTCCACCCTTCCAGAATATGCTTCGTGATAGTTCTCTTTCTGGCCATTCGGCCACATGTGTTCGAACGCTTTGGCGGCGTCAAAAGTGATCTTTGCTGTTTTTTGGCCCGACGGCCGAATGTCACCGTTCGCCTTGGAAACCGTGACCTCGTGCGTTCCCGCTCTTGCCTGGTCTAGATAGTTGATGAGGTCGATTCTCAGAATTCTGACTTCGTCGGCAATCCTCAGCGCCTGCAGCTTGCCGTCGGCAATCTCCGGTAGAAGCTTCTCGGAAGGGACTCTGAGAAATGCACTTACTTCCTCAAGTGTTAGCACGTCTTGGTTGATGTTTTGGAAATTCTCTTTGTCTTTCATGTTTTATATGCCTCGTCTGTTAATTACGTTAGGTATGTTAATATTCTCAAAGCATGCCGTTGTCAATCGAAATCTTGCCCGGTCTATGGCGCGGACCCGGGGCCTGCCCCAGTCCAAAGGCAACCCAAGCGCAGAGGATTCGGGATGCTTCGCTGTCGAGCCGCCGAAAGGGGCTCAGGATAAGCGGAATGTAAGGCAAAGCGGCCCCTCGGCTTCGCTCGGGGCAGGCTCTGAGCCGCCGCACTCCAAAAGGGCTCACGACGTAAATGCCGGCCTGAAGGCCGCCGCTACAAAAAGGCGCACGTTAACGGTTGGAGGCGGGCGGGCGTCTTGATGGGAGCAGACGCGGAATCAAGCACGGACCGCGTCAGGAGGGGCAGAGATGTCCGCAAAGCCATTTCGGTTGATGCCGTACGGTTTCCTCGCTTGCTGCTTCGCGATTTCTTCCACTTTCCTGGGGACGAATTTCCTGGGAAACAACCTGCATGAAAACCGCGCCCTGCCGAGCCCCGGCCTGACGGCGCACGAATGGGGCACGTTTACCTCGATTGCGGGGAACGACGGCCAGGCAGCCGAATGGCTGCCGTTATCGGGCTCGACGGACCTGCCGGGATTCGTAAAACACTTCCGGAACGCCGGGTTCAAGCGGGGCTTGCGCGGCACGGTGCGCATGGAGACTCCGGTGCTTTATTTCTACTCCGCGCGCGAGGCAACTGTGGCGGTCAAGGTGGCTTTCTCGAAAGGGGTCATCACGGAGTGGTATCCGGACGCGAGCCGCGTCGAGCCCACAGCAACTCTTACGGATGCGAGCCTTAATAGCGGCAATAATCTCAGCGGGAAGCAGGCCGACGGAGGCATTGCCTGGGACGCGGTGACGCTGGAACCGGGCGCTGCCGCCGAGCTGCCGCGTGAAAAGCGGGACAACCCCTATTACGCGGCGCGCGAAACTTCTTCGACGCCGCTTCGCGTGAAGACGGCTGCGGGCGAGCAACAGGAGAAATTTCTTTTCTATCGCGGCGTGTCTGTTTTTCCCGTGCCCATTGCGGCGACGCTGACGTCCGAGGGCAAAGTGCGCGTGGAGAACCGCGGCAAGGACGCGATTCCGAACGTCATCCTGTTCGAACGACGCGGGGAGAAGCTGGGCTACCGCTCCGCAAACGCGCTCGGAGCGGAAACAACGCGCGACATTCCTACCACTTGGGGCGCGGTGCAAACTGAAGCGATTTTGGATGCGCCGGTGCTGACGGGCACAAGCGATTCTCTGGGCAAAGATCTGGAAGGAATGCTCGTCGCGCAGGGGCTCTACCAGGACGAGGCGCACGCCATGGTGAGAACCTGGCGGCAATCGTGGTTTGAAGAAGGCAGCCGCCTGCTGTACATCGTGCCGGCGCGGTTCGTGGACACGATGGTGCCGCTGGACATCAACCCTGCTCCGTCACAAAGGGTGCGCACGTTTGTGGGGCGGCTGGAGCTGGTCACGCCGGCGACGCGGAGGGCGGTGGAAACGGCGTTCGCCACTCACGACGGCGCGACGCTGAAGATGTACGGGCGGTTCCTGGAGCCGATCCTGCAAACCATGATCCAGGGAGAGACAAATCCTGCCAGGGCACAGCGGCTCCAGGAGTACCTGCAATCGGTCTACAGCACGGAAATTGCGCAAGCACGACGCGGAAACTGAATCCCCTCCGGCGCGAATGCAAAACGGAGCGCGCGGCCGCCCGAGAAATCGCTGGTACACTTACACGCATCCGTATGCGGGAAAAGGGGCGGCTAACTCACCCGAGCGGCGCGGATGCATTTCCTTTTGCGGAAGATGCCGAGCCGCGCGTGCGCGGCTGGGTGTACGGCGCGGCCGCGGCGGCGGGCGATGCGCTGGTGCTGGCGCACGGAGCGGGGTCGGACTGCCAGGCTCCGCTGCTCGCGGGCGTGGCGAGCGCTTTTGCGAAGGCGGGGTTCACGGTGCTTTGCTGCGACCTTCCTTATCGCCAGAAGCGTCCGCATGGCCCGCCTTTTCCCGGAGAGGCGGCACAAGATCGCGCTGGGCTGCGGAATGCAGTGAATGCTCTGCGGAAGCTCGCGCAGGTTGATTCGCCGAGGCGAATCTTTCTCGGCGGTCATTCCTACGGGGGCCGGCAGGCAACGATGCTCGCTGCCGAAGACGGCGGCGTGGCCGACGGGTTGCTGCTGCTCTCCTATCCGCTGCACCCGCCGCGCCAGCCGACGCAGTTGCGCACGGCGCACTTTCCCTCGCTGCGCACGCCGGCGGTTTTTGTTCAGGGCACGCAAGACCCGTTCGGGTCTATGGAAGAGATGCAAGCGGCCTTGAAGCTCACGCCGGCGCGAACGCTGCTTCTGCCATTTGAGGGCGCTGGGCATGACCTCTCGTTTGGCCGAAAGGCCCAGCGGTCTGCGGACAGTGCGGCCGAGATTTCCGGGAGAGTGCTGAGCGCGTTCCGCGAGTTCTTCGGGCAGACGAGTTCGTGAATCCACGCGACGGGCTTTAGGCTAACTGTCAGTGCTTTCCGATGCCGATGCCGCTGATGCAGATCACGCTCATGGGAGTCTTGTCGAATTTCAGCCTGACCACGCTTAGCTTGCGCGGGTCGAACCGCCTGGCGCCGCCGGAGGTTTGAAAGTCGGCAAGCGGAGCGCGCACGGTCTGGAAGACAGGTTCCCAATCTTTTTCGTATCCTTCGCGGTTAATTATTTCCAGCTTTGCGAGCTTTTCCTTGAGCGGCGGTGGGATGGCAGCGAAGCGGCTCACCGGCGCTGCGGCGACGGCGCCGTCGGTGGTCACCAACTCGATGGTGAAATCCGGGGATTCCCGCTCTTTCTTTTTCGATTTGCCGGATTCCTTTTCCTTTTCCTCCTCGTCCTTTTTCTTGCCGGGGAGCGGGGCGTCTTCGTCCAGAGCCGCAACGGACAACTCGATGGTCGAGCCCGGGGTCAACTGCCATTTCGAAGCCGCACCCTCGGGCAAAGTGATGGTGTACTCCGCCGAGGGCGCGCCCGCCGTGCGGTTCCACCCGAGAAACACGCCGTTGTAGTCGCGGTCGCCTTGCCGCCACGGAATGCGCCCCTCGCGCCAGATGGAAAGGTTCGCGCCGGCGATGCGTCCGCCCGGCGCGGTGGTTGTGGTGAGATCGGCATCCTCGTCGAAGGAGGCGAAACGCACGTAGGAGGCGTCCTGAAAACGATTGATGTAAATCGTGTCCGGGAGCCAATCGCGCCCGACGCGCCAATCCTGGAATAACGGGAGGTACTCGCGGCGGTCTTTGAGCGTGGCCTCGAGGAACGCGGCGATGTAGGTCTTCGAGATGCGGCGCTGCTCTTCGCCCGGGATCAAGGGCTTGAGATTCAAGAGCCAGCTCAGCGGATGGCCGGCGTCGGTGCGTCCCCACACGGTGTTGAATTGGCCGTGATTGGCGCGGTAAGCGTAAATCTCCGCTTTGAACCAGGGGCCGGGTTGCGTGTAGCGCACGTGGTCCCACTGGCGGCTGCCCATGAACAGCGAAACATCGGCGTCGTGCGCGCCTTGCAAGGTCAGATAGCTCACGTCCTGGATCCAGCGATGCTGTCCGGCGGGCTTGTATTGGCCGTCGGCCGGGGCGATGGCCACCACGGCCTTGATCGGATATCCGTAATCGAAACGGATGCCGGCATCCTCCGGGTCGTACTTCATGCGATTGAATGCCGCCGCCGTGGCTGCCGCTTCTCCGCCGCGCGAATGGCCCATGAGCGCGATGCGCGTGAAGTCCACTTTGCCGAAGAAAGGATTGCCCGGCGCCTGGTTCCATTCGCGCCACAGCTTCAGATGTTCGAGCAAAAGCCAGCCGCGCACGGCCTGTTGTTTCGGCGGGTCGTGGAAGAGGCCGCCGTTCAGAAAGTTTTCGTCCACCGATGCCAGGATGAAGCCGCGACTCGCAAGCAGTTCCCCGAGATAGGCATAGCCGGGATCGGAGAAGTCGGCCATATTGTGGTTTCCGTGGACGATCAGCGCCAATGGGAAGGGGCCGGGGCCGTCGGGATACCACACGCGGGCGTTCAGCGGGAGCTTGTCCACATCAAAGTGCCAATACTTCTTCCGAGACCAGCGCTTCCAGCCCTTGAAGTCTTTGAAGAAGTCCGAGGCGTCCACGGTGCGAGTCTTAATCGCAACGGAGGGGCCGTATTCGGGCCGGCGAATGTCGTTGCCCATGCCGTAGAACAATCGTTTGATGCGATACGGTCCGGTTTCCGCGGGATTCGGCGCCATCAATTTCGCGGGCATGGTGTTGGCGGGAGGCCTCCACGACACGAGCTTGTCCATCGAACCGTCATGCGCGAGAAGCCACACGAAATAGACATTGGCCGCCACGGCGAGCAGGCAAAGCACGGAAGTGATGATCTTTTTGCTCAGCGCAACCCGTGCGAAGCGGCCCGCGACAAACGTGGCAATCGTCGCGCCGAGGAATCCTTCGGCCAGCCCAACCGGGATTGCCACGAGGAAACCGAGCTGCTGCGGGGACCACGAAAGCATGACAATCGAACAGCAGCCGACGACCATTCCCGTGGCGAGGCGCGGCAACTTCCGCGCGATGGTCAGCAACAGGGCTACGGCGAGGGCCACAAGGGGGATAAGTATGGCGGCGAAAATGACGGCAAACGCGAAATCAAACAAGTGGCCGAAGCCAGTGCGGAGATACAGGCCCGCAATGACGACGCACACGGCCGCTGCGACGAGCGTTCCCCAGACGGCGCCACGCCGCGCCTCCGGGCCGGGACGAACCGCCATCCACTGGCGGCGGGACCAATCGGCGATTTTGCGCCAAAAAAGTTTCCCGCGAGAACGAAGTGATGCTCTTGCCCCCGCGGCGGAGGTCACTGCCATGGTTGACACCTCAAGATGAATTTCCCTTCGACTATGCTTACGAATGCTTCCGTTCCGAAGTTCCAGGCAGGCGGCATTGTACATTGAGTTGCGTAAGAAAAACGCGGAGCTGCTGCTGACGGACTCAGGCGGTTCAGGAGAGCTTGCCGAAACAAACGTTAGCGACGTATTCAACGCGGACTTTTCCGTTGGTTTGGCGCCGCTCAAAAATTTTGGCGAGTTCCTCCATCATGGGCGCGTGGCAGGGATGGGTTTCCACCGGGGCGTAGGATGCGGAGAGCAGGCGTCCGCGCAGGCCCTCGAAATCAAACATCTGCGCATTGTCGAACTGCGCGGTTTGACACTGACACGGCGTGAAGAAAGCCTCCAGCGTGCCGGGCTTCGGGTATGCGGCGGAGACTTTTTCATAGTCGGTTCCGTAGCGAATCAGAAGTTGTTCGTATTCCTTCAAGAACGGCGAGCTTTCTTTCTGACGCTCATTCCAAATAATCACCACCCAGCCGGCTGCCTTGAGGATGCGCGAGAACTCGGCCCGCGCGCGTTTCGCATCGAACCAGTGAAATGCCTGGCCGGCAGCGACGAGGTCCACGGTATGGTCATCGAGCGGAATCGCTTCAGCGGTTCCATTCACGCTGCGAAATCGCGGACGGCCTCGCAGCAAGCGCTCCGCCGCCTCACGCATTTCCTTATTCGGCTCAATCCCGTAGACGAGGTTGCCATTCTTGAGGAACAGCTCCGAGAGGATGCCCGTCCCGGAGCCGACATCGGCAACGACGGACTCCGGCGTAAGAGCGCACTTCTTTTTCAACAATGCCAGGACGCCGGATGGATATCCGGGCCGGTATTTGCTGTAGTTTTCGGCCCGGTTGGAGAACCGCGCGATGGTGTCTTCGAACATGCTGCTCCGCGAGCGAAGAGGCTGAGCCCGCAAAACCTAGAAGCCCGGGGCGCCGGTCGCCGCGGGACGGACTTCGGGAGCGCGGGTGACGCCGAAGCGCAGGCGCTCAAGGAAGGTCTGGCCGAGGGACATAAAGCCGGTGTAGAGGTAGCCCCAGACAAAGAGCAACAGGAACGGAACGGTGGCGTAATTTTCGTTGCGGATGGCGTAGAAAACCGTGGCCGCGAAATAAAGGCCCAGGGCGACCTCGACATAGGCGATCCAGCCGGCGCGGTTGCGATAGCCCTTCTTGACGAAGGTGTCCGCCTTCGTCTCGATGCGGAATTTCGGAGTGCGGGCAAATTCCGACTGCACGCCGAAGATGGCTTCGAGGACGGCCTTGGCGTTGCGCACGGAAATGCCGATGCCGATGGCCATCACAAAGGGAAGAAACAGGAATGTGCGCCACCAGGTTTTCGGGCGGACGGAGCGCTGCGCGGCCAGATAAAAGCTCGAAATCGAGCAGGTGGACGCCAGAAAGAGCGGCAGGTCAATCACCAGCATCTGGAACCAGCCCTGATAGGAGCGCACAATCATCGCCGGCAGGAGCATCGTCGAAAAGACAATCATCAACGGATAACTGATGTTGGCGGTCAGGTGGAAGAAGGCTTCGGCCTTGACGGGGCCCGGCACGCCGGCGCGCAGCAACCGGGGGAGAATTTTCTTCGCCGTCTGCATCAGGCCTTTGGCCCAGCGCGCCTGCTGGGCCTTGAAGGCGTTCATTTCCACGGGCAGTTCCGAAGCGCATTCGACCTGCTGCAAATAGAGGAAACGCCAGCCGCGGAGCTGCGCGCGGTAAGACAGATCGGTGTCTTCGGTGAGAGTGTCGTGCTGCCAGCCGCCGGCATCTTCGATGGCGGAGCGGCGCCAGACACCGGCGGTGCCGTTGAAATTGAAAAACACGCCGCTGCGCGAGCGCGCGCCGTGCTCGATGACGAAGTGGCCATCGAGGAGAATCCCTTCGACTTCGGTAAGGAGCGAATATCCGCGATTCAGATAGGTCCAGCGCGTCTGGACCATGGCGACGCCGGGATCCTGGAAGCCGGGAATGGTGCGGCGGAGGAAATCGGGGCTGGGAAGGAAATCCGCGTCGAAGATGGCGATGAATTCGCCCTGCGCGGAGCGCAGCCCTTCGGCGAGAGCGCCGGCTTTGAAACCTTCGCGGTGGTTGCGGTGCAAATAGGAAATGTTCAGGCCGAGCGCGCGGAAGCGCTCGACGCAGTTGCGCGCGATCTCCCGCGTCTCGTCGGTGGAGTCGTCGAGGACCTGAACGTCGAGCAGTTCCCGCGGATAATCAAACTGCGAGACCGCCTCGACCAGACGCTCGACGACGTAGCGCTCGTTATAAATCGGAAGCTGTATGGTAACCTTGGGCCAGGCCGCGACCGGCGGCGGCGGGCCGGGGACATTGTCGCGGAATTTGTAATAATTATAGACGAGCCAGTAGCGGTGAATCCCGTAGACCGCGAGGACGATGAGCACCAGGAAATAGGGGATCATCATCGCGACGTCGAAAGTGTTGGCGTGATAGACGCCCTTGAAGGTCGTATCCGTAACCTTCTGCCAAAAGCGGACAATGGGGCTCTGCGCGAGGCTGAGCAGAAGCGTGAGAGTCATCCCGGTGAACACGCAGGCTTTCCTTCCCGATCTTCCCGATGCCGTTAACCTTCAGCGTTGCAACGACGACGCGGCGGGCCCAAGTCTACATCGCTTTGGCCGGCGTTGTCGCGCTGGAAATTCTGTTCGGCGCGATGCACCGGCTGAACGATTGGAAGCTGCACGCCATCGAATTCATCGCGCTCGGGCTGGCAGCGGGCGCCGCCTATCTGGTTGCGCTCTATGCCCTGGAGCACGCCGGCGAACATCGCGCCGCCTTCTGGGTGATTCTTGCCGGCGGCTTGCTATTTCGGCTGACCCTTGCGCCGCTCGAGCCGTCGCTTTCCACAGACCTGTACCGCTACCGCTGGGACGGCCGCATCCAGGCGGCGGGATGGAATCCCTATGCGGTGCGTCCCGACGACCCGCGCCTGATGGCGCTGCGCGATGCGCACTGGGCCGCAATGCCTGCCCCGGATATGCCCACGATTTATCCGCCCGTCGCCGAACTGGTCTTCCATCTGGCGTGGCGGCTCACGGGGAAGCTTCCCTCCGCCGTGGCCGCTTTCAAGGCGCCCATGATTCTCGCCGACATCTCCATCCTGGCGATGCTGGCCTGGTGGTTTCGGAGGACCGGGGAGAAAAATTTCCGGCTTGCCGTGTACGCCTGGAATCCCCTGGTGGTCGTGGAATTTGCCGGCATCGGCCACAACGACGCGCTCGTCCTGGCGTTCGTTCTCGCTGCGCTGCTCATTATACGGCGGTATCCGGCGGTGTCAACGGCGCTGCTGACAGCGGGGGCGCTGACGAAAGCGTTTCCCGCGGTGCTCCTGCCGCTGTGGCTGCGCAAAGCCGGCTGGCTGCGCACGCGCGCGAGTTGGAAATGCGCGCTGGCCGCTGGCGCGACCACGGCGATTTGCCTGGCGCCGTACTGGCGGGCCTTGGGCGTACTGGCCGCGAATGTGGAGAATTTCGAGCGGAGCCGGAGGAACTATCACGCGAGCCTGTACACCGTGGTGGACTGGCTCACCGGCGTTCCGGACATTCCCGCGGGGCTGGGAGCCGGCGTGGTCTGCGGACTTGCGCTGTGGTTGGCGGCGCGGCGCGGCGAGTCCATGCGCGCGGCGTATTTGCTCTTCGGAGCGATCCTGCTTCTTTCGCCCAATGGCTATTCCTGGTACTTCACGTGGATGGTGCCGCTGCTGTGCTTTTTTCCAAATCCAGCGTGGCTGCTGCTGACCGTGCTGCAGTTTCTTTCCTACAACGTCTTGATTGATTACGGGATCAACGGACGGTGGCACTTCGATCCGTTGTTCCAGTGGCTTTGCTACGGACCGTTCTATGCGATGCTAGCCGGCGGCTGGCTCCGAGGGCGGCTCCGGGTTGGCGGAGGACAGTGGTCGCTGGATTCCCAGCTAGCTCGCCGAGCGGGAAGTTAGCGGATGGACGCCTCCGGAATTCCCCACCAAGTCACTCCGCCAGACCACAAGCTGCGGCGGCTGCGGGAACTCGCCCTGAACTTCCTGAAGATAGGAGCGACAGCATTTGGAGGACCTCCGGCGCACATCGCCATGATGGAAGAAGAGTTCGTGGGGCGCCGCGGCTGGCTGGATCACCAGCGGTTCCTCGATCTGATTGGCGCTGTGAACCTGCTTCCCGGACCCAATTCCACGGAGCTGGCGCTGTACATCGGATTGCTGCGCGCCGGGTGGCTCGGTTTGATGGTCGCCGGATTCGCATTCATCCTGCCGTCCGCGACTCTTGTTCTGGCCCTGGCCTGGGCCTATGTGCGCTTCGGAGCGTTGCCGCAGGTTGCAGGCGTGCTCTATGGCACCAAACCCGTCGTAATCGTTGTGGTCGTGCAGGCTCTATGGGTCCTGGGGCGCACGGCGATCAAGTCGCGTTTGCTGGCTGGAGTTGTTCTGCTCGATCTGGCGCTCCTCGTTGCGGGCGTGCACGCCGTGGTGCTGTTGTTGGGCACGGGGATTGTCCTGGTTGTGGCGCGTTGGTGGGGAGACCGCGGCCAGGCAGCGCCGCGTGTCGCTGCATCGTTCGCCTTGTTCACAACCGGCTCGACAACAGCCGCGGGGATAAGTGTTGCGGCGCTATTTTTCTATTTCATGAAAGTCGGGGTGCTGCTCTTCGGAAGCGGATTCCTGCTGCTGGCGTTTCTGCGCGCCGACCTGGTGGCGAAAGCACACTGGCTGAGCGAGACGCAGCTTCTCGACGCCATCGCCGTCAGCCAGGCGACTCCAGGCCCGCTCTCCACGGTGGCGACTTTTATCGGCTACGTGCTGGCCGGCTGGCCGGGAGCGGTTTCGGCGACGATGGGGGTTTTTCTTCCCGCGTTTCTGCTTGTGGCGATGAGCGGATGGATGATCCCGCGCCTGCGCCAATCACCGCTGACGGGGGCCTTTCTTGACGGCGTGAACGCAGCCGCCCTGGCCTTGATGGCCGCCGTGACGTGGCAATTGGGGCGGGCTTCCGTCATGGATATTCCGACCGTCGGTCTGGCTATTGTCAGCGCCGTTCTGCTTTTCCGTTTTCGTGTCAATTCCGCCTGGCTGATGCTCGGCGGCGCGGCGATTGGATTGGCGGATTCGCTGGTCCGCGGGCATTGACGCCCTGATGGCATGTCTTTCGGCACCGTCAGGGCAGCAGGACAGTCTTGCCGTAGGCGCGGCTCCATGATTTCTTTGTGGGCGCGAGGCGCTTCGGCAAGAGGCATCTCCTTGCCGACGACAGGACGCAGTGTGCCGTTTTCCATTCCGGCAACCAAAGCGGCGTGGATGCTTTGCGCATCGCCCTCCGGCGCATTCCAAAGGGACATGGCGAGGACGGCGGCGTCGCGCGCCATCAGCTCACGCGGCATGATTTGCACGTCGCCGCGGCTGCCAATGACGACAACGCGCCCGCGCATGGCAAGCACTTTCAGGTCGGCGCCGAGATTGACGTTGGCCAGCATCTCGAGAATTACATCCACACCGCGGCCGCCGGTGAGCCTCATCAGTTGATCGAGATAATTTGGAGCGCGGTGGTCGAGCGCGTGGTGGGCGCCTTCGGAGGTTACAAGGGTGCGGCCTTTTTCGGTGCCGCCGGTGCCGATGACGGTCAAACCCGCCGCGCGCGCGATCTGCACCGCGGCGATGCCCACGCCGCCGCTGGCTCCATGAATCAGAACAGTCTCGCCGGCGCGAGCATGCCCGATCTGAAACAGCGCGCGATAAGCTGTGGCAAAAGGAACATAAACGCCCGCGCCCTGCACATAGGAGATTTTCTGCGGGAGCGGGTGGACTTGCGATTCGCCGGCGAGCGCGAACTCGGCATAGGTGCCGGTCAGGGTGCCGGAGGTGTACACGCGGTCGCCCGTCTTGACGCGCGTCACGCCTTCGCCCACGGCTTCCACAATTCCCGCACCGTCAGTCCCCGGCGTGTAAGGCAATTCCGGCTTGCGGGCGTACACGCCGGCACGAATGTACGTATCCACAGGATTCACGCCGGCGGCCTTGATGCGAACCAGGACTTGTCCCCGCCCCGGCGGATTCTTTGCGGTTTCTTCCAGCTTCAGAACTTCCGGGCCGCCAAATTGGTGCACCAC
>WNGG01003950.1_pt1 | contig 16672 bp, 18 predicted proteins | sample 5400661 | NCBI WGS metagenome assembly WNGG01 (sample SAMN13153372, study PRJNA577476) | soil metagenome | isolation source: 100 cm soil or saprolite under Garry oak tree replicate 1 | place: USA:California | collected 2016-06-15 | reverse complement strand
CTTGATCACAAAACCGCTGGCGCCGGCGCCCAGCGCCTCGATGACGTACTCGTCGTGATCGAACGTCGTGAGGATCAGCACGTGCACGTGCGCAAGGTCAGAAGCCTCGGCGATCTGGCGGGTGGCGTCCAGCCCGTCGACACCTGGCATGCGGATGTCCATGAGGACGACGTCGGGGTGGGTTTGTCGTGCCAGGTCAACGGCTGCGGCACCGTCGGCGGCCTCGCCCACCACGATCATCCCTGGCTCGGCGTCGATGAGGGCCCGGAACCCGGCGCGGATCAACGTCTCGTCGTCGGCGATGAGGACCCGGATCGGCTCGGTCATGCCCCACCGCCAGGTGATGTCGGTGGTCGTCGGTCCCTGCCCGTCCTGGTCCTCCAGGGTGCAGGATGGCAGGTCATTGGCGGGCGCATGTCGTCATCATGCCTGGTCTGGGGTGGGTAACGCGCACCGCACCCGGAAGCCGCCGTCGGGGTGCGGGCCGGCGGTGAACTGTCCAGACAGCGCCAGGGCCCGCTCCCGCATGCCGCTGATGCCGTGCCCATCCTGACCGTTGGTGCCGGCCTGGCCGGGGCTGGCGGCCGACCCGTCGTCGAGGATCCGGATGACCACCTGCGAGGGTTCGTAGCGCAGGTCGAGCTGGACGGTGCGGGCGCGTGCGTGGCGCAAGACGTTGGTCAGTGCCTCCTGGATGATCCGGTAGGCGGCAAGATCGACGGCTGCGGGCAGCGGCCGGGCGCTGCCGTGGACGGTGAGCTGGGGCGCCACCCCTGCGGTGCGAACCGGGTCCAGCAACGCGTCGAGCTGGTCGAGGCCGCCTCGTGGGGTCCGAGGCTGGTCTGGGTCGCTGTCGGCGCGCAGGACGCCCAGGATGGTCTTGACGTCGGTCAGTCCCTGGTCGCTGATCTGCTTGATCGTCCTCAGCGCCTCAACCGCCTGGCCGGGTCGCTGTTGAAGAAGGTGGATGCCAACCCCGGCCTGCACGCTGATCGTGGCCATGGTGTGGCCGAAGACGTCGTGGAGCTCGCGGGCGATGCGCAACCGTTCCTCGACCGCGCGGCGGCGGGCCTGCTCCTCGCGGGTCTGGGCCTCGCGGGCAAGCTGCGCGCGGGTGGCCACCAGCAGTGCCCGGTAGTAGCCGACCGCCGTGCCGGCAGCGCCAGCGGTGGCGGCCATCCATACGGCGATGCCAGCGGTCCCGGCCGGCTTGGCAGCGCCGAAGGCCACGCGGATCGCCACCAGCGCGCTGAGCGCGGTCACCACCGCGCCGGCCAGCCCCCACCGCCACCCCCGCCGGGCCGCGAGGGTGTAGCAGGCGATCAGCGGGGTCAGCGTGATCAGACGGCCGGGATACTGGCCGGCAGACCAGGCCAGGGCGACCGCGTTGAGGACAACCAGCACCGATATCGGATAGCGGCGGCGCAGCGCCAGGGCGCCGGCCACAACCCCGATCAGCCCGACCGCCACGGCGTCGAGTGGACGAGGGCTGATGATCCACGGGGGTCCGGCGCCGGTCCAGCTGGTGGCCAGCAACAGCACCGCCACCCCGACGCCAACACCGGCATCGGTGAGGACCGGTGCGGCCTTGCGCACGGTGCTGAGCATCCTTGGTGTCTGCATCCCGACCTCCAAGAGATTCTGCCCGCACCCGCCGGTCACCCGCATCCGCCGTGCGTGGTGCTTTGCGCTACCGCACCCGGCGCACCGGTCTACCGCCTGGGGATGACCATACGCCCGCGGGGTGAGCCACGAAACACGACCACCAGCCGACGCGGGTTGCCCGCACCTGCCGCCACCATCAGGGCGGGACGAGCACAAGCGAGGAGGGACCGATCGTGGCGCAGCAGGCAGGGGCCACACGACGCCAGACCGAAGGTGCGCCGGCGGCCAGGCTGGCCCGATGGGCACTGCGCGCCGTCATCACGGTGACCGCGCTGGGGGTGGCGCTGGCCGCGTGCAGCAACAGCTCCGATCCCGTCGGCAACGTGGGCTCCGGCCCGGCCACGGGGGCCGCGGCCAAGATCGAGGCCGTCGACGGCGACCGCTTCACCCCGGCGACCCTGGAACTGCCGGCGGGTGAAGAGGTCACCATCGGGATCACCAACGCCGACGATCGCGCCCACGATTTTGCGATCGAGGCCGCCAACCTCAACACCGGCACGATCGAGGCAGGTGCGGTCGCCACCGCCACCTTCACCGTCCCCGAGGGCACCACCGAGTTCGTGTGCACCTTCCATCGCGGGATGACCGGCACGATCGAGGGCGTCTGACCAAGAGGAAGGCTGACCAAGCAGGCTCCCACCCGAACCGGTAGAAGCATCCCGGCGGTGGATGTGCCGGGCGTTCCAGGAGGTTCACGACACGGCATGACCACAACTGACCGTTAGCCAGCCGAAAGCTCGAAGTGGCTACCGAGACGAATGGGAAGATTGAGAGGAAGAAATGAGGTTGTCCCCGCAAAGTGTGGCGCGCTGGAGCGCTAGACGCCGCTTCACGGTGATCGGCATCTGGGTCGGGCTGTTCCTGGTCGGGGGGTTACTGACCTCCAGCTATCTGAGCGGCGCCCTGACAACCCAGGCCGACTTCACCAACAACCCCGACTCCAAGCAGGCTCAGCAGCTACTGGAGCAGCGGCTATCGGGGCCGCGCCGCTCCAACGAGGTCGTGATCGTCCGGTCGGAGTGGCGGACCGTGACCGACCCCCAGTTCAAGGCGTACGTGCAGCGACTCACGGGCGACATCGACGCGCTCAAGCCTGGGGTCGTCCAAGCGACCGAGGATCCCTACCGGGCCGGTGGCCGGTTCATCTCCGACGACCGGCATGCCACCCTGATCCCGGTGACCATGGCCGGATCACTGGACGACGCCAACGCCAATATCGATCAGGTGCTCGACCGGACGCTGCACGCGCCCCATCCCGACGGCTTCAGGGTCTGGGTGGCCGGCGAGGCGACCGCGGCCAAGGACTCCAACAGCATCGCCGAGCAGGACCTGCGGCAGGGCGAAACCATCGGGATCGTGGCCGCCCTGCTCATCCTGATCGTGGTGTTCGGGACGGTCGCCGCCGCGGTGGTGCCAGTCGTGCTGGCGATCATGTCCATCGTGGTCGCGCTCGGGCTGGTGTCCCTGCTGGGCCTGGCCTTCGACCTGTCGTTCTTCATCACCAACATGATCACGATGATCGGCCTGGCGGTCGGCATCGACTACTCGCTGTTCACCGTGTCGCGCTACCGCGAGGAGCGCGCACGCGGCCGTGACAAGCTGGCGGCCATCGGCGCGGCCGGCGGGACCGCCAACCGGGCGGTGTTCTTCTCCGGGATGACCGTGGTGCTAGCGCTCACCGGGATGCTGCTGAACCCCACCACGATCTTCCGCAGCATCGCCGCCGGCGCGATCGTCGTGGTGCTGGTCGCGGTGGGCGCCTCGCTCACCTTGCTGCCAGCGTTGCTGGCCGTCATGGGCGACAAGGTGAACGCGCTGCGCGTGCCGGTGCTGTTCCGCCACCGCCAGCAGGACGTGGAGCGCACCCACGGCTTCTGGGCCGGGGTGGCCCGGCGGGTCATGGCCCGGCCGGTGGTGAGCCTTCTGGTTGCCGTCGGGATCCTCGCGGTGGCGGCGGTGCCGCTGTTTGGCATCAGGACCGGGTTCTCGGGGATCAGCACCTTCCCGAACGACGTCCAGTCCAAGCAGGCGTTCGCCGTGCTGTCCCGGGACTTCACCGCCGGCGGCCTGACCTCTCCCGCCCAGATCGTGGTCGACGGCAAGGTCCGCTCGCCCGCGGTGACTGCGGCGATCGGCAGGCTGCAGGCTGATCTCAAGACCGACCGTGCCTTCGGCCCCAGCACCGTCCAGATCAACCAGGCGGGCGACCTCGCCCTGGTCTCGGTTCCGGTCAACGGCGACCCCAGCAGCGAGGCCGCCACGGCCGCGGTCCGCCACCTGCGTAAGGTGACGGTCCCGGCCGCCTTCGCCGGGGTGGACGCCAGCGTCAAGGTCGGCGGGCAGACCGCGGGTGGGATCGACTTTTTCGACCTGACCCATTTCTACACGCCATTTGCGATCGCGTTCGTGCTGGGCCTGTCGTTCCTGCTGCTCATGGTGGTGTTCCGCTCGGTGGTGCTGCCGGCGCTGGGGGTAGCGCTGAACCTGCTGTCGGCGGGCGCCGCGTACGGGCTGCTGGTGTGGGTGTTCCAGCAAGGGCATGGCGCGGGCCTGTTGGGCTTCCAGCGGGTCGAGACCATCGAGTCGTGGCTGCCACTGTTCTTGTTCTCGGTGCTGTTCGGGCTGTCCATGGACTACCAGGTGTTCCTGCTCAGCCGCATCCAGGAGCGCTACGGCCAGACCGGTGACAACCGTGACGCGGTGTCGTTTGGCCTGCGGACCACCGGTGGGATCATCACCGGTGCCGCGGTGATCATGGTGGCGGTGTTCGCCGGGTTCGCCGCCGGCCGGCTGACCATGCTGCAGCAGATGGGCTTCGGGCTGGCGGTGGCGGTGCTGATCGACGCCACCCTGGTGCGCTCGGTGCTGGTCCCCGCGGCCATGACCCTGCTCGGCAGGTGGAATTGGTACCTGCCGGGGTGGCTTGGATGGCTACCGCAATTCCGCATCGAGGGTGCCGCCCCACCCCCGGCCCCAGCCCCTCCGGCCGAGCCGGAGCGCGAGCTGCAGCCGGTGCGTTAGCACAATCCCAGCGAGGTTCGGGGGGAGCGTGCTCCCCCCGAACCAGCCACCAACAGGCGCTCCCTCCGCTCTACAGGAACTCGAAGAACTCCGCGACCTCGAAGTCGTCCACCCTGTTGACCCAGTCGTCGGCGGGGTAGTCGCGGGCATGCTCGGTAGCCTTGGCGATCTCGTGGCGCTTGACCGCCAGGAACAGGTGGATCAGCTCCTCGCCCATGAGCCCGCGCAGCACCGTGTCCTTCTCCAATTCGTCGAGGGCGGCCTCCAGGCGGGTCGGGATGGGCGTGGGCCCGTCCTCCAGGCCGTAGGCCAGCCCCTCGGTCGGCGGTGGCGGCTCGATCTGGTTGCGGATGCCGTCCAGGCCCGCGGCGATCGCCGCCGCACCCACCAGGTAGGGGTTGGAGGCGCCGCAGGGCACCCGGTTCTCGGTGTGCAGCCCGGCCCCGGCCAGGCCCTTCACGCGGATCGCCACCGAGCGGTTCTCCAAGGCCCACGAGGCGTTGACCGCGCCAACGCAAGGCTACGACCTGCGGATTCAGTCGTGCGATGGTATCTGTCCAGGGCAAACCGACCCTTGAAAGGAGGGGGGACGAGTCATTGACAAACAGACCGGTCGGTCGGCGCGCTGCGGCGCATGTCTGCGATCAAGGCCCACGAGGATGCGGATGTGCGGACGGTGCGCGCGACTGAGCGCGGCTCGGCCACCCGCCAGCACATTCTCGCCGTGGTCACAGAGGAGTTCCTCAGCCACGGTTACGCCGGCACGTCGCTGAGCGACCTGATCCGCGCTGCAGGGATCACCAAGGGTGCCTTCTACCACCACTTTCCGTCCAAGGAGGCGCTCGCGGTCGAGGTCGTCCGCACCCGGCAGGATGAGGAGACCGCGGCGGTCGTGCAGGCGTCGGCAGGCCACGACCGGGCGGTCGACCAGCTGCGGGCGGCGGTCCAGGTGGCCTCCGATCTCAAGGACCAGGACCAGGGCGAGGCCACGAGCATGCAGCGGCTGTGCGCCGAGCTATCTGAGGACCCGAGGCTCGCCCCGCAGATCGCCAAGATCTGCGATACGTGGATCGACGCCGCCGCTGGACTGGTCGCTCGCGCCCAGATCCAGGGCGATATCCGCGCCGATATCGATGCGCACCAAGCAGCCGAGGTGCTGATTGCCACCTTCCTCGGCGCCGAGCAGCAGTGCGTGATGACCGCCCGCCATGATGACTTTCGTGGCGAGTTCCGTGCGCGCATGACCCGCTGCCTCGATCTGCTGCTCGAGGTGCTGAAGCCTGCCAGCTAGGCAGCGAAGAAAAGGGGGGCGACAAGCATCAGGAAAGGGAGAAGTACGACCTCGAGACGTACCGACCGGTCGGTACTAGAACCTCTGACCATGACCCTGGCGTGCGGACCGGCCGCCTTGATGGCGTCGTTGCGCGGCACGTTCACGGCGAGCGTGATGACAACGGCAGCGAGGTAGAGCACGAACGCGGACGCGATCCAGGGCAGCACCGATCGGTTGTCCGCGCCGAGGTGGAGGGCAGCGGCCAGGCCGGTGAGCAACAGGGCGCCAATGAAGCTCGCTGGGAACCCCGGGTTGATGATCACCGTGTCGATCGACTGAAACGCGGCGACGAAGGTCCGGTCGTCGGTCCGGCGCAGCCCGGGCATGATCGTGTGCGCGTAGAGGCCGAAGACGCCGGCCACCAGCCCCGTGGTCATCGTGGCCGCGACCAGCGCGGCACCGCGAAGGAGGTCCATGCCGCCAGCAGGTTACGCCCTCATGGTGTGGCCCCTGCCCTCGCGGCGACGTCGACCCGGCCGTTCATGCCGATGTGCAGCGTGCAGGAGTACCGGTAGCTGCCAGGCGCGGTGAACGTGTGCGTGAACTTCCCGGACGCCTGGTTGCCGGAGCGCCAGCCCTTGCCCGTGACGTTGTGGGGCGTGTCGCCGTCGTCGAACGACCAGGTGACGGTCTGACCCTGCGTGATCTGGATGACGGGCGGGTGGAACCGGTTGTCGCGGAGCTGCACCGAGGTGGCGCCGACCACTGGGGGGCCGTCGGCCGAGCTCGGCAGCAGTTGGATCACCACCACGGTCGCGACGGCGACGGCGGCGGCGGCGACCAGCAGGATCACCCACCAGCGGGGCCCGCGTCGCCGCCGCCGTGTCGAGGGGGTGGGGTCTGGGCCCGCTCGCCGTTGCGCGGAGGTTGCGTCGATTAGCATGGGATGTTCCTTTCTGCCTGTGGGACCTTCACCGCCGTGGAGCTCCAGGGGGTCGGGTTGCGGCGGTGGGCGGTGGTGGGCCGGCGGCCGGCCCACCACCCGGTGGTCACCTGCGCCGAGTTGCGCCCGGGTGACCCGGCGGCCGGCTGCGCGAGGCTGCGACCGGGCGGGTCGACTCGGGGCGAGTGCTCGCGGTCCTGCCGTCCCCGGGGCGCACCGGTCCAAGGGCCGCGGCACCCGACAGCCGCGGGTAGCGGCGCTCCAGACCGCGCCGCGTGGCCAGCCACGCCAACGGCGCCGTGGCCGCACGAACCAGTCCGGGCGCCAGCGGCGCCTGGACCTCCTGATCGAACGCCCGCATGAACAGCGCCAGGTCCAGCGGCCTGGGCATGCCAGTGCGCATCGTCCGGCCGTCCCGGGCCAGGGCCACGACGGTCTCGTACAGCTGCTCCATCGTCAGCGCCGGCCGCACCTCGACGCGCACCACCGCCAGCCCCGCACCGGCGTTGGCGAACCGGTGGTAGCTGCCGGGCGGGACCACCACCTCCTCGCCTGCCTCGGCGACGACGGTTCGCAGGCCCTTGCGGAACTTCATGGTCCCGCGCAGCACCTGGAAGCGCTCCTCCTGCACCGGGTGGACGTGGCCCCCTGGCACGTGGCCGTCGGGGGTCAGCACCAGGTCGAAGGCGAGCAGCTGGCCGCCGGTGTCGCTGGCGGTCTGGTGGAAGACGAATCGCTCTCCGCTGATCGGATTGTCGAGAACCTGTCCGGTGAACGCCATGTCACTTGCCTTCCTGCGTGGTCCGGCCGGCGGCCGGCGCGGTTGCTGATCTGTTGCCAGCAATGGTCGAGGTCGCAGGGCCGCGTGTCGTCGGCCGGTGGGAGGCTTCTGGTCTGCGCCCTACGAACGCGCACCGGCAGGCAGCTACCTCCCTGGGACGACGCCCGTACTGCAGCGGACGGATGACCATGGGACGGCTGTGACGGATGCATCGTCGTCCCTCCTCATCTCATCGCTGGGTCCGACGATGCGCTGGTCAGCTGGTCACCCACCAGGCCGATCGCTGTCCACCTGCTGGCCAGTTCCGGCGCTGGGTCGTGCGGCCCTGGGAGCCGTCCACCCTCGCGCCGCCATAGCCACCCGACGATGCGCTCCACGCCCCGGCTGCGGAGCGGCCCGGGCAAGCGGCGGGAAGACGCCGGCGGCCGTCAGGTCTTGTCTTCGGCGTTCGTGTCGACGACGCCAGGGTGGACGCCCGTGGGCAGGCCCTGCTCGGCGGCGACCCGGCTCAGCAGCGCGATCAGCTGTTGGCGCTCGGCCTGCGTCAGACCCGCGCAGAGCTGCGCCTCGTGGTCGGCGGAGACCTTCATGATCCTGTCGAGCAGTCGCCGACCCTCACCGGTGAGAACCAGGGCATGGGCCCACCGGTCGGCGAGGCTGGGTCACCGCTCGAGCACGCCACGCCGTTCGAGCTCGTCGACGAGCGCGACCATGCGACTCGCGGGGATCTGCATGGCCTTCCCGAGCGCCTGCTGGGGACCGGCCCTCCGCCGCGGCGACGTGGCGCAGCAGCACGACGTGGCGGGGGTCCATGCCGAGGGGAGCCAGGCGGTCCTTCCACAGGCTGGACGAGTGAAAGCCCAGCTGGGCCAGCAGGAAGGCGACTCCCGGGACCCGCAGGCGGGCCGCCGAGGGCGGGGCGGACGGGCCGCGACGGGCTCCGAGGTGGCCTGAACGTCGTACTCGGTGTGACACCTTGACAAGACTACATAACCGACCCCGTGCCTCGATGCTGTTCGGGGAGTGCGCGACCATGATCTGGCCTGGTGGCCCGGCTGGGACGCGCTCGCCCGTCAGCGTGGTCGAGACGGGGACATAGAGGCACGCGTAGCGCTGGTCATCGAATTGCAGTGTGTAGGGACTGACCATTCCAGGACATGACCGACTCGAACATGTCTGGGATGATCATGGACGCTATGACGCTCGAGGATAATGGTGTGGGCCTTGTGGAGGGCTGGGCGCGCGATGAGCTTGCCGCGCTCCGCGCGAGACTCTGGTATCGAGATGTTGACGGCGTTCTGTTCGAGGAGGCCGTCCGGTGCTTTCAGCAGGGTGCGTATCGCGCCGCTCTGGTGATGACCTGGTTGGCGATCGCGGAAGCGCTGCGCTACCGGTTCGCGGTCGCGGCGGAGCAGGACGCAGAGCTCACGGGCCTGCTCGAGGAGCTCGCGGAGCGCGAGAAGGAGCGGTATGCGATCGACAGCTTCCTTCTCGACCAGGCCAAGAAGCACGAGCTGGTCAGCGATCACGAGCACAGGGACCTCACCCATATCAGGGATCAGCGCAATCGGTATGGACACCCGAGCGGCGCGACGCCGTCCAGGACCCAGGTGGCGGCGGCCCTCGACACCGCCGTGCAGACCGTCCTCTCCCGACCGGCGCTGCACCGCAAGGAATGGGCGGCTGCTCTGGTCAAGCGAGCCGCGACCGACCGGACCTTCTTTCCGCGGGACTCTGACGCCCTGCGCGCGTACGCCCGCTCAGCCGTTCCTGGAACTGCGGCTCCCGCGGGGCGGTCGCAGCGTGTGCCTGCATCTCTCGAAGCCGCAGCTCCAGCCGGCGCTGGCGCCGTTCGAGCGACCGGAGGATCGCCTCGGGACTGGAGGGCGAGCCGGCGCTGCAGCACAGTGAGCGCGAAGCCAACGGTGTTGCCGCGCCGGCCCTCACCGGTCTGCCTGAGCTGGTCGGCCCGGTTCATCTCGGTCCGAACGTAGTGCGTCACCGCCTCGTATAGCTCGTGCTCGAGCGGTGACAGCTCGTACGGAACGGTCGACGCCCGCCGCTCCGGGAAGAGCGGCCTGCCCTCGAAGGTGAGCAGCTCTTCTTTGACCCGCCGGCATATCAGGTCGTCGGCGTGAGCTGTGTGCTCCTCGCGCCGGAACCGGCCCTCGTATCGGTCAGGGTCGAGCAGTGCCATGAAGGCTTGGAAGTCTTCCTCTTTGCCGGCGTGCGGGGTCGCGGTCATCAGCAGGAGATGCCGCGCGACTCTGCCCAGCAGGCGGCCGAGATCGTAGCGGCGGGTGGCCTTCAGCTCGCTGCCGTAGTAGTGCGCCGACATGCGGTACGCCTCGTCGACAACGACCAGGTCCCAATCGGTTCGCTCCAGGTCGGACAGCAGGTCGTCGTTGCGTGCGAGCTGGTCCATGCGGGCGATCAGCAGTGGGTGGGCGGTAAACACTCGCTCCCCGACGGGGGTTGCACCAATCAGGTCGGCGGTGAGCAGTTCGAACCGCATGCCCAGCTTCTCGGACAGCTCGTCCTGCCACTGCTCCACCAGGCCGCCCGGAGCCACGACCAGGCAGCGCGCAAGATCGCCCCGGAGCGCCAGCTCCTTGATGTAGAGCCCAGCCATGATCGTCTTTCCCGCACCCGGGTCGTCAGCAAGCAAGAACCGCAGCGGCACCCGCGGCAGCAGCTCGCCATAGACCGCCTTGATCTGGTGCGGCAACGCGTGGGGTGCGGAAAGTCGGACGTTGCCTGTGAGCTGCCAGTTCGCATCAGCCCCAACTCGATACTGTGATGCTGCCACCCCAACCCCAGAGGGCACCTTGTGCTGCCGAAACTCGCCTACCTCACGCTGAGCTCGCTCGTGGGCTCCGGTGGCCTGCCACGCTGGCCAGCCTGGCGGCACCGCACACGGCCGGTCAGCCGCCACGTGCCCCCCGGCGGGTTAGCGTGGGTCGGCCCCGAGAGCATCAGAACGACGGGGTCGGGGACATCCGAACCGGTTTGGCGGTAGCACCGCCGACCGCACACGTGTCGCACGTGCCGGTGAGGGAGTTGGCGGCGGGGCTGCGGGTGCCCCGTAGCACGCTCACCTGCGCACCGGCCCCAGCGATCAGGCTCGACGAGCCCGGCCCGGGCGTCAGGTCGGGCTGGTCGCCGATCGACGGGCGGTCGGCGCGCCCGAGCCGCGGTCCGGGAGGTCCCGCTCGGCGCGCTCGGCCTCGGCGTGGTATAGCGCTTGGGTCAGCAGACGGCGCACGTGCTCGTCGGCGGCGGTGTAGTAGATGAAGGTGCCCTGACGGCGGCCGCGGACCAGCCCGGCCAGGCGGAGCTTGGCGAGATGCTGGCTGACCGCGGTGGGTGGGGCGCCGACCAGCTCGGCAAGGCAGGCCACCGACGATTCGCCCTGCAGCAGCGCCCACAGCACCTTGATGCGGGTGGGGTCGGCCAGCAGCCGCAGCGACTCGGCCGCAAGGCGGGCCTGCTCGGCGGTCGGCATCTGGAAGTCGGGGATCTGCTCGTGCATGCCCGCTAGCTTACAGCCCTGGCTGATTGCGTAGCTATGCAGCTATGCTGCTACGTGGCCGTAGCTGCGATACGCGGACGTGCCATGACCGCCCAACGCCCACATGAACTGTGCATTGCCTCGGGAGCACGATGCGATGAGCCACACCGCCACCTGCGACCTGCTCGGCGGGCACACCGACCCTACAGCGACTCGCCCGGTGGCCTCGCTGTCGCCGCCGCAGCGGCGCGACGACGCCGCCGACCGGCACGCCGCCAACCGCGCTGTGGCCGTGTCCGCGCTCGGCCTGGCCGCCGCCGGCCTGGTCGAGATCGTCCTGGCGCTGGTGACCGGGTCGGTCGCGCTGCTGGCCGACGCGCTGCACAACTTGTCGGACGTGTCCTCCTCGGCCATCGTCTTCATCGGCTTCCGGATCTCCAAGCGCCCACCCTCTGCGGCCTACCCCTACGGCTACCAGCGCGCCGAGGATCTCGCCGGGCTCGCGGTCACCCTGCTGATCTGGGCCAGCGCCGCCCTGGCCGGCGTCGAGAGCTGGCGCAAGCTCACCGGCCAGCGGCCCACCACCCTGGTCGGACTCGGCATCGCCGGCGCCGTGCTTGGCATCGTCGGCAACCAGCTGGTGGCCCGCTACAAGCTGGGCGTCGGGCGCCGTATCCACTCCGCCACCCTGCTCGCCGACGCCAAGCACTCCTGGCTGGACGCGCTGTCGTCAGCCGGCGCGCTGGTCGGGCTGGTGCTGGTCGCCCTCGGCCACCGCTGGGGCGACCCGCTGGCCGGGTTCGCCGTCACGGCGTTCATCCTGCACATCGGCTGGCAGGTCACCGGCGACCTGGCCAGCCGGCTCATGGACAGCCTCGACCCCGACGACCTGCACGCCGCCCGCCAGGCTGCCGCCGGTCTGGCCGGGGTGCGCGTCCTTGGCGTTCGTGGCCGCTGGATGGGCCGGTCGCTGCTGCTGGAGGTCGACACGGCCATGGACGCCGACCAGCAGTTCGCCGCCGTCGACCGGGCCTGCCGGCAGGTCGAGCGTGCCGTGCTGGACGCCGTCCCACACGCCAGCCAGGTGCGCTGCATACCCCACGCCCGCACTACCTGACGCGAGTGGCGGCACCTATGGCTGCGACCGCGGCATCGCCCCAACTACCCCCAGTGGACAAACAGCGCCTTGGGCCTCGCCGCTGTTCCACGCCCGCGCGGTCCACCCAGCCGGCCAGCTCCGCCTCCGCCCGGCGAAGCCGCGGTAGCCAGGGTGCGTTGGATCTCCCGAGCGTGCTCGTAGGCCGTCTTGGGCCGCTTGGTGTACGCCTTGATGCACGACGGGTCGGCGATGCCGAGCAACTCGGCGACGTAGTCGACCACCACCGTGGGCACGCCGATCGGGTCGTCAGACGGGAACGTCCCCAGAAACCGCACCGTGCCGAGCTGGGCGGCGAAATCGAGCTTCATGGCGTCGCTGCGCCGACGCGCGATCAGCACCAGGTCGTCATCGTCCAGCAGAAAGCAGCGCTCAAACTGCGACCGCGACGCTGGCCCGGCACGACCGGTGTTCGCCACCCTCCACTTGAGCGTCGTGCTGATCCTCGGCGGCTCAGCTACCTGCCTATGCTGGTCCTCGGCCTCGCCGGGGGGAGCCTTCGGATGTAGCGGGCCGCGTCAGATCCAGTCGCGGGCTTTGAACATGAAGTACAGCCCGACCGACAGGGCGATCGTGATGGCGGTGGAGACCCAGAAGCCCCAGGGCTGGCCGAAGCCGGGGTAGGGGATGTTCTGGCCGTAGAAACCGGTCACGGCGGTCGGCACGGCGATGATGGCCGCCCAGCCGGTCACCTTCTTCGTGATGCTGTTCAGCCGGTTGCCCTGGATCGTCAGGTTGGTGTCGGCGATGGTGGTGACCAGGTCCCGCAGGGACTCGGTCCACTCGGTGGCGCGGAGGACGTGGTCGTAGACGTCCTGGTAGAAGGGCACCATCGGCGGGTCCAGCAACCCATAGTCGCGGCGCATGAGGGCGTTGACGACCTCCCGCATGGGCAGGACGACCCGGCGCAGCAGCACCAGCGACTTGCGCAGCTCGAAGGAGCGGCGCTGCACGTCCAGCGGTCGTGGCCGCTGGTCGAACAGCAGGTCTTCCAGGCCCTCCAGCTCGCCATCCAACTCCTGGACGGCGGCGAAATGGCCGTCGACAACGAAGTCGAGCAGCCCGTACAGCAGGAACCCCACCCCGTGCTTTGCCAGGTCCGAGGAGTCGTCCCAGCGGGCCACGACCCCGTCGATGTCGAACCGGTCGTCCTTGCGGACGGTGATCAGCGCCCGCTTGGTTACGAACACCGCGACCTCGCTGGTCTGCAGCTCGCCGCTGGCGATGTCGAGGCTGACGGCGTAGGTGCTGAGGAACAGGTGGGTCTGGTAGCGGTCGAGCTTTGGCCGCTGGTGCTCGTGGATCGCATCCTCGACCGCCAGCGGGTGCAGCCCGAACTCCTCCGACACCGCCGCCAGGTCGTCCTGGTCGGGGGCGCACAGGTCCAGCCAGACAACCGTGCCTGGCACGGCGAGGTGGTCGGAGATGTCGGCGACCGGGAAGCTCTCGGCCTCCAGGACGCCGTTGCGGTACACCCGGGTCCGTTCCATACCCACAGCCTATCCGCCCGCCGACCGCTGCGCGGGCGTGCCGGGCTCATGCAGGGGTGGCCGGATCGGTGGTGGCGACGCCCGGTTCGATGATGAGCTCGCCGGTGTTGGCGTCGTAGTCGAACAGCTCGGCGTAGCGGCTCCAGTCAATGGCGGTGTCGAGCTGCCGGCGGGCTTCCTCCTCGCTGAAGCCGCGGCGGAGCAGGTCCAGGAAGAACCGCTCGGGCAGGGTGCCGTCCTTGGTGGTGGCCAGAGACTGGCAGATCGCCCGGACCAGCGGGGCACGCTGGCGGGCCTGGCGGGCGAACAGCTGCTTGCTGGCAAGGATGTCGGCTGCGACAAACTCTCGGCCGGTGTCGGTGAGTTCCAGGTCGGCCTGGTCGACGGTGGCAAGGGCCGAGCAGGACGACGCCGTCGACCAGGGGGAGCAGGTCATCGACCTCGAAGTTCAGCTCGTGGGCGAGGTCTGGGAGGTCTTCGCGGCCACCGAGGGCGGCGAGGATCTCCAGCAGTCCGGCCATCCCGCCGACGGTGGCCGGTGGCAGCGGCTGCTCGGTCGGGGAGGCCGCGGCTGGGGAGGTCGTGGCGGGCGCGGGGACGGGCTGCTGGTCGCGGCCGGTCATCACGGCGTAGACCTGGTCGACCAGGGCCTGGAAGCCCGGGGTCCGGGGGTGGCGGGGGCGTGGCAGTGGTACGGGGTACTCGGCGCGGATGCGGCCGGGGTTGGCGGACAGGACCAGGATGCGGTCGGCGAGCAGGACGGCCTCGTCGATGTTGTGGGTGACTAGCAGCATGGCCCGTGTTGGGAAGTCGGGCTGCTGCCACAGGCCGGCGAGCTCGCCACGGAGGTTTTCGGCGGTGAGCACGTCAAGGGCGCTGAAGGGCTCGTCCATCAGCAGCGCGTCAGGTTCGATGACCAGCGCGCGGGCGAAGCCGACCCGCTGGCGCATCCCACCGGACAGCTCTTTGGGCAGCCTGGCGACCTCCCTGCCGGCCGCCCCACCCCACCAGGCCCACCGCGTGGGCCCGCAGCTGCAGCGGATACTGCCACCCACCTCCCCCCAATGCGGCAGCACCTCGCCAGGGGCCGGTCCGGCCGGCCCGCCGCCAGCCTGGGGCACCGCCCCAACCGCCGCAGCAGCCACCGGACCGGGGTCGGTGGCAACCCACCGCAGGACCTCGGCGATCGCCTCGGCCTGCTCGCGTTCAAGCCGCTGGCCAGCCTCCCCGCTGACCAGCCGGACCTGGTAGTCGAATCCCGGCCGCCGGCACCGCCCCGGCCCGCCGGATGCTGGCCTGTCGCTGCTGACCTCGCGCATGCCACCCCCACGCATTCGGCCGATCGGAGCGTCGCAGTCTCCCACCGGGCCCTGGATCCAGTGGCGAACCCGCCGACCGGGATGTTCACGCAGCACCATCTCCGGCACGCCTCAGAGCCGTCCGTGATCACGTCGACCTGCGCCAGGTACGCGAGGAGCGGGCGGTCCGCGCCTGCCCGGCGCCGGTGACCGGCGCCGACGGCGTCACCCGCCGTGCCGTCGAGACCGGGCACAGCCGGCTACTGGCCAGCATCTTGGGACGGTGACGGTGCGCCGGTGTGGCTGGCGTGCCCAGGGGCAGCAGGCAACGCCTGGATCGGTGGGGCGATGCTGGCACTGTCGGGGCTCGCGGGCATGGTCTTCAACGTCGTGGGGGTGTCGCTGCGACAGGCGATCGTCCCTGACCGTCTGATCGGCCGGGTGGTCAGCGCCTTCCGGATGCTTGCCTACGGCGCCGTTCCCCTCGGCGCGATCCTTGGTGGCATCGTCGGACGCGCGCTCGGCGTGCGCGCGCCGTTCCTGCTCGGCGCCGCCCTCCTGGCTGCCTGCGGGGTGCTGGTGCTGCCCGTTGTCAACGACCGCGCCGTCCAAGCGGCCCGCGTCGCCGCAGAAGCAGTCCAGTCGACCAGCAAGGCCTGACGGCTGGTCTGCTTGCCCGGCCAGAGTTTGGAGCAAGCGCCTCAGCGACGACCCGCCAGGCCGGCTCAGCCGCCTGACGCTGCGCCCGGAACAGTTGGCCCTGGAGGAAGGTGGACCTTTGAGGAGCTGAGCCACGATGGTGACCGATGCTGTCATGCCGCTCTCACCCCGGCCGCGTCCTGCGCGAGCCCGCTGGCACACGCTTGGTCGCGGGTGAGGGCCCTCCAACCACGGAGGCACGATGCCCGACCCGACGCAGCGGTACCGGTTCGAGTGGAGAGCCGGGTTCTCCAACGAGGCCTTGAACGCGCTTCACGCCGAAGCGTTCGACCATGCCGTGCCGGACCACGATTGGCTCGCCCAAGTCCGCGGGCACAGCCTCGGTTGGGTGTGCGCGTTCGACGGGGAGACGCTCATCGGTTTCGTCAACGTCCCGTGGGACGGCGCGCTGCACGCGTTCATCATGGATCCGGTGGTTCTGAAGCGCTACGAGCGGCAGGGTGTCGGGACGGCACTCGTCGCGCTCGCCACCGAGCATGCGCGGGCGGCCGGCTGTAAATGGCTACACGTCGACTTCGACGAGCCATTGCGTGGCTTCTATTTCGGTGCCTGCGGCTTCAGCCAACCCCTGCCGGTCTGATCGATCTGACCGAGCAGATGACCCGCCGTCGTCCGGGGCGGCACGTCGGCTACCGTTTGCCCTCCAAGTGCTGGTAGTAGTCTCGCCAGATCAGGCGGTGGGCGGGGAGCCACCTTGGGATCGAACGGATGCCTGGGATGAACGGCACCAGGATCAGCGCTGCGGTGAGGATGAGCATGATCCCCCAGATCAGGGCATCGGCGTTGCCGGAGGTGGAGAACGGCTTGATCTGGT
>WNGG01008595.1_pt1 | contig 16675 bp, 17 predicted proteins | sample 5400661 | NCBI WGS metagenome assembly WNGG01 (sample SAMN13153372, study PRJNA577476) | soil metagenome | isolation source: 100 cm soil or saprolite under Garry oak tree replicate 1 | place: USA:California | collected 2016-06-15 | reverse complement strand
TCGCGTCCTGCTCGGTCTTCGGCACGACCACGCCCACCGGGTCGATCTGATAGATCGAGGCGTCGGTCGAATAGCGGCCGCGGCTCGCCGGATCGAAGAGGACTTCGCCTTCGATTTCGCGCGAAAGGCGCCGGGCGAGAGCGCTATCGCCCGAGCGCGAATGAAATGAAACGGGGGAGACCGTCGAAGGCGCGCGGTCCATGGGTCACGCGGCCGCGGATTCCTTCTCGGCTTCGAGCATCGCGTCGAGCAGCACCTCGGGCGGCTGCGCTCCCTCGACCGCGAGCCGGTTGTTGAAGATGAAGAAGGGCACGCCGTTCACGCCCATGGCGCGCGCCTTGTCTTCCTCCTCGGCCACGGCGCGGCGCAGCGCCTCGTCCGCGAGAGCAGCCTCCGCGTCCTTGCGGTCCAGTCCCGCCTCCGACGCGACGCGGGCGAGCGTCCCGGCGTCGGTGAGATCGAGGCCGTCGACGAAGAAGGCTTTCATCAACGCTTCCTTCACCGCGCCCTGAATGCCGTGCCGGCGCGCCGATTCGATCAGCGCGTGCGCGCCGAGCGTGTTGGGCTGGCGCTCGATCTTGTCGAAGGCGAAGGCGATGCCGAGGGGCTTGCCCGCCTGCACCAGGCGGTCGTGGGCGCTGTAGCCGCGCGCGCCGAACTTCTTCGCGATGTAATCGGCGCGGGCGATTCCCTCGCGCGGCACGTCGGGGTTCAGCTCGAAGGGATGGTAGGTGACCTGAGGCGCCGCGGCCGCGGGCTTGCGCGCCCGGTACAGCTCGAGCGCCGCCTCCGCCCACCTCTTGCCGATGAAGCACCAGGGACAGACCACGTCGGAGATGATGTCGATGCTGAGCGCCATGGGATTTCCTTCGAACCGCGCGTGCTCCATGATACCGCAGCCTTGAGCTAAATCATGGAGGCCCGGAGCTTTTCCGATAAACTAGCCGTCCTTTCACGATAAGCGAGCAAGCCATGCCGCACCGGAGCGGACGCCATTTCCTGCAGATCCCAGGGCCGACCAACGTCCCCGACCGGGTTCTGCGCGCGATCGACCGCGCGACGATGGATCATCGCGGCCCCGAATTCGGCCCAATGGGGCTGGAGATCCTCGAAGGCCTGAAGAACGTGTTCCAGACCAAGGCGCCCGTGGTGATCTATCCCGCATCGGGCACCGGCGCCTGGGAGGCGGCGCTCGTCAACACGCTCTCGCCGGGCGACCGTGTTTTGATGTTTGAAACCGGCCATTTCGCCTCTCTCTGGCACAAGATGGCGACGAAGCTCGGCCTCTCGGTCGACCTCGTCCCCACCGACTGGAGGCGCGGCGTCGATCCGGCGGCGGTCGAGGCGAAGCTGAAGGAAGACCGCGAGCACAAGATCAAGGCCGTGTGCGTGGTGCACAACGAAACTTCCACGGGCGTGACGAGCCGCATCGGCGCAATCCGCAAGACGATCGACGCCGCCCGCCACCCCGCGCTCTACATGGTCGACACGATCTCCTCGCTCGCCTCGATCGATTACCGCCACGACGAGTGGGGCGTTGACGTCACCGTCGCCGGCTCGCAGAAAGGCTTGATGCTGCCGCCCGGCCTGTCGTTCAATTGCGTGAGCGAAAAGGCGCGCAAGGCCTCGCAAGGCGCGAAGCTGCCGCGCTCATACTGGAACTGGGAGGAGATAATCGCCAACAACAAGACGGGCTACTTCCCCTACACGCCGGCGACCAACCTGCTCTATGGCCTGCGCGAATCGCTCGCGATGCTCGAGGAGGAAGGCCTGCAAAAGGTCTTCGCCCGCCATGCGCGCCACGCGGAAGGCACGCGGCGCGCGGTGCGCGCCTGGGGCCTGGAGGTCCTGTGCGCGGTGCCAGAGGAATACTCGAACTCGCTCACCGCGGTGATGATGCCTGCCGGCCACGACGCCGACGCGCTGCGCAAGATCATTCTCGAAGCCTACGACATGTCCCTCGGCACCGGTCTGGGCAAGCTCGCGGGAAAAGTTTTTCGGATCGGACACCTCGGCGACTTCAACGACCTGATGCTCGCCGGCACGCTCGCCGGGGTCGAGATGGGCCTCGCGCTCGCGAACGTTCCGCACAAAAAAGGCGGCGTGCTCGCGGCGCTCGATCACCTTGCCGAGAGCGCGCGGGCGGCCCCGCGCAAGGCGGCCTGACCGTTTTTCGGCATCCGCGGATACACGCGGGGTCTTTTTTTCGAGGAGGAATCATGAAATTCGCTAAGTGCAGCACGCTTGCCCTGTTGGTACTGACCGCCGCACCCGCGGTCGCGTGGGAGCCGAGCAAACCCGTCGAAATCGTCGTCGCCGCGGGCGCGGGCGGCGCCTCCGACCAGATGGCGAGGATGATGCAGGCCGCCATCCAGAAGAACAATCTGATGAAACAGCCGATGGTCGTCTCGCTGAAGGGCGGGGCGTCGGGCGCAGAGGCGCTGATCTACATGAAGACCGGCGCAGGCGACCCGCACAAGGTGCTGATCGCGTATTCGCTCATCTACATGCTGCCGCTCTCGGCCAAGATCCCGTTCAACTGGCGCGAGCTCACGCCGGTTTCCATCATCGCGCTCGACCAGTTCGTGCTGTGGGACAACACCACGCTGCCTCACAAGAACGTGAAGGAATTCATCGCTGCCGCCAAAGCCGCCAATCCGCCGTTCAAGATGGGCGGCACCGGCTCCAAGCGCGAGGACCACGTCCTCACCGTGTTCCTCGAGAAGAAGACCGGCGCGAAGTTCGCCTACCTGCCGTACCGCTCGGGCGGGGAAGCCGCGACGCAGCTGGTCGGCAACCACACCCAGTCGAACGTCAACAACCCTTCGGAGAATCTCGAAGTCTGGCGCGCCGGCCAGGTGCGCGCGCTGTGCGTGTTCGACAAGGAACGCATCCAGTACAGGACCAAGGTCACCGACACGCAATCCTGGAACGACATCCCGACCTGCAAGGACGAAGGCGTCGACGTGCAGTATCTGATGCTGCGCGCCATGTTCCTTCCGGGCAAGGTGGCGCCCGACCAGACCGCGTTCTACGTCGATCTGTTCGAGAAGCTCACCAAGACGTCGGAATACAAGGACTACATGGAGAAGCAGGCCTTGAAGCCCGTCTTCCTCACCGGGCGCGACATGCTCAATTTCCTGGAAGAGGACGACACGCTCAACAAGAACCTGATGACCGAAGCGGGATTCGTCGCCAATTAGATGTCGAAAGCCGAAAGGGAAATCGTCGTCGAAGACCCGGCCGCGCCGGCGAGCGATTCGCCGGCGGTGACCACCAACCGCACCGTCGACGTCGTCGTTTCGTTCCTGCTGCTGGCGTTTGCCGGGCTGCTGGCTTACGACAATTGGCGCACCGGGATGGGGTGGGATGCGACCGGCCCGCAAGCCGGCTATTTCCCGTTCTATCTCTCGGTCATCCTCGCCGCCGCCAGCCTCTGGGGCCTCGCCAAGGAGTTCCGCGCGCGAAAGGCAGCAGCCGAAACCTTCGTCACGCGCGCGCAGTTTCGCCGCGTGCTGCAGGTGTTCGTCCCGACGCTCGCCTTTTGCCTCTTGACGCAATGGCTCGGGCTCTACGTGGCGAGCTCCCTGCTGATCGCCGGCTTCATGGTGCTCGTCGGACGCATCGCGGTCTGGAAGTCGCTGCTCACCGCGTTCCTCTTCTCGCTCGTCATGTTCGTCACCTTCGAGATCGCGTTCGACGTGATCATGCCCAAGGGACCGATCGAATCCCTGTTCGGGCGTTAGCGCGAGATGGAGGCTTTCGGTCTTCTCGTCTACGGCTTCAGCGTCCTGCTGACATGGAAGATCCTCGCCCTGATGATGGTGGGCCTGATACTCGGAATTTTCGTCGGAGTGCTGCCGGGCCTGGGTGGGCCGAACGGCGTCGCGATCCTGCTGCCGCTCACCTTCACCATGGATCCGACCTCGGCGATCGTGATGCTCTCCTGCATTTACTGGGGGGCGCTCTTCGGCGGCGCGATCACCTCTATCCTCTTCAACATCCCGGGCGAAGCCTGGTCGGTGGCGACGACCTTCGACGGCTATCCGATGGCGCAGCAGGGCAAGGCGGCCGAAGCGCTGACCGCGGCGTTTACCTCGTCCTTCATCGGCTCGCTCGTCGCGGTGCTGCTGATCACCTTCCTCGCGCCCGGAATCGCCTCCTTTGCATTGAGGTTCGGGCCGCCGGAATTTTTCGCGGTCTATCTCCTCACCTTCTGTTCCTTCGTCGGCCTGGGGCGCGAGGAGAAGCACAAGACCGTCATTTCCATGGCGCTGGGGCTCCTGCTCACGGGCGTCGGCATGGACACGGTCTCCGGCCAGCTGCGCATGACCTTCGGTTCGAGCGATCTCCTGCGCGGCATCAACTTCCTGGTCGCGGTGATCGGCCTCTTCGGCATCAGCGAAATCCTGCTGACCATGGAGGAGCGGCTCGCGCTGCGCGGGCACGCCGCGAGCATCAGCCTGCGCGTGGTGCTGAAAGTGTGGAAGGAAATGCCGCGCTATTGGGTGACGCTCTTGCGTTCGTCGGCGATCGGATGCTGGCTCGGCATCACGCCGGGCGGAGCGATCGCCGCCTCCTTCATGGGCTACAACCTCGCGAAGCGCTTCGCCAAGGACAAGGATTCCTTCGGCAAGGGTCGCATCGAGGGCGTGTTCGCGCCGGAGACCGCGGCGCACGCCTCCGGCACCTCCGCCCTTCTGCCGATGCTCGCGCTCGGCATCCCGGGCTCGGGCACGGCGGCGATCCTGCTCGGCGGCCTGATGGTGTGGGGACTCAACCCGGGGCCGCTCCTCTTCGTCGAGCACAAGGGCTTCGTCTGGGGTCTGATCGCATCGATGTATCTCGGCAACGTGGTGGGCCTCGTCCTCGTGCTCACGACCGTGCCGATCTTCGCCGCCGTCCTGCGCGTGCCGTTCTCGGCGATCGCGCCGATGATCGTCGTGTCCTGCGCGATCGGCGCCTACGCGATCCAGAATGCGATGTTCGACATCTGGCTGATGCTCGTCTTCGGCGTCGTCGGCTACGTATTCAAGAAGATCGGCATTCCGCTCGCGCCGTTTACGCTCGCGCTCGTGCTCGGCAACCGCGCAGAGGACTCGTTTCGCCTCTCGATGATCGGCTCGGGCGGAGACATGCGCGTATTCTGGTCGAACGGCCTGGTCGGCTCGATCACCACGCTCGCGCTCATCCTGCTCTTCTGGCCGCTGATCGGCGGTGCGTTCGGCCGGATGCGCAGCGCTTTCGCCAAGAAGACTGCATAGGGAAAAGCTCATGTCAGGGGAAATCCTTCTCGCCCGCCATGGCGACATCGCCACCGTCACGCTCAGCAATCCGGGCAAGCTGAACGCGCTCGGGCTCGGCTCGTGGAAGCGGCTGGGAGAGGTCATGCGCGAGCTCGACGCCGACAAGGCGTTGCGCTGCGTCGTCATACGGGGCGCGGGCGACAAGGCCTTTGCCGCAGGCGCGGATATCTCCGAATTCGAAACGACACGCAGGAATGCGAAGCTCGCAAAAAAGTACGGCGCGGTGCTCGAGGCGACGATGGGCGCGATCGCGCGATGCCGGCGCCCGATCGTGGCGATGATCCACGGCGCATGCGTCGGGGGAGGCCTCGAGGTCGCCTCGCAGTGCGACCTGCGCATCTGCGGAGCCTCGAGCCGTTTCGGCATTCCGATCAAGAACCTCGGCCTCGTCGTCGGCTACGGCGAGATGAAAGCGCTGATCGATCTCGTCGGCCACGCCGTGGCGCTCGAGATCCTGCTCGAAGGCCGCGTGATCGGAGCGGAGGAAGCCAAGGAAAAGGGCCTGGTGAACCGCGTCGTGCCCGACGACAAGGTCGAGGAGGAATCGATGGCGGCGGCGCGGCGCATCGCGGACGGCGCACCGCTCGTCGCGCGCTGGCACAAGAAATTCGCGCGGCGCCTCGCCGGTCCGCGCCCGCCGACTGCGACCGAGCGCGACGAGGCCTACGCCTGCTTCGACACCGAGGACTTCAAGATCGGCGTCAAGGCGTTTCTCGCCAAGCAGAAGCCGCAGTTCAGAGGAAAGTGAACATGAAAACACTGCTTGTCACCTGCGCGCTTGCGGTTCCCTTCGGAACCGGCTTACCTGCCACGGCTCAAAGCTACCCGCCCAATGCATCGACCATCCCAGCCGTGAGCTTGAACGGAAGCCCGCCGAATCGGCAACCGGCTCCCAAGCCTGCGAATCAGCAATCCGCATGGAACACGGAACTGGCCGGCCACAGCGATCTACAGGGACGTTCGGCATACCAACCCATCATCATCAACGAAAACGGGCGCGAGATCGCCTACGTCGGTCACCACACGGGCAAGATGCCGAATCCGCTCACGGGTGTCGTCGAAGGCAACGGAACTTCGATTGTCGATGTCACCGACCCGGCGAAGACCAGGTACCTCGCTCATATCCCGGGCCCAAGCGAGGGAGGAGAAGAAGCCGGCGGCGCGCAGATGGTGCGCGTTTGCAGCGGAAGCGTCCTGCCGCACGGGGTCAAAGGCAAGTGGTACCTCCTGCGGTCGCTCGGTTCAGAGGCGCACGAGATCTACGACGTTACCGACAAGGTCCGTCCGACCCGCCTGACAAGCATCGTCGATGGCCTTAGCGGCACGCACAAGAGCTGGTGGGAATGCGATACGGGGATTGCCTATCTGGTCGCGAACAAATCCGCCGAAGGGTGGAAGGGCAATCACCTGAAGATCTACGATCTCAGCGACCCCGCGAAGCCTGTCTACATTCGGGACTTTGGACTGCTCGGCCAACAACCCGGCGCCACGTCATTCCAGGGTGCGCGGGCCGGTATCCAAATCCATGGACCCATCTCGGCCGGGGTTGCCAAGAACCGCGTCTACGCGGCCTACGGCACTGGAGCGGACGGTGTTATTCAGATTCTCGACCGAAATAAGTTGCTGACCGCCTTTACTAACTCCCTCAAGCCGACAACGGAAGAAATGCTCGCGCCACAGGTGGGATACATCGTCATGTCGCCTGACCAGGGTGCGCACACCACGATGCCGATGTACGGCGTGCCGATTCCCGGATTCCAGGGCCATTCGGTGCTGAAAACTCGCGATCTCCTGGTGGTTGCTTCCGAGCAGGGGCGAGGGGAGCACTGCAGGGCGGGCCCCAACCGTCCCGCTCCGCACTTCGGCTTCCTGCTGGACATCACCAACGAACCGACCCCTTGGCCTCTTGCGACCTTCCACGTGCCCGAAAACCCGGGGGATTTCTGCGGCCGAGGCGGGCGGTTCGGGAACCACGCTGGCACCGAGTCCTTCTATCCCCCCTACTACGGGAAGCTCGCCATCTTCTCGTGGTTCAACGCGGGCACCCGCGTCTTCGATATTCGCAACCCTTTCGCCGTCGAGGAGGTCGCCTATTTCATTCCCGCGCCCAACAGGAACACGATGGCTTTCTGCGCAGATGGAGTCAGCCATCCGGACGGCGATCCGAAGATCACTCCCGCGTGCACCAAGGTGATCCAGACCAACAACGTCGAGGTCGACGATCGGGGTCTCATCTACAGCGCCGACCGGGCGGGCACCGGGCTGCATATCATCCGGCTTACAGGGCGCGCGGCGCGGGTCGCGGCAAAGTGACAACGCTGGAATTCTGCTATACGACCTTCTTCTTCCGCAGCTCCTCGATCTGGATCTCGTTGTAGCCCAACGCTGCAAGAACTTCGGCGGTGTGCTCCCCCAGCTCCGGCGGCGCGGTCGCAAGGGTCGCCGGCGTGCGCGAAAGCGTCACCGCCTGGTTGACGATGCGGATCTCGCCGAGCTTCGCGCTCTTTACGCTCGCCGCCGCGCCGATATGCTGCACCTGCGGGTCGGCGAACATCTGGTCGATGGCGTAGATCGGGCCGCAGGGGACTTCGCCCTCGGTGAGAATCTCGATCCACTCGGCGGTCGTGCGCGAGGCGAGCGCCTTGTTGATCTCGGCGTTGAGCGCGACGCGATTCTTCGAGCGGTTCTGCTCGCCCTTGAATTCCTCACGCTCGAGCAGGTCTTCGCGGCCCATTCCCTGGCACACCCGTCGCCACATGCCTTCGCCGGTCGCAGCGATGTTCATGTAGCCGTCTTTTGTCTTGTAGGCGGAGGTCGGCATGCTGGTCGGATGGTCGTTGCCCGCCTGCCCGGGAGGCACGCCCGTCATCAGGTAGCGCGCGGCCTGGAAGTCGAGCAGCGCGATCTGCGACATGAGAAGCGAGGACTGCACCCATTGTCCCGAGCCCGATTTTTCGCGCTCGAGGAGCGCCGTCATGACGCCGAGCGCGGCAAAGAGGCCCGCCGAGAGATCCGCGATCGCCGTACCGGCGCGCACCGGCCCGCGCCCGGGGAGTCCCGTGATCGACATGAACCCGCCCATCCCTTGCGCGATCTGGTCGAAGCCCGGCCGGTCGCGGTACGGTCCATCCTGGCCGAAGCCCGAAATGCTCGCGAGGATGATGCGCGGGTTGACCTTCGCGAGGGACTCGTAATCGATGCCGAGGCGAAACTTCACGTCGGGGCGATAGTTCTCGACGACGACGTCGGCGGTCTTCACCAGCTTCATGAAGATCGCGACGCCCTCCTTGTCCTTCAGGTTGAGAGTGATCGAGCGCTTGTTGCGGTGCAGGTTCTGGAAATCCGGGCCGTGCCGCGGCCCGCCCATCGTCTCGCTCTCCACGCTCGGCGGCGTTTCGATCTTGATCACGTCGGCGCCGAAATCGGCGAGCTGTCTCACGCAGGTCGGCCCGGCGCGCACGCGCGAAAGATCGAGGACGCGAAAGCGCGCAAGCGCGGTGGAGGCGGGGACGTGGGGCATGAGCGGGCGGGGATGGGACGATGTCCACCGTATAATAACCTGTCATCCGGGGGAGAAAATGTCGATCCGCGAGCACGACCTGGGCGAAATCCGCGATGCCGTGGCGAAGCTCTGCGCCGCTTTCCCGATGGACTACTGGCGCGAAACCGACCGCGAGCGGCGCTATCCCACCGAGTTCGTGACTGCGCTCACCCGCGCGGGCTGGCTCTCCTGCCTCATCCCCGAGGAGTACGGCGGCGCCGGCTTGAAGCTCGCCGCGGCCGCTGCGATTCTCGAGGAAATCCAGAAGAGCGGCGCGAACGGCGCCGCCTGCCACGCGCAGATGTACACCATGGGAACGGTGCTGCGGCATTGCAGCGAGGCCCAGAAAAGAAAATACCTGCCGAGGATCGCGAAGGGCGAGCTGCGCCTGCAGGCCTTCGGCATCACCGAGCCCTCGGCCGGGACCGACACCTCGTCGATCCGCACCGCCGCGGTCAGGAAAGGCGACCGCTACGTCGTCAACGGCCAGAAAGTCTGGACCTCGCGCGCCGAGCACTCCGACATCATGCTGCTCCTCGCGCGCACCGCGCCGCGCGAAGAGGCGCAGAAGAAGACCGAAGGCCTGTCGGTGTTCATCGTCGAGATGAAGGCCGCGCTGGGCAAGGGGCTCACGATCCGCCCGATCCGCACCATGATCAACCACGCCACCACCGAGATCTTCATCGACAACCTGGAAGTGCCCGCGGAAAACCTCGTCGGCGAGGAAGGCAAGGGCTTTCGCTACATCCTCGACGGCATGAACGCCGAGCGCATCCTGATCGGCGCCGAGTGCATCGGCGACGCGAGATGGTTCGTCGCGAAAGCCACCGCCTACGCCAACGAGCGGAAAGTCTTCGGCCGGCCGATCGGCCAGAACCAGGGCGTCCAGTTCCCGATCGCGCGCGCCCACATGGCTACCGAGGCCGCCGCGCTTATGGTCGAGCGAGCGGCGAGCCTCTACGATCGGGGCTTGCCCTGCGGCCCCGAATCCAACATGGCGAAGCAGCTCGCGGCGGAGGCGTCCTGGCAGGCGGGCGACATGTGCCTGCAGACCCACGGCGGCTTCGGTTTCGCCGAGGAGTACGACGTCGAGCGCAAGTTCCGCGAGACGCGGCTCTACCAGATTGCGCCGATCTCGACCAACCTCGTGCTGTGCTACCTCGCCGAGCACGTGCTCGGCCTGCCGCGCTCGTATTGAAGACTGTTCCGCTATTCGGGATACTGGGGTCTGTCCCCGGTTTTGTTAAGATGCTCGCGCAAGGCAAGCACGGGAAACCGAGAGGAGGAGACCCGATGACCAAGGCGCGCAAGACCACGCAAACCCCCGAAGACGAGTCCGGACTCGACCGGCGCAGGTTCCTAAAAGGCGCCGCCGCTGCCGGCGCCGCGACCGCGGCAGCGATGACCGCCGCGACCAAGGTCGCCCAGGCCGCGGAAGCGAAACCCGCCCAGCCCGAGGGCGAGGCCAACATGCGCGGCAACAGCTTCATCTCCCGCCCCGGCTCAGATTTCATGCTCGATGTGATCAAGACGCTCAACATCGACTACATCGCATCCAACCCGGCTTCCAGCTTCCGCAGCTTGCACGAATCGATCGTCAACTACGGCGGCAACAAGAAGCCCGAGTTCCTCACCTGCATGCACGAGGAATCCTCGGTCGGGATCGCCCACGGCTACGCCAAGGCTGCGGGAAAGCCGATGGGCGTGCTGTGCCACTCGAGCGTCGGGCTGCAGCACGCGGCCATGGCGGTCTACAACGCCTGGGCCGACCGCGTCCCGGTGATGATGTTCGCCGGCAACGGCATGGACGCGAACAAGCGCCGCCCCGGGGTGGAGTGGACGCACTGCGTGCAGGACCCCGCGGGCCTGGTGCGCGACTTCATCAAGTGGGACGACCAGCCGGCCTCGCTGCAGCACTTCGCCGAGTCCACCGTGCGCGCGTACAAGATGGCGATGTCGCCGCCGCAGGAGCCGGTGCTGATCACTCTCGACATCGACCTGCAGGAGGAAGCGATCGAGGGGAAGGTCTCGATTCCCAAATTCTCGCTCTCCGCGCCGCCGCAGGCCGACGAGCGCGCGCTGCGCGACGCCGCCAAGATGCTCGTCGCCGCGCCTGAACCAGTCGGAGAACCGGCCCTCGCTGATCCGCAACGCCGACGTCGTCCTGATGCTCGAGGTGCAGGATCCCTGGGGCACGCTGCACGGCATGGGCGATCCCTGGAAGGACGCGCGGCGCGTCGCGAAACCCGACCTCAAGGTCATTCAGATTTCACTGGCCGACTTTATGATGAAGTCGAACTACCAGGACTTCCAGCGCTTCTGCCCCGCCGATCTCGCGGTCAGCGGCGACGCGCAGACTTCGCTCGCTCCCCTCACCGCCGCGGTCAAGCGCGAGATGTCCTCGACGCGCGCGGCCGAGCTCGCAGGGAAGGCGGACGGCCTGAAGAAACGCCACCAGGACATGCAGGAGCGCATGAAGACCGCGGCCGCGCTCGGCTGGGAGGCGAGCCCGGTGAGCACGGCGCGCCTCTCTGCCGAATTGTGGAACGCGGTCAAGAACGAGAACTACTGCCTGGCCGTTTCCGACCGCGTCGCCTGGCCCAAGCGCCTGTGGCCGACGACGAAGTACACCAACATGATGGGCGGCTCGGGCGCCGCCGGGGTCGGCTATTCGGCACCGGGCGCAGTGGGCGTCGCGCTCGCCAACCGCGACAAGGGGATCCTCACGGTGACGCTGCAACCCGACGGCGACATGTGCTACGCGCCGGGCGTGCTCTGGACCGCCGCGCACCACAAAATTCCGCTCCTCTTCGTGATGTACAACAACCGCGGCTACGTGCAGGAGATCATGCACCTGCAGAGGATGGCCGGCCTGCACCGGCGCGACCCGAAGACCGCGAAGATCGGCACCATGATCTACGACCCCGAGGTCGATTTCGCCAAGCTCGCGCAGTCCTTCGGCGTGTGGGGCGAAGGCCCGATCAGCGACCCGGACAAGCTCGGGCCGGCGCTCGCGCGCGGGCTCAAGGTCGTGAAGAGCGGCGCTCCGGCGCTCATCGACGTCGTCTGCCAGCTGCGCTAGAGGGAGCGACAATGCGCATCGCCGTTGCCGTCGTCGGAGCCCTGTGCGCGGGCGCAGTGCTCGCGCAGGACGCGCCCAAGGGTTCCGCCGAGCGAGGGAAAAAACTCTTCGTCGATCTCAACTGCTATTCCTGCCACGGCACGCACGGCCAGGGCGGCGGGCGCGGCTCGGAGCCGCCGATACCGCTGGGCTATCCCTGGCAGGGATTCGTCAATCAGCTGCGCAAGCCGCGGCTGGACATGCCCGCCTACGAGGGGAAACTGGTGAGCACGCAGGAAGTCGCAGACCTGTTCGCGTACTTCAGCTCGATCAAAGCCGCGCCGGCGGCGAAGGACATACCGCAGCTCAGGAACTGACCGGCGCGGCGAGGCTTTAGAGGAGAGAGAGATGCACAGGCAACTGCTGTCCGCGCTCTGCGGACTCGCGACGGCGCTCGCCTCCGCCGCCCTTGCGCAGGATTCCTACCCGAGCCGCGCGGTGCGCATGCTCGTGCCGAACGCGCCCGGCAGCTCGATCGACACCATGAGCCGCATCGTCGCCGCGAAGCTGGGCGACGCGCTCGGCCAGCCGGTGTTCGTCGAGAACCGCGACGGCGCCGGCGGCCTGATCGGCGTGGAGGCGGGCAGGACCGCCAAGCCCGACGGCTACACGCTGATCTGCGCCTCGAACGGCTCGATGCTGATCGCGCCGCTTCTGAAGAAAAACGTCCCCTACGACGCGGTGAAGGATTTCGAGCACGTCGGGAGCTTCGCCGTGACGCCCAATGTGCTTATCTGACGATGGCGAACTTCGAATCGCTCGTCGTCCCGCACAAGGGCGGCGGACCTTCGGTCAATTCGGTGGTCGCCGGCCAGACGCACTGGACTTTCACGCCGGCGCCCGCGGTGATGCCCTTCGTGAAGAACGGGCGGCTGCGCGCGATCGGGCAGAGCCTGCCGCGCCGCTCGGCGATGCTCGGCGACATTCCGCCGGTTGCCGATACCGTCGCCGGCTACGACTTCAGCGGCTGGGCGGGGCTGGTCGCGCCCAAAGGCACGCCGCAGGCCGTGATCGACAGGCTGCACGCCGCTCTTATGAAGACGCTCGACCTCGCAGAGGTGAAGGACGGCCTCGCGAAGCAGGGCGCCGAGGTGTTCACGGGCTCACCCGAGGATTTCCGCAAATTCCTTGCCCAGGACCAGGCGAACACGGTGAAGGTCATCCAGGCGGCCAAGCTGCAGGCGGATTAGACGAAACCTCAGCGCCGCGTCGCCACGCCCATCAGCTTGTCGGGCAGCCAGGTCGCGATCTCGGGAAAGGCGCACAGGATCACGATCGCGAGGAACATGCACAGCACGTACGGAATCGTCCCCCACATGATGCGCGTGACCGGCACGTCGGGCGCGATCGAGCTGACGATGTAGATGTTCAGGCCGACCGGCGGGTGGATCAGGCCGATCTCCATGTTGATCGTGAGGATCACGCCGAACCACACCGGGTCGAAGCCGGCGGCCGTAATGATGGGGTAGAGGATGGGCGCGGTCATCAGGATGATCGCAGCCGGCGGAATGAAAAAACCGCACACCAGCAGGAACAGATTGATCATCCCCATCAGCACCCAGCGGTTGAAGTGCGCATCGGCGATCGCCTGCGCGAGCGTCTGGGTGAGATAGAGCGAGGTCAGCATGTAGCCGAAGAGCACGGCCGCAGCGATGATCATCAGGATCATCACCGACTCGCGCGTCGTGTCGCGCAGGATCGCCCACCAGTCTTTCGCGCTCCACATCCGGTAGATGATCACGGCCATCACGACGCACAGCGCCGCACCCACCCCGGCGGCTTCCGAAGGCGTCGCAATGCCGCCGTAGAGCACGTACATGACGCCGACGATGATCGTGAGGAACGGCGCGACCTTCGGGACCGACTGGAACTTTTCCTTCCAGCTGTAGCGGAAATCGACCGCGTGCGACCGGAATCCGCGCTTCCAGATGATGAACAGCGTCCACAGCATGAAAAGGCCGGTCAGCATGATCCCGGGCATCACCCCGGCGAGGAACAGGCGCCCGATCGAAGTTTCCGTCGCGATTCCGTAGAGGATGAAGGTGATCGACGGCGGGATCAGGATGCCGAGAGTGCCGCCCGCGCAGATCGATCCGGTCGCGACGTCGTCCGGGTAGCCGCGCCGGCGCATCTCGGGAATCCCCATCTTGCCGATCGCGGCGCAGCACGCCGGCGACGATCCGGTGAGCGCGGCGAAGAGCGCGCAGGCTCCGAGGTTGGAGATCGCGAGACCTCCGGGCAGCCGGTAGAGCCAGCGGTCGAGCGCCTCGTAGAGATCCTTGCCCGCGGGCGAGGAGCCTATGGCCGCGCCCATCATCACGAACATCGGGATCGAGACCAGCGTGAAGTCGTTCAAGCCCGCGTAGAAGGTTTCTGCAACGACGTGCAGCGCGCCGAATCCCTGGAAGACCATGATGAAGACGATCGAGATCGCGCCCAGGCCGAACGCGACCGGGGTGCCCGAAAGGAGCATCGCGAGCGTGACGAACAGCACCATGAGGCCTTGGGTGGTGGGGCTCACGCTTCACGCTCCTTCGTGATTCCAAAGGGCGGCTCGCGCCCGGTGACGAGCTTGTAGATATCGGCGAGGTATTGCAGGGACAGGAGACCCAGGCCGATCGGCATCGAGGAATACGGGATCCACAGGCGCGCGCGCCACATCGTGTCGGAGACCCAGCGGTTGTCCCAGGCCTCCTTCCAGAAATTGAAAGTGAGCACGGCGAGCACCACGCTGAAGGCAAGCGAGACCGAGGCGGCGAACAGCGCGAGCCAGAAGCGCGAGCGCGGGCCGAGGTAGTGGGGCAGCACGTCGACGTTGACGTGGCCGCGCGTCATCAGCACGAACGGACTGCCCACGAAGGTCGCCGCGATCAGGCAATAGGTGGTGAAGTCGGTCTGCCAGATGGTGTTCTGGCCGAGCGCGTAGCGCACGAACACCATGTGGCAGACGACGAGCACGCCGAGCCCGATCAGCCCGGCGGCGATGAAACCGGACAGCTGCGAGATCCATCTGACGGCGCGGACGACGCTATCCATGGGATGGGTCCGCAGCGTGGCGTCGGGACAATAAACGAGGGGCGGCTCGCGCCGCCCCTGGGCGGGAAGGTCCGGCGCTATTTCACGCCCAGCGCCGCGTCGATCAGTTTCTGTCCGTCCGGAACTTCCTTGGCGAACTCCGCGTACGAGCTTTGCCGGGCCACTTTGACCCACTGGTCGTATTCGGCGGGCGTCAGGGTGATCACTTCGACCTTGTGGTCCTTGAATGTCCTGACCATCTCGTCGTCGAGCCCCTTCGCCTCCTTGGCAAAATACGCCTCGGACTTCTTGCCCGCCTTGACGAGCGCGTCCTGCTGGCTCTTGTTCAAGCGGCTGAAGGTCTTCTTCGACATCAGCACCGGCTCGTACATGAACCACAGCGCGTTCTCTCCCGGTGCGGTGAGGCATTTCACCTGCTCGTAGATACGGAAGGAGACGAAGCTGCCCGAGCTCGTGTCGGTCGCGTCGGCAACGCCGGTCTGCAGGGCGTTGTAGACCTCGTTCGACGGTATCGAGACGATGGAGGCACCCGCGGACTGCCACATCGCGGCGAAAGTCGGCCCGGCAGAGCGCACTTTCAGTCCCTTGATGTCGTCGGGGGTGCGGATGCAGGCCTTTTTCGAGGCGATCGCGCCCGCGAGCCATGCGTCCGCGAGCACGATGACTCCGGCCTTGTCGATCTTGGCCTTGATCTCCTTCATGAACTCGGAATTGTTCACGCGCGCGGCGCGCTCGTGGCTGCGCACCAGGCCGGGCATCAGCGTCGCGCCGAACGCGCGCACCTTGCCGCTCGCGTAGTCGAGCGGGAAGGACGAGATGTCCAGCTGCCCGTTCACCAGCGCGTTCCACTGCTCGTTGGGCTTGAACAGCGACGCGCCCGGGTATACCTGCACGTCGAGGTCGACGCCCGCAGCCTTGGCGTCGCGCGCAATGATCTGCACCATCTCGTCGCGCACGTCTCCCTTGCCGCCGGGAAATTGGTGCGACGCGCGCAAGACCATGGGCGCAGCGAGAGCCGAGCTGGCGATAACACCACACGCGAGCGTTACCGCAACGCTGCTACGCTTGAAGTTCGTCATGGATTCCTCCTCCAGATTGCTCGATCAAAAGCGCCGGAAACGCCGCGCGGCGCGCGCGGATCATTCGCCCATGGGCGAGCGGATTTCCGCGGTAACCCTCAGTTCGCTTTTTACGCCCGTAACCCCGTGGACCGAAGTCACGACCCGGGTGGCGTTCTTCCACTCCTCGCGCGTATCGACGATCCCGCGCAGGCGCACCCTGCCGCCCTCCGAATCGACGCCGAAGGTGAGACCCCGCGTGGACGGATCGGCGCGCAGGGCCGCCTTGATGCTCGCCTGCAGCGCGAGATCGGAAAGCGCGCGGTGGGACTCGTCGGTTTCACTGAAGTCGGGTTTTCTGGACAGGTGGATGATTTCCTCCGCGCACTGCTCGACGCTCATGCGCTCGGTGTTGAGCGACAGATCGTAGCCTTCCGGATCCTGCCAGTCGAGGTCGAAGTGGCGCTTGGTGATCGCGCCCTGCGCCTCGTCGCTGTTGCGAATCTCGGCGGCGACCGCGTCGCGGTCGTTCGTATCGAGCCGCTCCATCATGCGCTGCACGCGCAGCTCGAAAGGCGCGCAAATGCGCACGCGGATCGCGTGCTTCACCGGC
>WNGG01012349.1_pt1 | contig 16676 bp, 12 predicted proteins | sample 5400661 | NCBI WGS metagenome assembly WNGG01 (sample SAMN13153372, study PRJNA577476) | soil metagenome | isolation source: 100 cm soil or saprolite under Garry oak tree replicate 1 | place: USA:California | collected 2016-06-15 | reverse complement strand
CCGGTGTTTACGTAGAAGTATCCGCCCGGCAGCGCATAGGCATTGATCTCGTCATTGTCCACCACTTTGATGATGAATGGCACGCGCGCATCCGAGTTGCGGACAATGTTCTGCCCCACGCGGTTCACGTATTCCGTAATCACCGCGTCGGTAATCAGACGGGATTCGTGCTCAACCTCGCTTGCCAGCTCCCGTCCCAACATCTGCTCTTTTTCCAAAGAATAAAAGTTGACGCCCCCGCCTACTCCCCGGTCGCCGATCCGGTTTACGTCATACTTTGACGCCAACTTCTTGGCGGTCTCTCTCAGTTTGGGATCTCGTGCATGCTCCGCCACAATCGCGATCGGAGGAGCCGCGATTTGCGGCTGCGCTACTTCCACCGGCAGCCGCTTCTCCTCCGGCAGCTGCTCCGCTGCCTTGTCCGCAGGCTTGTTTATTTGAGTTGAAACTGGAGACACTTGAGCCGCCGCCACGTCCGCCGTTGGCTCCTGTCCCCATGCCCCGGCTGCGCTCCCAGCCAAGATGAGCCAGCAGCAAGAGCCCATCGTAGCCGCATGCAACTTACGTAAATTCAGTGATTTTGGCGTAGGAAGAAATTTAAAAATCCGGGGACATGACACCTGACACCGCCTTGTGGACTTGCAACCTGTTCCGAGACAAGGAGGCCGGGAAAAGCCGTTCCGCACCCTGCCCAGGCTTAGATTGAATCTGTCAACCCATTACTAATTAGGAATGCGCCCTGGCGGCGGGTGTTGCCCTCTGAGTGAATGCCTAGGTAGTCCATAGCTGAAAGGCCGTCCCGCCGGCTAATCCCAAAGTCCGCTCCTTGAGGGCTTTCCGCTCAGCTTGCTTGACAGCCTCGTCCCGTTCCATCTACAATTAGCACTCAGGCTCTTAGAGTGCTAATCTATTAGCAGAGTGCATTCTCTGGCCCGGAGACCGCAATCTTCTTAGCAGCTCACAAAGACTTCAACAATTGAATTTATGAAAGGAGTAGTACATGGCCACAAAACTGGTTCCCCTGCATGATCGCATCCTGGTCCGCCGCGTAGAAGAGGCGGAGACCACGCGCGGCGGCATCATCATTCCCGACACCGCGAAGGATAAGCCCCAAGAGGGCGAAGTCATCGCCGTCGGTAAGGGCAAAATCAACGAAGAAGGAAAAGTGCGTCCCCTGGATGTGAAAGAGGGCGACCGCATTCTGTTCGGCAAGTACGGCGGCACCGAAATCAAAATTGACGGCGAAGACTTCCTGATTATGCGCGAAGAAGAGGTACTGGGAATTCTTCAGGGCGCGGGCAAGGCCCGGGAAAAAGAGCACGCCGCCTCGCGCCGGTAATTCGCACAACAGTTCCAAAATTTCGAACACATTTTGAAGGAGAGGATAGCAATGGCAAAACAGATCGTACATGGAGAGGAGTCGCGACAAGCGATCCTCCGCGGGGTCAACATTCTGGCCGACGCCGTTAAGGTCACGTTGGGGCCCAAGGGGCGCAACGTGGTCATCGAGAAAAAGTTTGGTTCGCCGACCATCACCAAGGACGGCGTGACCGTAGCCAAGGAAATTGAACTCAAGGACGCGCTGGAGAACATGGGAGCCCAAATGGTGCGCGAAGTGGCCTCGAAGACCTCCGACGTGGCCGGTGACGGCACTACCACTGCAACCGTGCTCGCGCAAGCCATCTTCCGCGAGGGCGTGAAAACGGTGGCTGCCGGCGCCAATCCCATGGAAATGAAGCGGGGCATCGAAAAGGCCATCGCCGCCATTTGCGGCAGCCTGGATAAGGACGGCAACCGCGTCAAGGGCGCGCTCGACGCCTTCTCCAAAGATGTTTCCCACGACATGACCAAAATCGCTGAAGTAGGCACCGTTTCTGCCAACAACGACGAGACCATCGGCAAGATCATCGCCGAGGCCATGAAGAAGGTCGGCAAAGACGGAGTGATCACCGTGGAAGAGTCCAAGACGATGGAAACCCAGCTCGAAGTCGTCGAGGGCATGCAGTTTGACCGCGGTTATCTCTCGCCCTACTTCGTCACCGATCCGGAGCGCATGGAAGCGGTTCTGGAAAACTGCTACATCCTCATCCACGAGAAAAAAATCTCTTCGATGAAGGACCTGCTGCCGCTGCTGGAGCAGATCGCCAAGTCCAGCAAGCCGCTGCTCATCATTGCCGAAGACGTTGAGGGCGAAGCACTGGCGACTCTGGTGGTGAACAAGCTGCGCGGCACCCTGCAAGCGATTGCGGTCAAGGCGCCGGGATTCGGCGACCGCCGCAAGGCCATGCTGCAGGACATCGCCATCCTCACCGGTGGCAAGGCGATCACCGAAGACCTGGGCATCAAGCTGGAAAACGTCCAGCAACAGGACCTCGGCTTTGCCAAGAAAGTCACCGTGGATAAGGACAACACCACCATCGTCGAAGGCAAAGGCAAGAGCGCGGAGATTGAAGGCCGGGTGAAGGAGATCCGCAGCCAGATCGACAAAACCACCAGCGACTACGACCGCGAGAAGCTGCAAGAGCGGCTGGCGAAGCTGGTCGGAGGCGTAGCCGTCATCAAAGTCGGCGCCGCCACCGAGACCGAGATGAAAGAGAAGAAGGCCCGGGTCGAAGACGCCATGCATGCCACCCGCGCGGCCGTCGAGGAAGGCATTGTCCCCGGCGGAGGCGTGGCCCTGCTGCGCTGCGTCCCGGCAATTGAGAAGTTGAAGCTGGAAGCGGACGAGAAGATCGGCGCCAACATCGTGCGCCGGGCGCTCGAAGAGCCGCTGCGCCAGATCGTCGAAAACGCCGGAGAAGAGGGGGCCATTGTGGTCGGCAGAATTCGCGACTCCAAGGACTCCAACTTCGGCTACAACGCCCAGTCCGGGCAGTTCGAAGACCTGGTACGGGCGGGCGTGATTGACCCCACCAAAGTCACCCGCACCGCCCTGCAGAATGCCGGCTCGATCGCGGCGCTCATGCTCACCACCGAAGCTCTGGTATCGGAGATTCCGGAAGAGAAGAAGGAACCTGCGATGCCCGGCGGCCATGGCGGCATGGGCGGCATGTACTAAACTGGCCGTTTAGACAGATGCCTCCGGCGAAGACTAAGCCCCGCAGAAATGCGGGGCTTTTTTGGGAATCCCGCAATGGGGATTCTAAAGTGAAAGACGCGGTCTCAAAAATCCGGCTCGATACTGCTAAGTACACCATCCTTTCTGGTTTCTATAATCGTGCTTTCCCGAGTCGGAATTTTGAGGCAAGCCGCTTGAAGGTTTCGATAACCTAACAATAGGACTCATTAAGGACAGACGCGCTCTCTTTCCTACCGGCAGAATATTCTCATAGCTTCCACTCCTCCTATCCCGCAACGTGGGGCTCTTTTCCATCCTGCTTATAATTGATGTTTCTGCCCTCCACCCGGATCGGATAGACACTTGCCGGCCAGCGTATATCTCTCGAACAATAAAAGGCCGCATTTTTGAACTCCTAAAGTGCCAGCGGGTTCGCAACGGCGAATTCTACGCAGCATTTTAAGTCAGCAGTGTTATAGACTCTAGCCCGAATGGACAGTCAGACAAAAACAGAGACGCTTTTCTTTGAGACATCTACAACGATAAAAGCAGCGCGTTCCTCGCTAAAGAAAGCCAACGACCTAGGCGGCAAAGAGTGGACGAGATACTCGATCAGCGTCTGGAACGATATCCGAAAAACCAGCGAAGAAGCAAAGCTTCACCACCCCGCTATGTTTCCGGGAGCTCTGGTGGAGAGGATACTGAGATGCTTTACCAGCGAAGCGGAGAAAGTCGTCCTTGACCCATTCTGCGGTTCCGGGGCCACCCTGGTGGCCGCGAAAAGAATGGGCAAAGTTGGGCTCGGGTTTGAGGTGGCGAAGGAATATCAGCGCTTATCATCAGAGCGCTTGCTACACACGCAGTCTCGATTGTTCTCAACGGGAGAAGAACCGGAAGCAAAGATCTACCCCTGTGACGCTAGGACCATGGGCAAGTACCTCAGTCCAGATTCCGTAGACATATGTGTCACCTCGCCACCGTACTGGGACATCCTTAGCAGGAAGAGAACCGCGGATTCAAAACCGGTTCGCGATTATGCAGGGTCTGATGGTGACCTATCCAAGCTATCGCATTACCAGCTCTTTATTGAGGAGTTGTCGGCAGTCTTTCAGCAGGTGCAGCGAGTCTTGAAGCCCGGCTCCTATTGCGTAGTCATTGTCATGGATATTCGAAAGCAGGAAAAATTCTACCCCTACCATGCGGATCTAACCGCCCGGTTGTGCCGCGATGATGTGGGATTCCTGCTCGATGACATTGTTATTTGGGATCGCAGGCAGGAGTATAACAATCTGCGCCCGCTGGGATACCCCACTACCTTCCGGATTAATAAGGTCCACGAATACATCCTGATTTTTCAAAAACCCAAGTAGCCGAACAATGCCGGGATTGATTAGCGCCAAGGGCTATTTGGACGCCGACGTTGCCTACTTGCTGGGCTTGATTGCGGCTCGGGGACAGTTCTATGTGGAGGGCGATATCAGGCGCCTGGTAATTGACTTTCCCTATAGGCTTTTTATCGCCAAGCCGCCGGAGAACAGCAAGCTGCAATACGATATACCCACGCAAATGCGGCTATGCCTGGACGATGTGCGAAATCGGGTCAACGAGCTTCTGGAGGTCAACGTCAACATTGTGCCCAGCACTTACAAGACGCAACTGGTCGCAGTCTTCACGAAAAATACGATGTCATGGCGCAATTTAACGTTACTATTTGATCAACGGCGTTCTTATCTTGAGTTTGGTCTGCCTACCGCCCTGTTCAATGTGCCGCGGGACATCCAACTGGAATTCGTGAGAGGCCTTGCAGATGCATCCGTCACCCCTTCGCGCTCGGATTACGAACAATTCGGCAGAGAAGGCCCCAAGCTGCAAAGAATTGTTTTGCAGGTAAATCAAGCCAACTGGCACCTGCCCATTCAGGTTTGTCGCTTGCTACAGGTCAATCTAAAGATTCCGGTGCAGCATATTCTTGGGGGGGGGGCACCCTAATTTGCGCGATCCGGTGAGTAGGGGTAAGCAATGGGCGAAAGAACATCGTATTCGGATTTATGCAGATGAATTCCTGCCAGTGGGTTTTCATTTTCCTTTCAAACAACGAATTCTGGAAGAAATGGGGGGCCTGGAACGCGAAACAGGCAGCGCCGGCGCATTACCCCTGTAATCCATTGGCAAGGCATAGAGTCAAACCCAAAAACCATCACAAAAGATGAAAAATCCAAGAACCTGCCAGCACGTTTGCGAGGTAAGCACTTCGATGCCTACTACCAGATTTGCCAAGCTATGGGTTGCACCCAGGGCGAGCCATCGGACCAATTGGTTTTAATACGAGAAGGATGAACCCCCGATCGGAGCTAGCCTTATATGGCGACGTGCGCGCTTGGCTGCTTGGATATTTGCGTGGAATCCATCCTAGAGCCGAAATTGCCGCCTATGATACCCACCACGTGCAGCTTTCGGCCTTTTTGTTTCAAGAACGGCTCCATGAGAGCTTTCCGGCTTACGCAGCCTACGAAATCAAGGTAGACATCACCGGAGTTATTAGAAGTGGGTCCTTTACCAGCCTGGCTTTCGTCGAATGCAAGATCGGTCTTTGCGGGATGTTGGACAACTTCTTGAGTACAGCCTAGTAGCACAACCCGAACTTTCTTTTTTGATCTCACCTTGCGGTCTTTCAGGCCGGCTCACGACCCTTCTGCTGACCCTGGGCCGCTCGGATATTCTTACCTACGGCAAGGGCTTAATAATCCAGACGGCTACTTGGAACTGGGGACGCAAGGGAATCGATCTCCCGAGCTTGGTCCCTAAAGGTGGGCATGTTCCACGCTCCCGGCGGAGCTAATCTGAGATGAATGAATTCCTCATGCGCGGCGCCGCGCGGCCGCGGCCAGCGCCACACTCGCCATCCCTAGTCCGGCAAGTGCCAGCAATTTTTTGTGCATGCTGGCCCAGAGTTGCAAACTGCGCTCCGCAGCGCGGCTGTCGAAGATACCGTGCGCGCCATGGTCCCCCGGCAGCGGCTCCCACAAATTATGGGGACGGTCGGGATCGGCGCTGCCATCGAACTGCTGCGAATCGTAGCCTGTTTTTCCCAGGTAATGATCCAGCACTTCGGGAGCGATCTTATTGCCCACTATTGCGCCCCAGGTGGTTTCGCCGACATAAATCTCGCGACGATCGTGGTGCGCCGCCCAATAGATAGCTTCCGCGCCCACTTCCGGCTGATAAATGGGCGGAACCGGCTGCGGCTTGCGCGGCAAGCGGCTCTTTACCCATCCGAACTGCGTGGTGTTGAGGGCCGGCATGTGCACCATAGTGATTTTCACCTGGCTGGCGTCGTGAATGAGCTCACAGCGGATAGAGTCGGTAAAGCCGCGGATGGCATGCTTGGCCCCGCAATAGGCGGATTGTAAAGGGATACTGCGATAGGCCAGCGCCGAGCCTACCTGCACGATCATTCCATGATCGCGCGGGAACATGCGCTTGAGCGCCGCCATGGTGCCATAGACGAACCCCAGATAGGTAACCGCGGTGACCCGCTGGAATTCCTCGGCGGTCATCTGGCGGAAGGGCGAGAATACCGAGACCATGGCGTTGTTCACCCAGACGTCAATCGGTCCCAGCTCACTTTCCACTTTTGCCGCGGCTGCTTCCACCTGCGCGGGGTCGGAAACGTCGGCAATCAGCACCAGCGCTTTTCCTCCGCAGCGCTCCACTTCCCAGCGCGCAGCTTCAAGGCCATCGCCGCCGCGGGCGAGGAGTCCGAGATGAGCTCCGTGGCGCGCGAATTCGCGAACAATGGCGCGTCCCAACCCAGCGGACGCGCCCGTGACCACCACGACTTCGTGCTTGCCGGAATTTGTCTTCATGCAGGACCAGGCAAATCCGCTAGGCGGCGCGGCGCTGCCGTCCGCGCGTTGCTTTAGCGGCGCCACGCGTCCGGCCCACGGCTGCGCGGGTACGAGCGGCCTTCCTGGCTGCCTGACTGCGCTCTGAACGGCTGCGCTTGCGGGCGCTGCCACGCGCCTGCCGCGCCAACGATTGCCGCGACGCTGCCTGGCGGCCTTCGCGCTTCAGCGCCCCTCGCACTGCTCGCGAGCGCGCGCGCGAAGGCTTCTTCCTCGCCGCAGTCCGTCCTTTGCGGAAATCGCGCGCCGCCTGGGTGCGCGTCCGCTCAGGAGCTTTGCCTTCGGCCGGTGGCGGCAGATCCACGCCCGCGCGCCGTGCCTTTGACAAACCGATCGCTATGGCCTGCTTGGTGGAACGCGCGCCATGCTTGCCTTCGCGGATGTGATCCATCTCCTCGCGCACGAATTCTCCGGCTTGAGTGGAAGGCGCTTTGCCTTCGCGCTCGTCTTCCCGGGCCCGCTCAATAGTTTCTTTTTCTGGCATGGTTTTCCCCTCTTTGTATTTGTGGTGCAAATTCGCGCAGGCAGGTTGTCAGCCAAAGCAGAGTCTTAGCGCCTTCCGCGCGCCCGCAATCACTGCCGCCAGTCAACCTCTAAAACGTAGGGCCGGCTTCGATGGTCTTGTCGCAGACGCCGTTGGTAGGCTGAGCTGGCAACGGCGGAGGGGTCAGCAGCGCCGGTTTGCTGAAGTCAAAGAACTCAGTCATGTCGTCGGCCTGCGCGTCGCGTTGCGTGAGTGGGGGCACAGAATTGATGCTTTCGATCAGCTTGAGAATCGAGGTGAGTTCCCGCGGCTTATGGGAGACGAAATGTGGCTTTACCCAAGGCGAGAGCACCAGCACTGGAAGCCGGAACCCAGAAAGATTGAACCTGCCGGGAAAATTATCGCCAGGCGCGCTGGGAGGCGAAAGCAGGGGCGCAATGTTGTCCGGCGGCGGCACCTGGAAGGGCGGCACATGGTCGTAAAGCCCGCCACCTTCGTCGTAGCTAAGGACAAATACCGACGATGGCCATGCGGTGCTCTTCATCAGCGCGTTGATGATTCCCTGCACCGTAGCGGCGCCGGTTTGGATATTGTTCTCCGGATGTTCGTCGAGTCCGGTTAAGCCGGTGCGCTCGATAAATATGACCTGGGGCAGATCCTGGTCGGCCGTGGGACTGGCGAGCACCGTGAACCAGTCGCTGATGTTTTTGACCTTGGCCTGGATCTTGTCGTCATTCCAATCGGCAAAATCGGAGAGATACACGCCGGCGTCCTGGTAGTAATAGCGCCAGCTCACGCCGGCATCGTTCATGGCGCGGAAGATGGTCTTTTGCGTCCAGCCACCTTTCGGTACCGTATCTCCCTTCACGTGCCCGAACGACGTACCGGTAAACATGTACATGCGGTTAGGGATGGTTCCGGCCAGCAGCGAGGAGTAAAAGCGATCACTGGTGGCAAATTGCGTGGCCAGCTCATAGTAGTAGGGCAGATCGCGTTCGTCATAGAAGCCGAGCGTGCGCGTGCCGTTGGGATCAAAGAGTTGCTCGGTCGACCCTGTGGTTTCCATGAATCTGTCCATCAGGAAGGTAGCTTTGCTGAAGTCAGTGTCTAGAAAGGTGCTTGGATCCAGGAGATGGGTGTCGTAATGGCTCTCATTCCAGGAGGGACTCAGGTTCTCGGTGCACACCGTTTTCTGATGATAGGGTTTTGCCGCTACGCCACTGGCGTTCTTCAGAACAACGTTGGGATCGAAGCCATCTACGTCTGCGGGCGTTGCTCCTGAAATGCGCGCGGCGCGATATGCGCCCAGCCGACCAAAATAATTATCGAAGGAGCGGTTCTCCTGGAGCATGAAAATGATGTGCTTGATGGGATTTGGGCCAATGGGTTTGGGCGCAGACACACTAACCACGACTTTTTGGGTGATTGTCCCGCTTGGTCCGGTGCCCGTGGCGGTGTAGGTGGTGGAGGAAATTGGCGAAACGGTTACCGCTCCGTTCGGAAGTTTGGTGCTTACGTCACCGACACCGTTATCAATCTTCAAAGAGGTGACACCGATCGTAGTCCAGCTCAAGGTTGCACTCTGTCCTGGAGTGATCGTATCCGGCTTGGCGGACAAATAGCGACATCGGTCCTTTGTCGTCTGCTTTTTGAATACTGGGTGAAATGGTCACCGAAGTCGCGTTGGTTGTGGACCAGGTGATCGTGCTTAATTGTCCCGGCGCGATCGATAGGTGGTCAGCGGTCAAACTCACAGTCGGCGTCACTGGTTGGGCAACGGTAATGGTGACCGACTGCGTGGCTATGCCGCCCGCGCCCGTTGCGGTGAGCGTATAGGTGGTCGTCACTCCTGGTGTGACAATTGCCGATCCCGTGAGAGCCAGCGTGCCGCTTCCGACATTGGGCGAAATGTTGACGGAGGTAGCGTTGATCGCGCTCCATTGCAAAGTGCTGGATGCGCCAAAAGCGATAATGGCGGGATTCGCAGCAAAGGCAACCACGGGCGCAGAGACCGGTTGCGGCTGGCCGGTTGGGGTCGGCTGAGACTGCGACATACCGCCTGACGTGCCCCCGCATCCGGTCAAGAAGAGAAACTGCGATGAGGATCCAGGCTGAAAACGCTGAGGCGTAGCGAATTGCGTGGTTCCCGGTCATGAGCGCGATGGGACTGGGTTTACAATCTCCGATTCTGCTGCTGAAAGGCGAGTTGCTCGGAAAGCAGCAGTAACAACGGATTGCACAATTTTGTGAGCAGTCCGCAACCAAGGCGCGGTAGACAGGCGTAAGTCGTGAAGTTCGGATCGCGGCCTTGGGTCGCTAGGGATTTCACGAAAAAATCAGGTAGCGTCTCTTCGAAGGATGTAGGAGGTGTCCTTAGAAGCTGAACATGTCGCGCAGGTCGCCAGCGGTGAGGTTGCGCTGGTTCAATGACGGTAATCCCCAGTTCCACTGTATGAAGGTAAGAATCGAGACATGCTCCATCGTCGCGTGGGAGATGTACCCTTTTTTTGTCCAAGGAGAAATGACCAGCGTCGGAACGCGAAAGCTAAGACCTTGATCGTCGGCTGCAGGCGGCGGCACGTGATCGTACCAGCCGCCACCCGTATCGAAGGTAATGACGATCGCCGCGCTATTCCAAATCGGTGAGCTCTGTACCTTTTGTATGAGGCTATCCAGGAAATCAATACCAGCGCTGATGGGCCCATTGCCGGGATGCATGTCGTGCGCTGCTCGCGGAATCACGAATGACACTGCAGGAAGCGTGCCGTTCTGCACCTGCGTTGCAAATCCGGAAAAGTCCTGTAGGTTTTTGGAGTCGTGCGTGGAGACGAAGTATTGGAAGGCCTCATGCACCGGATCATAAACGGTACAGTCTCCATAGCCTTCGTCAAATGACGCCCACGAGATCCCTTTAGCCGTCAACTGATCGCCAACATTGGGAAAGCTGTAGGGCTGCGCGCCCACATCGGGGAGCTGACAGGGCCCGAAAAATGGCTGCACCTCGAACCATTGGTCATTATCGGAAGCGGCCACCAAATAGAGTTGATTGGTCGGAGCTTCGCCGATTACGGACCCGAAATACCGATCTGCAAGCGCAAACTGCCGTGCGTAGTTCCACAGCGTATGCATGCCGGGAATGGTTTCGTCGAAGTAACCCATGGCCACATCGCCGTTGTAGAAGGCGAACTTGTCCATAGCGCCCCCGTCGAGCACCCGCAGGTAGGGATTGTGGCCCTCGGGGAGTGGAGCAGGATCGGGATTGGTCAGAAGAAAAGGCGTTACGGTGACGCCGGCGCTGTTGACTTGGGAATAGCCGGGCACTCCTGGCCGAATGCCGTCGATAGTGGCGCCGGGTGGCGGTGGAAACATGCCGAATAGATGATCAAAGGAATTGTTCTGCATGATCACCACTATGAGCCGCGATATTGGGGACGAGGTCCCATCCGGGTTTGCGATCTTTACGGTTACCGAAGCTGTTGCCGTAGCAGTTGGGCCGGCAGCGACAGCGTTGTAGGTTTTAGTAATGAGTGGTTTCACCTCGACCGAGCTTGCAGGGGCGAACGTCCCCAGGCCGTCAATGAATACCGCAGTGGCATTGGCAGTAGACCAGGTCAGGGTGGAAGATTGTCCTGAAGCAACGGTTTGGGGGGTGGCGGAAAATTGAATGGTTGGCAAGCCGAAAACCGTTATCGCGGCGCTGGCGACCGATACTCCGCCGGTACCAGAGGCGGTAGCATGAAAAATCGTGCTGCTGGCCGGCTTTACCTGCAGGTTGCCGTTGGGCGCTACATCGCCTATGCCATTGTCGAGGGTGACAGTGCTGGCATTCGTGGAAGTCCAGGTAAGTGTTGTTGGGCTGCCAGTGGTGATACTGTCTGGGGCCGCGGTCAAGGTTACGGAGGGCTGGGCGGCTTTAGGGGCACTGGAAGAGTCTCGGCCGCCGCAGGCAGTGCCGAGAAGCACCAGGCAAACAGCGAGCGTAGGCAAAGCTGCCGCGCGGAACTCAAAACCTGGTCTCACTACGAGGGCCCTATCTCTTTAACAGCCACCTGCATAAGGATTTAGATGAGGAGCTCACTCCAGAGTTGCTCCGGGAGTTATGGCATGAGCCTCAAGCGAGAGGAGCTGCTTGGCCAGTGTCGCAGGATTGACCGATTGCGGTCTTTAATCCTCCTTGGGAATGGGCTGTTCTGCTTGGAGGCAGGTCTGCAATAAAGGGCGTTGCCTTCGGCTGACGCCCGATGGCACCTTTACCAGTAGGTGAGGCTAATGTTATCCAGCCACACCGAGTAGTTGTCGGGGACTCCATCTAGATCCATCTGGAAGGCCACATCGAAATACCTGTAGGCGTCAGCTTGTGCATTGGCTGGGAAGGATCGATCCACTTTGCTGCGGACCCCGTTTAGGGTTACCGCAACGTAGTTGAGAACCCCGTCCGTACGCTGAAACTCCCAAGTCAGGTGGTTCCAACTCTTGGCCCGCGGGGTAGGACAAGACACCCCGGATGAAATCCAGTGACCGGTGTTATCGGCGACGCGCCAAGTATGGGTATTGCCGAGGTCGCACTCGGTGGCAAAGACGTACCTGAAGCCGCCGGCATTCTGGTTGACATCAAACTCCACGGCCTGAGAGACACCCGGGTTCTCGAAGTAAAAATCCAGCTCATAGACGAAGTTGCGGACGCTGTCATCGCCTCCTACCGCTTTCCACCACAGCGCCGCTCCCCAGGGAGTCCCGCCCACGAAATACTTGGCCGCTGAGCCAGAAAGCGAGGGCGTCTGCACAAACTGCTGCAGACTGTAATCGGTGAGCGGGCCATTGCCATTTTCGCCAGCACATAGGGTGCAGGAATCCCATGCTGGCAGTGTCTGGATTTGCGAAACCGTACTGTGGTTAGGTGTTATGGACACCGGAGAGGGAGGCGGAACTGTGGGCGCGGGTGCGGGGAGGGGCTGTGATGCGCCTCCCGAGCAGGCAGCGAGCAGGAGGAGCAGAGAGAACAATAAAATGCCAAAAGCCTTGAGCAGACCGTTCTCGGTCGCCTGACAGCGTGCACTAGCGCTCTTGGCGTTCAATCCCAGTCTCACCATACGCTCCGCTACCTAGCTTCTACCGCAAAACTACTGACGACTGGGCTCAAGTGATCCCCTTAGTTCCAGAGCGAAAGCGCCTTAATCAAAAGAGGCTGAGGTGAGAGGCTGGATGGGCGTGCAGCCGCAATCAGAAGCGCAACAGGTAAGAAACTTTGACAAAGAATTCACGATTGTCGTTGATGAAGCGGTTGCGGGTGCGGAGCAGGTTCGCATCGGGGCCCAACTGCAGCATGCGGTCGAGGTTTTGCAGGTTGCTGTTGTATCCCACATAGACGGCTGTGCCGGGATGGACGAGGTAGCTGATGAGGAAGTCGGCGTTCAGGTTTTTGGCGTGCGGCAGCGAAGTCCATGCCGGATTGCGAATCAGCGCGTTGTATTGCAGGATGACGCGGGCCGCCAGCTCGCGGGTGAACTGGTAATTCCACTTGCTGCGGATGATGTGATCATTGAAGGCGGCGGCGCGGGTGCCCACGCCACTCAGCCGGAAGAGCAGGTACGTGTTGTCAATCTGCAACCGGTTCACCGGATGCAGGGTCATCTCCAAATCCAGGCTGTTACGTCGCGCTAAGTAGGGCGGAGCGCCGACAGCGGAGGCATAGTTCACGCGCCGGCCCCAGCGGTAATCCACCGAAAACGATCCCTGCTGGAAGAAAGCGCTGCTGAATTGAACCAGCTTGGTGTTACGGAGAAAATCGATATTTCGGGTGAGCACATTGAAGTCGCGGGGCCGCAGCGTTTCCGCCTCTTCTGCATAGCCGATATTGATACGCGTCTGGCGCGGGAACTCGACATGAAAGAACGGCGTGGTACCCCAATTGATCCAGTTCCCTTCGTGATCGCGGATAAAGTAGCTATTGATTTCAGGACCCCAATCCTGGACGTATTTGCTTTTTTTCGGCCAAAAGGTGTAGCTCACGTCCTCGGAAACGTTATGAATGTCGGGTTGCGGGTCGAAGCCGGCTCGGGTGCGGAAGCCGTCGCTGCGGCCGGTGCAGTGCAGGTCGGCGTTAATCGTATGGCTATTCTTGGCGAGATCAAATTCGAAGGCGGGACCGGCCTGATAGGTGCCGTCCAGGTTCGACGTAGAACTTGCGACCCCTTGAAAGCTGCTGATGACGTCTTTGCTGAGGCGGATACGGCCGTCGATTCCACCACCGCGGTTGAAGGAGCCATTGAACTCGCGATCGGTGTAAATGAGCCCCAGAGTGGAGTCCCTGAGCACGTCGCGCGTGAGGCGCAGGATTCCGAAATGGGCGCGCTTGCCAGCCAGCGGATCGTTGTCGGCCACGACCAGGCCAGGGGCGCGGTCATCGGCCACGAGCGCGCCGATAGAAAAGCGGCCGAGTCGCCCGGTCAAGCGAGCCCCGAGTTGCGGATTGGCAATGCGACGGGTGAAGAACAGATTGATGGGGGTGGTGAAGTAGCTGGCGTTCTCCAGGAAAAAAGGCCGCTTTTCAGGGAAGAAGACCTCGAAGCGTTGGCTGACCGTAACCTGAGGCTGGTCGGATTCGATCTGGCTGAAGTCGGGCTCGGCAGTAAGATCGAGCACCAGGCTGTCTTTGAGGATGAACTTGGAATCCAGGCCACCATCCACTTTGGCGCTGCGTGCAGTGAAGCGCGGTGCGGCGGGATCGCGCAGGTCGAGGCCACGAAAGGCGCGAAAGAGGCCATAGGGAATGAACTGCATGTTGCGGCCCGGCGAGATCTTCTCCAGGCCACCCAAGTCTGCGGATTGGCTGGCCAGCCCGACGACATTCTGCGTCACCCGCGGCCAGAAAGTCTTCTCGAAGTTGCGGGTGATATCGCGCTGCAGCAGAATGCCCCAGGTCTGCACATCGGCATTGGAAAATCGCAGGCTCTTGAAAGGCACGGCGATCCAAACGACGTACCCTTGCGGCGTGAGCTTGCCGCGCGAGTACCACACAGTATCGAAGCTGAAGTCCTCGTTCCAATTGGTTTCGTCGTCAATGCCGTCGCCTTGCACGCCCAGCGGGTTGACTTGGAACTCGTACATGCGGTGGTGCTCGTGGAAGGTGTCGAGCCACAGATCAACGAAGTCGTCGCCGAAGACGTGGTCGCGGGCGGTGAGGTGAGCGCGAATCTGGCTTGGATTGTCGAAACAAATGAAGATCACATACAGGTTCTTGTCGTCATAGCCAAGATAGGCGACGGTCTTTTGTGTCGAGGGCGCGCCATCATTGGGACGCCATTGACGGAAGTCCTCGGCAACCGCCAGCTTCCTCTCCCACTGGGGGCTGGGCTTCATGGAGAGGAAGTCTTCCAGCGTGGGAGCTTTGGCGACGCGGGGGATGCGCAGCGAGGCTGGTTGCGGCTGAGCCCAGGAGTGTAATGCAAAGAGCAGAGTGACGGCGAAACTCGCAGCTTTCAGGCGACACGCCATGGTTGCATTGCTTGCGCTCCGCCCTGGCCGAGTGAACTCTCCTGCTAGAGTGAGCTGCTAAGTATTGACGGTTGAAGATAAAGATCGTCAACAGAAACGAAGATTGGGTCCCCGATGAATCGACAAGGAGCAGGCCTTGCCTTTTATTTCTATTCTGCGAGCGATAGAGTGGCGCTGTGATCTTTCACGTCGATATCGACGCCTTCTTCGTCTCCGTTGAGGAGATATTCGACCCGTCGCTTAAAGGCAAGGCCGTCATCGTGGGAGGCTTGCGTGACGAGCGCGGCGTGGTTGCGGCCGCGTCTTATGCGGCGCGCAAGTTCGGTATCCATTCCGCCATGCCGTTGCGGACCGCGGCGAGGCAGGCGCCACCCGAGGCCATCTTCATGGAAGGCCATCCGCAGCGTTATCGAGAGTATTCCACGCGCGTGTATGAGGTCTTGAAATCGTTCTCACCCCTGGTGGAGATGGCGTCGGTCGATGAGGCGTATCTGGATATGGGCGGCACAGAACGTCTGCATGGGCCTCCCCTCAGAGCGGCAGACTTGTTGCACCACAAGATGAAGTTGGAAACGCAGTTGACCTGCTCCATTGGGATCGCTGCTTCTCGCCTGATGGCCAAAATCGCTTCTGACGAAGCTAAACCCAATGGCGTCCTGCTGGCGATTCCCGGTGGTGAGCCCGCTATCCTTTCGCAAATGAAGGTCCGCAAGCTGCCAGGAGTGGGCAAGGTCACCGAACGCCAGTTGAACGCACTCGGAATCGAGACCCTGGGTCAACTGGCCGCATATGACCCTGCAGGGTTGCGCGAGCGTTTTGGCGACTCGGCTGATGTGCTGCGTGAAAAGGCGCTTGGACAGGATGCCGGCGGATGGTTTGAATCCCGCATAGCCGAAGACTTGGAACCGAAATCCATCAGTCACGAACACACCTTTGAGCAAGATACTGCGGATACGCAGAAGCTGGAATCCACGCTCATGCGATTGTCGGAGATGGTAGCTCGCAGGCTGCGAGAACAGGCGCTTCAGGCCTGGACGTTACAACTCAAACTTCGCTATTCAGACTTTACGACCATCACCCGCGCCAAAACCAGCGCCAGCCCGACCAATGTCGATGGCGAGATCTTCGACGTCATCCGCACGCTGTTTCGCGCGAACTGGAAGCGGCCGGCAGCCGTGCGGCTGCTCGGAGTGCAGGCGTCAACCTTAGCGAGGGCTTGCGGAGCGGAACAGCAACAGCTCGGATTTGAACATTCTTCCCGGCATGATCGCTGGTCGCGGGCGCTGGGCGCCGCTGATAAGTTGCGAGAAAAATATGGCGAGGGTAGCGTCATGCTGGGCGGAGGTATGGCTTCTAAGTTCCGCGAGAAAGTGCAGGAGCATCCGGCCGGGCTTCGCCGAAGAAGAAACAAAAGGGGGTCATGAGCTCTTAAAATCTCGGCGAAATATCAAAAAAACAAGCCGCCAGACAGCAACGCCAGAGTCACCGCCAGCAAGCCGCGTGAAGAGCAAGCGACCAGATGTCGACATGGTGAAGTGGATGGTTCCGGCTTGCCGACAATTCATCCAGTGAGCGTCTTTTACCGGTGATATTTTAGTGAGCATGTCCATTTCGTATTACCACATCGATTCCTTCGCGAGCGAACTGTTCGCAGGCAATCCCGCCGGTGTATGCCTCCTTCCCGCATTTCCCGTCAATGATGTCATGCAGAAAATCGCAGCGGAGAACCGTCACA
>WNGG01019947.1_pt1 | contig 16677 bp, 18 predicted proteins | sample 5400661 | NCBI WGS metagenome assembly WNGG01 (sample SAMN13153372, study PRJNA577476) | soil metagenome | isolation source: 100 cm soil or saprolite under Garry oak tree replicate 1 | place: USA:California | collected 2016-06-15 | reverse complement strand
GGCGCGTGCCTGGCCCAGAAACATTCCGCCCCTAAACAACAGGCGCAGCAGTGGAGACCATACGTCTATCCCGATGATGGGTTCGCCATAACGCTACCCGCCCAGACAACTCCCAGGAACGATGGCGGCGATCGCCACATCCATCTCTACACGGTTCGCCTGGAAGGCGGAACGATCTTCAATTTGCGCGCTGTCCACAAACTGATGGATTGCGAAACCACGCTGGCCGATCTGTGGGACAAAGCAGATGGCAACAAAGATCCGCGGGAGCCGGTGATTCGGGGAACACTCAAACAGGTGAACCTTGCCGGATTGCGTGGCCTGGAGTATGAAACTGGCTCATCCGCCGAGCGCAATCTGCACCGCTTCCACTGCGGCGACAAGATTTTTTACATCTTCAGCGCTGGATACAAAGGAAAGCGACCCGCAAACGTGGACCGGATCATTAACTCTTTTCAGGTAGTGAATCCGGCGCACCAATAGTACTCAGCCCTCAGCATTTAGCATTCAGCCAAGGCACATCGCCGCAGATTTCGCTGATGGCCGCAGATAAAAAACCAGACCGGATTAGCCCAAGAATCAACACGAAACACGCGAATCACATTTCAGGTTTTAATTCGTGTTCATTCGCGAAATTCGCGGCTACCTAGTTTTGATCTGCGCTCATCTGCGGAACCAGCGGCGACGCACTAAAGTACGGCGGTTTCATGCAAGAGCTCGCCACGCGCAAAGCGCTCAAAGCTTAGGACGCCAACATCATTCACTACATTCGTTGTTCCTTGTAAAATCAAGTCCGCCAGGATCTTGCCTGTGGCAGGTGAATGCATCACGCCGTGTCCGCTGAAGCCGTTTGCCAGAAAAAAACCGGGCACGTCGGCCACAGGGCCAAGCACGCAGTGGTGGTCGGGAGTCATCTCATAAAGTCCTGCCCAGGCACGCTTGGGATTGACCGGGAGATTTTCAAAAGCGGGCACGCGGTCGGCGGCATGCATCAGAATTTTTTCGATGAACGAAGGTTCGAAGTCAGTCTTGTAGCCCGGAGTTTCTTCAGGATCGTTCCATGCCAGCAGGAAGCCACGGCCTTCCGGACGGAAATGGAAGCCCGTGCTCATATCGATGACCATGGGCGAGGTGTGCGGAAAGTCTGAAAAAGGCTCAGACGGGACAAGCATGCGCCGCAGAGGCTCAACCGGCAGATCGATGCCGACGAATTTTGCTATCTGCGCGGCCCAGGCGCCGGCGGCGTTGACGACCGTGCGGGTTGAGACCGAGCCGCGAGCGGTTTGCATCGTGAACGCCTGCGGCCATAAAGCCATTCATCACGCTGTAAGGATCGACGAAGCCGTCGGTTGAGCAGAAGCTGCCGCCAAGAATGTCATCAGAGCGGAGTTGGGGCAGCATGGCGCGGATTTCATCGGCGGAGAGCAAGCGCACCGTGGTGAGACCGAGCTTTTGCTGGCGCGCAAAATTGTCCCGCAGATAGGCGAGATGCGAGTCCTTGGTCGCAAGAAAGAGGTAGCCTTGCGGGCGGTAATCGGCGGGATGGCCGACGACTTCTTCAAATTTCGCATAGAAAGGAATCGAGTGGAGCGACATCTGTATGTTCACGGGCGTGGAGAACTGCGCCCGTACGCCGCCCATGCTCTTGCCGGTGGAACCTTTTCCCTGCGAGCTTTCCCGCTCAATGACCAGTACGCTCTTGCAGCCCGCATGCGTGAGATGCCACGCGATGCTGGAGCCAACAATGCCGCCGCCGATGATAACCACGTCCGCCGTATGCATGCTATTTGGGTTTTAACGCCTCCCATTGCTTGAACAGAGCCTGCGCCTGCGCCAGAGTCTTTTCGGCAGCCTGGGATTCCGGCGGCGTGGGAGCAGCATCGGCACTGTCGACGGCGACGATGAGCTGCGCGAGGTTGCCGATTACAGTAGCGAACGCGGGCTGTTGGCCAGGCGCACCTTGCGGCTCGGGTTCACCACGGCGACGGCGTGCGCCGGCAAGTTTCTTTTCATCATCAGCGCTGATCTTGCCGGCCTGGGCGGCGGCGTGAATATCTTCGACCACCTGGTTTGCCTGCCGCAAAGTTTGAGCCAGCTTCAATCCCAGCGCGAATTGCTTTTCCAAATCCTGAGGCATGGTTTTAACACGCGGGTCCATGGTGAGCTTGAAAGGGTGCGTATAACTTTTTCCGTCAACGGTCAGCCGCACTTGATACCCGCCGGGAAGCGCCTGCGGGCCTGCTGGCTCCCGCGGCACATCGCGGCCCGCGACGGTAAACATGCTGTATCCGGGCTGAGCCACCGGCGGAGCAGAGTAGCGAACATCCCAGAGGAAGCGATGCATTTCCGCTGAGGGTAAGAGCAAGTTTTCCGGCTTGAACCAGTAGTCGGGGAAAGCCGGCGGGGTTGGCGGAGCGAAGGGCTGATCTTTGCTGGAATAAGAGCGAACCACCTGGCCCTTGGCGTCCAGCACTTCAAGTTTCACTCCACCCTGAGCGGACGACTTCAAGTAATAGTAGAAGATTGCTCCGGGCGGCGGATTCTCGCCCGCAGGCTCTTCCGGCGGCAACGGGGTATCACCGTGCGTGGTGGCGCGTATACGCATCGCTGGAGAAGGCTGAAAGAGATGTGCTGGCTCTATTTTGATTTCGTCCGTGAGCTGACGCAACGGTGAAATATCGTCCAGTATCCAGAAGGCGCGGCCGTGGGTCGCGATGACGAGGTCGTTGTCTTTTATTACTAAATCATGCACTGGCGAAACGGGCAGGTTCAGTTGCAGTGGCTGCCAGGAGTCGCCGTCGTTGATCGAAAAATAAACGCCTAGTTCCGTGCCGGCAAAGAGCAGCCCTTTCTTGACCCGGTCTTCGCGCACGGCGCGCACGTACGCTCCGTCGGGAATACCGTTGTTGATTTGTGTCCAGGTCTTTCCGAAATCGCGCGTTCGGTAAATGTATGGGCCAAGATCATTGAGCCGGTGGCGATCGACGGCCACATAGGCCGCGCCGGCAGCAAAGTGCGAAGCCTCAATGATGCTGATTTTGCTCCAATCAGAGAGTCCTGACGGAGTAACGTTGTTCCAAGTTTTGCCAGCGTCGCGCGTGAGTTGAATCAATCCGCTGTCAGTGCCGGCCCAGATTTGCCCTGCGCTCATTGGTGACGGCGCAATCGTATAAACCACGCCGTGACCACGCGCCTTGGCGTTCTCAAGGGTAAGCGGCCCGTCCTGCGGCACTTTTGAATCGGCGCCGGTGAGGTCTGGACTGATCTTCTGCCAGCTATTGCCACGGTCGCGGCTGCGCAGCACGTACTGTGATCCGAAATAAAGCGTATGTGGATCCTGCGGAGAAAATACTAGCGGCGAAGTCCAGGTATAACGATGCTCAGGATGAGCTTCGCCAAAGTTGCGAATGGCATCGGGCGCGATAATCTGTGCCTGGCCGGTACGCCGATCGTAACGGAACAGTTCGCCATAAGTTCCGCCGCCATAAATGGTGTTGGAATCAGACGGGTCTGGCACGATGTAACCGCTTTCACCGGCGCCGGCGGGATGCCAGTCGCGGAAGGTGATAGCGCCGTCATTGCTGCGGCTGAGAATATAGACGCTGCCGCTATCCTGCTGCGCGCCATAGACGTGGTATGGAAAATCATTGTCGACGGCCACGTGGTAGAACTGTGCGGTGGGCTGGTTGTACCAACTGCTCCAGGTGCGGCCGCCGTCTACGCTTACGCCTACGCCCTGGTCACTGCCAAAGATGAGACGCTGCGGGTTGCTGGGGTCGATCCAGAGAGCATGGTAGTCGTCTCCTCCGGGAGCGCCTTTGATTGCGACGAAAGTTTTTCCCGCGTCGGCGGAGCTATAAATCGAAACATTGGGAACGTAGACAAGATTTGGATTTTTGGGATCGGTATAAACCTCGCCGAAATACCAGAGCCGCCCGCGAATGCGCGGATCGGCGCCGGTGCGAGCCCAAGTCTGGCCGCCGTCATCTGACTTGAACAGGCCGCCTTCTTTTGTGTCAATCAAAGCATAGACGCGCTGGCCGTGAGTGCCGCGCGCAATGGCCAGCCCAACGCGTCCCCAGTCGCCCTCGGGCAGGCCGCCTCCGGTCACTGCTTTCCACTCGTTCCCGCCATCGGTTGATTTGAAGATTGCACCGGAGGTTGTAGTCGGAGGATAGGCGCTCCACGGAGGTCGTTGATCGTGGACCAAGGCAGCCCAGACGGTCTGTGGGTGATCGGGATCCAGGGCGATGTCGATGGCCCCGGAATTTTCGTCGCGAAAAAGAACTTTTTGCCAAGTGACGCCGCCATCCTTGGTGCGAAACACGCCGCGCTCAGCGCCTGGACCGTAGGCGCTGCCCATGGCGGCAACGAAAACAATCTTAGGGTCATTGGGATCGATCACAATGCGGCCGATGTGGCGCGACGCGGTCAGCCCGACGTTCCTCCAGGTGTGGCCGCCGTCCTGGGACCTGTAAACGCCGTTGCCGTAGGTGAGGTTGGAGCGAAAATCGGCTTCACCGGTGCCGACATAGATGACGTTGGGATTCGAAGGAGCCACGGCCAGCGCGCCGATGGACGAGATGGGCTGGCTGTCAAAGATCGGTTCCCAGGTAACTCCGGCGTTGGTGGTCTTCCACACGCCTCCGCCAACCGCGCCGAAGTAGTAGAGGTTCGGCTGGCCTTCTACACCGCTCACGGCGATGCTGCGCCCGCCTCGGTGTGGGCCGATCATCCGCCAGCGAAGGCCGTTATAAAGATTGGGATCGAGCTGCTGGGAGAATGCGAAGCCGGATAAAAGGACGATAAGCGTGCAAAGTGGGATGAAACGCACGAGTGAAAAGTTTTTCGACATAGGCAAGAGCATTGTACTAAGACACCCTTCCGCGTGCTGCCGGCATTCTGGTAAATTCATTGGTACTCCATCCTGCAAATTCAAAGAAGGACTACAAATGAAATTCAGCGAAATCCGTGTGTCCGGATATGAGCGCGTGGTGCTTGGCTCGGACGAAGCGGCAGGCTACCGGGGAATTGTGGTGGTCCACAGCACAGCGCTCGGGCCGGCTGTGGGTGGCACACGCTATTGGAGTTACAAAACTGAAGACCACGCCATGACCGACGCGCTTCGGCTGGCGCGCGGCATGACCTACAAAAACGCGCTGGCCGGCCTGCCATTTGGCGGTGGCAAGTCCATCATTATGCGCGACGGTGAAGCCAGGGATCGGGAACAACTTTTTCGTGCCCATGGCCGGATGGTGAACAGCCTGGCGGGCAAATACTTTACCGCAGAAGACGTCGGTACCAGTCCGGATGATATGGAGTACGTGCTGAAAGAGACGAGTTATGTTGGGGGATTGCAGGGCCGCTCCGGCGATCCTTCACCGCATACTGCCCGCGGCGTCTTTCGCGCGATGCAGGCGACAGCAAAACACAAATGGGGCAGCGATGATCTGGCGGGAAAGACCGTGGCCATTCAAGGATGTGGGCACGTGGGCTATTTCCTGGCCGGAGAACTGGCGCGGGTGGGCGCGAAGCTGATTGTTACGGATGTGGATGTGGCCAAGGTCAAGCGCGCGGTGGACGACCATGGGGCAAGCACGGTCACGCCAGAAGAAATTTATTCAGCGGCGGCCGATATATTTGCGCCGTGCGCGCTGGGCGGCGTGCTGAACGATCCGACGATCCCGCAGTTGAAGGCTGCGCTGGTGGTGGGAGGGGCCAACAATCAGTTGCTGGAGCCGCGCCATGGCGATCTGCTGGAGCAGCGAGGCATCGTGTACGCTCCCGACTATGCGGCTAATGCCGGTGGCGTAATCAACGGATGCTGTCGCGAGATGCTGGGATGGGACGTCGAGAAAACGCTGGCAAAGACGGATGCCATTTATGACACCCTATTGAAAATATTCGCTCTCGCCGAGCGGGAAAAGATTCCAAGCTATCAGGCGGCGGACCGGCTGGCAGAAGAGCAGTGGAGACGCGGCAAGGCGATCTAATTGTGTTCCGCTTGCCTTCAGGTCGATCCAGGGGTAATATGCCTCCCGCAAATCAGAGCGTTTCGAACGGAGGCTTTACTGTGAAACTGAACAAGCTATTTGCCCTTGCCATGCTGCTGGTGATTGCAGGCTTAGTCTGTGCCGCTCAATCTCCCCAAAGTCCGAGCAGCCAGCCGGACACGACAGGCTCTGCTGACCTGATCGTAAATACCGTATTACTTTCGCATCAGTGGGTGGTGCGGGACGAGAAGCTGGATGCGGTTGCGTGCAGCGTGGAAGAAGGCGGTGTTACGCCGGGAACGCGTACCATCGTGCGCTTTACGGTGGAAACGCCGAATATCGGGGATGCAGACATTGTCGTGGGTGACCCGAACGTGCACGTGGCAAACAATGACGGACTTTTTGAATTTGCCACCTGCCACCACCATTACCACTTCCGCCATTACGCGCTCTATCAATTGATTGATCCGGTCACGGGCTTTGTCTGGAAGGCAGCCAAAAAGGGCTTCTGTATGCTGGATACGGATCCGGTTCCGGCAGCCGATGGCACCGAGCCGCCGCGCAGCTCGCAGTTCAGGAATTGCGGAGCGATCGGCATTCCCGGCAACCAGGGCATCAGCCATGGCTGGGCGGATACCTACCGCTTCTTCCTTGGCGGGCAGTACTTTGTACTAGACGGCGGTGACGGCCAGCCCGTTGTGCCGCCGGGGAATTACATCATCCGCATCACGGTAAACCCGCCGTATACGCCCACGGCCAATGAGCCATGCCGTTTTCTGGAGGGAATTGACGCTAACGGACAACAGATCTGCCACCAGTTGCCGGAGTCAAACTATTCCAACAACGTTGGCGAGGTCCTGATTACGATTCCTGCCCATCCGGGAAAAACAGGCGTTGGTCCGGCGGTTGGGCAGGCAGCTAAGGAAGATTTCGACGAGCACGACAACAAGATTCCCAACTAACTTTGTTGCGTAATTGTGAACAGGTCCGGCCTGAGGGCCGGACTTTTTTGGCTTCAGGAAGGTCTAGGCTTCTCTTAAAGATTCTTGGGCTTTTTCTTGATGTAGAGCAGCTTATCAACCTCCGCCACCACGCTGCCTTCTTCATCTTTCACTAATACCTGGAACATCGGTTCAACTTTGGGCTGGGTCTCTGCGGCGGCGCGGATTTCGGCAATCTTTTCTTCCGTGAGTTCGAAGGTCGCTTTCATCACGCCTTTGCCGGGCTTTTTGAAGCGGATGTTTGCGGACTTGTCCCAGACAATGTAATCAGGCCCAAGGATGTTGGCCAGCATGAGGACATAGAAGGGGTCGCACATGGAGTACAGCGATCCGCCAAAGTGCGTACCGAAATAATTGCGATTGTAAAAGCGCAGGGGCATTTCGACTTCGATACGGCGGAAATCGTCTGCGATATGGGTGACGCGGACCCCAGCGCCGAGATAGGGCGGGTAAAGACTGATGCCACGCCGCAACTTCCGGCTTCTCGCCGCCAGTGCGGGATCAACCGCGCTTTTATTGGTCATTTGGCTCCTTGCCGTCGGCATTTTCTGGCGCCGTCTCAGGCTGAAGCTGCGAACCAGGCGGGGTGGAATGATTCAGATGAACAATGCGCCATGCACCATTGCTCCTGTGGCAGAGAGCGGTTCCTCGCGCAATCGTCACATGCTGTCCCACCACAATTTTGAGATCATATTCCACCCACGCGGCATTGCCGATAAGATGGTGCGCGCGTGGAATGGTGGAAAGCTGCGCCGGAGGAGTCTGCTGGAAATAGGCCTTGCGGTAATAGTTGAGGTTTGCCGGGCGTCCATAGAAATCACCGGCGGGCGTGAAAGTTACAACGTCAGGATCAAGACATTCGCCGAAGGCCTGCTCATCGGCCCGGTTGAATGCCTCTTCACAACGGGAGAGTTGCTGGTGCAATTCCAGCAGCGTGGCTTCTGAGACGGCTGCATCAGGTATAAGCGTGGCTGTGTGTTCCTTGAGATTGACCGTTGCGCCGAGACGGGAAAGCAGATCCACTCCAAGAATTCCGTCGATGCGCTTGCCGCAGGTGTTGCCGATGGGTGAAAGATCAACCGCGGGAAGACGTAGATCCTTGAGATGGTGCTGGCCGATAATGAGTTCGGTGATCGTCACGGCGCTCGCACGAGTTTCAACGGTGCCGCGCCATGAAGTAACGGCAATTTTATTGGGATCGCCTGAAGAAAACGATTTACTGTTCAGGATCGAGGTAGCGGCGGTATCTACCAGGAACCGCATTTTTGCTTTAGCGCCGGATACGGCAACCAGGAATCCAGGTGAATGTCTTCTGCGACGGCCGTGATCGAAATAAAGAGGGTAAGGAGGAAGAAGCTGCGCGAAAGAAGGTGCAACATAGGGGCCTCCATCGACGCCAACAGTATGCCATAAAAACGAACGTTCGTGCTATTATATTTTTGGATGTAACGTAGCCGCATATGCCAGCCACCACCAGCCCGGAGCCGCGCGCCCGTAAAGGGGTGCGCACGCGCGAAAGTATTCTTCGCGTAGCTGTTGACCTGGCGTCGGTGGAAGGGCTGGAAGGTTTAACGATCGGGCGGCTGGCTGAAGAGCTGAAAATGAGTAAGAGCGGACTGTTCGCCCATTTCGGATCGAAAGAAGAACTACAACTGGCGACCATTGAGATGGCGCGAGAGATTTTTGTGGAGCACAATGTCCGTCCTGCCCTGGCAGAGCCGGAAGGCGTGCAGCGTCTCTTACGCCTCTGTCAGGGCTGGCTCAAGCACGTCGAAGGGCGCGTATTCAAAGGCGGCTGCTTTTTTACTGCTGCATCATTCGAATTCGACAGCCGCACGGGGCCGGTGCGCGATGCCATCGCCGCAGCTATGAAGGCATGGCTCGGTACCCTGGCACGAGCGGTGGACGCAGCCAAAAAAGCCAGACATATCAAAGCGTCGATCGATGCGGAGCAGTTTGCGTTTGAAATCTACTCGCTGGCCATGGGCGCGAACTGGGCCTTGCAGTTGTTGGACGACAAAACAGCCATGAAGAAGGCGCGGGAAAACATCCTGCAGCGGATCAGGGCCGTGGCCACACCATCGTGCCCCCCGATCAAACTGTAGAGAAAGGGTGCGCCACAGCGCACCCTCATGCAATCTCAATGCTCTATTTCTTCTTTGCGCCGCTCTTCTTTTTGGCCGCTGGCGTAGCTTGTCCCTTGGAAGGGTCATCTGCCGGATTGACATAAATCAACTTAAAGGGGCCGGTGCCTGAGACCTGAAGCTCGGTTTCACCTTTGGTCATCGCGTAATGGTTATGGTGGGGCGAAACCACGGCCAGCGAATGCGCCGGCAAAGTTTGCATCGAGCTTTCATCAAACTTATCGCCCATGCCAACGTGGAACTCGCCGGAGAGCACGGTCACGTTTTCCGCTGTGGGATGCCAATGAGGCATAATTCGATAGCCATCAGGCGCCTTAATGCGGACGGTGAACGGGCCGGCTTTGCCGGGATCGCCAGCAAGAACCGCGAATTGAGCGCCAGCCGGGAAAACTGGAGGCGCGGCGCCCCACTGGATTTTGTCCGGGGTGACGACGACCGGGGCCGGGCCTGCAGGTTTGGCTTTGGTAGCGGCTTTCTTTGGCGCGGCCGTCTGCGCCAGAGCCAAGATTGGGAGCAGAAGCAGGACCGCCAGAAAGCTAAATTCAACGAACCATACTGCAGCAAATTCTACTCCGCCGGAACGCCTGCACAGAGAAAAATGAACATTTTGAGTTAATCCGAGCATCTGTTGCACTGCGGGCCACAGACTTACCGGAGGATCCATGACTGCCCACCTACTTTTGCTGAACGCTTTTGCGGTTGCCATTGGACTGGCCGCACAAGGGAAACGCATTCGATCTGAGCGCACGGTGCGCAGCAATCTGCCGTTCAGCGATGCGGTATGGCATGGGGACACGCTTTATATCAGCGGGCATATCGGCCTTGATTCCAAGACGGCTCGCCCGCCGGCGACCGCCGAGGAAGAGGCGCGCTTGGTAATGGACGGCTTGAAGCACACGCTGGAAGCCGCCGGACTAACCATGGAAAATCTTTTGTCAGTACAGATCTTCTGCTCTGACGTGACGCTGTTTGAAACGTTCAACGTGGTTTATCGAACCTACTTCAAGGGCGAATTCCCCGCACGGGCATTCCTGGGATCGGGTAAGCTGCTGTTCGACGCGCGGTTTGAAGTGCAGGGAATCGCCGGGAAGCCGTAAGCACGGCGATTATTCCGCCGTGGTGGGATCGATCATGGTCTTGATTTCTGAGATCTTGTTGGCGGGGAAGCCACCCTGGCTCGCATGCTCGCGCACCATCGTTTCATTGGGCGCGATGTAGACGCAGTAAACCTTGTCCTGGGTCACAAAGCTTTCCACCCATTGAATTTGTGGTCCCAGGTTCTTGAGAACGCCGCAGGACTTCTGCGAGATGGCCTGTAGTTCTTCCGGTTTCAGGTCCCCCGCGCCGGGGATTTCGCGCTCAATGACGTATTTGGGCATTTATCTTCTCCAATTTGAAAGTATAGAGATTGTCTACGCGCCGAAGCTTTTCGGCAAGCTGCGAAGCAAATCTCACCACGGAGACACGGAGGCACGGAGAAAGCCGGAAAGACAAAACCCAAAACCTTTGAAACACAGAGGAACGGAGGAAGCGGAGGTTAGGTATTTTCAATTTTGGCAATTACCCATTTTTGGCAATTCTCCGTGTCTCCGTGCCTCCGTGGTGAGATTTGCTTCGTGATCGAGATTCTAGGTCAGGTCTTCGCTAGAAAGGCATCGCGGCCGTACTTCACCAATTCGCCGATCCGTTCCAGCGTGATATCGGCCGGGGGATAGGCCGCAAGGATTTTAAGATCGAGGGCATAATGACCCTGTCTGGGGAAGACGGTTGTGACCTTGCTGCCCCAGATTTTCTTGACCTCAGTAAGGATCCGGATCTTGTCGTCGATCAGGACGTAATGATCGGCAGGGAAGCGGCGTTCCACGTCGTCCAATTCTTTTTCCTTGTGAATATAGATCAGCACGTTGCCGTTGACCGACTCGGAAATTCCGGAACGCTCGACCTTCAGCGGCTGGAAGACAACGTCACCATCGGAAAGGATGGCGGGCGGACCCCATTGCTTGACGTGCTCAATGGCATCGAGCGAATCAGGATAAAGCCGCGTAGCGAAGGGATAGTTGATGAGAAAGTGCGAGACGGTGAGCAGGCTGGGATCGCGCGGATATTCCAGGCGGTAGCGCTGTAGCGCGCCAAGATAATCCGCGTACCCAAGCTCGGTGCGGAGCTGCTCAAAGAAATTCCAGTAATGCTGCTGGCGTTCCGGGCCGACTTGCTGTTCCAGATGACGCTTGAGGTCGGCGGTGACGCGGTCGTTATCGAGCAGCGTATTGTCGACGTCAAAAAGAAAGACGAGGTTTGGCATAGTTGTTTAGAGAGATTGTAAGGGAGCCACGTGGAGGACAGGCAAGCTAGTTTTTCAACAAGTCTTAACCTGACGCCAACCTGAGATAAATATTTCCAGCCTAGATTGGCTTATTGCACCAGGCCTCCAACCCAACGTTGGAAAGTCCACCACACACTTGAAGGAGGAGTTCATGCCGATCGACGTCAATTCCCCCGGACGCCTTGCGAAAGCCGTGCTCTTGTCACTGAGCCTCATGCTTTGCAGCGGCAGTCTGGCCTACGGTCAGAACAACCCGACTACAACCCCAATCAAGCACGTAGTCGTGATTTTCCAGGAAAACGTTTCTTTTGATCATTACTTTGCGACCTACCCCAGCGCACTAAATCCAGCAGGCGAACCCCGTTTTGTGGCCCGCCGCGGAACACCCTCAGTCAATGGACTATCAGCCGGGTTATTGACCGCAAACCCAAACCAGGTGAATCCATTCCGCTTCAGCCGCTCACAAGCCGCTACCTGTGACCAGGACCATGACTACGGCGATGAACAGTCGGCTTTTGACCACGGCGCTATGGACAAGTTTGTGGAGACGGTGGGGAACGGTCCGGGAACCGACGGAACGCTGATCTGCAAGAGGACCGATGTGATGGGCTTTTTTGACGGCAACACGGTCACGGCACTCTGGAACTACGCACAGCGCTTTGCCATGAGCGACAACTCCTTCGGCACGACGTTTGGTCCCTCGACGCCGGGCGCGCTGAACTTGGTTGCCGGATCTACGGCGACAGCCACGCCAGCTAACCTGGGTTTTTCCAGGGCGGATTCAAGCCGACAGCGATCGTGGCTGGAAAGGCCGTCTGCGGCGCAACCCACACAGGATCTGACGGTCTGCCCAAGGGTGACTACATCCCGCACCACGAACCGTTCCAATATTTTGCCTCGACCACGAACCAGCACCACGTTCGTCCCAGCGCGGTGGCAAATATCGGCAAGAGCGACGGCGCGAATCACCAGTACGACTCCTCTGATTTTTTTGACGCGCTGGATGCCGGCAATTTTCCGGAAGTCGTCTTCCTGAAAGCTCCGGGGTTCCAGGATGGACACGCGGGCTACTCTGATCCCAGGGAGCGATCCAGGGACAGTGCGGACTCGGTCCGCGCCTGCCGCTGCTGGTGATCTCGCCATGGGCAAAGACCAACTTTGTTGACAGCACCACAACGGACCAATCCTCGATTATCCGGTTTATCGAAGACAACTGGGGTACGGGACGAGGCAGCAGCACGTCAGCCGACAACCGTGCCGGCTCACTGCTCAACATCTTCGACTTCCGTCGTCACGAAGACGATGACGTTCGCAGACTGTTCCTTGATCCTTCCACCGGGCAGCCGGTTGGCGAGGACCGCGACTAAGGCTATTAAAGAGACAGAGAAGGGCGGAAGAGATTCCGCCCTTTTTAGGCTTGAGCAAATACCAGATGATCAAGGCATTTACCGCGATCCAGAACAGGCTCCAGACAACAGCAAACAAGTTGAAGTGGGCCAAAGATCCCAGCAAGCCGAGCAACTGGAAGGCGCCGCCGATTCCAGCCAGAACGATACTGACGATGCGCGCCCATCCCTTGAGTTTCCATAAGCCAAATCCAACCAAAGCGCAGACGCCACCAATGATGATGATGAACACTCCGGCCACCGCGCCGAGCCCGGCGAAAAAGCCGGCTGCGCCTGCGCTGCCCTGGCCGCCTTGTTGACTCATCATGGTGGCTATGAAACCGCCTCCCAAGATCATGCCAATTCCACCCAGAAGACAAAAGGCGGCCCCGATAAAGTCTAGAATCGCAAGAATTGTAACGCCGACAGGTCTACCCATACGTATTTCCCCCTCTTTAAATTCGTGTGCTTCCGCGTATTGTATCCACACTTGATCGGTTCAAGCGAATATATTTTCATGCCGCACCGCCTAAGGAACCCTAGAGTGCCGTGGCTTCCGTCACCGTCTCATTCGATCCCTCGACTGGACCGCAGTACCCGGGGCGGCTGGCGACGAGAGCGCCAACGCGGTTAGCGAAGTCGGCGGCCTGACGAACGTACCATCCCAAGCTAATGCCATGCACCAGGGCGGCAGAAAAGGCGTCGCCTGCGCCGATGGCATCGGCCACTTGAATGGGAAAGCCGGGAGCTTCAACATATTCATCATTCAACAAAAGCGCGCAGCCTTCAGCGCCGCGCGTAACGCAAACAGCCTCAAGCTCGAAAGCACCGGCGCTCTCGCGACAGAATTGCTCCAGCGAGGCGCCCTTGATCCCACACATCTCTTTGACTAAGGGGAGTTCCTGATGGCTGAGCTTGAGCACGTGAGTCTGCTGAATGAGAGTACGGACCAGCTCCGGCGTATACGACTCCACACGAAGATTCACGTCATAAAAACGGCGAGCCGCGGACGCCGCGTCCAGCAACCGCCGTGTGAGATCACGCGCCGGGACACTCATCTGCTGCAAGGTGCCGAAGTAAATCCAGTCAGGTGGGGGCGTTAGCAAAGCGCTGAGATCGGCAGGATTGAGGGCAGGGAAATCATAAGCGGCGGATCGATGGATGCGGTACTGCGGTCCAAGCGATGAATCGAATGAGACAGTGACGGTCCCAGTAGGATGGTCTGAAGTCCGGCGAATAAAACGGCAGGGAAGGCCCGCTTGCTCCATCAGTTCCAGCGCGCGGCGGCCACGGTCATCATTACCTACGGCACTGATAAAGGAGACGTCATGTCCCAAGTTGCGAGCGTGCAGGGCGAAGTTGAAGGGCGCGCCACCCAGGTGCTCGGCTCCGGGTAAGATGTCCCAGAGCACTTCGCCGATGGCGACAATCTTCATTTCTGTCGCTCCGCTCCAGACCGCTCAAAGGGATTCTACCTTGCGGGGACGATTTAGCTCCTGATGCTGGCGGCTCGGCGCGTTGGCCGGCCGAGCCAGTCGATTCTGACTCAGACCATTTTGAGCAAGCGTTCGCGGCGCTGCTCCCAATCATCGCTGGAGAAGATGTGGGGGCCAACTTCAATCAGGCGGGGAAGCATGTTGAAGACCGAGACCGGAGTCCATGGACTGCCGGTGCGGGTGCGCAGGCCGCGCTTGTTCAATTCCGCAGCCACCAGGGTGATGGAATAATCCTGCACGATCAGCTCCATCATCTGGACCAGGACGTTGCGCTCTTGCGGGTCTTCTTCCAGACGACTGCAATCGGAGGCGACACGAAGGCCATAAGGAATCTCTTCGACGATAATCGGTTGTTCAGCTTCGTCGCTGGCGATCTCGCGGCGCCATTCCATGGCCACTAGTTTCCAGCCTGCCTCAGTCTTCTGGCGGACATACTCCAGATCAACGGAACCTGTTACCACTTCACGAATGCGCTCCACTTTTGCCATGGGACCTCCCCATCCTCAAAGAAGCCTAAGTTGATTTTTGAATTGCCTGTGGTTCAGGAGCCCAATTCCAGAGTCTTGCAATATCAGTGTGCAGCAAATCTGATGCCAGCCGGGGCGGAAAGATTAAATGATCTGCCGACAAACAGTTAGACGTGAAGCGCGTGAGAACGTAAGGGGCCAGAGGTGGCCGGTTTCAAAAATTGGCGTTCGAAAATGAACAGCGCACTTCGTCCCAGTCTTGGCAGACTTATCAATGCCGGTGTCCGACTGTCCTTGATTGAGTCGCAAAGCGCAAACGCTTATTTCTTTGACTCCGTCATTATTCGGGACAGACGTGCCTGCCGCTCCTCTTCCGTGGTTTCTTCAATGCGCGTGGCGATGGTCCATACGTGCCCCGACGGATCCATGACCCAACCGATGCGGTCACCCCAGAACTGATTCTGCACCGGGAACAGCACTTTGGCCCCAGCGGTGATTGCGCGCTCCACGGTCCTGTCCACGTCTTCAACATAAACGTAGATCACCACTGGAGAGCTGCCGTCCGCAGCAGGAGGACGGCTTGGCAGACCGGGCCACTCCGCCTCTATCATTATCATGGCCGGGCCGATAGTCAGCAGCGCATGCGCGGCACGCTGATCTGGGCCCGGACGGCGGACACGCTCAACCGCGCCAAACGTGTTCACGCAGAAATCAATCTCAGCCACGACGTCGCGGCAGAACAGCCTCGGTATGATGGCCGAAGCGCCTTCGGGTATCCCTTTTGCGGCACTTGTCATATACCCTCCGATCTCCAGCATAGAATCCTGTTGCCGTGCTTGTATTGTAAAAATTTGAAGTGTCGTAAGGGAACTTGCTCGCTGCGCAGCCGCCGCTCGGGCAGGATCCAAATCCCTCAGAGGCGACACGCGGGCCGCAAGCGGCCATCCTAAAGGCTAATGTGGTGGTGACTCGATGATCCGGAAGCTGAAGTCTGGCGAGTACCGTTTGTATTCGCGCAAGAAAAATCCGAAGACCGGCAAGCGCCGCAACCTGGGAACTTTTTCATCGCTTGAGAAGGCCAAGGCCCATGAGCGCGCGGTGCAATACTTCAAACGCCATTAAAGGAGAGAACGATGCCGAGTGAGAAACAGCGGAGCGCTGCACGCAAGAACATCCGCAAAGCCGCAAGCGCCGCCCGGAAGAAACGCACAATTGCGCATTTGCCCAAAAGCAACCCGGACCGCGCTGGGGAAGCAGGCAGCGAAGGTCGCAAAAGAGAAGCGCAGGCAGAAGGCGGCGTAACTGGTTTAGGGCTGCTGCAATCCGGCAATCGACACTGTGCCGGGAGATGGGCTGAAGATCACGGTGGCATTGGTGCGGTCAAAAAAGACGGAGTGAAACGGAGCGGCGGGAAGCAGACCGTCCTGCGGATCGGACGGCTTTTGCAGATCATTGCTCAGGACAACGACTTGCGTATCCGGCAGGAGGGCTTCAGCGATCGAGACATCATGCAGCAGTATGGTTGATGCCGAGTGATCGGCAAGGTTGGTGGAAACCTGCATCAGGCAGTTGGCTTGGCCGCACTGGCCCGAACTGGACGGAGGAACGATGCGTTGCTGAAAGACCAGGAACTGCGCGATGCCGGAATCGAGCGCCAACTTCCAGCTTCCGCGCGGAGAAGCGCTGGACGCCACCGTAATCAGCAGCCGGGATTCATTGATTTCCACCGGGACACGCAGGCCAGGTGGCACATCTGCGGCTTCAGGAAAGGGATACAACTCCAGCGTCCGGCGATCATAGTTGAGACGGAATGAGAAGTGGAGCAGGAAATTCATGCCCAGAACGCCGCGAATGTTTCTATCGAGAGC
>WNGG01003939.1_pt1 | contig 16690 bp, 11 predicted proteins | sample 5400661 | NCBI WGS metagenome assembly WNGG01 (sample SAMN13153372, study PRJNA577476) | soil metagenome | isolation source: 100 cm soil or saprolite under Garry oak tree replicate 1 | place: USA:California | collected 2016-06-15 | reverse complement strand
CGCCTACGCCGATCTCCTCGAGCGGGGCGAGCTCACCGCGCGCATCTACGCGGCCCCGCTGGAGACCCAGTGGGAAGACCAGGCGAAGCTCGGCCTGCGCCGGGCCTTCGGCTCGCCGTGGCTGCGCCTCGGCGCGGTCAAGGGCTACGCCGACGGCTCGCTCGGCTCGACCACCGCATACTTCTTCGAGCCCTACACCGACGCGCCCGCCGCGCGCGGCCTGCTCTCCGACGAGATGCAGCCCCTCGAGGGGATCCGGGAGCGGCTCGTGAAGGCGGACGCCGCCTCTCTCCAGCTCTGCATGCACGCGATCGGCGACCGCGGCATCGCCATGACCCTCGACCTGTTCGAGGACGTCCTGAAGGCGAACGGACCCCGCGACCGGCGTCTGCGCATCGAGCACGCGCAGCACCTTGCTCCGGCCGACTTCGCGCGCTTCGCCCGCCTGGGGGTGATCGCCTCCGTCCAGCCGTACCACGCGATCGACGACGGGCGCTGGGCGGACGCGCGCATCGGCCCCCAGCGCAGCAAGACCACGTACGCCTTCCGCTCCTTCCTCGACCACGGCGTGCGTCTCGCCCTCGGCACCGACTGGTTCGTGGCCCCCCTCAACCCGATGGCGACGCTGTACGCGGCCGTGACCCGCGCCACCCTCGACGGCAAGCGGCCCGGTGGCTGGGTGCCCGAGCAGAAGATCACCCTGGCGGAAGCGATCGAGGCCTACACGGCCGGCTCCGCGTACGCGGAGTTCCAGGAGAAGGACAAGGGAAGCCTCGCGCCGGGCAAACTGGCCGATCTGGTCATCCTCAACCAGGACGTGTTCGCGGTGCCGCCGGCCGCGATCAAGGACGTCGTGGTCGAGACCACGATCGTGGGCGGCCGGGTGGTCTATCGCAAAGGGCGTTAGGCGGAGCCAGACGTGCAGCAGCGTTCCCTCCCCCCTACGTGGGGGAGGATAGGAGGGGGGTTCGACGACCAGACAGCCCCGTGGCCTGCGATATCCTGAACGCCAAGACCGCGAGCGCCGCCAGGAGGATCATCACGAAGACCGTGGGCCCGCCCCGCCAGGAGCTGAAGTCCGTGGTCAGAGGAAAGGCCGTCAGCGCATGGATGACGTAGACACCCGCGATCAGGGATAGCAAGCCAAAGCGGAGGAGCACCCAGGCGTAGGAGCCCGTGATCAGGAGGCTCAACGGGAAGACCAGCCAGCGAGCCTGGCCGAGCTCGTCCGCCAGCTCCACCGCCTGGATGGCGGTCAGGACGAGGACGAAGGCCCCGGCCGCCCGCCGGTCGTGGCCGAGCAGCAGCCGCAACAGGAGGAGAAGGAGCAGCGCGCCCATAGCCGTTTCGATGGCATGGACCAACGAGCCGAAGGCCAAGGCAAGCAACGCTCGCGTCCCGAGGAACGTGTCGTAGACGGCGGGCCAGGGCATCACGGGCGGCCGGCCCAGCCATTGCGGAATCGTGTAGGCGAGAACCAGGCCCACCGCCAGCAACCCTCCCCACACTCCCCCGATCAAGACGTCGCGGCCGACCACCGCATCGCGGAAGCCGCCGGTGAGGAGCCGGGTCCAGGAGACGAGGGTGTGGGGGCGGAGCCGGCGCACGTAGGGCTCGAGGGCGAGGTAGAAGAGCCAGACGATGGCCGCCAGGAGCAGGGCTCCCGCGGCCCCTCGCGCGACGAGGCTCATCTCGCCGCGCGTGTCCGCCACGTGGTGCGCGGCGAAGCACCAGGTGAGGATTCCGATGCCGAAAATGAAAAAGGCCAGGCGGAAGGCGCCGCGCCGGTCGCCGCGGCCCAACACGACGTTGCGGCGAGCCAGGATCGCTCCCGCGCACGCGAGAACGACTGCGAGGGCGGTGATGGCCATCATCGAGGCCCGCTGCAAGGGGGTGATGAGCTGCGGCTCCATCCGCTCGGGACGCGTCCATGGGGCCACGATGAAGAACGAGACGGGACGGCCCCGGTAGGCGGCGGCCTCCACGCGGATCGGGATCTCGGGTCGGTCCGGGTAGGTGCCTTCCCAGGCCGCGCGGGTGTCGCAGAAGAAGGGCGGCGTCCAGCTCGAAGCCGTCGGACGCAATCGCGCCGAATCGAGGTGGGCCTCCGCGAAGAGAGGCGCCCAGTCGGGCGGGCCGGGCTCCGTGCCCGGCTCGTCGACCTGGGGCGGTATCGAGTAGAAGGCGAGCAGGTGGCCCCGCAGATCGAAGCGCACGCCCGCCATGCCCGAGAGCTGGAGCGGCGGGTTGGCCCACGACACCAAGCCGGGCACGGAGGTGGAGACGAGGGGCCGCGGGCTCTGACGGTAGTAGAAATAGACGACCGCGGGCTGGCCGGTGGCGAGGCCGTCCCAGCGGCCGGGGGAGGCGTCTTTTTCGGCCACCTGGTTCAGGTAGTCCGCGTCCATGGCGAAGCCGGTTTGGGCGTCGGCCTCGGGCGCCGTGTGCCCCAATTGGCGGACCAGATCGCGGGCGCGGTCCTCGAGGGCGGCGGGCGCCTTGGTCGCCGGAACCCGGTCGAGCAGGCTCTGCAGGCGGTAGGCAGCGGGGCTGAGGGCGAGCGCGATCAGGATCGTGGCCAGACAGGCGGCGGCCACGGCCGGCTTGAGGCCTTCCGCCTCGCCCGCCGCCGCCACCAGCTCCGGCGAGGGCGTCTCCCCGGCCGCGATCGCCGCCGCCAGCGGGTCGCCCCCGGTGAGCAGGACGGAAACCGCCCGGGCCGACGGGGCCCGCCGTGAGGGCTCCTTCTCGATGCAGCGCAGGATCGTGCGCTCCACCGCGGGCGCGATGTCGGGGACGATCAGGGCCGGCTCGATCGGCCTCTCGTCGCGGTGCTTGCGCAGCAGCTCCGCGAACGTCTTCCCCTCGAACGCCTTCTTGCCCGTGAACAGCTCGTAGAGGACGAGGCCGAGGGAGTAGACGTCGCTGCGGGCCGTCACCTCGTGGCCCGTGAGCTGCTCGGGGGACATGTAGGCCGGCGTCCCCGAGCGCACGTCGTCACCCCGGATCGTGTCCTCGAGGCCGGCCAGGCCGAAGTCGGTGATGCGGACCTTGCCCTGGCCGTCGAGCATCACGTTCTCCGGCTTCAGGTCGCGGTGCAGCACGCCCTTGTCGTGAGCGGCCGCCACTCCGGCGCAGAGCTGCTGCGCGATGTCCAGGGCCTTGTCCGCGGGCAGGCGCCCGATGCGCCGCTGCAGGGAGGCCAGGTTCTCCCCGTCCACGTACTCCATGGACAGGAAGTGCTGGCCCTCCACCTCCCCGATGTCGTAGACCCGGCACACCGCGGGGTGGGTCACCTGGCGGGCGATCCGCACCTCGTCGTAGAAGCGCTCGAGCCGCTCCCGGTCGGCCTCGAGGCCCGGCGGGAGGAACTTGAGGGCGACCGGCTGCTCGAGCTTCAGGTCGTCGGCGCGGTAGACCTCGCCCATTCCGCCCTTGCCGAGCAGTCCCACCATGCGGTATCGGTCGGCGAGGAGCGTCCCCGGCGGGAACCGGCCCTGCGCGGCCTCGGCGGAGATGCCGGTTGCGCCGGCCGAGGAGCCGCCGCTCTTCGGTCGGGCCGGGTCGCTCGCACGCCTCGGGCCGGGCGTAGCCGGCCGGGGGGCGGTGCCGGTGGGCGTCTCTGAAACGTCCAGGCTCGTGCCGCAGGACGGGCAAAACCGGTGCGCCTCGCGGATCGGGTCCGCGCAGGCCGGGCACAGGAGCGTGGCGCTCATGGCGGGTCCCTTGAGACTACTGCAAACCGCGCCCCGGATCACGGCGTTTGCGCGGCGAGCGCACCTGTGCGTTAATGATCCCGTGCGGGATTTACTGAGCGTGGTGCGCCTGGACCCGGACGACGCGATCACCTTCGTCAGCGAGGGCTGGATCGAGTCGGCGCGCGCGAGCGGCTCCCCGGAGCTGACCGAGGCCGCGGTTCTCGGCCGTCCCTTCGCGGACTTCGTCGCCGATCCCGTGAGTGTCCAGCTCTACCGGCTCGTGTTCCGGCGCGCGCGGAGGACCGGGCAGGCCATCCGCGTGCCCTTCCGATGCGAAACTCCCAACGAGCGCTGGCACATGGAGATGGAAGTGCGACCGCTCGAAAACGGCGGCCTCGAATGCCGGAACCAGACCGTCCTGGTGGAGAACCGGGGGCCCGCCCATCCTCGCGAGGCCAACCCCCGCTCGAGGGATTTCCTGACCCTCTGTAGCTGGTGCAAGAAGGTGAAGCTGCCGGAAGGCGCCTGGGTCGAGGTCGAGGCGGCGGCTCAGCGGCTCGAGCTCTTCCTCGGAATCGCTCCCCAGTTGACCCACGGGGTCTGCCCCTCGTGCAAGACCGCGCTTCGGGGTAGCCTGGAGTTCGTGCGGTAGCCGTTCCTTTCGCGCGCCGAAAGTCGGTCAGGCGATCGAACATAGGCCACGCGGGACCGGCCGATTCGGGCCGGATCCAGGTCGCGATCCACTGGCCTGGGAATGAGTTGGACAAAACGGCGGGCCCATCGCGATCGGCTCCCCCGGAGCCGGCCCGGAACTTGCTTACGACTGTGCCGATGGCTCAGTCCGTGCGGAAGGACACCCTCAACCTCGTGCCGGGCGACGCTCAACGAGCTCGGGCGGCCCTTCGGCTTCTCGCTGACGCCAAAGTGGCGGTGGACCTTCGCCACGAGTGGCTCCTCGAGAGCCTGGTCGACCGCGGCAGGCAGCTCCGGCGCATGCCGATCGCCCCCCTCCCCTTCCGGATTGGCCGGATGCCGGGCCTCGACCTCGTGCTGCCGTCCCAGCTCGTCTCCAAGGAGCACGCCGAGATCTACGAGGCGAACGGAAGCCTGCGGCTGCGCGACCTCGGGAGCACGAACGGGACCTTCGTGAACCGGCAGCCCGTGGACGACCTGCCCCTCTGCGAAGGCGACATCGTTCATTTCGCGGACTTCGAGTTCCGGGTCGGGCGGCTGGAGCGGGTCGCCGCGCCGACGGAGGGCGCTCTCGGCCACGGCACGGTCTCGATCGGCCCGGGGCTGCTCCCCCAGGGCTTCGCGGAGGGCACGCGGGAGCTGAGAGAGCTGCTGGAAGAGGGCGCGGTCACGGTCCTGTTCCAACCCATCGTCCGGCTGCCCGGCGGTCAGGTGGACGCCTACGAGGTGCTGGGAAGGGGCACGCACCCGAAGCTGCCGGAGAGTCCGATCGAGCTCTTCAAGATCGCGGCCGACATCGGCAAGGAGGGGGAGCTCAGCCGGCTCTTCCGCCGCAAGGCGGTGGAGATGGTCAAGGATCGCCACGGCCTGCCGACCCTGTTCCTGAACACCCACCCCGCGGAGATGGAGACGCCGGGGCTCCTGGAGTCCCTGGACGAGCTGCGCCGCCTCGCCCCCCAGCTCGACCTCGCCCTGGAGATCCACGAGAGCGCGCTCGCCCAGACGCAGTTCATCGTCTGGCTGCGCACCAAGCTCTCCGAGATCAACGTGGGGATCGCCTACGACGACTTCGGGGCCGGTCAAGCGCGGCTGCTCGAGCTGGCGGAGGCGCCGCCCCATTTCCTCAAATTCGACCGCCGCTTCATCTCCGGCATCGACCAGGCGCCTGCCTCGCGTCGGCGGCTGCTGGCCTCGCTGGTGGCGGCGGCCCGCGAGCTGCTGGTCAAGACGGTGGCGGAAGGCGTCGAGACCCCGGCCGAGGCCGACATCTGCGCCAAGGTGGGCTTCACCCACGCTCAGGGCTACCACTTCGGCCGGCCCATGCCCCTGGATCGGATCGGCTAGTAGGCTGAGGCTAGCTCGAGCCCATCCTCTTCAGGGCGCGCCGGGCCTTCCTCACCCAGGGCTTGACGTTGCGCTGCAGGTAGCCGGGGACCAGCTCTGCCTCCTCGACGATCCGGCGAAGCGACTGCGTCGCGGCCTCGCGATCACCCAGGCGCGCCTGGACCTCGGCGAGGGCGTAGAGGATCTCGGGCCGGCCCGACCGGCCGGAGAGCTCCTCGAAATGCGCTCGCGCGCTCGGAAAGTCGCCGCTGGCCTTTTCCGCCTCGGCCAGGGCGAAGAGCGCGTCTCCCGTGTCGAAGAAGCGGTCCGTCTCGATGACTTCCCGGAGGTGCGGGACCGCGTCCGCCGGCCGGCCCGTCCCGAGGAGGGCCAGGCCCAGCTCGTAGCGGGAGTCGCGGTTCTTCGGGTCGCGCTCCAGCGCCTTCCCCGCCGCCTCCGCCGCCTTGGGGAACTCCTTGCGGACGCGCAGGAGGGAGGCCAGGTGGCCCCAGGTGCCCGCGGAGTCGAGGCGCCTCGCGTCGGCCTGGGCCCGGCGCACCTCGTCGGCGGTGACCTTCCGGCCCGCGGCGGCCCCCCAGCGCCAGGGATGATCCAGGTACTCGGAGAAGAAATAGACGGCGGCCCCGAGCGGCCCGAAGAACAGGATGATCCAGAGCCAGCTTCCCGCCTGGCCGCGCCGCACCGCCTCGACCGCCATCCAGACCGTGAAGGCGGAGAGCAGGAGGTAGAAAGGCATCGCCTACTTGAGCCCGAACTCCCGGGCCCGGAGGGCCTTGATCCGGTCGCGGACCTCGGCCGCCTTCTCGAACTCCAGGGCCTTGGCCGCCTCGCGCATCTGCTTCTCGAGGGCTTTGACCTCGCGCTCCAGCTCATCCAGGGACCGGTAACGCTCCTCGGGGGTCTCGGCCACTTCGGGGATGGAGGCGTAGTCGGCCTCGTAAATCGAGGACAGCAGCTCGCCGATGTTCTTCTTGATGCTCTCCGGGGTGATGCCGTGCTCGCGGTTGTAGGCTTCCTGCAGGGCACGACGCCGGCTGGTCTCTTCCAGGGCCGCCTTCATCGAGTCGGTCCTCTGGTCCGCGTAGAGCATGGCCGTCCCCTCGACGTTGCGGGCGGCCCGGCCCATGGTCTGGATCAGGGAGCCGGAGGAGCGCAGGAAGCCCTCCTTGTCCGCGTCCAGGATGGCCACCAGCGAGACCTCGGGCAGGTCGAGACCCTCCCGCAGGAGGTTGATCCCCACCAGCACGTCGAACTCCCCCTTGCGGAGGTCGCGCAGGATGCGCACGCGCTCCAGGGTCTCGATGTCGGAGTGCAGGTAGCGCACGCGCACCCCGAGGTCGTGGTAGTACTCGGTGAGGTCCTCCGCCATGCGCTTGGTCAGAGTGGTGACGAGCACGCGCTCGTTGCGGGCGGCCCGCAGCCGGATCTCGGCCAGGAGGTCGTCCACCTGGCCCTTGACCGGCCGGACCTCGACCTTCGGGTCCATGAGGCCGGTGGGCCGGATGACCTGCTCCACCACCACCCCTTCGGACTTGTGCAGCTCGTAGGGGCCGGGGGTCGCGGACACGTAGATCACCTGCCCCAGGCGGCCCTCGAACTCCTCGAAGTTCAGGGGCCGGTTGTCGAGGGCCGAGGGCATGCGGAAGCCGAACTCCACGAGCGTGCTCTTGCGCTGCCGGTCGCCGTGGTACATGCCCCGGACCTGCGGCACGGACTGGTGGCTCTCGTCGATCACCATCAGCGCGTCCTTGGGGAGGTAGTCGAGGAGGGTGGGAGGCGGCTCCCCGGGGGCGCGCCCCGAAAGGTGGCGCGAGTAGTTCTCGATCCCGTGGCAGTGGCCGGTCTCCCGGAGCATCTCCAGGTCGAACATCGTGCGCTGGTAGAGGCGCTGGGCCTCGAGCAGCTTCCCCTGCCGCTCCAGCTTCTCCTTCTCGACCAGCAGCTCCGCCTCGATGGTGCGGATGGCGTCGGTGAGGCGGGGCCGCGGGGTCACGTAGTGGCTGGAGGGATAGATGGCCACCTGGGCCAGGCGCGCGGCGACCTTTCCGGTCAGGGGATCGAAGGCGCTGATCTGCTCCACCTCGTCCCCGAACAGCTCGATGCGGATCCCGGTCTCCTCGTAGGCGGGCACGATCTCCACCACGTCGCCCCGCACCCGGAAGGTCCCGCGCTTGAGGTCCATGTCGTTCCGGTCGTAGCGGGCCTCCACCAGCTTGGCCAGGAGGTCCCGGCGGTCGAGGGTCTCGCCCTGGCGGACGAACAGCAGCATCCCGTAATACGCCTCGGGAGAGCCCAGGCCGTAGATGCAGGAGACGGAGGCCACGATCACCACGTCGCGCCGCTCGAAGAGGCTGCGGGTGGCGGAGAGGCGCATGCGGTCGATCTCCTCGTTGATGGTCGCCTCCTTCTCGATGTAGGTGTCGGACTGGGGAACGTAGGCCTCGGGCTGGTAGTAGTCGTAGTACGAGACGAAGTACTCCACCGCGTTCCCGGGGAAGAAGGTCTTGAACTCCTGGTAGAGCTGGGCGGCCAGGGTCTTGTTGTGGGCGAGGACCAGGGTCGGCCGGTTGATCCGGGCGAGGACGGAGGCGATGGTGAAGGTCTTGCCGCTGCCCGTCACCCCCAGCAGGACCTGGTGCTTGTCCCCCCGCTCGAGCCCCGAGACCAGCTCCTCGATGGCCCGGGGCTGGTCGCCCCGGGGCTCGAAGTCGCTGGTCAGGCGGAAGCGGCTGTCGGCGGGGGCCGCGGCGAGGCGGGGCTCTTCGGCGCGCATCCGGCTCATTCAATGACCCCCTGCCTATCCCGATCCTTCATCGACCCCCCACCCTATCCCTCCCCACGTTGGGGGAGGGGAACGCTGTTACGCGAGAGGCTCCGCGCTTCATCGACGTCCTGCCATCCTAACTCAGGCGGACGCCGTCACTGGCCGATCGACTGTATCGACCAGGCTCCGTCCTTCCGCACCAGACGGAACGTCTGCTGGTGCGGTCGCAGAGGCTTGCCGTTGATCGTGTCCTTGCGGGACACGCGGACCACCGCCTTCGGGCCGTCGACCTCGACCGCGTCGATCGTGATTCCCACCTGCTGGAACGGCATGGACTTGAACGCCTCTTGGAGGCGCTTCTCCTCGTCGCTCGAGAGGTCGGGCTTCAGGGTCTTGAAGAGCGCGACGTCCTTGGTCTCGATGGCGCGGGCGTAGCCGGCGATCACCTGTCGCACCGCCCACTCGGCGCCGGACATGGCCGGCACATTGGCCGCCGTGGGGGAAGGGGGCGCAGAGGTGGGCGCCGCCGTGGACGGCGCCGGGGACGGGGCCTGCGCGGGAGGGGCCAGGCTCGGAGCCACGCCGGCCGCGCGGCGGGCGGCGTTGGCCGCCGCCACCGCCGCCGCAACCTCCGCCTCCCGGCGGGCCCGGTCGAAACCGTCGCCCGCCTCGAGGAACTGCTGGGTGGCCTCGGCGAACTGGCCCCTGAGCAGGAGGTCGTCGCCGGCGGCGGCCCGCGCGCGCGCCGCCTGCGCGCGCGCGTCCTCGGCCTGGCCGCGGAAGTGCTGGTTGAGCGCGGCCGTCAGCTCACCCGCCACCGGGTGGTGCGGGTCGACGGCGAGCACGCGGCGGAGGGCCTGGGTGGCGGCCGCGGTGTCGCCGCGGCGGAAGGCCTCGCGGGCCTCCCGCGCCGCCGCCTCGAGATCGTGGAGGGCTCCCTCGGCCCTGCGCATCAGCTCCCGGGCCTCGCCGTTCCCGGCATCGAGGTCGAGCACGTGCCGGGCCTGGGCGATCGCCGCCGGGTAGTCCTTGTTCTCCAGCTCGGTTCGCGTGAGCTCGATCTGCCCGGCGATGAGGGTGTCCTTCAGGATCCCCTCCTGCTCCCGGGCGATCTCGGCCGGGGGCAGCGGGGGCCTCGTGGCCGGCCGCGCGCGGAGCCAGGATCCTCCCGCCACCGCGAGCCCGGCCACCACGACCGCGCCCGCCCCAAGCCAGACCGCCTTGGAACGGCCTCCCTCGGAAGCCCGAAGCTCCTGCAACGTCCGCTCGGGCCGGGCGGTAACCGCCAGGTCGCTCTCCCCCAGCTCGATCCGCGTGGGGTCGAGGGCGGTCGCGCCGGTCACCATGTCCGGGAACATGGACATCGCCTCGGCGTCCGGCGCTCCCAGGGCCATGGCCGCCGCCCGGCCCACCGCGAAGGCGCGCCGCGCCCCCCGCAGCGCCTCCCGCATCTCCCCCGCGCTCCGGAAGCGGCGGCCAGGGTCCTTGGCGAGCGCCCGATCGACCACCTGAACCACGGGGATCGGCATCCCGGGCACCCATCTGTGGATCGGCTTCGGGTCCAGGTCGAGCACCTGGTACAGGACCGTGTGCAGGGTGTCGGCCTCGAACGGCTTGTGGCCGGCCAGGACCTCGTAGGTCAGCGCCCCCAACGAGAACACGTCGGACCGCGCGTCCACCTTCTCCCCCCGCACCTGCTCGGGGGACATGTAGTTCGGGGTGCCCATGACCGTGCCCGAGCGGGTCATGTCGGAGGTGCCCAGCCGGGCCAGTCCGAAGTCCATGATCTTGACCTGGCCGCTGGTCAGGATGTGGATGTTCGCGGGCTTCAGGTCCCGGTGGACGACGCCCTTCTGGTGGGCGTAGGCGAGGCCGTCGCAGATCTGCTCGACGATCGAGAGCTTGTCCTCCAGCCGGCGGACCCCACGGCGGTTGATGGGGTCTCGGAGGTCGGTTCCCTCGAGCAGCTCCATCACCAGGTAGGTGATGCCTTGCTCCTCGCCGAACTCGAAGACGGTCACGATGTTCCGGTGGCTGAGGGCGGCCACGGACTGCGCCTCGCGGTGGAAGCGTTTGCGGAACTCCTCGTCGGCCGTGAGGGTGGCGGCCACGGTCTTGATGGCAACGAAGCGGTTCAACACGAGGTCGTGGGCCTTGTACACCTCGCCCATGGCCCCCTCCCCGATCTTGTCGAGGATCTTGTATTTCCCGAGCTGCTCCAACTCCATCGCCTCGAAGGCGGCGGGCGCCGCGGAAGCCCTGCGCCGGAGAGAAATTTGCCAGAGATCGTATCACACGGGCACGCTGTCGCCTCGGGAAGGCGCGCTATCGGCCAGTGCGCTGGGCCCGCTCGAAGCGGACCCGGGCCCGCATGAACTCCCGGGCCGCGGCGGCGTACCTCTTGCCCCGGAACGCCGCCTCGCCCTCCCGGAAGAGCGAGGCCCCCTCCTGGAAGCTGTCGACCCGGCTGGCCTGGGCCTTGTCCGCGGCCTGGCGGGCTCTCGACGCCTGGCGCTGCGCTTCCTCGGCACGCGTGCGGAACACCGCATCGAGCCTTCCCGTCAACTCGCCGGCCGCGGGGTGGTCGGGAGCCAACTCCAGGAGCTTCCAGTAGGCGCGCGCGGTGTCGGCGTTGTCGACGGCGGTCCGCGCGTCGCCCGCTGCCTGGTCGATCGCGTCCCTCGCCTTGCGGGCCTCGGCCAGGACCTTCTTCGCGCCCGGGTCCTCGGCGTCCAGCCTGAGGGCTTTCTGGGCCTGCCGAGCGGCGTCCTCGTAGTCGCCGGCTTCCAGCCGCCTCCGCGCCAGCTCGACCTGGGTCTCCACCACGGCGCGGGCCAGCTTGTCGAGCTGCCGGTCGGCGGCGCTGGAGGTCGTGGGGGTCGGGGCCGCGGGCCCCCTGCGCGTCAGGAGGACCGTTCCCGCCGCGGTCGCCGCCAACAGGATACCGCCGATCACGAACGCGAGGGCTCCCGGGCGGGCCGGCTTCGGTGGAACCGAAGTCGGCGGCCAGCCTGAGCGTGAGCCGCCGCCCGAGGCGCTGCGCGACCCCGAGGCGGACCAGGAGGCGGCAGGCCCGGGGGCCGGGGGGGCGTCCGACGGACGGCGCGAAGGAACGGCGGGAGCACCCGCGCCGTCCGTGGCCGGGACCTCGAGCTCGGGGATGGTCTCGTCGCCGCGACCGGCCGCGATCACCTCGCGGACGAGCTGGACCGCCTTCAGGAACTCACTGGCGTCCGGGAAGCGCGCCGCCGGTTCCCGGGCCAGGGACCGGTCGAGGAGCTGCTCGACCACCGGCGGCAAGTCGGGCACCAGCTCGCGCGGCGGGCGGGGTCGCGCCTGCAGGACCATGTAGAGGACCGAGTGCATCGACTCGGCGTCGAAGGGCTTGCGGCCGGTGAGCAGCTCGTAGAGCACGCAGCCCAGCGAGAACACGTCCGAGCGGGCGTCCACGTGCTCGCCCCGCACCTGCTCGGGGGACATGTAGTGCGGAGTGCCCATCACCAGGCCGGTCCGCGTCATGTCGGAGCCCGACAGGCGGGCCAGGCCGAAGTCCATGACCTTGACCTGGCCGTCGGGGAGCAGGTGGATGTTCGCCGGCTTCAGGTCGCGGTGGACGATGGCGTGGGTGTGGGCGAAGGCGAGCCCGTCGCAGACCTGCTCCATGACGTCGAGCTTCTCGTCGAGGGTCCGGAGGCGCCGCTCCGCGATGGCTTGCTTGAGGTCGGTCCCCTCGAGCAGCTCCATGGCCATGTAGAGCTTGTCCTGCTCCTGGCCGAAGTCGTACACGGTGATGATGTGGGGATGGGCGAGGCGGGCCGCGGACTGCGCCTCGCGCTGGAAGCGCCGGCGTCCGGTCTCGTCGGCTCCGACGTCCGAGATGATCTTGACCGCCACGTGACGGCCGAGGGCGGCGTCGTAGCCCTTGTAGACGCTACCGCTCGCCCCTTGTCCGATCTTCTCGAGGATGCGGTACTTGCCGATCTGCTCCAAGGGACGCGCCGGATCTTAGCACGGCCCCCGCGGCTTCATCGGGGCGGCCGCGTCATCAGGTCCTCGATGACCCGCGCCAGCTCCGTGGGCGCCATCCTCTCGATGAGGTAGCGGTGGCTCTTGCGGGCAGTGGGGACCCACTCGTTGTAGCCGAAGCCCACCCGGGCGTGCATGAGGCAGAGACCCGGCTCGGACTCGGTCCAGTAATCCCGCGGGCCGCGGACCGCGTAGAGCACGGCCGTCTGGTCCCAGCTCTGCCGGTTCGCGAGCCCGTTGAAGTGGAGGTAGGCGGCGCGGACCGGGCTCGTCTCGGGAGCGGCCCGCAGCCGCTCGCCGGTGAAGACGCGCGCCCCGATCTCGAAGCCCGAGAAGACGACCGGGGTGGGCCAGTCGTGGAGGGCCCGGACGGAGGCCGCGGTGTCCACTTTCACGTTGTACTCGCCGTCGCCGTCTTCGAACCGCCCGTTGGGGAACTTCCCTCCCATGCAGACCCAGAGCTTGACCTTGCGCCGGACCAGCTCTTCGCCGCTCAGGGGGCTGGCCGCGTCGGGTGGCGTGTCGAGCAGGCTCTTCAGGTTGGTGAGGAAGCCGACCGAGACGATCACCACGCTCCCGTCGGGCTGCCCGGCCAGGACCCTCCGGTAGAGGGGGGCCGCGTCGGGGGCGTCGCTGCTCTTCGCGAGGCGGTGGGGGAAGGCCTTCCCCACCGCCTCCGCGTACTTCGACTCGGTGGGGTCGCCCGCGTCCTTCGGGTAGCCCACCTGGAGCCCACGCTGGCAGCCGATCGGGACGTCCGGCCGGCCGTACCAGGTGTTGATCGCGTCCAGGCAAGGCCCGACGTGCTCGTTTCGCGAGGAGATGCCCGCGGCCAGGATCTCCGCCTCCCCCAGGTCGGCCAGGGCGTGGAGCGTGGCCAGGGCGCCCACGTCGTCCACGTCGGAGGCCATGTCCGTGTCGAAGATGACCTTGACCGGCGGCCCCGCGGCGGCGGCGCCTCCGATCAGGAAGAAAAGTCCGGCGAGCAACCCTGGGAGGCTCGGCCGCTTCATGGCAACGGCCGGGATCATAGGAGGACGCCGGGGTCAGGTCAACGCGTCGATCCAGCCCGGGGCTGACCCCCGCTCCCTCCTTTCCTCCGCTTCCCGTAGAATGGCCACGTTCATTCGCACTGGACCGGGGAGGACTCATGGCGGACGACAAACCGACGCTGATCGACGCCCAGGCGGACGTGGAGGGCCGCCTCAAGGGCAAGGACGCGCACATCCTCGGCCGCTTCAAGGGCGAGGTGGACGTGTCGGGCCGCCTGTTCCTGGGCGAGGGGGCACGGGTGGACGCGAAAGTCGTGGCCGACGCCGCCGAGATCGCGGGCGAGTTCAAGGGCGAAATCAAGGCCCGCGCCATCACCCTGGCCGAGAAGGCGAAGGTCGAAGGGAGCGTGGACGCCCACCTCCTCGTGGTGAAGGAGGGCGCCCAGCTCAACGGCGCAGTCACCGCCGGTGGAGCGAAGGGCAAGGCCGCCCCCGCGAGCCCCCCGGCCACCCCTTGATCCTTCGCGAGCTGGCCGACCGCCTGGGCTGCGCCCTGCGGGGCGACGGGGCGGTCGAGGTGGATCGCGTCGCTCCCATCGACGCCGCGGGCCCCGGCTCCCTGACCTTCGTGGCCAGCGCGAAGTGGGCGGTCCGGCTCAGGACCACCCAGGCCTCGGCCGTCATCGTCCACCCCTCGATCGCGACCCCGCTCCCCAGCCTGCTGTCGGACAACCCGTACCTCGCCTTCGCGGGAGCGGTGGTGCTCCTGCACCCGAAGGCGGCGGCGCCGCCGGGCGTGCACCCCTCGGCGGTGGTCCATCCCACCGCGGCCCTCGGCGAGGGCGTGCACATTGCCGCCCTGGCCGTGGTGGGAGCACGCACCCGGATCGGCGCGCGCTCGGTCGTCCATCCCCACGTGGTGCTCCACGAGGACGTACAGGTAGGCGAGGACTGCGTCCTCCACTCGGGGGTGCTGGTGCGCGAGGGCTGCCGCCTGGGGGACCGGGTGGTGGTCCAGAACGGGGCGGTGATCGGCGCGGACGGCTTCGGGTTCGCGAAGGACGCGGAAGGCCGCTACCACAAGATCCCGCAAATGGGGACGGTGGTGATCGAGGACGACGTCGAGGTCGGCGCCCTCACCGCGATCGACCGGGCCGCGCTGGGCGAGACCCGGATCGGGCGGGGGACCAAGCTCGACAACCTGGTGCAGATCGGCCACTCGGTCACGGTCGGACGCGACACGGTCCTGGCCGGCCAGGTAGGGGTCGCGGGCAGCTCGACCATCGGGGACCGGGTCACCCTGGCCGGGCAGGTGGGGGTGGCGGGCCACTTGAAGATAGGGGATGGCGTGATCGCCACCGCCCAGACCGGCATCCCCCACGATGTGGACGCGGGGACCGTGATCTCCGGTTACCCCGCGATCCCGAACCGCGAGTGGCTGAAGGCGAGCGCGGTCTTCCCCCGGCTGCCCGAGCTGCTGCGTCGCCTGCGCGCCCTCGAGAAGCGCCTGGGCGGCGACCCACCCGACGAGGGATGACATCCCGGCCTCGAACTCGTTCTGGAAATAGTACGAAAGGTAACAGGCGAGGGAGGGTAGGGGACGTCTGAGCTAGCGCTCCTTCAGCCTCAGCTTGCCACCCGGCACCGCGTAGTAGCCCTGCCGGTGGCGGACCCGCAGGCCCTTCGGCTTGACCTCGACCTTGAGCCGGTGGTACCGGCCGTCGAGGACCAGGTTGTCGGAGACGAACCCGAGCACGTACTGGTTGGCCAGCTCGTCCAGGATCTTCTGGTAGATCGCGGACAGGTCCTTGTACGCGATCGGCGAGTACACCTGGCCGCCACTCGACTCGGCCAGGGTGTTCAGGATCGCGCGGGCGGAGACGTAGCGGTTGGTCCCCAGGCCGAAGTTGCCGTTGAAGGCGATCGGGTAGACCGTGACCCCGCTCGCGCGCACGAGGGCGATGGTCTCGGCCAGGCTGATCGCGCTCGTGGTGTCGTCGCCGTCCGTGAAGATCACCAGCACCTTGCGCCCGCTGGAGTCGGCCACCCGGGCGAGGTAGACGCCGATCGCGTCGTAGAGAGCGGTGTTGCCCGACCCCTTGATCTCCAGGATCCGCTCGAAGAGCCCCTGCTGGTTCTCGTCGTTGTAGCGCGAGAGACGGATGTCCTGGTCGAAGAAGATGAGCAGCAGGTCACGGGCCCGGGGGATCGACTCCAGGAAGCGCACCGCCGACTGCTGGCTGAGCCGGATCTGCGCCTTCATGCTCTCGCTGGTGTCCATGAGCATGCCGAGGTTCAGGCCCAGCGGCTGCTCGTTCCCCTCCCGGGCGGCGGGGGCGAAGACCTGGACGTTCCGGGCCAGGAGCGGCTTGCCGTCCTCGTAGATGACGAAGTCGTCCCGGCCCAGGTCGCTGACCAGGTTGCCCCGGGCGTCCCGCACGGTCACGGTGACGTTGACGACGTCGATCCCGCCCGGGTAGACGGGAACCTTCTGGGCGGCGGCAGGGGCCGGCCCCGGGAGGGCGCAGAGGACGGCGAGGAGGGGCGGGAGAAAGGTCCATCGGGTCCGCGGCATCTCCTCTGGCCTCCCCTCGGCCCAGGAGCGCATCCGAAACGGCGCTTCTTCGGACGAACTCCTAATGCAACACGTCGATCACCCGCACGGCCAGCTCGACCTTGTTGAACGGCGGCATGATGTAGACGCCGTGCGCTCCCTCGCGGGCGGCGAGGGTCGCCTCCTGCGCGATGCTCACCCCCTCGGCCTGGGCCTTTTCTCCGGAGCCCGCCTTCTTCATCCGCTCGCGGATCTCGTCGGGGATGCGCATCCCCGGCACCTCGTTGTGGAGGAACTCCGCGTTGCGGTGCGAGTACAGGGGCAAGATCCCCACCAGGATCGGGACCTTGATGTGCCGGATCATGGAGAAGAAACGCTCGAGGGTCCGGGGATCGTAGATGGGCTGGGTCATGATGTACTCGGCTCCCGCCTCGACCTTCTGCTCCAGCCGCCGGACCTCTTTCTCCATGTCCGGCTTGCTGGGGTCGGCCCCGCAGCCGATGTGGATGCCCAGGGCGGGGCCGATCAGGTTCCCCGCCAGGTCGCAGCCGTGGTTCAGGTGGTCCATGATGCGGATGAGGCCGATGGAGTCCACATCGTACACCGCGGTCGCGTCCGG
>WNGG01009827.1_pt1 | contig 16691 bp, 20 predicted proteins | sample 5400661 | NCBI WGS metagenome assembly WNGG01 (sample SAMN13153372, study PRJNA577476) | soil metagenome | isolation source: 100 cm soil or saprolite under Garry oak tree replicate 1 | place: USA:California | collected 2016-06-15 | reverse complement strand
GCCGACGACGTGACGCTGAACTGACCAGCAGCGGCGACGACCTACGCATCGCTACACGAAACGCCGATTGTGCTTTCCATGGGTGCGCTCGCACGCATGTCGATGATCGATTTCAGCCACCTCCGGCGGATGTTTCGCTGGCGGTCATCACTTCGATATTTTGACCAAGGTCACGGCATTGACCAGGCTGTTGGCCAGAACGAAGCTGCCGTCTCTCGTGACCGACGTGTTGCGCACGATGTTGCCGCCACCCGGGATCGCCCAACTTTGGAATTTCGTACTTCCGGGATCGAAGCGCACGACCGTATTCGGGGTTGACCCCGACTCGCTGTACCAGACGATGTCTTTTATCGCCGAGATGCCGTAGGGCTCCGACTTCGGCCCGCTCGGAGATTGCCATTCGGTCACCGCGCCGGTCGAGGGATCGAGTCGGCCCAGATAACCGCGCGAGAAATCGGTATACCAGACGATGTCGTCGCTGGTGATCGCGATGCGCCGTGGGCGCGATGCCGGATCGGGCAGCGGGTACTCGCGAATTTCCAGCGTCGCCGGGTCGACGCTCCCCACCTTGTTGGTGCCGAACTCGACGAAGAACACGGCGCCCTTCGAATTCACTGCCATGCCATACGGCCGCGATTTCGGCGAAGGCGGCGTGAGCAGCTTGATCTCGCCGGTCTTCGGGTCGAGCCGCCCTATGCGGTTGGCATTCTGGACGGTAAACCACAGAATGCCGCTCCGGTCGAAGATCCGTCCCTGGCCGCCAGCGGATCGTGCGGCCGCGACCCCGGCGTGGGCACCTGCCATTTCTTCATCGAGACCTTGGCCGGCCCCGAGACCACCACGCCGGCCGGTTTCAGTTTTTCCGGGAAGTTCTTGATCAAGTACTCCGTCATCGTGCCAAGCTGATCTCGCGGAATCGGCACTCCATGATTGATCATCATCCGCATCACCGTATGCCAGCCCGTGGCGGTGTATCCGGCGCCGACGCGGCTGGAAAAAGTGTGGCAGCTGGTACAACTCGCGGCGACCATCTCCTTGCCCTTTCCCTCGGGCAACTCCTCGCCCCAGGTGGGAAGCGCTGAAGACAGCAGGGCATTCGCAATCAAGAAGAAAGGCAGTTTCTTGGGCATCGCTATCTCCCCACAAAACCGGCGCGAGCGCACGCCGGCGCCACCGGCTCCGGCCGAGCCGTGCTCGCCGATCGTAGTTCAGGGCGCTGACGTAAGTCGAATCGACATGGCTGGCACCCGTTCGATTCTCTCCCCCCGCGAGTTGCCTGGCCTCGACCGCCTCCCCCCGCGCTCTTGACGACGAGCGGGGACGCTGAACACTCTGTCACTGGAGGGCACCGAATGAATGAGCAACAGATGAAGGCGGAACTGGAGCGTCTCAAGGCCGAAAATGAGACCCTGAAAACGCGCGCGAGCCGGGCCATATCGATGAAGGTGAGCGAGAAGGGAGGCGTCTCGCTCTACGGGCTGGGTCGTTTTCCGGTCACCCTCTACAAGGAGCAGTGGGCGAAGCTTCTCGACATGGCGGACGAGATTCGGGCGTTCCTGAAGGACAACGATTCCAAGTTGAAGACCAGGCCATAGGCGTGACTGGCGGCTGACGGTCATGCTACACGGTCGTCCGTGGTCGCCTGGGTTGGACAGCCGGTGCTCCATGAGCTCCCCGATCTGCGCGTGCCGGTTCTGTTGATCATCGGCCAGCGCGATCGGACCGCCATCGGCCGCGACCGCGCGCCTGAGGCGATGCGCGCGCAGATGGGCCATTGACGCCTCCCGAAGGCAGGTCCGTCCGGCAGGAGACCGCAGTCGCGCCCCGCACGTGGAATGGAACATCGCCGCTCCCAGCGGCGTATTGGGAACCTCAGCCCTCGAATCGAAGGGCGGTTCGGATCTAGAGTGGTGGTGTGGCTGACCCGGATCGTGCTGCCTTCGAGAAGGAGGCGCTCGGCATGCTCGATGGCACGTACCGGCTCGCACGCTGGCTCGTGCCCCGCGAGTCAGACGCGCGCGATCTCGTGCAGGAGACGTATCTCCACGCCCTCGAGGCGCGAAAGACGTTCCGTCCGGGAGCGAGCATGCGCGCGTGGCTTTGCAGCATCCTGCGCAACCGGTTCGTCGATCTCTGCCGCCGCCGCGGGCACGAGGTGCTCTGGGCCGACGGGGCGGATGAGTTCCGGACCTTGGAAACCACGGGCGATGCGCCAGCGAGCTTCTTCGGCGACGACGAGCTGGCGCGGCTGACGACGCTGGTGCGCGGCGACATCGGCCGCGCCTTGCAGGCGCTGCCCGAGAACCACCGCACTGTCGTGCTGCTCTGCGACGTGGAGCATTGGCGCTGGGAAGAGGCCGCAGCCGTCTTGGAAGTCCCCATCGGCACCGTGCAATCGCGACTCTTCCGTGCTCGCCGCGCTCTGCGCCGCTTGTTGTCCGAATATGCGCCCGAGGAGGCCAGCAGTGAGCGCATGCGCTGACAACAGCTTCCGGATCGCCTTGCTCGTGCGCGGCGAGTTGGACTCCGCCGAGGAAGCCCTTCTCCGTGCCCATCTCGATGGCTGCGCGACATGCGCCAGCGAGCTGGCCGCCGAAGAGGAGCTCTCGGGCAAACTGGAGAAACTGCCGAGGTCCATGGCGCCTGACGATCTGAAGGCGCAGGTGCAGGACATGATGCGGTCGCCGCTTGCTCGCGGCCGGGTCCTGCGGATGGCTCCTCGGCGGCTGGTCGTCGCTGGGATGATTGCGCTGGCGCTGCTCATCGGCGCAGCGGTGGCCCTCCGCTCCCGGTTCGCCGCAGATCCGCTGGCGCTTGCCGCCCGTCAAGCAGTGGCCGAGCGCCGCGGTCTCGATCTGCAGCGCGATCTGTTCCCCAGCGAGACGGCGGGTGCGCCCGCGCTCCTGCGAGAGCTGGCGCAACGCTACGGTCTGCCCGCAACGACGGCGTTCCCCGGCGATGCCGAGCTGCGGCTCGTCTCGGTGCGCCCGGGCACCGCGCTGGGCAAGGTTTCGGCGATCCTCGTCTATCTGGACAAGGAGGCGCGCCTGGTCACGCTCGAGATCCTGCCCGGAAACGAGGTGCAGATCCCGCCGAACCGGACCCGCAAGGTGCAGCAGTTCCGCCCGGTGCTAGCGCGCGTCGAGCAGTGCGGCGTCGTGCTCTGGAAGATGGGCGGAGCGCTTTATGTGCTTACGGCACCGCTGGACGATGAGGAGCTGGCACGGCTGTTCGTGAAGGTGCGGACGCACCCGAGCTGACGCCGGACCGGCGGAACATTTCGCCGGCCCTTTCCGTATCGGAGGCTGGTGGTCTGACTCCGTGCGCGCTGCTCGTGCTGCAGCTCGCACGCGGGAGCGTCCGATGAGCGTCGTGCGGTCCCCAGAGCGCGATTCCTCCCTCGGACCGGACCTGTCCTTCCTCAACGGCGCCGTCATCACGCAGGTCTTTCTTCATGAGCACGCGGCGGGGTTGGTCTTCGAGTCGGACCATGGCGTCTACGAATGGTACGTCGAGGAGCCTCTGCTCCTTCGATCGGGAGGCTCCACCAGCCACCTGAATCCGAAGGTTCCGATTTCGATGGCGCCGCTGCTGTCGCTCCTGCGCCGGACCGTCGATGCAACCGCTCTCGAAAACGACGGTACCCTGAGGCTAAGGGTGCAGCGCGGGATCGAGCTGGAGTGCCCGCCGCATCCCACGCACGAGGTCTGGCAGCTCACCGGCCCCCGGGGGTTTCTCCTCGTCTGCATGCCCGGCAACGGCCCCGCCCTGTGGATCGAAAGGTGAGACCGAGCGATCCCTAATCCATGTCGAAGAAGACGTAGCGGAAGCGCCCGTCGCGCTCGACCTGCAGCACCACCGGCTCGCCGCGCTTGCGCCCGTCGATCGCGCGCCGCAATGCCTCGACGGATTCGATGGTCACGCGGTTGAGGGCGTGGATGGCGTCGCCGGGCAACAGGCCGCTGTTCACGCTGGCGCCGTCGAGGGTGCGCGCCACGACGATGACGCCGCTCGGCCGGCGCAGGCGCAGCGTCTCCCGGAGCTTGTCGTCCACGTCGAGCGCGAGGATGCCGAGCTGGCGGACGATGCGCCTGTCCGGGTTGCTCAAGTCCGGCATCTCGTCCTTGAGTACGGCGATGTCCGATTCGGGGTGCGTGCCCAGCAGGTGCGCTGGGTAGACGCGTTCCCGCCGCACGGTCCGGCCGGTCAGGGCGGTTGGCAGCACGACCACGATGCGCTGTGCCCCTTGCACCACGTGCGCATTGGTGACGATGTAGCCGGCGGAATCGACGATCACGCCCGACCCGACCGCGTGCTGGCGGACGATGAACGCCGCAGAGGCGCGGCCGTCCTCGCCCGAGGCTGGACCGTAACCGGACACGAGGATCTGCACCACCGCGGGCGAGACGCGCTCGGCGAGCTGCGAGAGGGCGCCGTTGAGCTGCCGCAGGATGCCGGGCCTTTCGCCAACCGCGGAGCGTCCGGGCTCGGCGGCGCGAGCGGCGGCGGGCAACAAAAACGCCGCCGCCGCGAGCAGAGGGATCGGCTTGCTCATCGCCCCGGTTCCATGCAGCCGTCGAGCCAACCGGAAAGACACCTCGCACGGCGGACGGCGGTCACGCGACCGGAGCTCTTTCGAAGCCAGCGGCTTGCGCAGCCGTTCGACACCCTGTCGGCGAATGGATCAAATCGTCGACGACGACGAATCGGTGCGGGAAGCGATCAAGAGCCTCCTGAAGTCGGTGGGGTTCAAGGCCGAAGCCTTCGCCTCAGCCGAGGACTTCCTGAATTCGGGCCACCTGCCCGGCACGGAATGCCTGATCCTGGATGTTCGGATGCCGGGGATGAGCGGCGTCGAGCTCCAAGACCGGCTGACCGCTTCTCGAGCCGGGGTCCCGATCATCTTCATCTCGGCGCATGCCCCCAAGCCGTAACCGCGATCAGGTCAGCAGCGGCGTGAGGAGTCAGCCGTCCAGGTCGGTGCCATGACTCCCGTTCAGGCCCAGCTTGAGCTCGGAGGTGAGGGCGGCCAGGATGCGCTCCGCAGGGAAGACGTCCTCGGGCATCCGCGCCAGGACGCGCTGGACGGCCTGCTCGATGGTGCCGGTTCGCAGCTCGTCCACCTGCCGTCCGCGCGGCGTCAGGTCCAGCAGCGCCCGGCGCGCGTCCTTCGGGTCCGGGCGGCGGTGCAGGACACCTCGCGATTCGAGCCGCCGCAGGACTCCCGTCAGCGTGGATGGATCGACGTGCAGGATCTCCGCGAGGGCTCCTGCCGAGATGCCGGGAGATCGCCCGACGAGGCGGACCACGAGCCGCTGCGGACCCGTGATGCCGTACGTCGCCTCCATGCGCTTCGACGCCAACTGCAGCCCGTGGTCCAGCGCCCACAGCTGCTTCATGAATTTCAAGACCGGCCCGAGATCGTCTCCCGCGTTGCCCAGGCGGTTGCGGGGAGTCGGCCTTGCACGGCTCGCCATCGATGCACCCCTGCTCCCCCAGGGGACCCCCATGTGTCAACGGACGTTCGGGCGGCCGGCGCTGAAATCCAGCCGCAACATGCCAAGCCTAAGAATGGCGCCGAGGCATGCCGAACAGCCAGCTCGATAGGAGAGTGACGAAGCTGATCATGCACCTGCGCGACCAGCACGGAATGCACATCGTGGGTTGCGAGTGGTGCGAAGGTGCCGGCTGTGCTGGCTGCGATTTCGAGGGAATCCTCGGCGTCGATTTCGACACGGGAAAGGACAACGTGTGTGGACCCGATTGCCCTGCCAACGACCTGGTCCGGCGCGGCCTGAACTGACGCATTGGGCTGGGCGGCGTCGCCGGCGCAGCTCCGGGCACGCGCGGCGCCGAGGGGCCGCCACGAGGGCGGCCCCTCGACCCGGATCACAGCGAAGTGCGGATCCAGCCGTAGCGCGTGTGCCTGGGCTCTACTCCCATCGCCTGGTACCGCTCCCTGTACTTCGTGAGATTGTCGTTCCGCGCAGTGAGGTTCAGCGTCGTGTCGTACGGCGGCAGCTCCCACAGCCTCTTCTGGGCGTCGGTGATGCGGTTCGCGTAGTCGGATGGCAGCGCGCGATAGGCGGTCCCGGCCCGCGGCTCGAGCCCGTACAGCTTGGCCGACGTGCGCCCCAGGATGTTGCGCTTGGCGTCCTCATCCAGTGCCGGGTAGCCCCACCGCTCGCGGATCTCCTCCGGGATCTCGAAGCGCCACAGCGCCTCGATCTGCCACTGCGGGGCCCCGTACCAGAGCGAGTCCGATCCGAAGACGATGTGCTTGGGCCCCTTGAACATCAGCAGCTGTCCCAGGATGTGCGCGGTCACCGTGGGGAAGGTCACCACCGACGAGGCAAAGGTCGTCCCGATCTCGCCGAAGGAGTTCTTGAACGGACCCGTGAGCTGCGCATACGGCGTCACCCAGTCGATGTTCGGCACTCCGTTGAGGAGCGGCCGGGTTCCCGCCTCGGATGCCCGGATCTCCGCCAGCGCTTGATCGTCGAAGAAGGAATCCTGGATGCAGGAGTGGTACGTGACGAAGTTCAGGTTCGGCCAGTCGCGGAGCGCTTTGGGCAGGTCGGACGGATAGCCGTTGTGCGCCAACGGCGGCCGCCCGCGCGCGAGCCCCTTGTGCACGGAGATGACGTTGCCGCCGGGGCCGAGCTTGCCGGCCCGGACGTTCTTGCTGATCAGGTCGAAGGTCGGGTAGGCCACGTTTTCATCGTCGTGCTGCCACTGCTGCATCGGGCCCGAGTCGACCTTGGCGGCGTTCGAGATGTTGTAGCCCTTCCAGGCGTCCGGATTGTGGTGATCGATCTGGTACTGGATGTAGTCCAGATTGCCCTTGCCGACGTAGAGCAGCCCGTGCGCCATCGCGCGCCGTGATCCGGCCAGCTCGTTGATGAAGTCGCGTCCGGCCGCCGTCTGCGCCGCGGTGAGGACCTCCCCCGTGCGCGCGTCGTTGACGTCGAGCGCGGGCTGTCCGGGGTTGATCCCGCTGGGCCCGGCGACGAACGCCGTCACGTTGCTGATAAGCCCGACCGTGACCTGGCTGTCGAAGTAGACGCTTCTGATGAACTGGACGATGTGGAACATGTCCTGCGTGAGCGGCATGCCGATCAGCGCCGGGTTCCAGACGCCGTACGGGTTGCCGAACTCGTCGGGCACGTTGTTCGGGTTGAACGGATTGGTGGGGAATCCGGGCGTCGTGGGCCCCTGGGCGATGGCGCGCAGCACCGTCGGCCCCTGCTGGCTTCCGCGCACGAAGTGGAGCTGGTCGTCGACGACGAACAGGTCCTTGGGCGGGGCATTCTGTGCGTGCGCGGCGGGCTCGAACATTTCTTCCCTGTCGACCTTGAAGAACTTGCCGAACACGTCGTTCATGGCGATGAAGGCGGCCGCGGTCCCGCCGGTCGAGCCGAGGAAGTTGCGTCGGCTGATGCCCAGCTTCTTCGCCGCAGTATCAGCGAGCTCCTTGATCCTCGCTTCGACCCTCTTCTGGCGTTCGCTCTGCGGGGGCGGCATGTACTCGCCGTTCGAGACCACCCGGGTCGGCACGGGCGACGGGAAATCCTCCGCCTCCGGGTCGTACGCTCGAGCACATTTCGCGAGTTGCTCGTCGCCCAGCAGCGTGTGATCGGGGAGCCACTCGCCGCCGGTCTCCTTCCAACGTGGCACGTCGCTCATCGGGACCTCCTGTTTGGTTCTGCTTTCGGGTTTGCGCGATGCGGAGCTGCAACGCCGCTGAACCAGGTATCCTCTTCCCGCGAGTCCGGCACCGTCTTGGCCATCTGTGACCCCTCCTGCGAGACGAGCGGCCGTGACCCTCTGCCGCACGCAGCGGGCTACGACCTTAGCGATTCGCAAGTCAATGCGCGGCAGGTCAGATGTACGATCCAACATTTCACAACCCGCAGCTTGTGATCGCCTCACGGGACTCTGCGTCGTAAAGCCATGGCCATGCGCCGCCTGATCTCCTGCGCCGCTGCCGCCGTCTGTGCCTGCGCGCACGCGAACAAGGTGCCGGATGGCGCCCCGGTCTTCCTCGAGCTCGAGAGCGCGCACTACGTGCTGTTCACCGACTTGCGCGAGGCGGACGCGCGGGAAACCATCGGCCGGCTCGAGAACGTACGCGGCGCGCTCATCCAGGGCTCCTGGCACGGCGACCTATCGCCGAGCGAGAAGCTGCGCGTCGTCGAGCTCGCCTCGTCGACCGAGCTGCACGAGTTTGCCAGCTCCGCGATGACGGCCTTCTATCAGCCCATCGATCTTTTCGGCGAACCGATGCTCGTCATGAGCACGGACCAGGGCCCCGCCGAGAACGTCGTCCTCAAGCACGAGCTCGCGCACGCGCTGCACGGGTCATTCCTGCCCAGGAGCCCCCGGTGGCTCTTCGAGGGGCTCGCTTGCTACCTGGAGACGCTGCGGTACGACGCGGCCGCGGACCAGTACGTCGTCGGCGAGCCGAACGCCGACCGGCTCCACTTCCTCCAGCTCCATCCGGAGACGGATTTCAGGCGCGCGCTGTCGGTCTCCACCCGGGAAGCGGTGTTGCTCGGCGGCCAGGAAGGTCACGCCTTCCAGAGCGCGGCGTGGCTGATCGTCTTCTACCTGGCGAACGAGCGCGGGACCGGGCTCGACGGGTACATCCACCGGCTCGCGCTCGGGCAGGAGGCGCAAGCGGCGTTCACCGCCGCATCTGGCGGACTCTCCCTCGACGCGCTCGCGGGAGAGGTCGAGCGCTACCAGACGAGGATGCGCCACGACGGAGAGAGCGCGACGCCCAGGCTCCAGTACCGGATCAGAGAGGTGCGGCTGCCCCCCTGGAACGGCGAGGTGCATGCGCGCAGGGTGCCCGCTGCCGACGTCGAGGGACTGCGCAGCGAGCTGTTCTTCCTCTCGCCCGGCATCCCGCGGGAGCGGGCGCACCTGGGCAAGGCGCGCGACGCGGCGGAAGCGGCGCTGCGGCTCGATCCCACCCAGCCGCTCGCGCTCGCCGTCGAGATGGCCCTGCCGGAGGGCTCCGGCGCGCCGGCGTCGCTCGAGCGGATCCGCGCGGCGGCGAACCGGCGCCGGGACGATTACCGCCTGCACATGCTCCTGGCGCTTGCGGTCGGACCAGGTCGCCCCGACGAGCGCCGCGCCGCGCTGGCCCGGGCGGCCGAGCTCGCTCCCCAGAACGCGATCGTGCTCAGCGTGCTCGCCTCCCACCACGTGACGCACGGCCGCGCGCTGCAGGCGATCCCTCTCGCGCAGAGGGCGGCCGAGCTCGCTCCCGGCCGTGCCGCGGTGCTCGACACGCTGGCGACGGCCCTGGCCCGCTCTTCGCGTTGCGCCGAGGCGACTCGCGTCGAGGAACGCGCCGTCGAGCTCGCGGCGGAGCACGCCAGCGCCGAGCTGCGGAAGCAGTTGCTCGCCCGGCTCGACGCGATGCGCGCCGGCTGCGTCGCCGTGCCGCTGGACGAGGAGTGACGCATCACGGTGCCCTCTCCTCGGGCGCAGGCCGCTGACGGGCCCAGCTCCCGTTCCAGGAGACGTTATAGAGTTTTCCGTCGGCTGCGCGCGCGAAGACGTCGAGCTGGAATTTTCCCCAGACGCAGGCGAGCGAGACGCCGGTGAACGCCATCGGAGCGCCGTCTGGATCCGAGCGGGGGTGGCCGAGCGATTCGAACCGGCTCCAGTTTTTCCCATCCCACCACTTGTGCAAGAGCTCGCCATGCTGGCCGCGCGCGAACACGTCCAGGCGCGTCGATCCTCCGCTGCACGCCACCGGCGCGCTCGCGAGCGGGACGGGGAAATCAACCGCCGGGTAGACAGGGTCAGGCTCGGTGATGAACCCGAGCGAGGCGAAAGGCGTCCACTTCGCGCCGTCCCACCACTTGATGAGCAGATCGCCCGCGGCGCCGCGCGCCGCGATCGCCATCGCTCGCGCGCCGCAGCCGCATGCCGAGATCGGTCCACGAACCGGCTCGCTCCTTCCATCCACCAGGACGTTGCCGAGCGGCTCGAATTCGGCGAACCCCGCGCTGTCCCACGCCGAGTGTAGAAGCCGCCCTGACGACTCCGCGGCGAACACGTCCATCCGTCCGGGATGGCGGCTGCAAGCGGTCGGAGCGCTCGCGAGGCCCATCGGAACGGCGGTCCCGCCCACCCAGGTCGCCGGCGAACCGATGCAGTCGAATCCGCCCCACTCGCCTCCTCGCAAGGTGCCATGCAGCAGCTCGCCTTCCGGACCGCGCGCGAGGAGCTGGATCTCGGCGGGTCCCGTAGCGCACGCCGCGATCGGCCAGTCGACGGGCATCGTCGGGGATCCGCTGCCCGCCGGAAAAGGGTGACGCGCCGCTCTCCCGTCGCGACCGCCGCCGGGCACGACACTCCCTCCGCGATTGCGGACCAGCGAAGCGGCTCCACGGAACCTAGGTGTACCAGCCAGCGCCGTGAAACGGCCAGCGCGCGCCAGTCGGCGGTCGCCAGCGTCGTCGGGAAGCGGAAGCGTCAAAAGGCCGTCGGTTCCCCGTCGTCCGGAGCGTCAGAAGCCCGTCAGCGCTGATGTGCTTCGCTAGTAATCATAGTCGCTTATACCTGGCATGGTGCTCGCATTAAGGCCGGGCATGGCTACCCAATCGCCGGTGCGCAGGATGAGCGGAGCGGGACGGTTCGTGGTGCGGAGCGCCGCTCTTCTGGTGTTCTTGATGAGCGTCCCCGGCGCCGCGATGGCGGGTTCCAAGTCCGCCTCCATGCGGGTGGGCGCGCAGGTCGTCGCGTCGGTCCGCCTCGTTGCGACTGCGACGTCCGCCGGCAACCTGGGCGTCGAAATGCGCTCCTTCGGCGCCAAGGCCGACGCGGTCCTCATCCAGCAGCGAAGCGGGCAGCCGCTGCAACTCCGCGGCGGAGCGCGCCTGCCGAGCGAGGCGGAAGCGCCGCTGGAGATCGCGGGCGGCAACCTGCAACTTGCCCTCCGCCGCTCGAGCGGGCCGGCTGAGGTCGTGGTCACCGTCTTCTCGGACGGAATGCCGCCGCGCGGATGATTCGGACGACCAGCAGCGAGAACGCCTAGCTGCGCACCTGGAGGACGACGCGGAAGCGCGCCTTGTTGGTGATCATCCGCTGGTACGCGTCCTCGGCCTTTTCCAACGGGAAGACCTCGTTGCGGGAGGTGACGCCCGAGAGTGCGCTGAAGGCGAGCGTGTCCTCCGAGTCCTTGGCGGTGCCGCTCGGCCATCCCTGGATCCGCCGGCGCTTGCCGATGAGCTGGAAGGGGCTGACCTGGATCGGCTCCGGAGTCGCTCCGAGGACGACCAGGGTGCCGTTCCGGGCGAGGCCATCGACGAGCTTGCCCGCGAGCTGCGCGCTCGGTGCGGTGGCGAGGATGACCCGGGCACCGCCGAACCTCTGCAGCGCCGCCGCTGGATCGCCGCTGTTCGTATCGATGTATTCGTGGGCGCCCAGCTCGAGGGCCAGTGCGCGCTTGTCCGCGCCTCGGGAGAGCGCGACCGTGCGGAAGCCCAGCTTGCGCGCATACTGGATGCCCAGGTGGCCGAGACCGCCGATGGCGTGCACGGCGACGAGGTCGCCGGCGCGAGCCCCGCTGTTGCGCAACGAGTTGAAGGTGGTGACGCCGGCGCAGAGGAGCGGCGCCGCGGCGACGGAATCGAGCGAGCCGGGCACCGCGGCGAGCGCCTCCTGGGGGGCCACCATGTACTCGGCGTACCCGCCGTCGTAGCTGAAGCCGCTGATGAGCCCCTTCTCGCAGAGGATGAAGTCGCCCGCGCGGCACGCCTCGCAAACGCCGTCGTGCCCGCCGTGCCAGCCGACCCCCACCCGCTGGCCAGGCTTCCAGACGGTCACGCCTTCGCCTGCCGCGTCCACCCGTCCGACCACCTCGTGGCCGGGGACCCGCGGGTAGACCACGCCAGGAAAGTGACCCTCCTTCACGAACGCGTCCGAGTGGCAGATGCCGCAAGCCTCGACGGCGATGCGCACCTGGCCCCGGCCTGCCTCGGGGATGGGCTTCTCGACCAGCTTGAAGGGCATCCCTGGCTTGGTGATCTCGACGGCTCTCATCGTCCTGGCCATGTGGAGCCACCTCCTGTGGTCGTGGACCTGTTCGATGCCGCTGACGCGCGGGAGGAGCCCGGTCGCCGACCGGTGCAGGAGGTCAGGGGCGCCACAAGACGAGGTGCAGGTCGGTACGCCCGGCTTTGACGCGGTCGAGGCGAGCCCTGGGGTCAGTGGCCGGGGGGGTGGTCGGATCGCCGTCCGAATCGGGGCGCGCCTCGAGGAGGAGCGCATCCGGGAATGGCCGGCCCATCATTGAAGCGGCCTCGCTGAGCTCGAAAACCGCGGTGCGCGAGCTGTTCGGGCGTGCGCTTGCTGGCCGTGTCCTCCATCACCCTGAGCTGGCGTACGAGCGCGCTGCGTTTGCCCTCCAGGTCGCGCACCTAGCGCTGTGCAAGCCGCCTTGGGATCGGCGCCCTAGTGCCCAGGGTTCTTGGCGTCTAGTGCGGCCGGCAGACCGGCGCGCATACCAGGGTCGTCGCGTCGGGCATCGGCTCGCACGCCCCGCTCACCGTGCGTTCCTTGAAGGTGAACGAGCACGCGTCGCCCGCCGCGTGGCCGGTGCAGGCGTCGATCGCCTCCTGCGGCGGCCGGGGAGGCGGCGGCAGGCACACCAGTGGCCCGCCGTTCGGGAGCTGGTGGCAGATGCCGTTCAGCGTCTTGCCGTCGCGCGAGAAACTGCACGCATCTCCCGCGTTCTTGCTGACGCACGCCTGGATCTGCGGCGCGGGGGGCGGGGAGGGAGGCGGAGGCAGGCACGCCAACAGGGGGTCGTCGTCGCTGTCGTCGTCGCCCATGGCGCGGCAGATCCCGCTCACCGTCATGTCGCCAACGGCGAACGAGCACGAGGCACCCGCGCTCTTGCCCGAGCAGGCCTGCACCGGAGGCGGCGGCGGAGACTCCGGCGGCAGGCACGCGAGGGGCCCGCCCTGGATCTGCTGGCAGAGGCCATCGATGGTGCGGCCGTCGTCGGAGAAGTGGCAGGCGTCGCCTGCGTGCAGCCCGCTGCAAGCCTCGACCGAGGGAGGCGGCGGAGGCGGGTTAGGGATGCAGGCCAGCACGCCCGAAGCGAACTGGCGGCAGGTGCCGCCGATGGTGTCGTCGTCGTGCGTGAATTGGCAGGCATCTCCGGCCTGCTTGCCGTTGCAGGCCTGCACGGCGGCGTCGGACGGCGGTGGGGGAGCCGGCGGCGCGCACGCGAGCTTCCCGTCGACCGTCGCGCGGCACACGCCCGTGAAGGTCCTGTCCTCGTGGGTCAGCGTGCACGAATCGCCCGCGCTCTTGCCCACGCAGGCCTGCACCGCCTCGGGCGGCGTCTGCGGCGCGCACCGCACCCCGGACTGCGCCAGCTGGTCGACGAGTTGTGCCTCGATGCTCGCTTGGTCGGTGAGTATGGAGCTCTGGCCGCTTCCGCAGGCCGCAGCGGCGGCAAGGACACAAAGGACGGAGATCCGGCGCATGACGGGCCCTCCCCCAGAAACCACTGAAACGCGACCCGCGTGAGTAGTTAAAGCACCAAGCGAGAAGGCGGCGCAGTGCCAAGTCCTTGATTTTCCAGCCATGCGCTGAAGCTGCTTCGCAAGGGTCAAATCTTGCTGACCTAGCCCGGCGATCAGGGGAGTACGGCGATAACGCGGGCCGGGCCGCCCGAGCCGCCGCCGATCTTCATCGGCAGCGCATAGAGCGTCGCGCCCCGGGCGGGCAGCGCTTCGAGCGCGTCCAGGTTCTCCAGCGCGTAGATGCCGGAGCCCATCAGGACTTGGTGGGCGATGAAGTCCTTCGACGGCCCATGGTCGATCGAGGGCGTATCGAGGCCTACGCCAGCGATGCCGCGCGCAACCAGCAACCGCGCGCCGTCTTCGGCGAGCCCCGGGAAATGGAGGTGGCCGGCGTCGTTCGGGGCGTCGTCACCGAAGTACGCCTTGCGGTCCGGCCACCTCTTGGACCAACCAGTGCGCAGCACGACCAGCACGCCGCGCGGGATCGGTCCGTGCGCCTTCTCGTCCGCCTCGATGTCGCGGGCGGTGACACGGTAGTCGCGATCCTTGCCCGCCTGTGCAGAGACGTCGATCACCACCGCCGGTCCCACCAGCCGCTCGAGCGGGATTCGGTCGACGGTGAGGCCGCCCTCGGCGAAGTGGATCGGTGCGTCGATGTGCGTCCCGCCATGCTCCGGAGCGCAGAAGGAATTGGCGCTGTAGTAAAAGCCGCCCGGCGTCTTGCCCTGGAAGACCTGCTTGAGCTGGAAGCCGCCGCCGGCGGTGGGCCAGTACAGAGTCCGCGCATCGAAGGGATGGGTGAGATCGACCAGCGTGCCGGCGGCTAGCAGGAGCGCGAACATCGATCTCTCCACCTCCGCGCCTGCGCGGCCCGGCAGGCGCGGTACCATTCTAGCTGCTGCATCGCTCAGTAGGCTTCGGGGATCGACAGCGTCGCTCCGTGATCGAACGCACCGCCGCTCGAGAAACCGAGCCCCCCATAGACGTCGAGCTGAAGCGCCTCGAAGAGCAGCACGTGAAAGCCCGGTCATTGAGCTTGCGTGGAGCGTTCGAGGCTTGGACGGCCGCGACCGGCCAGACTCATCGGTCGGTGCTACGCCGGGAGGTGTCGAGGCAGTCCGAACAGGGGGAACAGCGTCTCGGTGTCGAGGAACGAGTTCCACCCGGCGATGCGCTCACCTGACAGCTCGAGCACGATGAGCGCCCACGGCTGGTAGCCTCCCTCGGGTCCGCCGGGGCGATACTGCCCGAAGGCAGGCGCACCGCAGGCAGCGGTCGGCAGGAGCCGGGAGCCCCGGCAACCAGCTCCGCGCCCGAGGAGCCAGGTGCGGATCGCCTCGTGCCCGCGGAGCCAGAGCGTGTAGGGCGGCATGGACAGCGTTGCGTCCTGATGGAGCAGCGCGACCAGAGCGGCCACGTCGTAGCGCAAGAACGCGTCGACATAGCGCTCGACGAGCTTCAACTGCGCACCGGAGAGCGGCTCTCCGGTGTCGGCCACCTCGCCCAGGTGACGGCTTCCAAGCGTGGCGCGTGCACGCTGCAGGGCGCTGTTGACCGAGGCAACCGAGGTTTCCAGGCTCTCGGCGACCTCGGCCGCGGACCAGCCGACGACCTCGGTCAGGAGCAGCGCCGCGCGCTGCTTCGGGGGAAGGTGCTGCAACGCCGCCACGAACGCGAGACGGATGCTCTGCCGGAGCACGGCGAGCTCGGAGGGGTCGGCGCCCGCCGGAAGGGCCCGGGCGTCGGGCACGGGCTCCAGCCAATGGGTGCGCGGCAGGGCGTCGAGCGGATCGTCGACCGTCCCGGCGGGGCCGGACTCCTTCGGGCGGGCTCGCCGCGACCGCTCGGCGAGCATGTCGAGGCACACGTTCGTCGCAATCCGGTAGAGCCAGGTGCGCAGCGACGCGCGCCCGTCGAATCGCTCGAGGTTGCGCCATGCGCGCACCATCGTCTCCTGCACGGCGTCGTCGGCATCGACGGCGGACCCCATCATCCGGTAGCAGTGGCCGGTCAGGGCCGTGCGGTGCTCCTCGAGCTGCGCTGCCGGGATCGACATGCCGGCCGAGACTATGCGTCCCGCCTCAGGGCCGTGACAACCAATCCGGCGTCCAGGCGACACGGAAGCTGGGATGGACCAGGCGACCCGGAAAGACCGCGAGCTCGGCGACGACCTCGAACTGCTGCTTCGCGAACAACCGTACGCCCGCGCCGAGGCCGGGGTTCGTGGTGCGGCTGATCAGCTCGTATCCGTCACTGGTGACGCGGAAGATGCCCACGGCTCGCGTGACGCCGATGCTGACGTACGGCGTGACGCTGGCCGGCGCGAAGTCCAGGCGGTAGCCCGCGGCCGCGTTTGCTCCGAACTCGAAGTTGTCGAGGGTATCGCGGGTCGCGGGATCGGTCACGGGACTCGTCGACCTGGCGACCAGGACGTGTCCGCGAAGGCCGACGGCGAGCGGTCCGGGCGCATAGGACATCTCCCCCTCGAGCGCCGCGAGGTGAGAGCTGACGTCGCGAAATCGAATCGGTGGGATGTAGGCAATACCCACCGACGCGCGGAAGTGCTCGGGAGCCGGCAGCCCGAGCGCCAGCCGCAATCGAGGAAAGACCGGCGTCTGATCCGAGGCCGTGATCTGACGCTTGCCCCCGGTCGTGCCGTCGATCGGGGGAATGCCGATCACCTCGAGCCCCAGGCTGAGCTCACCGTCGCGATACGCCCCTGGCGCGTTCAAGGGACCCGCCGCCACCAGCAGCGAGTGGATCTCGATGAGGCGCTCCTCCTGGTCGAGCATGGTCTGCGCGCGCGCCGCTCCGGCCGCCGCGAACATCAAGCAGGCGATCCGCGATCGGCTCATCGCTGGGGGGCGCGCGCCAGACCGGTGAGGAACACTCCGGCGGTATCGAATCCTGCGTAGTACATGGTCCAGGTTGCGCCGTCGAGGAAGACCGACGGCGTGGTGAGCCCCCCCGAGTCGAACTGTCCCGCCGTGCCCTGCGAAAGCGCTTCGCCCGACGGACCCGGCTGCGGAATCTTCACCCACGTCCGGCCGTCGTTCGACTCGGCATAGCCGATCACGCCGCGGCTCGGTCCGCCGAACGCCCCGGGCGCCTGGCAACCCCGGTACCACATCCGGT
>WNGG01003938.1_pt1 | contig 16691 bp, 12 predicted proteins | sample 5400661 | NCBI WGS metagenome assembly WNGG01 (sample SAMN13153372, study PRJNA577476) | soil metagenome | isolation source: 100 cm soil or saprolite under Garry oak tree replicate 1 | place: USA:California | collected 2016-06-15 | reverse complement strand
GAGGCGATCGCGACGGCGGCAGTCATGGGTGGCCCGTTTGGCGTCACAGGCCCCGGCGAGGTCCGTCTGGCCGAGATGATTCGCGCCCGGATGCCTTCGGTCGAGCGGCTCAGGTTCGTGAACAGCGGAACAGAGGCCGCGATGAGCGCGCTCCGTGTCGCCCGGGCCGCCACGGGCCGTGATCTGATCGTGAAGTTCGAGGGCGGATATCACGGCCACGCCGACTCCCTTCTGGTCGCGGCCGGTTCGGGCGCCGCCACGCTCTCGATTCCAGGCAGCGCCGGCGTGACGCAGTCCGTGGCGGCGCAAACGCTGGTCGCGACCTACAACGACCTGGCCTCGGTCGAGGCACTGCTCCGATCGCATCCACGCCAGGTAGCCGCCGTCATCGTCGAGCCCGTCGCGGCCAACATGGGAGTGGTGGCGCCACTCGCTGGATTTCTGGCTGGGTTACGCAGGTTGACCACGCGAGCCGGTGCGCTGCTGATCTTCGACGAGGTGATCACGGGTTTTCGGGTCGCCCCGGGAGGAGCTCAGGAGCTGTACGGCGTGCGGCCAGACCTCACGGTCCTGGGCAAGATCATCGGTGGCGGCCTGCCCGTGGGAGCGTACGGCGGACGAGCCGACCTGATGGACCTTGTCGCCCCGTCGGGCCCCGTGTACCAGGCGGGCACGCTGTCGGGACATCCGGTGGTGATGGCGGCGGGGGAGACGACCCTCATGCAGCTGACTCCAGATGCCTACGCGAAGATCGAAGAAGAGTCAGCACGACTGGAAGCGGGCCTTGAGGTGGATGGCGCGTGCGTCGCGCGGGTCGGGTCGCTCCTGACCCTGTTCTTCCGCGAACAGCAGCCTCGGAATTTCAGCGAAGCGAAGACGTCAGACACGAGAGCCTTCGCGCGCTTCTTCCATTCGATGCTGGACGCTGGCGTGGTTCTACCGCCATCCCAATTCGAGGCGTGGTTCGTATCCGCCGCGCACGACAGCTCGGTGATCGATGCCACGCTCGAGGCGGCTCGGAGATGAGCCGATTTCTCAACGCGGCGCGCCGTCAACCGGTCGACGTGACACCCATCTGGCTCATGCGCCAGGCAGGCCGTTCGCTGCCCGAGTACCGCAAGCTGCGCGAGCGGTGGACTCTCGCTGAGATCGTCGCCCAACCCGAGCTGTGCGCCGAGGTCACGCTCCAACCCGTGCGCCGGTTGGGTGTCGACGCCGCCGTGATGTTCGCCGACATCATGCTGCCGCTGCGGGGCATGGGGGTGGAGCTCGAGCTCGTGGAAAACGTCGGTCCGGTCATCGCTCACCCCATAACCGCGCCCGCGGATGTGGAACGTTTGCGCGTGCCGGATGGGGAAGAGGCCGCCCCGCAGGTCATCACGGCGGTCAGGCACGTCGTGGCGGACTCTCCCGTACCGGTCATCGGTTTTTCTGGCGCCCCGTTCACGCTGGCCAGCTACCTGATCGAAGGACGCCCGTCGCGAGACTTCGCAAAGGTGAAGGCGTTCATGTTCACCGAGCCGCAGGCGTTCGAGCTCTTGCTGGACAAGCTTTCGAGGACGATGGCCGGGTATCTGCGAGCTCAGGTCGCCGCCGGCGTCCAGGCGGTGCAGGTTTTCGACTCATGGGTCGGAGCGCTTGCCCTGGAGGACTACGAGTCGCGCGTCGTGAACCACACGGGCGCCATCTTCGAGGCGCTCGCTCCGCTGGGGGTGCCTCGGATTCATTTCGGGACCAACACGGCAGGGCTGCTGGAGACGATCGCGCAATCCGGTCCTGACGTCGTCTCGTTGGACTGGAGGGTGCCGCTGGACGAGGGCTGGCGACGCGTCGGCCCCGCGCGCGCAATCCAGGGCAATCTGGACCCCGCGGTGCTGCTCGGACCGGCCGATCTCGTCCGCGACCGGGCGCGTGATGTGCTGCGGCGCGCGGGAGGCCGGGTGGGCCACATCTTCAATCTCGGACACGGGGTGCTTCCGGACACGACTGTCGCCAACCTCCAGCTGCTGGTCGAGACTGTTCATTCCTGGGTGCCGGCCCATGTCGCGTGAGCCTTCGACCGGGATCCTTTGCATGGCGTACGGCAGCCCGCCCACAGATGCGGACATCGGTGCCTACTTCACCCACATCCGCGGTGGCCGGCCGCCTTCGCCCGAAGCGCTCGAAGAGCTGACCCAGCGGTACCGGGCGATCAACGGATCGCCGCTGACGCAGATCACCCGAGCCCAGGCGACCGCTCTCTCCGCGCGAACCGGAATGCCCGCATTCGTCGGCATGAAGCACGCGCCGCCCTTCATCGCGGACGGCGCCGCCGAAGCGAAGCGCAATGGCATCGAACGGCTCGTCGGACTACCGCTCGCCCCGCACTACGCGCGCATGAGCCTCGGAAGCTACCAGCGCTCGCTGCGAGAGGCATGGGACCGCGAGCTGGTCTTCGTCCCGGGTTTCCACGACCATCCGGCGTTCATCGGCGCCGTGCAGGGCCTGCTGCGAGAGGCGCTCTCCACGTCGCGTCCGGCACGGCTGTTCTTCACCGCCCACAGCCTTCCGGCGGGAATCCTCGAAGAGGGCGATCCCTATCGCGACCAGCTGCTCGAGAGCTGCCGCCTGGTCGCATCGGGCATCGACCTGCCCGAGTGGGAGTTTGCCTTCCAATCGGCGAGCCGTACCGGGGAGCCGTGGCTCGGCCCGGACCTGCTCGAGGCGGTCGAGTGGTCGGGCGCAAAAGACGTGCTCGTGTGTCCGATCGGCTTCGTCGCCGATCACCTCGAGATCCTCTACGACCTCGACGTCGAAGCCCAGGCTTTCGCGCGCGAAAAAAGCATCCGGATCAGGCGCACGAAATCATTCAACGCGCGCCCCGAATTCGTGGACGCGCTCGCACAGGTCGTCGGCGATGCCCTGGTGCGCGTCGCCTAGACGACCGGCCCAATTCGCGCCTCCGGGACATGTTCCAATTGAGCGATGCCGAAAGTCACGTTCGTCGGCGCGGGAAGCGCCGTATTTGCTCGACAGTTGATGACTGACATCCTCGCCATCGAAGGTCTCGACGACGGCGTGTTCGCCCTCGTCGACATCGACGCTGCAAGGCTCAACCTTGCTAAGCGAATCGCCGAGCGTCTGGTCGAGCTGTCCCGTAAACGGTGGACAGTGGAGGCGTCAGTCGATCGGCTCGACCTGTTGAAAGGCACTGACTACGTCATCAACTCGATCGAGGTCGCCGGGCTGAAGAACGTTCGTTTCGATTACGACATACCACTGCGATATGGCATCGATCAATGCATCGGCGACACCATCGGCCCTGGCGGGATCTTCAAGGCCCTCCGGACTGGCCCGGCCTGGCTCGACATAGTCTCCGACGTGCAGCGCGTCGCGCCAAGTGCAGTTGTTTTGAACTACACCAATCCGATGTCGATCCTGACCCTTGCGGCCCTGCGCAGCACCGAGCTTTCCCTGGTCGGACTCTGCCACAGCGTTCAGGGGACATCGCGACAGCTGGCCGGGTACCTCGGCATCCCGTACGCAGAGATGGATTGGGATTGCGCGGGGATCAACCACAACGCCTGGTTCACAAAGCTCGAGCGTGACGGTGTCGACCTGTACCCGCTCCTGCGGGAGCGCGCTCGTGATCCGGATGTATACGAGAAGGACCCTGTGCGCTTCGAGGTCATGCTCCACCTCGGCGCGTTCGTCACCGAGTCGAGCGGCCACTTTTCCGAGTACGTGCCCTACTTTCGCAAGCGCCCGGATCTGATCAGTAAATACATGCGGCCCGGCTATCTCGGAGAGAGCGGCTTTTACGCCAACAATTGGCCTCGCTGGCGGCGCGAGAACGACGAGCAGATCGAAGCCATGCTGCATAGCGAGAGTCAGATGCCTGTCGGGCGCAGCCTCGAATACGGCGCCGACATCATCGAAGCTCTGGAATGCGGTCGGACGGCGACGATCTACGGAAATGTGCTGAACCATGGATCGATCGACAACCTTCCCGACGGCTGTGTCGAAGTCGCGTGCCGGGTAGACCGCGAGGGCATTCACGCCCAGCGCTTCGGCCGGCTGCCCGAGCAGCTCGCGGGCCTCAACCGATCTCATATGGCAGTCCACGAGCTGGTGGTCGAGGCACTGCTCGAACGGCGCAAAGAGAAAGCCAAATACGCCTTGATGCTCGATCCGTTGACCGCTGCCGTTTGTTCGCTGGACGAGATCGCACGGCTCTTCGACGAGATGTGGGAGGCCGAGCGCGCGAGCATGCCGGCTTTTAGCTAGGCCACACGGCCACCTCGCTCTACCAGCCCTCGCGAATCACCACGACGCCGCGCGATCCCAGGTGCAGCAGACCTGGATGAACGGAGCTTCCATCGACAAGGTTCACCCCCGCCGCGCTGATCGGGACATCGACGGCCACTTCGCGGTGATTGAGCAGAAAGAGAAACGATTTGCCGCCACCCGTGCGCCGCACCGCCTCCACACCGTCAGGCGCGTCGGCGGAAGGTTCGATGCTCGCCGAGACACAGGCCATCTCGAGAATCCGGGCCATCGTCTTGGGGTCGGGCTGGGTTGCCAGGTAAATGGCCGTCCCGTTGCCGGCGCGATGCCTTGTGATCGCCGGCCATCCGTCGAGGTGCGAGCCGGAGAACGTGGCGAGGACCTCCGCCCCAGTCAGATGGATGTCCTCGCTCCAGATCTCACCTCGACCCTGGGCTCCGTCGGCGAACTGCAGGACGACGTCCTGTCCTGAGCTCAGCGGATGGAAATCAACGACATCGAGACCGAGCAGAGCCCGAAACGGTTGTGGATAGCCGCCCACGCGGACGTGCTCAGCAAGATCGACGATGCCGCTGAAAAAAGACATGAGCAGAGTCGCCCCAGACTCGACAGCGCGCACCACGGCCGCCGCCACATCGTCGCCAACAAGGTAAAGGTTGGGCACGAGCAAAAGCCGATAGCCCGACAGGTCGTCGCCGGGATGGGCGAAGTCAACCAGGACGTTGGCCTCGAACAGCGCTCCGTAGTAAGCCTCGACCTGATCCATCAGGCGGACCCGGTTCGAGGGTTTGGAGGGCAGTTCGAGCGCCCACCACGACTCCCAGTCGAAAAGGACTGCAACCTCAGCCATGGACCGTGAGCCGCACACGGCCTCGAGCCTCGCAAGCTCCCGACCGAGCGTGACCACATCATTCCAGGTAGGCGACGTCTCGACGGGCCCATGCGGAACCATGGCGCTGTGATGCTTTTCGGCGCCTGCTCGCGCCTGTCTCCACTGGAAGAACATCACCCCGTCAGCGCCACGCGCGACTGCCTGGTAGCTCCACAGACGCATCTGACCGGGCGCCTTTGCGACGTTCACATCGCGCCAGTTGACGCGATTGGTCGTTTGCTCCATGAGGATCCACGGGCGGCCGCGCCCGAGTGACCGCATCAGGTCGCCCGCCATGGCCGCGCGCATCCCAGACCGCTCATCCGCAGGGTCCGGATATGAGTCGTGGCTCACGACGTCCTCGCGCGCCGCCCACTTCCAGTAGTCCAGGGGCTTGAAAAATCCCATGAAGTTCGTCGTTACGGGAACTTTCGGCGTGACTCTCTTCAAGACTTCGCGCTCCACCTCATAGCATTCGAGAAGGGCGTCTGAGGAGAAGCGCATGAAGTCGAGCTGCTGGCTCGGGTTCGGCCACGTCGGCGTACGGCGCGGAGGAAGTATCTCCTCCCACGAAGAGTAGTGCTGGGACCAGAAATCCGTCCCCCAGGCTTCGTTCAGTCCCTCGATCGAGCCATAACGGTCCCGCAACCAGGCGCGAAACGCTTGGGCGGACACATCGCACCAGCACGCTGGCACGTGGCATCCGTACTCGTTGCCGACGTGCCACATCTTGAGCGACGGGTGGTGCGCGTAATGCGTTGCCAACGCTTCCACCAGGCGGCGCGCCGCGGAGCGGTAAACGGGGCTGCTCGGACAGTAGTGCTGCCGCGAGCCGGGCCATAGCTTCACGCCGTCGGCGAGGACGGGCAGCATCTCGGGATGGCTATGCGAGAGCCATGGCGGCGGCGACGCCGTCGCCGTCGCGAGGTCGGCGTCGATGCCGCCCCGATGCAAAAGGTCGAGCACGCGGTCGAGCCAGCCGAATTCAAAACTGCCCTCGGTGGGTTCGAGCCGGGACCAGGAGAAAATTCCCACCGACACGAGGTTGACGCCCGCCTCCTGCATGAGGCGGACGTCCTCGGGCCAGATTTCCTCCGGCCACTGCTCGGGGTTGTAATCGCCGCCGTAAAAGATGTGGGGCGTGACTTAACCCTTGGTCGAGCCCAGCGTCAGGCCGGCGATGAACTGCTTCTGAAGGAATATGTAGACCAGGATCGGCGGGATCGCGACCAGCATCGCGCCTGCCGCGATGAGGTTGTTGTTGACAAAGAATTCGCCCTGGAGATTGTTCAGCGCGCTGGTGATCGGCCGTTTTGAGCCTGTAGATATCAAGATCAACGCCCAAAAGAAATCGTTGTAGACGAACGTGAAGAGCAGGGTCGCCATCGCGGCGAGAGCGGGCCGGCACAGCGGCAGCACGATGTTCCACCAGATGCGAAGCACGTGGGCCCCATCCATGATTGCCGACTCGGTGATCTCTTTCGATATCGTCTTCATGTAATTGCTCAATACAAAGGTCGCGAAACCGGCCTGGAACACGATGTGGATGAGCATGATTCCGATGTACTGGTCGTACAGCAGCGTGTTGTCGCTGAAGAAGGGAAACGAGAACTTGCCGACGTCGAGCGAGCCAAGCATCGGGATCGGCGTGCTCAGGTAGATCCGGAAGAGGGGCACGATGATCACCTGGGGCGGAAGAAGGTTGCCGGCGGTGAAGATCATCAGGGCGGCGAGGTTGAAGCGCCAGTTGAACTGCGTGCAAGCGAAGGCCACCATCGACGCCAGCAGCAGCGTCAAAACCACCGCCGGGACCGCGATGACCAGAGTGTTCAAGTAGTAGTAAGGAAGTTCAGCCTGGTTCCATACCGTCTGGTAGTTCTCCAGGCTGAGGCCGCCGCTCGGCCACGACAGGTAACCGTGCTGGATCGTGTCGCTGATCGGCCGCAGCGACGAGTACACCGCCCAGAAGAAGGGAAAGAGCCAGACCGCCACCATCGCGATCAGAAATCCGTGGAGGAGCAATCGCCCGGGCCGAATTCGCCGCGAGGTCTCGGCGGATAGAGAGCCGGTTCGAGTGGCAGACGCGATCGCGCTCACGACTGCGTCCTCATGACGCGTGACAGGAAGACGATGATCGGCCCCAGCGAGATCACAAGCAGGACGACGGCGATCGCGGATCCGAAGCCGACCAGGCTTGCCTCGCTGATGCTGTTGTTGGTGATCAGAATCGACAGCAGCTCGAGGCCGTTCTTGCCCTGGTTGATGATGAAAGCGATGTCGAACGCCCGGAGTGCTTCGATCGCGGTGATGACGGCGATCACCACATTGATGGGCGCCATGACGGGAAAGATGACGCGAAAGAACGTCTGGATTTCGTTGGCGCCGTCGACTCTGGCGGCCTCGCGGAGAGTCGGATCGACGCTCTTCAGGCCGGCCAGGTAGATGACCATGATGTAGCCGACGTGGCGCCAGCTGGCAGCGACCAGGATCGCGAAGAGGTTGATTCGTGGATTCCCCAGCCAGTCGATGATGTTGCCCGACTTCACCAGGCCTAGCGCATTGTTGATGAAACCCTCCGTCGGGCTGAACTGGAGCTCCCAGATGAACCCGACGACGACCAGTGACAGCACCACCGGTAGGAAGAACACGCTCTGGTAGAGGCGGGAGCCGCGGAGGTCGCGGTCAAGCAAGACGGCGAAGAACATCCCCAGCGGAGTGGCGATGAAGGCCAGCCAGGCGAGGTAGATGACGTTGTGCAAGAAGGCCGGCCAGAACAGCGTGTAGCCGGAGAACATGAACTGATAGTTCTTGAGGCCGACAAAATTCTGGGCGGTCACTGGGCCGACTCCGTCCCAGTTGGTGAACGAAAGGAGCACGGAGGACAGGGTCGGCCACCAGATCAGGGCGAGGTCGAGAAGGAGAGGAACGCCGACCATCAAAATCAAGATGCGTCGGTCGTAGCGCGTCAGGACTTGGTAGCGGCCTTGCCTCGAGCCTACGAGCTCCCCCGCCCGCGGGGAATCCTCCCGGGCGGGGGTGCTGCTCGTCATGCGGGTCACTAATCAGATGTGGGTCGGGCTTTATTCGGGCGAGAGCGAGTCCCAGAAGTTCTGCATGTGGCCCTGGAGGCTCGACGTGTCCTGCTTGGGGTCGGCCAGATAGCTCAAGAGGAATCCCTGCATCGCGTTGGGTCCCGAGAAGTCGGGACGCGAGTCGCGGTCGAAGAACTGCGTGATCCTCTTGGCGCTGCTGACGATCTGGGCCGCCTTCTTTGTGAGCGGTGGGTACTGGCTCTGGTCGGCATCGTTGGCGGTCGGGATCGCGCCGGGCGATGCCTTCCAGTATGTGATCTGAGTTGAGCCCTTGGACATGAACTCGAGCAACGCCTTTGCCTGGCCCTTGTCGGCGCTCAGCGTGGGCGAATGCTTGGCCATCATGAACACGTCGATCGGCGCGTCGAGTGCCTTCTCCGCGTCGTAGTTGCTGCCGACATCTGGGAAGGGAAAGAAGTCCAGCTGGGCGAGATCGTCTGGGTTGCCGCTCGCCACGAACTGTTCGGATACAAAGAGGCCCAGCAGGTACATCCCCGCCTTCTTGTGGAGCAGCTGTTGAGCTGCCTCTTGCCAGGTCAGACCGGCGAAGGCGGGGGAGTAGTACGGCGTGAGCTCGCTCCATTTCTTGAACACGTTCGCGACTCGTGTGTCGGTCCACTTCTGCTTGCCCACGCAGAGCTCGGTGTGGAAGTCGTATCCGTTCATTCGAAGGTTGAGGATGTCGAAGGTGCCCATCGCGGGCCACCCATCTTTGTCGGCGAATGCGATCGGGGTGAGCCCGTCCTTCTTCATCTGATCGGCCAGCTTCTTGAAGTCGTCCCAGTTGGTCGGGATGCTGTAGCTGTGAGCTTTGAACACGTCCTTGCGATAGAAGATGGCCCAGGGGTAGTACGACGTCGGGATCGCATAGACGTGGTTGTCGTTGCCCTTCACAGACGCGGCGAATCCTTCGGTGAAGTTCGACTTGACGTCATTCCATACATCGTCGATCGGCGCGGCCAATCCCTTGTCCGCAAAAAAGCGCATCCGGTGCCCGGAGAACCAGGTGAACGTGTCCTCCGGCGTGCCTTGAAGGTAGGAGTTGATCTGGTTCTGGAAGGTACCGTGATCGACAGTGTTGACCTTGACCTTCGTCCCCCCGTTGGCGGTCGTGAAGGCATCGACGACGTCTTGCATGCCCTTCTTGGGTACCGCGTCAGAGAGGTAGCTTCCGAGCGAGGTGCTGCCGCCCTTCGCTGTGACAGACCCAGAGGTCGTGGTGGTGGGGCCGCCGCACGCAGCCAGAAATGCGGCAACGCTTCCGTAGCCGGCGAGCCTGAGCACATCCCGCCGCGACAGATCCAGGCCTAGCGGAAGTTCGATGTCGGTGCCGGGGACCACGATGTTGCCCCTTACCGAACGCTGAAACCTGATTGGATCCCGCGAATCACCCATCGGACTCCTCCTCTCAAGGCCCGAGCGCGCCGGGCCGGGCATAGTGTTAAGTGTGTTTGGGGCAACGATAGGGCTTCGGTCACTTTTGTCAACCTCGGGCCGGACACATGCACAGCACACACAAGTCAAGGGTCCGTCGGCCGTTGTGCCGTGCACATGAGGATCCCGTTCGCGATCGTGGCGATGCTCTGCATATCCATGATCGCTGCCTGCAGCGCCAATGGCAGTCCGGCCAATCACGCGGCATCCTTCGGACAGGTCGATCCCTCTGAGTTCCGTCAGCCGCTTCCGGAGCCGGCCCTGTGGCAGACGGCCCATGCTCCAAGCTCATCCAGCGTGCTCTCACAGGTGAACTCGTCGATCCGGACCGCGCAGTTCCAGGTCATCGGCACCGAGGGGGCGCCGCGGGTCCAGGGTCAGATCGGGGCGCAGGTCTACCACGTCGACGGAGCCTTGACGACCAAGGAGCCGGCGCTGGAGCTGCAGCCCTGGAACGACCCGATCTGGTCCGCCGGACCGGAACCCGACATCGACGGGCGAGGCGATTTCGTGCTGGTGGGCTCGACGATCTACGTGCGCGGGAACACCTTCACCGAGTGGCAGACGATCACCGGCGGCGATCCCTACTGGGGGGTGTTCGCGGACATCAACCCGGCGCTCTGGCAGGCTGGCTCCAACGCTCATGTCCTGGGTGAGGCGTCGGTCGACGGTTCCCGCACCTGGGTCCTCCAGCTGACCAACCGGTTCGGCCTGCAGTTCAAAGCCTGGATCAGGGAGGGGGACGGCTACCCGCTGCGGTACACGGCGAGCTGGCTCAACGCGAAGGGTTTGACCTATTACGTGAACGCGCTCTACCGGCGATTCAACTCCGCCGTTCAAATCGCACCTCCCGACATGCTGAACCGGGGCATCGCCAACCCCGGCGCGCCGGTTGCGCTGCCGTCGGGATCGGTGACGGTCACTGACGTCGCGTTCGACTGCTCGGGCACGGCCTCGCGCCGGCCGGGGCCTCACGACAAGTTCGTGCTGGTGACGCTCGCCTTCGCGGACACGGGGCCGGGCCAGGTCTCCATATCGCCGGATGCCTGGCGTCTGTACGGAGACGGGGTCAACGGCGCCGCGCCGATCGACCCGGGAGGCCCGGGGCTTCTCCGGGCCGAAACGCTGAGCCCGGGCGGTCGGGTGTCGGGTGCGGTCGTGTTCGAAGTGCCGGAGGATGCATACCAGCTGCTGGTCGTCGGCCACCTGGTCGGGGCGACAGCGGTCATGGGCGCCGGCCTGCCGATGCTCCCGAACGGAACGCTGCCCTGCGCCTGAGCACGCTCCGCCTCACTACCCACCCGGGTGGTGCTGTTGTCTCACATCGGTTAACAGAAAATTTTCGCTAATTCGTGGCGAGATCTCCTGGGGCACATACGATTTACCCCAATTCAGACCCGTTGCAGCCGGGTCAAGGGGAACGAGGAAGTTGGGTGTGCTTGATCGGTCGAATCGCCTGATCGCCGCGCGCCTTGTCACGGCCGCGCTCGTTTCGTCCGTCCTTCTAGCCGCGGGTCCGCCCGCAGCCCCTGCCTCCGCCCACCCCATGACTCCGGCCACCGGTGTGAACGCGGAGGTCGACGACGTCGGCCAGGCGATTCCGGCCGGTCAGGTCACGTTTCCCTGCCAGGCCGGAACCACGATGCCCGCCTGCTACGGACCAGACCAGATCCGCGCCGCCTATGACGTCCAGGCCTTGCTCGACCAAGGGATCACGGGTCAGGGCCGGACCATAGTCATCATCGGCGCCTTCCAGGGTGAGACCGTTCAGTCGGACCTCGACCTTTTCGACACGACCTGGGGGCTGCCTGCGGCCAAGCTCAAGATCACGGCGCCCGACGGCACGGTTCAGTTCAACGCCGCCAACAAGGTGCACAAAGCCTGGGCGATCGAGGGCGCGATCGACGTGGAGTGGGCGCACGCGATCGCGCCAGGCGCCAAGCTCCGGCTTGTGCTCGCGAAGTCCGAAGCCGATGCCGACATCCTCCGCGCCACCCGGTTCGCGGTCGAGCACAACCTCGGCGACGTCATCTCCCAGAGCTTCGGGGAGGCCGAGTCGTGCCAGGATGCGGCGTTCTTCGCCCAGCAGCACCAAGTCTTCCAGGAAGCGCAAGAGAAGCGAATCACGCTCGTGGCGGCGTCCGGCGACGCCGGTCCCGCGCAGCACACTTGTGACGGGACACTGGTCGCCGGGGTCTCCTTTCCCGCCTCCGATCCATTGGTGACCGCGGTCGGCGGCACTCGCCTCATCGCCGATCGAGCCACGGGTGCCTACCAGGGCGAACTCGGCTGGGGCGACGCGTCGGGTGCCAGCGGCGGCGGCTTCAGCACCGTCTACGCACTTCCTGATTTCCAGGCGGCCCTGGTCCAGGGGCAAAGCCGAAGGGGCCTGCCAGACGTCGCTTTGGGCTCCTCCGCATTCGGCAGCGTGATCGCGGCTGCGCTGGGAGGCTTCGGCCGATCAATCGGCACGAGCGCGGCAACTGCCGAATGGGCCGGGATCGTAGCGCTGGCCGACCAGGCCGGCCACCACCGTCTGGGCTCGCTCAATCCGCGCCTCTATTCAATTGCCGGCAGCGAGGCTTACCACAGCGTCATGCATGACATCACCAGCGGAAACAACAGCTTCCACGGGTTCACGGGCTTCTCGGCAGGAGCGTCCTGGGACGCCGTAACAGGCCTCGGCACGCCGGACGTAGCCCAACTGGTGTCGTTGATTCGCGAGGCAGAGGCCGGCAACGAGGAGCGCGACCAAGCCCCGGACTAGCAAGCTATTGGGGTCATCTCCCTGGGACTGATCGGGAGCGGTCTAGAAATCTGGAATTCCGCACGTCTGGCGTCACACGTGCGCTACCGCGGGCAACGAGACGCACGGCTGGCGTCAAACGTGCGAAATGGACCCGAGGCGTTCAGCGCGGGACCGCGAGCGCATCCCCCAGCTCGAAGCCTCCAGATGCGGCTGGATCCCAGAGCCAACCTGCGCGTGGTGCCAAGCGGCTCCAATGGTGCGGACGTAGCCCACTAGCCGGCTCACCGCCTGCTCGTCTGCGGCTGGCTCTACGACTTCTCAAACATGGCCCTTGACTTTCGAGGATGCCTCATACATACTCGCAATACATACTGAGTATGCTTAGTCGAGAGATTGTCGCTTAAGTACGGCGTGCTGGGACTCCTGAAAGGGGAGCCGCTCCACGGATATGAGGTCAAGAACCGCTTTGAAGCAATGCTGGGTGGGACCTGGGAAGTCAATATCGGCCAGATCTACACGACCCTGCAGCGGCTCGAGCGCGACGGGCTCGTGCGGCCTGTTGGCGCCAGGGGCGACCGCGGCAAGCTGGCCTACGAGCTTTCGCCCGATGGCCACAAGGCGCTCGACCAGTGGCTCGCCGAGCCAGATTCCGGTCCTCAGCAATTGCACGAGGACATCTACGTGAAACTCCTTCTCGCGACCCGCATCGCGAACGGCGGCCTGCAGCCGATGCTCGCCCGCCAGAAACGCGCGTATCTACAGCGCCTGCGGGACCTCAACAGGCTGGAAGAACGGGCACGCCGCGACGGCCGTCTCGACCTGGCACGACTTGTCCGCGGCGCATTACTTCACACGGAGGCCGACCTCAAATGGATGGACGAACTTTCTTCAGAGCGTTTCGGGGCGGAGGGGGGATCCAGGGGGTGAGCCAGTTGGTCCGCCTCACAGACGTCAGCAAGGTCTACCAGGGCGGCATCACCGGCGCTCTGAACGGCATCTCGGTCGCGGTCGAGAAGGGCGAGTTCACCGCGATCATGGGCCCCTCAGGCAGCGGCAAGTCGACAATGCTCAACCTCGTCGCCGGGTTGGACAAGCCATCCTCGGGCAGTATCGAGGTCGGCGGGACGGATCTTGGCAAGCTGGGTGAGGCCGGCCTGGCCAGGTTTCGGCGCGACCACATCGGCTTCGTCTTCCAGTTCTTCTACTTGCTGCCGAACCTGACCGCGCTCGAGAACATACTCATCCCGGCTCAGCTGAAGGGCAACACCACAACCGCCCGTGCGCGCGAGCTTCTGCACGAGCTCGGCATCGAGGACGTCGCGGACAGCTATCCGGCGCGAATGAGCGGTGGCCAGCAGCAGCGGGTCGCGATCGCACGTGCGTTGATCAACAATCCCACGCTCGTCCTCGCGGACGAGCCGACCGGAGCGCTCGACACGCACACCGGCGAGCAGGTGATGGAGCTTCTCGGCCAGCTGCACCGCAATGGGCAGACGATCCTGCTCGTCACCCACGACGCCAAGCTCGCGACGCGGCACGCGGCGCGGGTGATCAGCGTGATGGACGGAAAGATCGTTGACGACGCGCGGCTCGAGAGCCCGGAGCGGGCTCCTTCAGAGGTGATCCGGGTGCGCGGCGAAGAGGTTTCGAAATGAGGGCCATCTTCGTCAAGGCGTTCGCCGACCTGCGCAGGCGGCGCGTTCAAGCCGCTGTGATCTTCCTGACTGTGCTGCTGGCGATCGCCACCGGAACCATGGCCCTGACGCTCATGTCACAGACACGCGATCCGTACCAGGCCGCCTTCGATGCGCAGAAGGGTGCGCACCTGCAGGTCAGCTTTCACGCGAGCACCGACCCACAACTGCTGGCGGCGACGCCGTCAATCATCGGAGCCTCGGCGGCAGGAGGGCCGTACCCGGCGACCACGCTTGAGTTCAAACACGCGGGTCAGAGGTTCAATGTCGAGACCTTCGGCCGCGATAACCCGGCGGGCCCTGTCGAGGTGCTCAAGGTCACGTCAGGACGCTGGGCCCAAACGAACGACGAGATCGTGCTGACGCGGTCCTTCTCGGAGCTCAACAAGATATCGGTCGGCGACCGCATCAAAGTCGTCAGCGTTCCGACTGCGCCAACACTCACCGTTGTCGGCGAGGTCGTCGACATCGATGAGGGGAGTGCAGATTTGAGCAGCCAGCATTCATGGGTGCTGAGGACGGCGGTACCAGCAGTGACGACACCTGACCTCTCGTACTACCTGATGGTCTATCGCTTTCCGACCGATCCATCCAGCTTGCAGCTTCAGGCTGACGTCGACCGGCTCCGCGCGAGCCTTCCGCCGGGCAGCATCAGCGGATCGATCAACTACTTGTTGATCCGCAATATCTTCAACATCACGAACCAGATCCTGACCAGCGTCCTCGCTGCGTTCAGCGTCTTTGCGCTGGCGGCCACGGTGGCCACGGTGGCCACCCTTGTCACCGGAATCGTGATCTCGGCCTACCGGGAGATCGGGATCATGCGCGCCGTCGGCTTTACGCCGGCAGGAGTCGTCGGAGTATTCGCGCTCCAGGTTGTCCTGCCGGCGCTGATCGCATGTCTCGTCGGCATACCGGCCGGCACGCTACTCAGCCAGCCCCTGCTCGCGAATAGCTCCCACGCCCTCGGCCTCGCCTACGTACCGAGTTTTTCGATCCCCCTCGATCTCCTGCTTCTTGCAGCCGGGTTGGTGGTGGTCTCGTTAGCAGCGACTTTGCCTGCGCTGCGGGCCGGCTTGTTGAAGCCGATCACGGCCATCTCGATCGCCAGCGGCCCACGGGTCACCAGCGGCCGATGGCTGAGACGGTTGGCCGGCGGTTTGCGACTCCCACGCGCCGTCGTCCTCGGGTTCGGAGATGCATTCGCCCGTCCGCTCCGCGCCGTCCTGACCATCGTGACGGTTCTGCTCGGAGTCGCGACGGTGGTGGTCGCCGTGGGCCTGCCTCGCAGCTTCGAGCTGATCAACAACAGCGAGACCGGCGCCGGCAACTACCAGGTGGTGGTCAACCGGAGCAATGCCCTTCCTGATGCGGACGTGATGCAGATCCTCAATGCTCAGCCGGAGACCATACGCGTCGTGGCCATCGATGGAGAGAACATTGCAGTCCCGGGAATAGCCGACCCAGTCAACACCCGCCTCTTCCGAGGGGACTCGTCCCGTCTTTCGTACGAGATCATCGCCGGGCGCTGGTTCAACGCCCCGGGTGAGGTGCTCGCCCCAGCGGGTTTTCTGCGCGATGCCCACGTCAAGATCGGTGACAGCTTCACTGGGAGTCTTTACGGGCAGACCATGCAACTGCGCGTGGTGGGCGAGGTCTACGACATCAGCAACCTTGGCCATGAGCTTTTCATGGATTACGCGACCCTTCCCTCGAACATTCCGAACTCGACCCCCAGCACCTACTGGGTCACTGTGCGACCAGGCGCCGACGTGAATGCGTACATTCAGCGCGTTGCCGCTTCACAGCCTGACCTGATCGATGTGCAACTGAACAACACAAGCATCATCGGCCCGGTCAAGATCATCGACTCGGTGCTGCTGGCGATCGCGGTGGTCTTGGTCTTGATCGGCATTGGCGGCGTCTTCAACACGCTACTTCTCAACACGAGAGAGCGGATTCGTGACACGGCGACACTGAAGGCGGTCGGCATGAGCCCACGACAGGTCATGGTCATGGTCGCCGCGTCGGCCGCGCTGTTGGCGCTTGTGGCGGGCGTGATGGCGATGCCGCTGGGACTCTTCCTGCATCACCTGCTCAACGACGTCGTCAGCAGTGCGACAGGCAACGACACGCCGCCAGGGGTCTACGGTGTGTTCAACCCATTCGAGCTCGGGCTGATACCCCTGCTCGGTGTGGTGGTGGCGATGGCCGCGGCCCTCATCCCCGGGCGCTGGGCGGCTCGCACCAACGTGGTCGAGGTCCTGCACGCGGAATGACGCTAATGAAAGCAGTCGTCTACGACCGGTACGGACCGCCCGACGTCCTGCGAATCGAGGACGTCGAGCGGCCGGTGCCCAAAGAGGACGAGGTCCTCGTCAAGGTCCACGCCACGACGGTCAACCGGTTGGATGTCCACACGCGTGAAGCCAATTGCAGCAGCGGCGTGGCCGTCTCAGTTCTGAGTCGCATGGTCTCGGGCATCCGCGGGCCGAGGCGGCGGATCCTGGGCAGCGAGTTTGCCGGAGAGGTCGAAGCTGTCGGCGCAGCCGTCAGCGAGTTCGCGGTTGGTGACCGCGTCTTCG
>WNGG01009664.1_pt1 | contig 16695 bp, 11 predicted proteins | sample 5400661 | NCBI WGS metagenome assembly WNGG01 (sample SAMN13153372, study PRJNA577476) | soil metagenome | isolation source: 100 cm soil or saprolite under Garry oak tree replicate 1 | place: USA:California | collected 2016-06-15 | reverse complement strand
CGCGCTGCACCAGCAAGCCGGGAACGGCGCCCTGCAGGGCCGCCACCGTATTAGTGACGGGGCGATCTTCCAGTTGTTCCGCACCGACCGACGCAACGGCGCCGGTGAGATTCTCGCGCTTCTTTTCGCCATACCCCACCGCGACAACCGCCTCCAGCTCGATGGCCTGCACCTTGAGCTGCAGGTCGAGCATGGTCTCCTGCCCCTCCGTGACGACCACGCTGGTGTCGACGGCCGCATAGCCCAGCATCCGGGCGCGCACCCGCTGTGTCCCCACCGGCACGCCGCTCAGCGTATAGTGTCCGGTGGCATCGGCGTCGGCGCTGAGCCGGGTGCCGACGACGCTGACGATAGCCCGCGACAGGGGAGCGCCGGTTCCCGCGGCTGTCACCGTTCCGGTGATCGTGCCCAGCTGCAGGGCGGGCTCCCCCTCCGGCCGCTTCACCAATGTGGCCCGTCCCTCCGGCGTGAACACGATGTCCACGCCCGCGCCGAGCAGCACATCCGTCAGCGCGGCGGCCACCGTGATGCGTTCCGCCCGCAGGTTCACGAGCATGCCCGCCGGCAAGACGTCGTCGGCATAGACCAGGCTCAGTCCCGCTTGCCGGGAGATCTCCGCCAGCGCCTGCTTGAGCGTGACGCCGTCGAACGCGAGCGACAGCGGCCGGCGTAAGAACGCCGATCGCTTGAGGTCGACCGGGACGGGCTCGGAGCGCTCGGCCATGGCCAGGAGGAATCGCGGGGCCCGGTTTTCGGTCGGGTCGCCCGCGTATTGCGCAGTAGCGCCGTGCGGGAACACCGCCATTGCCAACGCGAGCACGAGAGCAGACGACGCAACGCGGTACATGAGCATCATGGTTCACCTACCGTTCCGGAGCAAGATGACGGATCCGTCAGCGCGCTCGACACGCAGGCCGACGGTCAATGCAATCCGTTGAAGCACCAGATCGATCGATTCGTTCTGGAAAGTGGCCGTGAGCCGGCGCGCGGCGAGGGCGCTGTCGGCCAGCCGGATCTCGACGTTGTACCACCGCCCCAGCGTGAGCACCACGTCGCCGAGCGGTGTGCCGTCGAAGGCGAGCACACCCCTGGTCCACGCGAGGTAGCGTCCGATATCGACGCCGCGTCGGACAGCGGCGACGCCGCTCGGATCGAGCGTTCCGAGGTCCCGGGCCTCGAGCACCAGCGCGGGCGTACGCGCAGCCGCGGTCGTATCGGCCCGCGAGAACGTCACGCGCCCTTCGGCCACGACCACTTCGGTCGCGACCTGATCGGCATACGCGCGGACCACAAACGCGGTCCCCAGATCCTCGGTGACGCTCGCGGCGGTGTAGACGCGGAGCGGACGCTGTGAGTCGGGTGCGACCTGGAAATACGCTTCGCCGTCGAGATACAGCTCTCGGCGCGCCCTGCCGTAGTCGGCCGCGTAGCGGACGCGACTCTTGGGCGCGATGGTGACCTGCGTGCCGTCCAGCAGGCGGACGACCATGCGCTGTGCCGCAGTGGTGGCGTACTCGCGCCACTGCGGCGTGCGCCGCAGCACGCCCCGCCCCCCAATCAACGCGACGACGACCGCCGCGGCGGCAAGCGCCGGCACGAGCAGTCGCCACACAGGGCGCGGCCGCGGGGCGACCCCCAAGGCCTTGACCGCCTTCGCCCACGTCGCATCGGTGCTGCTCTCGGGCACCCGCCCGGCTGCGACGCGCCTGATGAGCCGTAGATCGTCCAGGAGACGGGCGTGCTCGGGATCAGCCGCAAGCCAGTCGCGGACGGCCTGCGCGTCGCTGGCCGACGCCTCGCCGGCCAGATAGCGGTCCAACAGGAGATAGCGACGCTCGTCGTCGGAGTGCATGCCCCTATAACGGGACAGGGGCGTCCCGACCCCCAAGCTTACGCGGCCTGCCGCGCCCTCCCGCGACGCATTATTCGAACCCCACCCTCGGCAGTGCGCGGAACAACCCCCACGCCGCCGCGCCGGCCGCCGCCAGGCACACGATCCCGGGCAGCGGCTTCCCGTACAACAGGTATCCCGTGCCGAACAGCGCCGCGTAGATGATGGCGCAGCCCAGGAACCAGCACAGGAAGGCGGCGGTCACGCTTTCCCCAGGGTTCGCGGGCCGGGTCGTCACCGCGCCGTCCCAGCCCGGGCCCATGGGCCGAATGCGGTCGTAGAACGTCTGAAGGGTGGCGCGGTCGGTGGGCGGCGTCGCGAAGGTCACGGCTAGCCACCCGACGGTGGTGATGGCGATCCCGATCACGAGCTGGACCGTCGGGGCGAGCGGCGCGAGCCCGAGCGCCCGGTGCACGAACTGGAAGTAGACGGCGACCACGAACGAGATCGCCATGCCGGCGATCTCGCTCCACGCGTTGATCCGCCACCAGAACCAGCGCAGCAGGAAGATCGACCCCGTCCCGGCCCCGATCTGGAGCAGGATCTGGAACGCCTGATAGGAATTCTGCAGCCAGAGCGAGAGGGCCGACGCCAGCACGATCAGCCCGACGGTGACGGCGCGCCCCACCCACACGTAGTGGCGCTCGTCTTTGTCGGGCGCCACGAAACGGCGGTAGCAGTCTTCGACCACGTACGACGCACCCCAGTTGAGGTGCGTGCTGATGGTGGACATGTACGCCGCCGCGAGCGAAGCGATCATCAGGCCGATCAGGCCGTGGGGGAGATACACGAGCATCGCGGAGTAGGCCAGGTCGTTCCGTACGATCGCCCGGTCGATGTGGGGGAACCGCGCGGCGATGGAGGCGAGGTCAGGATACACGATGAGCGACGCGAGGGCCACGATGATCCACGGCCAGGGCCGTACAGCATAATGCAGCACGTTGAACAGCAGCGTCGTCCGCATGGCGTCGCGCTCGGTAGGCGCGGCGAGCATGCGCTGCGCCACGTAGCCTCCGCCTCCCGGCTCGGCACCGGGATACCACGTGCTCCACCACTGTACCGCGAGCGGCACGACGAGCACGGCGGCCGCGGTACTCCAATCGGAGAAGTCCGGCAAGAGCGACAGGTGCCCGGCCACCGCGGGATGGGCGAACAGCCTCGACAGGCCGCCGACCTGCGGGAGGCCGAGCGCCACGACGGCGGCCATCACGGACCCTACCATCGCGATCGCGAACTGGACGAAATCGGTCAACACGACTCCCGACAGCCCCGAGCTCGCCGCGTACAGCACAGTGACGGCGCCGCCGATCAGGACGGCCGTGTGGCGATCCCAGCCGAGCATCACGCCGGCGATCTTGGTTGCGGAGAGATTGACCGAGGCCATGATCATCACGTTGAAGAACACGCCGAGGTAGATCGCCCGGAACCCGCGCAGGAAGGCGGCCGGTTTCCCGGAGTAGCGCACCTCGTAGAACGCGATGTCGGTGAGGGCCGCGGAGCGCCGCCACAGCTTGGCGTAGAAGAACACCGTGCACATCCCCGTGACCGCGAAGGCCCACCACACCCAGTTCTGGCTCACGCCACCGGTGCGCACCAGATCGGTGACGAGGTTCGGCGTATCGGTCGAAAACGTCGTGGCCACGAGCGACACGCCGAGCAGCCACCACGACAGCCGGCGCCCGGAGAGGAAGAACTCCTGACGGCCCTGACCGGCGCGGCGCGCCACTGCCAAGCCAATGGCCACGCACACGACGCCGTACAGCGCCAGCACGATCCAGTCGAGGGTGTCGAGTCTCATGGCTCCCCTTGATGCAGTCTCCAAGGCGTGGCGTCAAGCCCGGACCTTCGCTCGCGCGCGTGCCTGTGGGTGGTCCCGCTCGTCCATCTTTTCCAGAGCCAGCGCGCGTGTCATCCTGAGCGCCGCAGGCGCGAAGGACCTGCTTGCGCTCGCCCAGGGGCGAAGGATCCCTTGAGCGTCCAGGGCGGGAACGTCCGGCCGCGAAGGAGCGTGCTCAAGCAGGTCCTTCGCTCGCGCGCGTGCGCGCGCGCTCGCTCAGGATGACAGCGCCGGCGGCGGTCGATGAGGGAGAATGAGGAGGAGGAGAGGGAGAACAGGCGCACCCTACCCCCAGAGCCGCTCCGGGTACTCGCCCGCGGCCACCAGCTGCCGCAATACCGCCGCGACGCGCGGCCGGTCGTCCGGGTACGTCACGCCCAGCCAGCGGGCGCGCGTGCCCAGCAGCCGCACCCGCGCCTCGCCCCGGCGCACGGCGTCCCGGATCGCGTGTGAGATCAGGAACTCGCCCTGCTCCGCACCGGGCTGGCGCAGAAATTCAGCGAACCCGCGCCGCAACACGGTGAACACCGCCGGGGTGAAGGCCCACAGGTTCATCGAAACGAGCGCGTCGCCCGACAGCCGTACCGGCCGGCCGTGAGCATCGGCCCCTTGGTACGTGCCGTCTTCCAGGCGTCGGATGTCCACGACCTCCTCCACGGTTTCGAGCCACCCGTCCCCATCGGCACGGCACACCGCGCGGTTCACGCCGCCGGCGGCGCTCAGCGTGTCGCGCAGCGGGTACGCGATGATGGCGAAGCGCTCGGGAGCTTCGTCTCCATGCCCAGCGTCGAGGAACTCCGCCGCCCGCGTGAAGGCGGCACGGCCATAGAAGTCGTCCGCGTTCACCACGGCAAACGGGCTCCTGACCGCGGTTGCCGCCGCCAGCACTGCATGGCCTGTGCCCCACGGCTTGGTGCGCGCCGCCGGCATGGTCAGGCCGGCGGGGATGTCGTCGAGCCGCTGGATTGCAACCGTCGCGTCGATCCGGTCGAACGCCGTCGCGAGTTCGGGCCGGGTGACCACGACGACCGTTCCAAAGCCCGCGCGCCGCGCGTCGTAGATGCTGTAATCGAGCAGCGTGGCGCCGGCTGGCCCGACCGGCTCGATCTGCTTGGGTCCGCCGTAGCGGCTGCCGACGCCGGCCGCGAGGATGACGAGCGCCGGCGTCACGACCGGCTCGACGCCCGCTTGGTCCTCGCGTGCTCGACCACCCGTGGCACCCCTTCGCCGAGCGGCACCGACGCACGCCAGTCCCAGATGCGCCGTGCAGCCGCGGCGTCGAGACAGATCCGCGCGATGTCGCCCCGCCGGTCCCCGGCGTGGGTCGGTCCCCTCGTGTATCCGGTGGCGGCCGCTACCTCCCGGAACAGCTCGAGGTCCGACACCTCCCGCCCCCACGCGACGTTGGCGACCACCCCCGAGGGTCCGGCTGCCGCCCGCAGCGCCGCCTCCACGACGTCGCCGACGTAGACGTAGTCGCGTGTCTTCGTGCCGTCGCCGAAGATCGTCACGGGCTCACCGCCGAGCATGCGTTGCGTGAAGATCGCCACGACACCAGCCTCCCCGTCGCCACGCTGGCGCGGTCCGTACACGTTGGCGTATCGCAGCGCCGCGTACTCGATCAGCCCGCGGGCCCCGTGGGCACTGAGATAGTGCTCGAACGCGAGCTTGCTCGCACCGTACTCGGAAATCGGACGCGTCGCGTCGCGTTCGGAGACGGGCAGCCGCTCCGGGTCGCCGTACACGGCGGCCGACGACGCGTACACGATGCGTCGCGCGCCCGCGGCTACGGCCGCACGCAGCACGTTCAGGGCGCCGAGCACGTTCACCCGCGCATCGAAGTCCGGCTCCCGAATCGAGCGGCGCACGTCGGTCTGCGCCGCCGCGTGGAACACCACCTCCGGTCTGAAGCCGGCGACGATCTGCCGTAACGCGTCCACATCGCAGATATCGGCTCGCTCGAACCGAGCCCCCGCCGGCAGGTTGCTCGCCGATCCCGAGGACAGATCGTCCACCACGCAGACGGCGTAGCCGTCTAAAAGCAGGCGGTCGACAAGATGGGAGCCGATGAACCCCGCTCCACCCGTCACCAGCGCGCGTGGCCCCTCCCGGTCGGTCAAGCCGTGACGATCCCCAGCCGCGGCCACGTCTTCCAGCGGCCGCGCGTGAAGTCGGGGAACTCCGCCGGGCGGCTGCCGTTCGCCACCGACCATTCGGACAGCGGCGTGACGGCGCTAATGGCCACCGCGTCGTACACGTTCATGTCGGTGGGCAGTCCTTCGCGCAGGCACTTGATGAGCCGATAGTCCTCGAGGTAGTCCATACCGCCGTGCCCGGCGCCCCGGCTCTTCTCTTCCATTTGCTTCCACAGCGGGTGATCGAACTCCGCGAGGTATGCCTCCGCCGGCTCCCAGTCGTCCGACTTGCTCCGCCCCTCGATGTAGAGGCGGTCCGGGTAGCCCTGAAACAGACCGCGGGTGCCCTGGACCACGTGCACTCTGCTGTACGGGCGCGGCAGGTTGGTATCGTGGCCCACGCAGATCGTCCGCCCGTTTGCCGTCCGGATCAAGCTCCAGTTGATATCGCCCAGGACATACTGCTCCTGCCGCTGGGGGGAGCCATCGGCAAAGTGCTCGCGGGCATACAGCTGGAGCCCGCGGGAGGGGCTGCTCATCGAGACCAGGGTTGCAAACCGGTCACCCCGGTTCACGTCCATGCAGTTGGCGACCGGACCGAGCCCGTGCGTCGGGTAGAGATTGCCGTTGCGTTTCATCGCATGCGCGCGGCGCCACAGCCCTTCGCCTTCGGGGCTGAATTTCACGGACCGCAAGTCGTGCAGGTACCCGCCCTCGGCGTGCAGGATCTCGCCCAACAGGCCCTGGCGGACCATGTTGAACACCATCATCTCCATGCGGCCGTAGTTGCAGTTTTCCATCATGACGCAGTGCTTGCCGTACTTCTCGGCGTGCTCGACCAGAGCCCAGCAATCGTCCAGGGTGTAGGCGGCGGGCACCTCGGTGGCGGTGTGCTTGCCGTTACGCATCGCCGCGAGGCAGATCGGGACGTGCCACTCCCACGGCGTGGCGTTGAACACCAGGTCCAGCTCCTCCTGCTCGCACATGCGGACGAAGTCGGTGGGACCGCGGGAGTAACCCGTCGGGCGCGGGAACCCGGCCTGCTCGACCAGGTCCTGGGTTTTTGTCACCTTTTCGGGCACGATGTCGTCCACGGCCTTGATCACGCACCCCTCGACCCGCAGCAGGTTGTGCACGTGCGCGGTCCCCTGCCCGCCAACGCCGACGAACCCGATGCGGACGGCGTCCAGAGGCGGGGCGGCGAGGAACCGCTCGGGTGCGGGTCCCGGGCTCGGCCGTAGCTGGGACAGGGAGGAGGACGAGGCGGCGCTGGTCGCCGGCGCGCAGGCCGCGGTCCCACCCAGCGCGGCGAGGCCGAGCCCGCCCGCGATCAGCTGCAATGCTTGCCGCCGGTCCAGGTCGTCGCTACTCGCGGTCATGTGAACCTCCCTCCGAAAGTCAGGTCCGGATGCGTGGTCGAGACGATACAGCACGGGCAGCGGGTTCTCCAGGAGCACCCCTTGCCGGTTCGCCGCCGCCCGGCTTAGCTTGGTTCAGCAACCGACACGATCCCAAGGATCCTCTTGATGATTCGTCTGACTCCCCCGTCGCCCACCCGCCGCCTCGGTGGGCGTCTTGCGTCCTTCGACGCCGCGGTGCGGCGGAAACGAACGCCCTAGAAGTCTAGGATCTTCCATTGCCGTGATCCGGCCTTCCGGGGTGCTCGCGAGGAGACCCCGGGAGGCCGTTCTGCTGTATGACCCTCGAATGGGATCACGGTATGACTACTGAGCTCCAGAATCTCGATCACGAGATCATCGGCCGGTACACGGACCAACCGGCCCGGCTGCCGGCCGCCCTGCGCCGGCGCATCGAGGCGTCGTGGAACGGCGCTCCCGTGCAGCTGTACGCGCTCGCCGACCTGGACGAGGCGCTGCGGTTGACCGAGGCATGGGTGGCGCTCGGACCCGGACACGTGACGGTGGCACGGGCGACGGACGGACGGCACGAATGCGACCTCATGCACATCGAGCGCGCCCGCATCGAGGCCGTGCGCGAGGCCCCCGGGCTCTCCGCGAGCACGCTCACGATCCTCGGCCGCCCCGGCGATCCGGCGCTCGCTGTGCTGCGGTACAGCCATCGCCAGCGGCGGGCCTTCGAGAATCTGACGTTCGTGCTCGAGGAAGCGCTCGCGGGGCGTACGGTCGCGACGGTCGACGCGGATGCGGAGTACGCGGCGAGCGTGGCGCGGCCGATTCGCGACGCCCAAGCGCTGGTGGCGGGGCGTCGGGGGGCTGTGATTCGCCGGTTGCTCGGCTACCTCCGGCCCTACCGGCGGCAGCTCGTGCTCGGCATGGCCGCCGCGACGCTGATCACCCTCGTGAGCCTCGTGCCCCCCTACCTGGCGGGGTACGTCATCGACCGCGTCGTCCGGCCGGCCCAGGAAGGACGCCTCGACGTGGGTCGCGCGAGCGCGATCGCCTGGCTCGCGGTGGGGGCCATGGCGCTCGTGTACCTGGTCCGTCAAGCGGCGGCCGTCCTGCGGCTGCGGCTCATGGCGGTGCTCGGCGAATGGGTGGCGCGCGACCTGCGTGCCGAGCTGTACGAGCACCTGCAGCGCCTGAGCCTCGCGTTCTACTCACGCAAGCACACGGGGAGCCTGATCACGCGCGTGTCGGCCGACACCGACCGGCTGTGGGAGTTTCTCGCCTTCGGCGTGGTCGACGTGTCGCTGTCGTTGGTGATGCTGGCGGGGCTCGGGGCCGTGCTGCTCTCGCTCGACTGGCGGCTCGGTCTGGTGATGACGCTGCCCGTGCCGCTCTTCTGCTGGGCGATCTACCGGCATGGCGAGACATTGAACCGGGTGTTCCTGCGCGTCTGGCGCAAGTGGTCCCGTCTGACCGACGTGTTGTCGGACACCCTGCCCGGGGTCCGCGTGGTCAAGGCATTCAACCAGGAGGCGCGTGAGATCGCGCGGTTCGATGGGCACAACGACGACGTCACAGCCGAGATCAACCGGCTGCACGGCATCTGGACGACCTTCTGGCCGTTGCTGATGCTCGCCGTGCATGCGACCACGCTGGGCGTGTGGGTGCTGGCCGTGCCGCGCCTGTTGGGCCTCGGGCCCGCGCTGTCGGCGGGAGCGTTCGTGTCGTTCCTCTTGTACACGACGATGTTCGTCGCCCCGATCGAGGTGATCGGGCAGATGGCGCGCACCGTGCAGCGCGCCACCACCTCGGCGCACCGGGTGTTCGAAGTGCTGGACACCGAGCCCGAGGTCACCGACGCCCCCCGGGCGGTGCGGCTCGAGCCGGTGCGGGGCCGGGTCACGTTTGAGCAGGTGACCTTCGCCTACGACGGCGTGCGTCAGGTGCTGCGCGGCGTGAGCTTCGATGTGGCGCCGGGCGAGCTGATCGGCCTGGTGGGACCGTCGGGCGGCGGCAAGACGACGATCGTGAACCTGATCGCACGCTTCTACGACGTCACCGGCGGAACGATCCGGATCGACGGTGTCGACATCCGGCAGCTCGAGACCGGCCACTACCGCCGCCAGCTCGGGATGGTGCTCCAAGAGCCGTACCTGTTTCACGGCACGGTGCTCGAGAACATCCGGTACGGATTGCCGGCCGCGTCGCTCGAGCAGGTCGTCGCGGCGTCGCAGGCCGCGAACGCCCACGATTTCATCTGCAAGCTGCAGCACGGCTACGACACGGTGGTGGGCGAGCGGGGGCACACGCTGTCGGGTGGCGAGCGCCAGCGGGTGTCGATCGCGCGGGCGATCCTGCACGACCCGCGCATCCTGATCCTCGACGAGGCGACGTCGAGCGTCGATACGGAGACGGAGCGAGAGATCCAGGAGGCGCTGGAGCGGCTGATCGCGGGCCGGACGGTGTTCGCCATCGCGCACCGCCTGTCGACACTCCGCAAGGCGTCGCGCCTGTTCGTGATCGCGGACGGGCGGCTGGTGGAGAGCGGCACGCATCGTGAGTTGCTCGCCGAGCCGGATGGGAAGTATCGGAGACTGTACGAGATGCAATTGCAACTGCAGTGAGCGCGGCTGACCCCGGGCCGATGGCCCGGGGTAACCCAAACGGACCCTGGGTGGTTAACCCCGGGGCGCCGCCCCGGGGTCAGCCGAGCCTTTCGAGGGAGGGGATATGGAACTGACGACGTTGAGCAGACCCGTGGCTGCGGTGGCGTCCGAGCTTACGCTGGAGCGCCGGGCCGACGGCCGGCTCTGGGCCGCTCGCGGCGACGCCGAGCGCGCCGTGTGGGTGCGTCGCTGCTTCCCCTGGTCCGAGCCCGCTCGGTTCGTGTCGCTGCGTGACGACGACCAGCAGGAATTCGCGCTGGTGCGCGACCCGGCCGATCTCGACGCCGCCTCGCGGCGCGTGCTCGAGGAGGCGCTCGTGGCCGCGGGATTCGTATTCCAGATCACCCGCGTCACGGCGATCGAGGAGGAAGTCGATATTCGCCACTGGCGGGTCGAGACCCGGCAAGGAACGCGCTCGTTCCAGACCCGACTCGACACGTGGCCGCGCGTGCTGCAGCACGGTGGCCTGCTCGTCCGCGACGTGGCGGGGGATCTCTATCATCTCCCCGATCCGGCCGCGCTCGACCGGCAGAGCCGGGCGCTGGTTCGCTCGCGCGCGTCCCGCGCGCTCGCTCAGGATGACACCTCCGGCGCGTTGGGTAAGTATGAAATGAAGAAACCCACGCGGCTTACGGCTGCGCGCCTCCCCCGCCCTTGAGCCGCAGCGTGGCGCCGAGCTGGAGATCCCAGTTCCCGCTGTAGAAGGGGAATGGATTCGTGCGGCTGTTGTCGGTCGAGAACATGGCGTCGGCGTCCAATCCGGCCCGCAGCCACACGCGCTCGGTCAGGCGGTAGCGCACGCCCAGCAGGGCCGAAAAGCCGCCGTCGCTCTGGCCCAGCGCCCCGCCGTACGAGTTGCGTACGTAGCCTCCGCCGAGCAGCATCTGGGTGCGCGTGCCCGTCGCAAACGCTCCGACCAGGCGGGCGTGCACCGGGGTGTACTTCGTCGATCGGGACACGTCCAGCTCGAGCGCGACGTTGGGCCGCACGTACACCGCGCCGCGACCCCCCATGCCGATCGCGTTCCCGAACCCCAGGCTGTTGTCGAAATCGGTGTAGCGGACGAACGCACCGATCTCGACCGTGCCGACGCTCTGGGCGACCAGTGGCAAGGCGGCGAGCGATGCCACCGCGGCGAGCCGAATCCCTCGAGTCATCATGTCGCTCCTCCTGTCCATTATTATCGGGCGCGTTTCGTGGTAATGAGGATCACGCCGTTCGCTCCCCGCGAGCCGTAGAAGCCCGCGGCCCCCGCATCTTTGAGCACTTCGATCCGGGCGACGTCTCCCGGCGCCAGACCGGCGAGCGTGCTGCCGACCGCCTCGCGCGAGATGGCAATGCCGTCGATGACGACCAGCGGGTCGTCGTCGCCGGGGTTGCCGCGGATGCTGCGGTGGCCGCGGATGCGGAGCTGATAACCGCCGTCGGGCTGGCGGGTCACGTCCAGTCCCGGCACACCGCGCAGCAGCTCCTCCACCCGGGCCACGCGCGCGTCCGTCTCGGTCGGAACCACGGTGGTCACGGCCCCGGTGGGGACCGAGGCGGCCGGGGCGGTCCGCTCCGGCGCCGGCGCGGCGCGCCCGCAGCCGATCGCGACGGCGACGATGAGCCCGCGGCAGTCTCGCTTCAGCTCAGTATCCCGGATTCTGCTTGAGCATGCTGTTCCGGTTCAGCTCATCCAGGCGAATCGGCATGAAGTACATCTTGTTGTCCCAGGCCCGCGTCTGGACAGTGTCGATCGCGTACCGGTAGTTCGTCCAGGTCGTCCGGTCGGTACGGCTGGTCCCATTGAGGAAGATGTTGATGCCGCCCGCCACCTTGCTCAACACCGCGGGTGCGGTCAGCCAGCGGCGCACGTCGAAGAAGCGCTGCTCCTCGAACGCCATCTCGATGCGGCGCTCGTTGCGGTACTCGTCCCGCAGCGCGCCCTGGCCCAACGCCGCCGAGAACGTCGGCATCCCGGCGCGCACCCGGATCTGGTTCAGGGCGTTGACGGCATCCGCCGGCTCATCGAGCTCGATCGACGCCTCGGCGTAGTTGAGCAGGACTTCCGCGTAACGGAAGAAGACCCACGGTACCTGCTCCTTGACGAACTGCGCGTTGATGGACGGATCGACGAATTTCCGGATGTAGTAGCCGGAGTAGGCACCGTTCCAGTTCTCGACCGGGCTGTCGCGGGTGTCGAGGCCCGCCACGACGCTCGAGTCGGGAAGCTTGAGGGCGCGGAAGGTCTGAATGATGCCGACGGGGTCGAGGCCCTTCACGTCGTCGGGACGGGTGCGCCACGGGGCGCCGTCGTAGGCGATCGAGGCATAGAAGCGGGGATCGCGGTTCGCGTAGGGCGCCGCGGCGTGCGCCGGGTTGGTCCAGTCGAACTTCGAGCCGTCGGCCATGCGATAGTCGTCGATCAGGTTCTGGATCGGCGTGTTCCCGCCCCAGGTGTGATAGCCGTTCGGGCCGTTGTGCAGACCGGGGTTGTAGCCGTCGTCCCGAGTCGACAGGAAGAAACGGCTCAGGATCACTTCCTCGCTCATCGTCTGCAGGAACAGGTCGCCGTAGTTCTTGGCGGCCTCCTGTGCGCTCGCCGGCGTGGGGCGGAAGAGACTGTAGATCCCGAGATCCATCACCGCCTTGGCAGCGTCCTTCGCGGCCCTCCAAAGCGCGCTGCGATCCTGCGGAGTGGTGTAGCCGTTTTCGGCGTTGCCGCTCGGGTTCACATTGTACAGATCACTCGCGGCGTACAGCAGCACACGTGCCTTGAGCGCGAGGGCGGCCCCTTTCGTCGCCCGCCCGACGTCGGCGCCGCTGTACGACAACGGCAGCAGGGCAGCCGCCGAGTCGGCATTGGCTGCGATGAAAGCGACCGTCTCCTGGAAGGTGTTGCGCGCGACCTGGTAGTCTTCGTTCAGCCCGTAGACCTTGGTGATGAGCGGCACGCCGCCGTACATCCGCATCAGGTTGTGGTAGAAGTACGCCCGCAGGAAGAACGCTTCCCCCTTCATCCGCTGCTTCCACGCAACATCGAACGTGGTCCCGTCGATCTTGCTGAGGAAAATGTTCGTCTGCCGGATGCGGGAGTAGGTCGGCCCCCAGTTGAAGTGCGCGAATCGGCCGTCGTCGATCGCGCCGCGGTCGCTCGAGGTGATGATCGACTTGACGACCGGCTCCGTGGCGTAGTTGTGGATGAAGTGCGTTTCGTCGGTGATGGAGGCCAGCATGATCTCGTACAGACCGTGCCCCAGCCCCCGATACATGTCGTTCAGGAAGGCCTGGGCGAGATTCGGGTCGGTAAAGACGGCCTCGTCCGACAACTGATCCTTCGGGGTCTGGTCCAGGATCCCGTTACAACCAGTGAGCCCCAGGAGAACGAGCACCGCTGCGGTCGTGATGCGCACGTGTGGTCTCATGGTATCGTCTCTGTCAAAACGTGAGGGACGCGCCGGCATTGAACACCCGTTGCTGCGGGTAGTACTGACCCTGCGAATCCCGCGTCTCGGGGTCCACCACCGCGAACCGGTCCCACAGTAGGAGATTGTATCCGCTGGCGTAGACCCGGACGTCGTGTACGCCCAACCCCGCCGCCAGGTGAGTGGGGAGGTGGTAGCCCACTTCGACGGACTTCAGACGGATGAACGACGCATCGCGCAGGAAGTAGGTGTTGGGGTTCTGGGGCGCGACCCAGTATTCGTCCTGGCGGTTGAAGGTGCGCGGACCCGGAGCGTTGGGATTGCCCGGGGTCCAGCGATTCTGCGCGTACTCCTCGGTGAAGTTGCCGATGTCGCCGGATTCCGTCCTGAAGTACTGCACCGCATCCAAGGCGGCGTGGAAGAAGACGCTGACGTCGAAGCTCTTCACCTGCGCGGCGAGCCTGAGGCCGCCTGTGAAGGTCGGATCGCCGGTCTTGTCGATCCGGACCATGTCGTTGGCGTCGATCTTACCGTCGCCGTTGACGTCTTTGAAAATGATGTCCCCCGGTCGGGCGCCGGCCCAGTGCGGGTAGTTGGCGACGGCGGCCGAGTCCTTGAAGATGCCAATCGCCAGGTAATACAGACCGGTGCGCGGGTTGCAGGGCTGGCTCGGACAATTCATCCGATGGCCGGTCGAGAGTTGCCATGCGGGCGCGCCCGGAGGCTCGTCCCAGAACAGGATCTTGTTCTGGGCATAGCCGCCGTTCAACGTCACCTGGAACGACACGTCGCTGGCCATTTGCTGACGCCAGCTGATCGACCCGTCGTAGCCCGAGTTGGCGACCACCCCGATGTTCTCGCGCGGCAGGGGGATGGCAGCCGTCTGCGGCACCGAGGCGTTCCGAAACGACAGAATGTTGCTGCGCCGCTCGGTGAACCGATCGAACTCGAAGGAGAGCTGATTGTTCAGGAGGCGCCCTTCGAGGCCGACGTCGAACTGCTTCGCGACTTCCCACGTCACGTTCGGGTTGGGTGTGCGCGTGGGGAAGACGCTCGACACGACCTGATTGCCGCCCAGGACGTACCCGGCGCCGAAGCCGTAGGTGGCGAGGTACTGCCAGGGGTCGATGCGATCGTTCCCCGTCTTGCCCCAGGAGACGCGCAGCTTCAAGTCGTCGAACAGCGGTACGTGGTCGCGGAAAAATGGCTCGTCCGAAATGCGCCACCCCGCCGAGACGGCCGGGAAGAACGCGAACCGCTTCGCCGCCGGGAAAATGTAGGAGCCGTCGTAGCGCCCCACGAACTCGAAGAGATACTTGTCCCGGAAGGCGTAGTTGATGCGGGTGAAGTAGTTCTGCCGCGCCGCGACCCAGGCGGTACCGTTGTTCGTCTTCCCGAGGTCGCCCCCGGCGAACAGCTCGTCGACCTGATCAGAGGGGAAATAGTCGCGGAAGGCGCTGTCGTAGGAACTGTCCGCCGTCTGGCGCTCGATGCCGCCCAGCACGCCGACCGTGTGCGGTCCGAACTGCCGCCGGTACTCGCCGACCAGGTTCAACAGGATGCCCACACCCCGCCCGTCATACTCGTTCAGCTGCGGCTGGCTGTATCCCCGCTTAGCCGCCTTGAGCACGGGCTGGCCGTTCGCGTCGCGCGTCTGGTAGTCCCAGGTGTACAGCGTCCAGGGCGTGCGCCACGTCTTTTCGTTCCGAAAGCGCACGTCGTAGGACGCGTTGCCCCGGACCGTGAGCCCGCGGATCCCGGGCACCTTGAATTCCCCGCCCAAGGTGCCCTGCACGTAGTCACGCCCGTCCTGGTCGTATCCCGTCGCCGGCGTCCCGATCACGACCGGGTTGTCCCCGTACTCGATGTCGGGACCCGGCAGCCCATTCGGCCAATACGCGGGAAGGTTTGGCTTGCCGCGCATCAGCGAGCGGAAAATGGAGCCGGCGCTGCGGACCGGGAAGTTGCGGTCCTCCAGACGTCCCGTCACGTCGAACCGCAGGCTGAGGTGGTCGGTGATCCGACCGTCGATGTTGCTGCGGAAGCTGTACTGGTTGTACCGGGTCGCACTGTTGCGGTAGTAGCCGTCCTCGGTCAGACCGTTGAGCGACAGGTAATACCCGATGTGCTCGCTGCTGCCGCGCAGCGCGACGTTCCCTCTGGTCTGGTACGACATCGGCTTGATGACCGCGCCGAACCAGTCGGTGTTCGGGTAGAGCCAGGGATCGCTGCCCTGCCGGTACTTCGCGATCACGTCAGGCGAGTAGCGCGGCGTCTGGTTCCGATACATGTCGATCTCGTCCAGCATCGTCATGTAGGTCACGGCGTCCGCCATCTTGGGGGTGCGGGTGGGGTGGTTGAAGCCTTGGTTCATCGTCACCGTGAGCTGGGGCGGCTGCACCGCGCCGCTGCGTCCCCGCTTCGTCGTGACGAGAATGACGCCGTTGGCCGCGCGGGAGCCGTAAATCGCCGCCGTGGCATCTTTCAACACGCTGATGCTCTCGATGTCCGCCGGGTCGAGCCGCTCCAGGCCGCCGACACGATCCGGCACGCCGTCGATCACGACGAGCGCACTGTTGTCGTTCAGCGTATGGCTCCCCCGCACCCGGATGATCGCCCCGTCGTACCCGGGCTCGCCGCTCGGGTTGACCGTCACCAGGCCGGGCAGCTGGCCACCGAGCGTGTTCGACAGGTTTGTGGCGGGAACACTCTGCACGTCTTTGCCCGAGACGGCGCTGACGGAGCCCGTGAGCGTCCCCTTGGCCTGCTCGCCGTACCCGATCGCCACCACCGGATTCAGCTCGAAGGGACTCGGCTGCAACCGCAGATTCACGAGCGTCGGCTCGCCCTGTTGCACGACGACGGTCGTGTCGGCGGGCGCATAGCCCAGCCGGCGCGCTCGCAGCCGGTGCGTGCCCGGGGCTACATTCGACACGGTGTATCGGCCAGCCGAGTCGGTCGCGCTGCCGAGTGTCGTCCCGACCACGCTGAGCGTGACGCTGGCGAGCGGGGCGGCCGTGTACAGGTCGGTGATAGTCCCGGAGATCGCAGCCTGAGCTTCGAGGAGCCTCGGGGTGGCGGCGAGCACTAGGAGCGAGCACAACGACAGGACTCGATGCATAGGAGAGCTCTCCGGGGCCGTCAGAAGACGGCCCGCATGACGAGGGACGCTGCGGCGCAGGGCGGGAGTGGCGGGCTGAACGGGGGGGACCGGCCAGCATCCTCCGGGCGCCGCAGCCTTGCGGCGCTCGGGGTCCCCAGCCTCGGGCGAGGCGGGGTGGTCAAAGGACGGCACCCTGACCTGACTCACATCGCTCCCCTGGACGGCCCAAAGGGTACAACGGGTCAGGACAGTCGCTCTTCAAATTTGACGCCGTCACGCCGCACCCGAC
>WNGG01003935.1_pt1 | contig 16698 bp, 13 predicted proteins | sample 5400661 | NCBI WGS metagenome assembly WNGG01 (sample SAMN13153372, study PRJNA577476) | soil metagenome | isolation source: 100 cm soil or saprolite under Garry oak tree replicate 1 | place: USA:California | collected 2016-06-15 | reverse complement strand
CGGCCTGAAGTGCACCGTCTACATGGTGAGGGTCTCGTACGCGCAGAAGCCGTACCGGAAGAGCATGATGCAGCTGTGGGGCGCGGAGGTGATCGCCTCGCCGTCGGACCGCACCGGATCCGGGCGCTCGATCCTCGCCAAGGACGCGCGCACCCCGGGCAGCCTGGGCATCGCCATCTCCGAGGCGGTCGAAGACGCCGCGACGCACGACGACACCAAGTACGCGCTCGGCAGCGTGCTGAACCACGTGCTCCTGCACCAGACGGTGATCGGGCAGGAGGCCAAGGAGCAGATGAAGCTCGCCGGCGAATACCCCGACGTGGTGATCGGCTGCCACGGCGGCGGGTCGAACTTCGCCGGGCTCGCCTTCCCGTTCCTCGCCGACAAGGCGGCCGGGAAGGACGTCCGGGTCGTCGCGGTCGAGCCGTCCAGCTGCCCGTCGCTCACCAAGGGCGTCTACGCGTTCGACTTCGGCGACACGGCGCAGGTGGCGCCGATCGCGAAGATGTACACGCTCGGGCACGACTTCGTGCCGCCGGGTATCCACGCCGGCGGATTGCGCTACCACGGCGCCGCGCCGCTGGTCTCGCAGCTCGTGCACGCGAAGCTGGTCGAGGCGCGCGCCGCTCCACAGCTCGCCTGCTTCGAGGCCGCGGTGCAGTTCGCGCGCACCGAGGGGATCATCCCGGCTCCCGAGTCCTCCCACGCCATCCGCGGGGCGATCGACGAGGCGCTGCGGGCCAAGGAGGAGGGCCGGGAGCGCGTGGTCCTGTTCAACCTGTCCGGCCACGGCCACGTCGACATGGCGGCCTACGACGAGTACTTCGCGGGCAAGCTGGAAGACTTCGAGTACCCGAGCGAGAGGGTGCAGGAGTCGCTCCGGCACCTCCCGCATGTCGCGCTCTGAATCGAGTCTTCGCGCGCACATCTGCGTCTTGCCCGGCGCGATCCTGCCGAGCACTCCTCAAGAAGGCGGACTCCGTATTCGGCGCTTCGCTTCCTCATCCAAGAGTTCGAACATTTGTCGCAACTCGGGAGCAACCGCCGAGATGAACGAGGAGCTTCGCGTCGAGGCCGTGTGATCTCCGCACCAACTCCTGCGTAGCCGAACGAAGGTCCGAGGAGCTGAGCGATTCGACAATGGTTCGTGAGTTCATCATGTGCGGGTCGTAGCACGGTGTTTTTCGGACCTCTCCGGACGCCGCACGTGAGCGCTGGGCGGCAGTGCGACCCACGAGGAGGGCGTGGGCCAATCGGCCGCTCTCCACGCGTCTGCAGCAGCTACACGGCCGTTGTTGCGAACACTCGCAGCATTTGCGAAGCGACGGGTCCAAACCTGTCAATTGCAAACGACGCACATACGTAAGTTGTCCGATCGGGCGCCGTCGCGCCGCTACGGATCGTGTATCCGCCCCGGGGCGGGACGCAGCGCGTCACCTTCCAAGCTGTCGGCGCCGAGGGCGGCGGAGCGGGCGGCGAGGACGGCGGCGACGACTTCCGCGATGCCGACGCCGTGGGTGCATTGGGCGAACACGACCGGGCCGTCGCCGCGCATTCGCCGGGCATCGCGCGCCATGACGGCGAGATCGGCACCGACCTGGGGTGCCAAGTCGGTCTTGTTGATCACCAGCAGGTCCGACTGCGTGATGCCCGGTCCGCCTTTGCGCGGGACCTTGTCGCCGCCGGCCACGTCGATGACGTAGATGGTGTAGTCGGCCAGCTCGCGGCTGTACTGGGCGGCGAGGTTGTCTCCGCCGCTCTCGACGAAGAGCAGCTCCGGCCCGGCCTCCGCGCCCGCGGCGAGCCGCAGCTCCGTCTTCTGCCGGTAGGACGCGCCGGCGAAGCACACGGTGGGGTCCGGCAGCAGAGCGAGGAAGGCTCCCTCGCCGACCTCGGCGGCGAGCTCGCTCCGGCACCCGTGCACCCGAGCGATAGACGCGGTTCTGTCCTTGCGACGCCAGCACCGCGGCCGCGCCGGGCGCCACCTCGACGCGCAGCCGGATGGCGTCGCCATCGACCATCCCGCCGCCCAGCGTGCTGGTGTACGCCCACGCGGCGCGCCCGTGGTTGCGCGGCGTGAGGACGCGCAGGGGACTGGTCGCGTAGGCGGCCCCGATCACGGTCCGGGCGCCGGCGCGACTGAACGAGAGCCGGGCCTCGGGGCCCCCCTCCGTCGGTTGCTCCGCGAAGACCCTCACCGGCCGCTCCTCCCGTCACACCGCCAGGTGGTGCCGTACCTCTTCGGTATCCAGATTCGCGACCTCGCCGCGGTCGACCACCTGCCCGCGCGAGAGGATCGCATACTGCTGCGCGAGCGACTTGGCGAAGTCGACGTACTGCTCGACCAGCAGGATGGTCATCCCCCGCTCGAGCAGGACCCGGAGCACGCGCTCGATGTCCTTCACGATCGACGGCTGGATTCCTTCGGTCGGCTCGTCGAGCAGGAGCAGCTTGGGGCGGGCGACCAGCGCACGCGCGATGGCGAGCTGCTGCTGCTGGCCGCCGGAGAGATCGCCGCCGCGCCGCTTCTGCATGGTGCGCAGCGCGGGGAAGAGCGCTTCCAGCTCGTCGCGCGAGGTGAGCGGCCGGCTGGAACCGGCGGCCGCCTCCCCGACGGCGAGGTTCTCCGCCACGGTGAGCCGCGGGAAGATCTCGCGGCCCTGGGGGACGTAGCCGATGCCGAGCCGCGCTCGCTGGTAGGCGGTGAGATGCGCGATGTCCTGGCCCTCGAACGCGATGCGCCCCGACCTCGCCGGCAAGAGCCCTATCAGGCAGCGCAGCAGGGTGGTCTTGCCGACCCCGTTGCGGCCGAGGAGCGCGGTGCAGGTCCCGGCCGGCACCGAGAGATCGATGCCGCGGAGCGTGTGGCTCCCGCCGTAGAACTGGTTGAGGCCGCGGATCTCGAGCATCTCCAGAATTCCTCCACAACGTCCGCGCCAGGAAAAGCGTAGCGCCGCCGAATACGGCGGCGACTAACGCCCCAGGTACACCTCGACGACGCGGGGGTCCTCCCGTACGCGGTCCATCGTCCCCTCCGCCAGCACCTTCCCCTCGTGCAGAACGGTGACCGTGCGCGCGATGCTGGCGACGAAATGCATGTCGTGCTCGACCACCACCAGCGAGTGGCGGCCGGCGAGCGACTGGAACAGCTCGCCGGTGCGGACGGTCTCCTCGTCGGTCATGCCGGCCACCGGCTCGTCGAGGAGGAGCAGCTTGGGCTCCTGCACGAGCAGGATGCCGATCTCCAGCCACTGCTTCTGCCCGTGCGAGAGCAGGTCCGCGGCGCGGTGGGCCTGCGCGCGCAGGCCGATGACGTCCAGGGTCTGCTCCATGCGGTCCGTCTGCTCCGCCGTGAGCTTCGCGCCGAGGGTGCGGAACACGCTCTTGTCGGTCTTGAGCGCCAGCTCCAGGTTCTCCAGCACGGTGTGGTTGCGGAAGACGGTCGGCTTCTGGAACTTCCGCCCGATGCCCAGCTCGGCGATCTCCGTCTCGGAGAGCCGGGTGAGGTCGTTCGCCTCGCCGAAGTACGCGTCGCCGGTGTCCGGCCGCGTCTTTCCGGTGATCACGTCCATCATCGTCGTCTTGCCCGCCCCGTTGGGTCCGATGATGCAGCGCAGCTCGCCGGGCTCGATGATCAAGGACAGGCCCGCGAGCGCCTTGAAGCCGTCGAAGCTGACCGTCACGCCGTCCAGGTACAGCACCGGGCCCTGCGGGGTGTCGAGCCTCACGACTTCTGCCCCCGCGACAGGAGCCCCACGACGCCCCGGGGCATGTAGCGCGTGACCAGGATGAACAGCAGGCCGAGCAGGAACAGCCACAGCTCGGGGAAGCTCACCGTCAGCCAGCTCTTGGCGCCGTTCACCAGCGCCGCTCCCAGCACCGGGCCGATCAGCGATCCCCGTCCGCCCACCGCTACCCAGATGGCGATCTCGACCGAGTTCGCCGGCGACATCTCGCTCGGGTTGATGATGCCCACCTGGGGCACGTACAGCGCGCCGGCGATCCCGCACATGACCGCGGACAGCGTCCAGACGAACAGCTTGTAGCCGACCGGGTCGTAGCCGCAGAAGCGCAGGCGGCTCTCCTCGTCGCGGATGGCGGTCAGCACGCGGCCGAACTTGGAGAGCACCAGGGAGCGGCAGAGCGCGAGAGCGCCGAGCAGCGCGGTGGCGCTGAGCGCGTAGAGCGCCACCTTGGTGCGCGGGCTGGCGATGGCGAATCCGAGGATGCGCTTGAAGTCGGTGAAGCCGTTGTTCCCGCCGAAGCCGGTGTTGTTGCGGAAGAAGAGCAGCATGAAGGCGAAGGTCAGCGCCTGCGTGATGATCGAGAAGTAGACGCCGCGAATGCGGGAGCGGAAGGCGAACCAGCCGAAGACCAGCGCGAGCAAGCCGGGGGCGAGGACGACGAAGAGGCAGGCCTGCAGGAAGTGCTGCGAGCCGAGCCAGTACCAGGGCAGCTGCTTCCAATCCAGGAACACCATGAAGTCGGGCAGGTCGCTCTGGTACACGCCTTCGCGGCCGATGGAGCGCATCAGGTACATGCCCATCGCGTAGCCGCCCAGCGCGAAGAAGAGGCCGTGCCCGAGGCTGAGGATCCCCGTGTAGCCCCAGATGAGGTCGACCGCGAGCGCCACGATGGCGTAGCAGAGGAACTTCCCCAGAAGCGCGACCGTATAGTCCGACACGTGGAAGGCGCTGCCGGCGGGCACCGCGAGGTTGAGCGCGGGAACGACCACGACCAGGGCCGCGTACGCGGCGAGCACCAGGGCGATGGCGCGGCGGGACTGCAGCGGGCGCGCCGTCGCGAGCACGCCTGTCACGCCTCCTCCGCCGCGCGCCCTCTCGGAGCGAACAGGCCCTGCGGCCGGCGCTGGATGAAGAGGATGATGAAGGCGAGCACGGCGATCTTCGCCAGCACCGCCCCGGCGAAAGGCTCGAGCAGCTTGTTCACCTGACCCAGCCCGATGGCGGCGAGCACCGTGCCGGCCAGCTGGCCCACGCCGCCCAGCACCACCACCATGAAGGAGTCGACGATGAACCCCTGGCCCAGCTCGGGGCCGACGTTGCCGATCTGGGACAGCGCGCACCCGCCCAGGCCGGCGATGCCGGCGCCGAGGGCGAAGGTGAGCATGTCGACCCAGGGCGTGGCGACGCCGAGGCCCGCGGCCATTCCGCGGTTCTGCATGACGGCCCGGACCAGGAGCCCCAGCCGCGTGCGCTCGATGAGCAACCAGACGACGAAGACGACCAGGCCGGCGAAGGCGACGATCGCGATGCGGTTGTACGGCAGCACGAGCCCGGTCATCACCGTCACCCCGCCGGACATCCACGAGGGATTCGCCACCTCCACGTTCTGCGCGCCGAAGGTGCTGCGCACCGCCTGGATGAGGAGCAGGCTCGCGCCCCAGGTGGCGAGCAGCGTCTCCAGCGGACGCCCGTAGAGGGCCCGCACCACCGTGACCTCGAGCAGGAGGCCGACCACGCCCGCGGCCAGGAACGCGGCCGGCGCGGCGGCGAGGAGGTACCAGTCGAACGCGCCGGGCAGGTGGGCGCGGAAGAACGACTGGACCACGTAGGTCGCGTACGCGCCGATCATGAGCAGCTCGCCGTGCGCCATGTTGATGACGCCCATCAGCCCGAAGGTGATGGCCAGCCCCAGCGCGGCCAGAAGCAGCACGCTGCCCAGGCTCAGGCCGCTGAATACCCAGCCCACGACTTCCGCGAGTCGCAGCGATCCGTCGATGTCGTTCACCGCCCGGTGGATGGCGTCGCGCACGGCGGGGTCGGGCTCCGCGCCAGGGTCGGACGCGGCACCTCCGAGCCGCTCCAGGAGCAGGCGCTTGCTGCGGGTGCTGGGCGCGCGCCGGAGCACGTCCACCGCGGCGAGCCGCTTGTCCCGGTCGCGGCTGCCGAGCAGCAGCGCGCCCTGGAGGGACTGGACCGCCTCGCGGATCTGGCCGTCCTTCTCCTGGGCGAGGACCCGGTCGAGCACCGGTAGCAGGTCCTCGTCGGCGCCTTCCTGGAGCGTGCGCGCGGCGTGGAGGCGGTCCGCGGCGCGGGGAGCGAACAGTCCCAGCGCGGCAATCGCGCGCTCGAGCGTGCGCCGCAGGCGGTTGTTGATCGAGACCTTCTCCACCTCGGCCGCCGCGACGGACGCCGGCTGGCGCGTGAGCGGATCGAGCCACGCGCCGTTCTCCTCCACGACTGCTCGCCCACCGGCGGCGATCGCCAGGCGTCCCTCGAGCAAAGCGCGCAGGACCGGGAGCGAGGCGACGTCCGCCGAGCCCACCGCCTCCTGCACGGCCGCGAGCTTGGCGGAGCCGTCGCCGGAAGCGAGCTTCTCCAGGGACGCGGCGTCGAGGGCGGAAGCTCCGCGCGCGGCGAGACACGCGGCCGCGGCGATGGCGAGCGCCAGGGAAGGCACCTGTGGCGCGGAGCGCATCGTAGGTCTCCTGGAGCGGTGCTTTAGCACCACACGCCGTGCGCCCGCCAGTGGCAGGGGACGTACCATTTTGTAGGGCAGTAATGAAAATCCTACCAAATTGTCGACATCGGCACCAACCCGCCGCAAGCGCGCGGAGGGGAGCGCGGGGTGGCTCCGATCTTGCTCCACCAGCAGGTGTCCGTGCACGCCCACGAAGCACAGCGCTCTTCCCCCTGACTGGAGAGACAATGAAGATCCGTCGAGCTGCAATCGGTCTCGCCCTCTGCTGCGCCGTGCTCGGCGCAGCCGCGCCCGCGCGCGCGGCCGAGCCGATCAAGGTCGGTATCCTGCACTCGCTCTCCGGCACGATGGCCATCAGCGAGACCTCGCTGAAGGACGTCGCGCTGATGACCATCGATGAGATCAACGCGAAGGGCGGCGTGCTCGGCCGCAAGATCCAGCCGATCGTCGTCGATCCCGCCTCCAACTGGCCGCTGTTCGCCGAGAAGGCCCGCCAGCTGCTCACCCAGGACAAGGTGGCGACGGTGTTCGGCTGCTGGACCTCGGTGTCGCGCAAGTCCGTGCTGCCCGTGTTCGAGGAGCTGAACGGGCTGCTCTTCTACCCGGTGCAGTACGAGGGCGAGGAGCTGTCGCAGAACGTGTTCTACACGGGCGCCGCGCCCAACCAGCAAGCGATCCCCGCGGTCGAATACCTCATGTCCAAGGAGGGCGGCGGGGCGACCCGCTTCTTCCTGCTCGGCACCGACTACGTCTACCCGCGCACCACCAACAAGATCCTCCGCGCGTTCCTCAAGGCGAAGAAGGTGGACGAGAAGGACATCCAGGAGATCTATACGCCGTTCGGGCACAGCGACTACCAGACCATCGTGGCGCAGATCAAGGCGTTCGGCGCCGGCGGCCGCACCGCGGTCATCTCGACCATCAACGGCGACTCGAACGTGCCCTTCTACAAGGAGCTGGGCAACGCGGGCCTCAAGGCCACCGACATCCCGGTGGTCGCGTTCTCCGTCGGAGAGGAAGAGCTGCGCGGCATCGACACCAAGCCGCTGGTCGGCCATCTCGCCGCCTGGAACTACTTCATGTCGGTGAAGAACCCCGTCAATACCGAGTTCATCGCCAAGTGGAAGGCGTACGTGAAGAAGAACAAGCTGCCCGGTGGCGACGGTCGGGTCACCAACGACCCGATGGAGGCCACGTACGTCGGCATCCACATGTGGGCGCAGGCGGTGCAGAAGGCCGGCAGCACGTCGGTCGACGCGGTCCGCAAGGCGATGGCGGGGCAGACCTTCGCTGCGCCCTCCGGGTACACGCTCAAGATGGACGAGCAGAACCACCACCTCTGGAAGCCGGTGATGATCGGCGAGGTCCAGGGGAACGGGCAGTTCGACGTGGTCTGGAAGACCGACAAGACGATTCGCGCGCAGCCGTGGAGCCCGTTCATCGCCGGCAACGAGAAGCGCGTCTCGGCGGCGCAGTAGCCATGTCGGACCCCTCCAGGAGGACCGGATGACAATGACTGCGCGATTCCTGCTGGCCCTCGCCGCCTTCTCCCTCGTCGGCGGGCGCGCCGCGCGCGCCGGACCGTCCCCCGAACCCGCTCCGGCGCCCGCGGTCGCCGCCGCCGAGGCGAAGTTCGCCGCTCCCGCCGCCGCACCTGCGCCGAAGACGCTCTCGTTCGGCGTGGGTCTGCGCGTCGGCGGCGGGATCGACAGCAGCACCGGAGGCGCCTCGAGCGACAACCTGGGCATCAAGACGCTCGACGTGCGCCCGTACGTCAGCGGCCAGGTGCACCCGCTCCTCAAGTTCGAGGGGAACCTCGACTTGAACAACGGCGACCAGAGCCGCATCCGCGTGCTCGACGCGGTGGCCAAGTTCGAACCGGACGACCTCTTCAACGTCTGGTTCGGGCGCTTCCTGCCTCCCTCCGACCGGGCCAACCTGAGCGGCCCGTACTACCAGAACGCGTGGTTCTTTCCGACCGGAGTGAACGGCTACCCGTCCATCTACGCGGGCCGGGCCGACGGAGGCGCGGTCTGGGGCCAGCTGGAGAAGGGCCGGTTCAAGTACCAGGCGGGCGTGTTCACCCTCGACTCGAACACGCCCACCTCGCAAGCGCTCTACGCGGGAAGGCTGGTGCTGAATCTCCTCGACCCCGAGCCGGGCTACTACAACAGCAGCACGTACTACGGCACGAAGGACGTGCTGGCGCTGGGCGGCGCGGTCCAGTACCAGCAGCTGGGGGCCGCCACCCAGATCGGGACCAACCTGGCCACCGGGGAGCCCATCTTCGCCCGCAACGACCTGCTCGGGTTCAACTTCGACCTGCTTTTCGAGAAGCGCCTCCCCTGGGCCGACACGCTGACCCTGGAGGGCGCCTATTACAACTTCAACAAGGGGGCCCAGGGCTGGAGCTGGTACGCGCTGGCCAGCTACTTGTTCGCGCCCAAGGTCGCGTTCGGCCGGGTGCAGCCGATGGTGCGCTGGCAGCAGCTGACGCCCACGGCCGGGGGCGATCCCACCCGGGTCCTCGACGGGGGGATCAACTACATCATCGACGGGCACAACACGCGCGTGGCCTTCGCCGTGCAGAACCGCAACCCACCGACCGCGCCGAGCACCACCTCGTACCAGCTGGGCATCCAGATCCAGGAATGAGGAAGAAGCCCGTGCCGGGTCCGACAAGACTGTTGGAAGTGTCGGATCCGGCTACAAATTCGTCGTTCCACTTGCGGAGGCATCGGCCGCGCGCCTACCCTGCCGGAATGGCGAAGCGCGCGTCCGAGCCGAGGACCGACCTGCGGAGGCTCACCACCCTGCAGGAGATCAGCCAGGCGCTCTCGAGCGCGGCGGACCTGCGCCACTCGCTCGAGCGGGTATTGGAGAAGCTGGAGCGGGACCACGAGGCGGTGCGCAGCGCGGTGATGGTGCTGGGCCCCGACGGCCACGAGATCGCCATCGAGGCCTCGGTGGGCATCAGCGTCGAGGGCCGGCTGGCGCGGTACCGCCTGGGCGAGGGCATCACCGGCCGGGTCGTGCAGAGCGGCAAGCCCATCGTCGTGCCCGCCATCAGCCGCGAGCCGCTCTTCCTGCACCGGGCGGTGCAACGCAAGCGGCCGGGGATGCCGGAGCTGAGCTACGTCTGCGTCCCCATCGCCCTCAACCGCGCCCCGCTGGGAGCGCTCGCCGTGGACCTGGAGTTCGATCCAGGGCGCGACTACGAGGCGGCGTTGCGCTTCTTCTCGGTGGTGGCGGGGATGATCGCGCAGGCGTTCCAGGCGCGCAGGACCATCGAGGACGAGCGCAAGCGGCTGCTCGACGAGAACGTTCACCTCAAGCACGAGCTGCAGCAGCGCTACGACTTCTCCAACCTGGTGGGAACCAGCAGCCCCATGCGCCAGGCGTACGAGCAGATCGCGCAGGTCGCGCGCACCGGGACCACGGTGCTCATCCGAGGCGAGTCGGGGACCGGCAAGGAGCTGATCGCCCACGCCATCCACTACAACTCGCCGCGCAAGGACAAGGCGTTCGTCAAGGTGAGCTGCGCGGCGCTCCCCGACACGCTGATCGAGTCGGAGCTGTTCGGCTACGAGAAGGGCGCCTTCACCGGGGCCGCGGCGCGCAAGCGCGGCCGATTCGAGCTGGCCGACGGCGGCACGCTGTTCCTCGACGAGGTGGGCGAGCTGAACCTCGCCACCCAGGTGAAGCTCCTGCGCGTGCTGCAGGAGAAGGAATTCGAGCGGCTGGGCGGCACGGAGACGGTGAAGGTCGACGTCCGCCTGATCGCCGCCACCAACCGCGATCTGGAGAAGGCGATCGCCGAGCGGCAGCTCCGCGAGGACCTCTACTACCGCCTCGACGTCTTCTCCATCTTCGTGCCGCCGCTGCGCGACCGGAAGCCGGACATCATGCTGCTCGCCGACCACTTCCTCGCCAAGTACGCGCGGCAGCACAAGAAGATCATCCGCCGCATCTCCACGCCCGCCATCGACATGCTGATGAGCTACCACTGGCCCGGCAACGTGCGCGAGTTGGAGAACACCCTCGAGCGGGCGGTGCTCACCTGCGACGGCAACGTGATCCACGGACACCATTTGCCGCCCACGCTGCAAACGGCCGAAGCCTCCGGCACGGTGATGCAGACCTCTCTCAACGACGCGGTCGAGCAGTACGAGAAGGACCTCATCCTCGATGCCCTCAAGAGCGCGCGGGGCAACTGCGCCAAGGCGGCGCGCCTGCTCGGCAGCACCGAGCGGATCGTCGGCTACAAGGTGCGGAAGTACGCGATCGACCCCCGGCGCTTCCGCGAGCGGGCGGTGACGGTCGTCCCGCGCGCCAAGCTGGCGCCGTCACGCCTCGATTCGCGTGCGCCTTGAGACTTACTTGACAATGCCGGCGGTTGGGGACTAGGAGTCCACGACCATGTTCGATCGGACGGCCAGCGCGAACCGCAAGCCCGCCGTGGCGTCCAGCCTCGTCCTTAGCGGCCTCATTATTGGCCTCCTTACCAAGGGGTGCGGGCCCCCCTTCTGACGCGAACAGCGATCCGAAGTGAGAGCCCCCGCACCCCACCAGGTCGCGGGGGCTTTTTTTTCTCCCAGCAAGCGCGGTGAAAGGTCGACATGAAGCGCACAGGCTCACAGGCGATCTGGGAAGCCCTCGTCGGCGAGGGCGTCGAGACCGTCTTCGGCTACCCGGGCGGCGCGATCATGCCCGCCTACGACGCGCTGCCGGGCTACGCGATCCGCCACGTGCTGGTGCGCCACGAGCAGGGCGCGGCGCACATGGCCGACGGCTACGCGCGGGCCTCCGGGAAGGTCGGCGTCGCGGTGGCGACCTCGGGCCCGGGCGCCACCAACCTCGTCACCGGCATCGCGACCGCGATGATGGACTCGTCGCCGATGGTCTGCATCACCGGACAGGTCTCCTCCGCGGTGTTGGGCACCGACGCGTTCCAGGAGACCGACATCACCGGCGTCACGCTGCCCATCACCAAGCACAACTACCTGGTCACGCGCGCGGAGGAGATCTACCCGACCCTGCGCGAGGCCTTCCACCTGGCGCGCTCCGGCCGGCCCGGCCCGGTGCACGTGGACATCACCAAGGACGCCCAGCAGGCCAGCTTCGAGTTCCGCCCCGAAGACGGGCCCGTTCCGCGCTCCGGCCGCAAGCTGCGACCCTCGCCTCCCGCCGACCTCGACCGGGCGGCGGCGCTGATCGACGCCGCGGAGCGGCCGCTGGTCCTCGCCGGGCACGGCATCGTGCGCTCCGGCGCCAGCGATCTGCTGGTCGAGTTCGCGGAGAAGACGGGCACGCCGGTCGCATCCACGCTGCTCGGGCTGGGCGGCTTCCCGGCCTCGCACCCGCTGAGCATGGGGATGATGGGCATGCACGGCGAGGCCTGGGTGAACAAGGCCATCCAGGAGGCGGACCTGCTCATCGCGCTGGGGATGCGCTTCGACGACCGCGTCACCGGCAAGCTGAGCACCTACGCGGTGAACGCGCGCAAGATCCACGTCGAGATCGACCCCTCCGAGATCAACAAGAACGTCAAGGTGGACGTCGCGGTGATGGGCGACGCGGCCTGGGCGGTGCGCGAGCTGGTCGGGCGGGTCCGGGCGCGCCCGCGCGCCGCCTGGCTCGGTCGCATCGCCGAGATGAAGGGCGATACCGCGGTGCGCGACATCCAGTCGCTGCCGCACTCCGGCCGGCTGTTTGCCGCGCACGTGCTCCACGACCTGTGGAGGCTCACCTCGGGGCGCGCGCTGGTGGTGACCGACGTGGGCCAGCACCAGATGTGGGAAGCTCAGTACTACAAGCACGAGCGCCCGCGCTCGCTGATCACCTCGGGCGGTCTGGGCACCATGGGATTCGCCCTGCCGGCGGCGATCGGCGCGCGGTTCGCGCGGCCCGACGACGAGATCTGGGTGGTGGCGGGCGACGGCGGGTTCCAGATGACCGCCTGCGAGCTGTCCACCTGCGCGCAGGAGAACATCAAGGTCAACGTCGCCATCATCAACAACGGATTCCTGGGGATGGTCCGGCAGTGGCAGGAGTTCTTCTACAGCCGCCGCTACGTCGCGACCCCGCTGCTCAGCCCCGACTTCGTCAAGCTCGCCGAGGCGCACGGGCTGCTCGGGCTGCGCGTGACCGCCCGCGAGGAGATCGAGGGCGCGGTGGCGCGCGCGCAGAAGGCGCCCGGCACGGCGGTGGTCGATTTCCGCGTCGAGCAGGAGGACAGCGTCTACCCGATGGTCCCCAGCAACTCGGACCTGCGCGACATGATCCGCCGCCCCAGCCCGATGCTCGAGACGGGAGCCGACCCGTGATCTGGAGGATGAGATGAAGACCGCCGTCGCCCACACGTTCGTCGCCACCGTCGAGGATCGGCCCGGCGCCCTGAACCGGGTGGTGTCGCTGTTCCGCCGCCGCGGGTTCAACATCGGCTCCCTCACGGTGGGCACCACGGAACGCCCCGGGGTCTCGCGCATCACCCTGGTGGTGAAATCCGACCCGGACACCGCCCGCCGCGTGCAGGCCAACCTGGAAAAGCTGGTCGACGTGCTCCAGGTGCAGGACCTCACCGGCGTGGCCGCCCTGACCCGCGAGTTCGCCCTGGTCAAGGCGACGGTCCCGCCCGAGAAGCGCGCCGAGGTGCTCCGCCTGTGCGGCGTGTTCCGCGCCCGGGTGGTGGACGTCTCGCCGGCCACGCTGACCGTGGAGATCACCGGGACCCCCGACAAGGTGGACGCGCTGCTCGAGGTGGTCCGCCCGTACGGCATCGCGGAGATGGTCCGCACCGGTCCGCTCGCCATGGGGCGCGGCGCGGAAGTGAACGAGGTCAAGGTCCAGGCCGGGATGGCCGCGTAAAACAACAGAGCGCTGCCGAATACGGCGGCGGCTGAGGATCGACAAATGCCCGAAGCTTCCACCGACCGAGTCATCGTCTTCGACACCAGCCTACGCGACGGCGAGCAAGCGCCCGGCGCCAGCATGGACCTGGAGCAGAAGCTCCGGGTGGCGCGCGCGCTCCAGGCGCTCGGCGTCGACGTGCTCGAGGCGGGCTTCCCGGCTGCCTCGCCCGGCGATTACGAAGCGGTGGCGGCGGTCGCCCGCCAGGTCGAGGGTCCGATCGTGTGCGCTCTCGCCCGGGCGAACCGCGAGGACATCGATCGGGTGACCGAGGCGCTCCGCCCGGCCGGGCGCAAGCGCTGCCACGTCTTCCTCGCCACCAGCCCCATCCACCGCGAGTTCAAGCTGGGTCTTTCGACCACGGAGGTGGTGCGCCGGGCGGTGGAAGCCATCCGGCACGCGCGCCAGAGCTTCGACGACGTCGAGTACTCGGCGGAGGACGCCGCCCGCACCGAGCCCGACTTCCTCTGCGAGGTGGTGGAGAAGGTCATCGAGGCCGGCGCGACCACCGTCAACATCCCGGACACGGTCGGCTACGCGATCCCGTCGCAGTTCGCCGGGCTCATCGTGCACCTGCGCCGGAGGGTGCGCGGGATCGAGCGCGTGGTGCTCAGCGTCCACTGCCACAACGATCTCGGCCTGGCGGTCGCGAACACGCTGGCGGCGGTGGAGGCCGGGGCCCGGCAGGTGGAATGCACCGTGAACGGCATCGGCGAGCGCGCGGGGAACTGCTCGCTGGAGGAAGTCGTGATGGCGCTGCGCACGCGCGCCGATCATTTCCAGTTGCGCACCGGCATCCGCACGCAGGAGCTGTGCGCCGCGAGCCGCGCGGTGGCCAAGGCGAGCGGCTTCGCCGTCGCGCGGAACAAGGCGGTGGTGGGGCAGAACGCGTTCGCGCACGAGGCGGGGATCCACCAGCACGGCATGATGGCCAACGCGCTCACCTACGAAATCATGCGCCCCGACGACGTCGGGTTCGAGAGCAGCCAGCTGGTGCTCGGCAAGCACAGCGGCCGCCACCTCCTGCGCCACCGCCTGGAGCAGCTCGGCTATCGTCTGGACGACGTCCGGTTCGAGCGCGCATTCGTCGAGGTGAAGAAGCTCGCCGATCACAAGAAGGAGCTGCACGACGGCGATGTGGAGGCGGTGGTCGCCGGCGTGCTGCACGGCGCGGCGGTCGGCCAGTGGGAGCTGCTCGGCGTCAGCACCGCCTCCGGCGCCGGCGGGCTCGCCACCGCGGCGGTCACCCTGCGCGGCCGCGACGGAAAGGAAGTCCGGGACGCCGCCTGCGCGCAGAGCCCGCTGGAAGCCGTCTTCCGGTCCATCGAGCGCATCACCGGCACCGCCGCGCGCGTGCGCGACTACCAGGTCGGCGGCGTCGATGGCGAGAGCGAGGTGCGCATCGAGGTGCAGCACCGCGACCGCACGTACAGCGGCACGGCGCAGGCCGCCGACGTCCTGGTGGGCATCGCGCGCGCGTTCGTCGAGGTGGTGAACCGCATCGACGCCAGCGGCCGGTCGCGCCGCGAGCTTGCGGAAAGCGAGGCGAGGACGTGAGGGCGAGGACGCTCTTCGAGAAGGTCTGGGACGCCCACGTGGTGCGGCCCGAGACGGCGGACTCGCCCGCGGTCCTGTACGTCGACCTGCACCTCGTGCACGAGGTGACCTCGCCCCAGGCTTTCGAGGTGCTGCGCGAGCGCAGGCTGCGCGTCCGGCGGCCGGACAAGACCGTCGCCACCATGGACCACTCGATCCCGACCACGCCAGGCGGGGCCCGGTTCGCCATCGCCGATCCACAGGCGGCGGCGCAGCTGCGGCGGCTGGAGGAGAACTGCGCGGAGTTCGGCATCGAGCTGCACGCGCTGGGCAGCGAAGGCCAGGGCATCGTGCACGTGATCGGTCCCGAGCTGGGCCTCACGCAGCCCGGGCGCACCATCGTCTGCGGCGACAGCCACACCAGCACGCACGGCGCGTTCGGCGCGCTCGCGTTCGGCGTGGGCACCAGCGAGGTGGCGCACGTTCTCGCCACGCAAAGCGTGCTGCAGCGCCGCCCGCGCACTTTCGAGGTCCGCGTCGACGGGCAGCTGCGGCCCGGGGTGACCGCGAAGGACCTCATCCTCGCGGTGATCGCCCGGATCGGGGTGGGCGGCGGCGCCGGCCACGTCCTCGAGTACACCGGCAGCGCCGTCCGGGCCCTCTCGATGGAGCAGCGGATGACCGTCTGCAACATGTCCATCGAGGCGGGGGCCCGGGCCGGGATGGTCGCGCCGGACGAGACCACCTTCGAGTACCTGGCGAAGACGCCGCGCGCGCCGAAGGGCGCCGCCTGGGACCGCGCCCTCGCCGCGTGGCGCGCGCTGCCGTCCGACGCGGGGGCGCTCTACGACGCGGCGGTTCGCATCGACGGCTCGGTGCTGGAGCCGATGATCACCTACGGGACCAATCCCGGGATGGCGCTGCCGGTGGGCGCCCGCGTCCCCGATCCTGCCGCGCTCTCCGACGCTGCGGCGCGCGCCTCGCTGGAGAAGGCGCTCCGCTACATGGATCTGCGCCCGGGGCAGCCGCTCATCGGCCAGAAGGTCGACGTGGTCTTCATCGGCAGCTGCACCAACTCGCGCATCGAGGACCTGCGCGGCGCCGCCAGCGTGCTGCGCGGGCGCAAGGTGGCCAAGGGGGTGCGGACGCTGGTGGTCCCGGGCTCGCGGCGCGTCAAGCAGGCCGCGGAGGCGGAAGGGCTGGATCGCGTCTTCACCGAGGCGGGCGCCGAGTGGCGCGAGCCGGGGTGCTCGATGTGCATCGCCATGAACGGCGACCAGCTCGAGCCCGGCCAGTACGCGGTGAGCACCAGCAATCGCAACTTCGAGGGGCGGCAGGGGAAGGGCGGACGCACCTTCCTGGCCAGCCCGCTGACCGCCGCCGCCGCCGCGGTCGCGGGGAGCATCGCGGACCCGCGGGAGCTGGCGAGGTGAGCATGGAGCCCATCCGACGCATCGTTTCGCGCACGGTCGTCCTCCCGCAGCGGGACGTGGACACCGACCAGATCATCCCCGCGCGCTATCTCAAGACCACGCAGCGGACCGGCCTCGGCAAGGCCCTCTTCGCCGACTGGCGCTACGACCGGGACGGGCAGCCGCGCCCCGACTTCCCCCTCAACCAGCCGGAGGTCGCCGGGGCCCAGGTGCTGGTGGCGGGCGCGAACTTCGGCTGCGGCTCCTCGCGCGAGCACGCGCCCTGGGCGCTGCACGACTTCGGCTTCCGCGCGGTGGTCAGCTCGTCGATCGCGGACATCTTCCGCAGCAACGCGCTGAAGAACGGACTCATCCCGGTGGTGGTCGACCCGGCGGC